>VFQN01001275.1_pt1 | contig 42929 bp, 34 predicted proteins | sample 3512371 | NCBI WGS metagenome assembly VFQN01 (sample SAMN10412370, study PRJNA504923) | tailings metagenome | isolation source: Replicate 2 from Balatoc abandoned mine | place: Philippines: Itogon, Benguet | collected 2017-08-28 | reverse complement strand
CCTTCTGGTCACGGGTTGAGACTCGAGCGTAGAAGATCGTCTTGGGCATGGTCACGATGGTCCCTCTGGCGGCACTCGCGTTGGCACTGACTTATGGCAGCACATTTGCCGGCTTTTGGCACCTGTTATGACCCAGGGTAGTAAACGAAGGGTTGTGGCACTCGATGCTAAGGCCCCGTGGCATTTCCGCAGTGTTGCTCTCGCTGTCGATAGCGTGCTGTCCCCTCTCCACCACAAGAGCGGGCGGCGTCACGGTGTAGGCCCAGTGTCGTATGGCTGGTGGAGAATTTGCGTAGTGCCAGTGTCGGGACGGACGGCTAGTGCCAGGCGTCAGGCTGTCGGCGTGGCGTAGTCGCGGTGTCGGTCGCGTGGGTAAAAGCCGGGAGGGCCTACGGGGGGGATCGCGCCCGGTCAGGCTCTGGGTCAGCCCCTCGCAAGGTCGCCGCTGTTTTCATGCCCCCGAGGGGATGGAACGTGCGGGGTGAGGCTGGGTCGGGAGCGGAATGGTGTGTGGCCGTGGGGTATGGCACGGGGGGGATGCACATATGTCACGGTTGGTTAGGTGTACCGAAGGCGAGGACCTTGGGCAGCGGGCTTTAAGGGATCGGGGACACGGAGCTGGGTCTGTATTGACGCCTTCGCGCTTCCATCCTGGGTCTTGGTCACTCTGTGCCGAGACAAGGGCAAGGGACCTAAGGGAATGACCCTGGGCTCCCTCTATAATGAGGTCCTAACCCCCTCAGGCCTCTCGGTGTCCCCGCCACTCTGACCACGCCCCAGTGTCCCGTGGCCTCTAGTCGTAGCTAGCCCCGGGGCCTGAGGACTGTCCACCGTGTCCCCGTGAAGCCTTCCCCTCCTTGACCCGCTGGGCCCTCTGCCTTCGATCCGCCCGGCCTCCGCCTGTGAGTCTGCCACCCACTAGGTCTACCTGCTCTCAAGCACCCAGAGGGCCTCCCGATAGTCTGCGACTGTCGGCCTGCTCTACCCGTCGTCTCCGAGCAATGTCGGTCCCCATTCCGATGTACCGGTCAGCAAGGGCTCTGCTGTCTTACCCTCCGATGCTCCACCTTCCGTGCGCTCATACAGGGCCCAGTCCCCGGTGTGCTCGTTGGTCCGCACTCATTGGAAGCGCCTCAGTAACTCGCTCTACTCCCGGCTCAGTCGCACCATGGTTCCCGCGTGTACCCTCTGCGTATGGTCGGATAACTCGCCTAGAACGGCCGATCGTCTTCTCTAGTAAGGTAGCAGCCAACAGACGCTTCCTGCCGAAATAGGCGCCTACTCCGTATTTAGAAGAGGCACTGTCAGGCCACCTCAGCTTCTCCATCGCCGTTGTCGTTGGCGCTCTCCACTGGCATGTCCGGTCCCCGCCGCTCGTTAGGCTCCTGTGCTCCCATCGGCCGGTACTTCGCCGGCTTGAGGCCGTCCCGGTTCTCATCCCGCGCCGTCTTCCACGCTGCTGTCTCGATGCACTTAATGATCATCCTCGGAGTCGTCCGGTCTGCTGAACACACCTCAAGGCAGCCATTGAGCCCCTGCTCTGTGAGGTAGCGGCCTACGGCGTGCTCAGGGTCCCGTGATCTCTCAACGATGACAGGCCCGTCAGCAGTGCCTAGGCGTGCCTCGTAGAACTGACCACGTTGCCGCCGGTTGGTCGGCTTGATGAAGATTCGGAGCATCGTGCCTGCCTCTATGACTGTGTGTCGGTGTGGATGTACGGCGATCGCGTCACCAGTGGCCGTTCCAATTCGTGGGAACGTGGGCAGCGGTGAAATGGTCTTGGCCGCTGGTGCTCAACCATTGGTTCAAAGCGGCCTCCTCGAACAGACGGCCCAGTGATGACCGCTTCGGGAGCGGCGACGACTTCGTAGTCTTCATCGGTGATGGTGTCGGTGGGTTCTTCGATAGACATGGGGGCTCGTTCTTTCCTTGGTGTGGGGATCGATGATGATGATGGTGATGGTGAGGGTGTTACGGTTGGATCAGGTCGATGATGACGCGCAGCTCTTCGTCGGTGGCATGGACCAAGAGAGGATTGGCTCGGCGTAGCTTAGAGAAGTAGGCCTTGGAGGCGGCTTCATTGGATACGCGTGGGGGCGGACCTTTGTGTGTGTGTCTGCGGATGGCTTTGGCGATGTGAGCCCTCTTTGCTGTTGCCGTCTTTGCACTGGTGTGGATGCGAGGCGTGGTGCGAACCTTGGAGTACAGAGTGTAGAACTCGTCGAGGTCTGCTCGCTTCAGAGCCTCCACTATCGCCTTGGCTTCCGCTTTCGTGTCGAACATGCCGATGTGCTTACCTCGCCACCGTGCTTCCCACTTGCCGCTCACCGTTGGATAGACGTTCCGCACGCCAGACTTGGGCAGGGGTCGATTGTTATGCTTTGAGTTCGCCGCGTTCTGCACCCTAGTAGCCGGCCTCAGGTTCCCGATGTCATTGTTGAGCCTGTCGCCATCACGATGATCGATCAACTCGTACAGCTCGCGGTGATGCACGGCGAATACGACACGGTGCCACCTGAGCAGTGTACGGGAGCCATCCTTCCTCGATCCGGCACGCACATACAGGTAGCCGCTTCCACTCAACGATAGCTTCGGCTCCTTCCCGGTGCTGATCCGGATGATCTTCCCTCTCTCTAGGCGGAATGTGCCGAGGATGAGGTCACGCTCTGCCGCTAGCTTTGGGTGCATCCGCGGCGGTGGTTTGTCTTCGGTGGTCATCGATGATAGTCCTTTGTGTGTGGGGGGGTGAGTTCAGTCGGTGGATGCTGTGCAGCGGGCGTGCGCCATCGGTCCCTCCCATCGGGGTGACGGGAAAGCTCCGGACGCGCGGATTGCTGCAAGTGCTGGTGGAAGTCGCGGTGCGTGACTAGAGCGAGAGCCGCCTAGTCCTTGGGCGCGTTGCTCTGAGGCTTAAGCAGCCACCTCCACGAGAGGGAGGTGTGAGCGCAGTCACGAGAAGAAGTAACGGCTATCGAGCACGTCGCGCACGTCGAAGTCTCCAACCGGAGGTATCGGCGCAACGTTAGTCCCACTTGGCAATGCGCGAATGACAGCCTCTCGGAATGTCTCCAGGGGCCGTGTCTCGTGACACGCAATGAAGCCCTCGCGGATGCACTTGGCGATCTTGCTCATCTCAGGGGCCAAGCCGCCTACTGAGTCATGAATCGCTGTGATATCGCGTATGCCCTCCTTCGCCATTAGCTCAAGGGCCAAGACCAAGGAAGCGGCATCGAGTCCATGCACGAAGTTGGGGGCTACCGACCGCTTGGCTTGTACGATGTCAATCCTGCTGGTGTCCTCAATGGATACCTTAGAGCGTGATCGTACACCGTCGATCCTATTGGCCACGTCCTTCTCGGTGGTTTGATAGTAGACGTTGCGCCATGGCCAGCCGGATATCGGTTTCCAGTCGAGCTTATCAAGCACGCGGTGCTCATGTAGCCGGTGCATCATGCTCTCCAGCCATTTCATGATCTCTTCTGCGGCACCAAGGCGCTGCGTCATGGCTTCTCTGATACACTTGGTGATCCATCCAACGAGCTTCCACTCGTCAGCGTTGCGACCTCTCCATTTGGCTCTGTCCTTGTCGATCTCATCAAGAAACTCGCGAATGGCTTCCATGTCGCTCATGTAGGAAGCCCCATATCCGCGCGTCATGACGATCTTCTTAGTAAGGGCCCGCCGCGAAGTTCTGCTTTCAAGGATCATCAGCCACAACTTGGCGCTCTCTCTGTCGAGCCGGGTTCCGTCCGACGCCTTCATAGTGATGATATCAAAAGCGGCTGTTGCCACGTCCTCGTAGATGTCTTGCTTTACAGGGCCCGGAGCCAAGTTGACAGCCGTTGCTAGGACCTCGTTGCGTGACAGTGCAGCGAAGTGTTGGATGCCGTTACATGTTCCATCGACGTAACACGGCAGCGTGGTTACGAAGTCCGGACGCCTGCCTCCATCAATGTAGTCGATCCATTCCCGAGCAGCAGCGAAGGCAGGCCATATGTTGTCCTTTCCAGCCTCGCCTTCCCACTCTTGTCGATTGCCGAGGGGATCGTTGGCGATACGGCGGAGCATGTCTTCGTTGCCGTTCGTCCACTGCACTCGGTCCTCCCAACTGAGTTTGTCTTTGTCGAAGGCCTTTGCGACTTGTGCTGCGAGCCACCAAGGTCCGTCCCCGTCGCCTATCTCCTGCCCTCTGTGAAACTTCAGCAAGTGACGCGCGAGATCGGAGCCTTGAGGGTTGAGCCATGCGGCTTCTGCGTAAATCCGGCCCCGGAAGTCGACCCGGTGCGCAAAGTGAATAGGGTATTTTCCTTTGAGGAGGCTCAGAAGCTCGATTGACTCGCCTAAGGTCATGCGAGCCCAATGCGTCTTTGACGCGCGTGTCACGTTGCGCGCCTTCGCATCCCCAGCTTTCTTACGCCACGCCTTGAACTCCTCCTTGAAGCCGTCACTGTCCTTTTGCTCTCCGGTCAGTGCCTGAGGTTTCCGTGGGACGGGCTCGCGGAAGCTGTCAGGGAGGTCATCGAGTTGGAGTTCGGAACGCGTAGCTTCGGCAGCGGTGCGGTACACGGCTTTGTTGATCGCGAATTGTGTTCTCTGAAGCAGGTTGACGGCATCGTAGACCATCAGAGCCGGATCATCACGGAGGGCCGTTGTTATCCCCTTCGTCACGTGTGGTCCTACGCTCCCGTCGAGGTTCAGTCTCGGGGGCTTCACTCGATCAACGAAGTGCGGAAGTAGGACCCCTCCGCCTTTGGGTCCGGTCCACGCGATTGGCTCGCACATCATCGCACGGTGAACGCTTGCTCTAACGGCGTCTTCATTGACTTGCTCTAGGAACCAATCAACGACCTCATCGTCCAGCACCACTATAGATCGCCGCTTGTTGACCCTCTTGTCTGGGAGGCGCTCGATTTTTCCGATTCCCGTCACTTTCAGTGCGGCATCCAGGAACCCCTTGCCTACCCCAACACGCAGAGCCTGACCCCAGGGCTCAATCTCCTCTTCATCGCGCACCCACCTATTGGCGCCACGTCGCATGCTGGCTTGTCGGTGCCGAGGGGTGGTCGGCCTCTCGGTCATCCGGCGCAAGTAAGACCTATACTGCTTCGGATTGTTGTCCCTCCAGATCGCAGCATTGACGGCATTCTCCATGGCCGCGCCAACGTGCGCCGAGACCCTAGTTAGGGTGCTCTTCTCGGGGTCGCCGAGGTGCGTCATTAGGTAGGACACGATGGCCTTGAGGGTTATGCCTGCAAGGGTGGTGGCTTTGGGCTCGGGGACGATCGCGTAGACCATCTCGTACCATCGTGGGCGGCGCCCGTTCTCCTCAGCCTTCGATGCAACGTCGTGTATGTATGCAGCCAAGTCCTCAAGGAAGTGCTTGACTAATCGGTTCGCGGTGGGAGTGCGCAGCGGGTCCTTGGCAGCCATCGCTTTTCGATGCTGTTCCCGCTCCTTGTCGTACCCCTCGATCCAGCCCGCCAATTCGCGCTTGAGCTCTTCGGCTTCCATGGGGTCCTCTGGCCAAAACTCCGGGTCATAGAGCAGCGAGGGCATTCGGAAGTCGTCGATGCTGAGGCTGTGAATGTGGCCAACGGCAGTGTCATCCGTCATGCTTGTGTCTCCTCGCGATCGTTCTGTGCCCTTTCGGATGAGCCGGTGGTGCTGAAGCCCGCGATGACGAGACGAAGGGCGTCGACAGACAGGAGAGAGAGGGTTCGCTGCATGAAGTCTCGTGCGCTGAGCTCTTCTGATGAGACGGCGAGGGCATAGACGCCTTGCTTCGACAGCACTGCGGTGAGCTGTTGGCCTCCGCCCGTCTGGAGCCAGCGCCGGGTCTTATCTCCAGCGGAAATGCGCGTGATGGCGGCACCAACGTGCTTGATTCCAAAGGCGCGGCACACATCGGCCGCGACAAACCAGCATGTGCCGTCGTTATCTCGGACTGTCCTCACCTCGCTAGGCGAGGAGGTGAGGCCTATCTGGGTGTTTGGTTCGATCTCCATTTTCTCGTATGCAACTCCATGGGGCAGGCGAGCGGGATTAGCGCTGCCGGGTTGAGGGAAGCGTTGGCGCTTTCGGGCGTCAAGTCGGATGGTCAGAAAGTGAGATGTGGGCGGATCATCGGGGAATACTGCAAATCCCAATGAAATCAGCTGGTTACGTGTCGGCTTGGCTCGTCTCGCTGCCTAACCTTACTATCAAGATGCCAGTTAGATTGCGGTCGTATGCGCCGGAGTCGTCAGGGTTTGGGTGACGTTCTGCCAAGTCAATAATGTGGTCCTAACCCCAAGATCTCTTCAGGCGACCGACACCATGCAAAGAGGCCTACTACAGGAAACGCGGCTTCTGGAACGCAGTCCGCGACCCACATCGACCAGGATGAACTACGGTTCTCCATCCCTTGAGAATGGTGCGGAAAGCCGAGCCTAAAAGGTCAGGTACGTATCCGCTTAGGCAATTTCACGGACTCCACGCACGCCTTCAAAGCGGCAGGGGAAGCCGGTCCCGGATAGACGCCCATGGTCATTTCAAGACCCATTGCACCGCGTTCGTGACCAACGACGTCTGCGATTGTCCATTGGTCGTACCCGACAGCACCGGCATGAAGTGCATCAATTGCTTTGCGTATGAAGGTGCGGCGGAACGAGTGGAAGTTGACCAATGACCGGCGCTTCCCTTCGACGCGCTCGTCAACGCCAAGAGCACGCCGGTAGGTCACAAAGCGCTTGCTTACTACCATCGATCGTTCTGACAGGCTTTCTGGCGGATATTCGGGCAGTTCTGGGAAGAGCCAAGCGCTGGTGGTTTTGTTCGCGACGCGGCGCTTGATTATGTCCTCGATACTCGGATGAATCGGTACGATGCGAACGCCAGCGTCTGTCTTCGCTTCTGTGATCGCGATTGACCGAGACTTCAGGTCCATGTCCTCAACGCGGAGGCACGCTATCTCCTCGATGCGCATACCACTTAGGGCGCCGATGAACATGAAGTCCGCAAGCGTCGTGTCTCCGGCGCAGGCCCTAGGATCGAGCAGCGTAAGCAGCTCCTCGTCGGTAAAAGGGCGTTCCTTTTGATGCCCTTTGCTACCTCGCTGCGGCTTGGGTGCTTTGGGCTTTGGCTGGCGGAGCCACGGATTGTCGGTGCCAACTGGGATCAAGCCGCGACTTTCGAGCCATCTCCAGTACGTCGACAGGGCCGAGATGAACTTGGCCGCTGTCTTGTGGTGCGCTTTGGGCTGGATGAAGCGCTTTGAAATGAAGTCGCCAGCGTGGCGCCTGCCGAATGCCTCTAGAGTCGTCGGAAGGCTTTCTTGTGCTGCGAAGGCCGCCAGCTCCATGACGCAGTTGCGATAGTGCTTGGCGGTGCGCTTGGCGATGCCATCTGATTCCAGTTCTGCAATCCAACGATCGATGTGGACTGGGATCGGCGTACGCTCCCCTCGGACGATGCCTTGGTATTCGCGGGCCTTGGCCGGGGAGTATTCTCGTGCGATCCGCTCTGCTTTCGGCTCAAAGTGCTCGGCATCCACGCGGTCTAGAAATTCACGGTCCCCGGGCAGGTCGTCCTTGATGATGACATCGACGAGGATTCCCCTCGTTGTTCGGTCTTCGAGCGCGACCGCCGTTACGGGATCGAGCGGAGTCGCCTTGGCCTTGCGCTGGCCTTCTTTGACGATGGCCTTGCACTCGCGGATGAAGGGCCAAGCGATAGCGTCTGCTTCGCTACGGCTGTCCGTGCCGGTGCCCTTCTTGAAGACCGTCTTCCCGACGATCGACACTAAGTGTCTTGGCACGCGGAAGACTGCTCTCCACTGCCTGCCATGCCATTCGAGATGATCGTACCGAAGACGTGCCGCCATCACGCTGAACTCACAAATGCTCGCCTCATTCGGCAGACATCAGACAGCAAGTGCGACCGTCAGTGCAAGCGATCTTGGGGGAGCATTGGGGGAGCGGCTAGGGGAGCAGACGCCTGCGAATGGTCTTCATGTTATTGATATTGCTAGTAATTAACGACGATCAAAAGTCTGGCGGAGAGAGTGTCCGTCGAATTGCGATTCTCCGACGTTTTCTCTTGCCCGCACGTATCGCAGAAATCTCTGTATTTGCTGTTGTTTTTAGCGCACCTTGTTTTTTCGCGTCCACTGATGTTCTCTCGTGGCCAGCGGTCCTGCTAGGGCCAAAACTGGATCATAACGAGGGCTCGGATGGCGCGGCCGCTGCACAAATTGTCGTCGAAGGAAGCTGAGGCCACAACGCATCCTGGTCGTCATGGCGACGGCGGCGGGCTCTATCTGCATGTGCGACCGGACGGCCGACGCGCGTGGGCGTTCATCTACAGATGGCGCGGCCGCCAGAAGGAAATGGGGCTCGGCTCGTTCGTCCCAGCCGATGCGGAGAAGGGCGTCCGATACGAGCACACGTCGCTTGCTGAAGCTCGTCAAAAAGCAGCCGCAGCCCGCGCCGCGCTCGCTGAAGGCGTCGACCCTATGGTGGCCCGTCATGCGACGACCACGGCGCCGACATTTGGGGCGTTCGCCGATGAGCTGATCAACGACCTTGCCGGCGGCTTCCGGAACGACAAGCACATTGCTCAATGGAGGATGACCCTCGGCGACACTTACTGCAAGAAACTCCGGCTGCGACTGGTCGACGAGATCACGACTGGCGACGTGCTCGATGTGGTGAAGCCGATCTGGTCGACGAGAGCGGAGACTGCGTCCCGAATCAGGGGGCGCATCGAGCGGGTGCTTGATGCCGCGAAGGCGCGCGGGCTGCGAACGGGTGAGAACCCTGCCCGCTGGCGCGGCCATCTGGACGCTCTCCTTCCGGCCCGCCAGAAGCTAACGCGCGGGCACCACGCCGCTATGCACTATGCCGACCTGCCGGCCTTCCTGAAGCGCCTGAGGACCGCTGACGGGGTTTCTGCGCGCGCGCTTGAACTGACGATCCTCACGGCGGCGCGATCGGGCGAGGCCCTGGGGGCTATGTGGGCCGAATTCGACCTGGAGGCGGGCGTCTGGACGGTGCCGGCAGAGAGAATGAAGGCTGGCCGCGAACATCGCGTGCCATTGAGCGCGCCGGCTTTGGCGATCGTGAAGAAGCTGAGCGAGCTTCGCGTTTCGAGCTTCGTCTTTCCCGGTCGTCCGAAAAAGCCGCTCTCGAATATGGCACTGGCAATGACGATGCGACGAATGAAAGTGGGGCAATTTACGGTGCATGGCTTTCGTTCCTCGTTTCGCACCTGGGTTTCCGAGGAGACGGAGTTTCCGCGCGAGATTGCAGAGGAAGCCCTGGCGCACACCGTCGGAAATGCCGTTGAGAGAGCCTATCGGCGCGGCGATGCCCTGGAAAAACGCCGCGCGCTCATGGATGCTTGGGCCGCATTTTGCTCGGGAGAAACCGGGTCGCAACACCAGAAGAAACGCACCAAATAATCCAGATCGGCCCCGCCGAGAGGCTTGCAAGGCCCAGGCCGCAAGTTCGCATTTCTGCGTGACAAGTTTACATCTAGGTTTTTAAGGCGGAAACAATCTGCGCACCGATAACCGGCGCCGCGCCGCTAAGTCGATTCGCGAATTGAATAATTCGGTTCGAATTGCTCTTTAGAATTGTTCAAGCGAGGTTTTTAAGGCACGCTGGCCGCCTCGGTGTTGCGATAATCGCAACATTTTCATAGGCTTACGTGGCACGTCTTCTATCGACAGAAGCTGCAAACCGCGAGATAAGAACAGCACGGCACGTCGCCGAACTGCTTTGATCCAAAACGAAAATGAAAGGACAAGACATGAACGAGAACTCCGGTGTTGCCGGCCTTCTCATGGTCCCGGAGACCTTGGGAAAGCTGGGTGTTTCGCGGACGCGGCTTTATCAGTTGTTGAATAGTGGTGAATTGAAAGCAGTGAAGGTGGGTGTTCGGACGATGTTCCGTCCCGTTGACGTCGCGGCTTTTATCGACAGCCGACCGGCCTACGATCCGACTGCGCTAAAGGTGCGCGGAAGGAGGAAGAAGGCCGCCTGAAAATTCCACGAGAAGCACCGGGCGCAAAAAAAGCGCCCGGTTCCGTTTGAAACTGGGCGCTGGCATTTCCGAAAGGCTATCCTCGCAGGAGCCTTTTAACACGTTCGCCTTCGCCCCTCAACATTTGTTTGAAGGGCTCCGTCATGACTATTCACTGTCCGCAAATCCACCAAAAAAGAGCCACGCCAAAATACTCCTTTTCAGATTGGCTCTCGGGCCGCAACTGGCCAGCGGAGTTCGACGGCGCGCAGGCTCAGAGGAATGGCTGGACTGACGATCAGATCCATAAATTCTATCGAGCGCCAAGTTCGACGGGGGCGAGATCGGAAGACGACGACGGGACCATCCTAACATGGCGCGACGTCGTTGCCTTCGACGCTCAAGCACATGCTTGGCGTTTCGCGCCGTACGGATGGTATTCCGAGCCGGGCGGCAGCTATGTGCCATTCGACCGAGACTATCACCCCATTGCACGAAAAAAGCCTGACGGCTCAGTCGAAATCGTCCCGCCTGATGCCTGGATCGACTTTGAGGACCAGCACTGGTTTTACGGTGCGCGCGGCACTCTCCCCAGCGACAACCGTGATGTCGCCGATCGCATCCGTGGAGTAATCGCCCGGCTCGGCATTCGCGACGAGATCATTCGCAGGATGAGGCTCGGCAAGTTGCCACGTGCCACGCCTCCGCGCGACGGCTACGGCGGGAGAGCGCGGCCATGATGGCGACAACCGAGCGACTACCGGAAAAGAGAAGGTCTGGGGAGGCGGCCAGCGATGCCCGGAAGCCATTTCTTGACCCCAGGAACCCTATCTTCTCGGCTCGGTCGCTGCTGAGCACGCGCTTCACAAAGGATAATGTGCGGCGCCTGCATTACTACCGTGGCGCTTTCTATACTTGGCGCGGCGGCTGCTATCAGAGCGCCGACGACCCGGCCGTGAACGCCGCCATCTGGAAGCACCTTGACGGTGCGCTCAGGATGGGGCCGAAGGAAATGATTGTCCCCTTTGAACCCAACCGCGCCCGCGTCGCCGATGTCTGCGCAGCGCTTACTGCTGAGGCCTACTTGCCGAGCCACATCGAGGCGCCTGCCTGGATTTCGGACGGGGAGGACAGGCCGCCCGCAAGCGAGTTCCTGTCGATCAAGAACGGGCTCCTGCATTTGCCGACCGAGAAGCTGTGGCCAGCCACGCCCACCTATTTCGGGTTCAACGTGGCCGGCGCGACATACGATCCCGAGGCAGCGTGCCCCAGGTGGTTGGAGTTTCTCGCGCAGGTGTGGGGTGGTGACAGCGAAGCGATCGAGACGCTCCAGGACGTCTTCGGATACATCCTGTCGGGAGATACTTCGCAACAGAAAATCCCGCTCATCGTCGGGCCGAAGCGGGCCGGCAAAGGTACGATCGCAAGAATTCTCACTGAGCTTATAGGCAAGGGCAATGTCGCGTCGCCGACCCTGAATAGCCTCGAAAGCAACTTCGGGCTCGCCTCCCTCATCGGGAAGCCGCTGGCGATCGTCGGCGACGCGCGTATCAGCGGCCGTGCCAATCAGGCAGTGATCGCAGAGCGACTTCTGGGCATTTCTGGAGAGGACTCGCAGGAGATCGACCGGAAGTACCTGCCGGCCTGGACTGGCCGCTTGCCGACGCGCTTCTTGATCATGTCGAATGAGTTGCCCAGGCTTTCGGATGCCTCCGGTGCGCTTGCCTCGAGGTTCATTGTTCTCGTAATGCAGAACTCGTTCCTGGGTCGAGAAGATAGAGGACTGGCAAAACGCCTCATTGCCGAGCTGCCGGGCATCCTGAATTGGGCGATAGAGGGCTACCACCGGCTCAGTCGGCGCGGGCACTTCCTGCAACCCGATAGCGCGCGCGATGCTATCGAAGACCTTGAGGCACTGAGTTCGCCGATTTCGGCCTTCCTGAAGGAGAAATGCGAAACTGGGCCTGGGCAATCTTGTCCTACCAGTCGGCTCTATGGTGCTTGGCGCGACTGGTGCGCCGAGACCGGGCGTAAGGAGCCGGGTACCGAACAGACCTTCGGCCGCGATCTTAAGGCCGCTCGGTCTTGGATCGAGGTACGCAGGCCGCGAGCCGATGGCGGTCAGGTCCGGACCTATATGGGGATCGGATTGCGTTCCAAGTGGTAGAGCCGACGCGCGAGCGAGCAAAGCAGGGGCCGGTAGCGGAAAATCGCTGCTGGCCCCGCTGCTTTTGGCGCGGTCCACTCCGAGAAGTGGGCTGATTTTGAGACGCATTGAGACGCGACTCTTTCCATTGTTGAGCTTGCAAAAATTTTGTGGTTCGGGGTGGTGTAAAAAAGAAGAAGTAACAAAAGAGTCGAGTCGCGTCTCAGTGCGTCTCAGGCTCATTTTAGCTCTGAAGTCCGTCCTGCACGCCGCTTCTCGCGACGCTCCTGGTCTTGGAAATTCAAGCGGCAGTAGTCCCCTAGCATTGAGGTGAATGCCAGAGCGCCGACAACGGCGAAAGCCATCGAAAGGGATAATTTGTAGGGTGACCACTCTCCGTCTTCATCGTGAGTACCCCAGCTCTCTGGCATCCAGAACAGCGACGCCCTGACGCCGCCAAATATGAAGACGCCGTATCCGATAGTCGACAAGATCAGCAGGGCATATCCCTTCCAAGAAGCTCGGAGTGGCCCGTTCGGCGCGCTTTCGGGTCTGATCTCTCCGTGAAGCTCAAGCAACTTCCGGGGATTGGACGAGGCTGTCCAAACTGACCACATCGCGGTCGCAGCCGGCGCAGTCGAAATGACCGCCGCAGCGATCATGAATGCCGCTCTAGAGAATTCCATTTCCGCCTCCTGCAAGGCTCAATGCTTGCGAGAATAGCGGCGAGTGGCAATGTCGCGACAGATATGCCGACTGCTCTCCACCGTTTCCACGCTAGCGATCGGGCGCGACAAAACTCTCGCGTTCCATCCTGCTGGCATCTTCACTTCGCTACCTCACAAAACTTACGTTCAGTGGTTCCGATAACCATTCGGGCGTGATCGTCGGCACTCCATCGAGAGGGCCGACCGAATGAAACTGACCGCACGCCAGCGCGCCTTCTGCGCCGAATACATCATCGATCTTTCTGCGGGGAATGCCGCACGCCGAGCGGGCTACAGTGCCAAGACGGCTCGCGAGCAGGGCTATGAGCTGCTTCGTAAGCCGGCCGTCCTCGAAGAAATCGAGAGGCTGAAAGCCGAACGTCAGCTCCAGACCAAGGTGGATGCGGCGTGGGTTCTGGCCCGCCTGAGCGCCGAGGCGACCGCAGATATTGGCGAGCTGTACGACGACAACGGCGCGTTGAAGCCCGTGCATGACTGGCCGCTCATCTGGCGTCAGGGGCTCGTGCAGTCGATAGAAGTCGACGAGATTTGGGAAGGCGAGGGCGCCGACCGCGTCCAGGTCGGCGTGACGAAGCGGATCAAACTCGACAGTCGGGTCAAGCGCGTCGAACTGATCGGCAAACACGTCACCGTCAAAGCGTTCACCGACGTCGTCGAGCACAAGGGCCTCGATGCCCTCGCCGACCGGCTAGCGCGAGCGAAGAAGCGCGGGAATGACGAGCCGCGGCTCCCACCGCAGCCCGCTCTCCCTGCCGTCCCTGGCCCGTCTGAGACCGCTTCTGAAGGCGGCGCACTTGCCGGCCTCGCCGATCGTCTGGCGCGGTTGCGCGGCAATCGGAGCTGACCCTTCCCAAGCCTGCCGGGCAGCGTGGGCGATCCATCCAAATTTGAAAGACCCATACCATGGCCGCATTCGACGACGCACAGAGCGTTCGAGCTGATCGCACTCGCCGCCGAGGTCGACACACTGATCGGCACGTTGCGTGACAAGCTCGCGGAGATCACGGCGGAGGACAAAGAGGTCCACGACAATCTCGTGGCGTCGGGAGTGGCCGCCTAGCGTGATCCCTCTGCCGTCCAAAACCACGCGGGTTGCTTTGTGTTCGTTCCGGTCGGCCCGCGTCGCGATCTCTGCCCCAGGCCAAAGGTTTGCATGTCCCAAGCAGTCCCTGGCAAGGCACGCAAGCCGCTTTATGCCGCAGGCTCCTTTCGGTCTTCCCTCAGTAGAAGGCCTGTCTTTCCATCAATCGCATAACCCGCAGCCCTAAGTGCGACCAAGACGTCTCCAAGGTGTAGATCGTCTAGAACCAAATGCTTCTGGATAGCCTTGGTCAGCACATGGGCGTAGACGTAGCTTGGATTTCTGGCTCTCTCGATCGAGAGTTCTGCAACGGCCTCGCGTATAAGGCCCGCAGTATCGCCGTTCTTCAACTGCCGGGCGTTGACTGCCTTATCTTTGGGTCCGGGTTTGCGGACCGTCAGAATAAGATCGAGCGTGACCACTCCCTCCGATCCCGAGTTAAGCCCCTTCACGGAACGCTGACCCTTATCCAGAATCGCCACATGCACCGGAGCACCTGCGAACCCCGCATCTTGCGTCCGCAGATCGGTCCTGAAGCGCAACGCTTTGACCGCCGCATAGCGGTCCAACGAGCTATTCGATTGAATGTGCGGAAGCGGATCGTAGACGTTTGCACGTGCTACGGCCAAATTCGCTTGCGACCGGGGCACACCGGCTATGATGGACGACCCGCCCTGGAAACCGTCTCCTGCTGCGACATAGGCGTGCTTGCCGTTGAGGGCATAAGTCTGCCTGCGTGCCGGGGCTCCATCGCCCTCCATCATGACCACGATGCGTTCTGCGGTCACGGATTCGACGGTGCCAGGACGGCTGGGAACTGTTGCGGGCCATTCGCGGTCACGCTCTGCGCCCTCGGAAGCTGACTTTGGTGGGCCCAGTCGCGAGGCATCAACCGTATCGCGCAAATCCCGCACGGAGAAATAGACCGGGTTCTCGGCAGGCACTGGCCCATCGCCAATGTCGCTGCAGGCTATCAGCGCGACGATATCCTCATTGCGAAGTCCGGCATCCCAGACACCTTCTGGATTATCCGGTGCATCGCTCATTCGGATCTTGAGATCGCTCTTGGCGCGGAGTCGGGTAATCTCAGCCGTTTGACTTTCGTGGACCATATTTTGTTGGAGCTGCCATAGCGTTCGAGCTCAATCGGCTCGAAACCTCGCTGGTGAAGTTTGACCGCAACGTGCCGAACTCCGAGCGCGCCCATAGTGAGGAACTTGAGAAAAGTGCTATCGACCTTAAATCCCATCAGCCGCGCCTCCGGCTATGGGAGCGCTTCACAAGCTCTTCAGGTTCAACGCCAAGGGCTTCAGCGAGTAGAAATATGTTCTCAAGCGAAACGTTGCGCTCACAGCGCTCGATAGAACTAATATATGTCCGGTGAAGGCCCGCGCGATCCGCAAGCTCTTCTTGGGATAGACCAGAGTCTTTTCTGAGCCGCCTAATATTGGCTACAAGTATTTCCTTCCATTTGCGAGAGAACAACTTCGTGCTGCAGCCGCTCGCCCCGAGTGGCAAACAGACGAGCGCCGTTAAGCTGCTGTGTGGGGGCTAGGAAAGAGCGGTCTTGAGAGCTACGCGGATTTAATCCCTTACATCGCCGACCAGCAGGAAAACCTGGCCTTCCACGCAATTGCTGCGTTCGGCGAGGAAACATCTCAACCGATCATCGACCGCCTCATCGTTGACTTGAGATCTAATGACCAGCGCCTTGCTGCCGCTTCTTCGCAAGCTTTGAGCGTTGTTGGTAGCCCGCTCGTTCTGGAAAGACTTGTCGCGGCCATCAATGCTGGTCCGCAATCAGACTGGCTCTTGGCAACCCTGGGACGATTGCCCCCCGATCTAGTCCGAGTGAATCTTCAAGGAAGTCCGCTTCTGCAAAGGTTACAACCGCTCTTGCTTCTGGCCCCAGGTAGCAACTGGCTATCCTCGGAAGAGACGATGCTGAACATGGCTTTCCTCCTCAAGCAATCCCTTTGATTTTGTAGTAGTGACGTCTCCCGCGCGATGCGCGGGTCAGGCTCTCGTGCGTGCGAACCGCCGCTTTCCCAGGCTGGACGTGTTTTCTGTTGCCTGTTAATTTGCATGGAATTTATGTCCTGCTTCTGCGCAATTCGAGGCCGCACCGCCCCCCAACTCGGCTTGATTGCCAATGGCAATGATTAGATTGAATTAAAGCGTCGGAACTGCCACGCGAGATTGGAGAAGCGCATGTCCACTTTAGGCACTCTCCGGAATTTCGGCCTTTTCATCTGCGCTCTTCTAACTCTGATTTTGAATGTCAGCGGCGTCGATGCGCAGGTAGACAGCGCGTTGCGACAGAAATCGCAGCAGGCAGACAGCATCGCAGCGACGCTCAGCCGTGACGGCTCGGTGCGCGTGATTGTAGAGATCGTCGCAGCGATTGCCGATACGTCCTACCGGCAAGGCCCGGCCGGTTTCGACGCCGTCAAGCGAGTGGTGGATACCGCGCAGCAAGGCGTTCTCGCCACCCATGTGGGCTCCGATGTTGCGAAGGCCGCCCGCTGGTCGGTACGACAGATGTCGTATTTCCCGCTCATGGCAATGACGATCGACGCCGCAGAACTGTCGGCATTGGCGAGCGACAGCAGAGTCTTAAAAATCTGGGAGGACGTACTGCGGTCTCCCAATCTGACGGAAAGCGTACCGATTATTGGCATGCCTTCAGTCTATACCCGTGATGCCACCGGTGCCGGCACGATCATTGCCGTGCTTGACACAGGCGTGCAGTCGTCTCACCCCTTCCTCACCGGCAAAGTGACGCAGGAAGCGTGCTTCTCCACCACCTCCGCTGCTCAATCGTCGACAAGCGTTTGTCCTAACGGACAAGCAGACCAGTTTGGCACTGGGGCTGGGACCAACTGCTCGGCTGATACCTTCGATTGCGATCATGGTACCCACGTCGCGGGCATCGCGGCTGGTAGGAATACCGTCAATGACAACCCAGGGTCCGGCGTCGCAAGGGGGGCGAACGTGTTCGCGGTTCAGGTCTCTTCGAGTTTCACCGGCGCGACGTGCACCAATAAGGACCGTCCTTCACCTTGCGCAAGTGTGTTTTCGTCCGACGAGTTTAAAGGCCTCGAACATGTGCTTAGCCGAGTTGGCGTGATACCCGAGACGATTGCCGCGGTGAACATCAGCCTTGGTGGTGGCAACAATCCCGGAACTTGCGACGGCGAACCCCTCAAGCGAGTAATCGATCAGCTCAGGGCGGCGAATGTAGCGACCATTATCTCATCCGGCAACGACGGCTTTACGGGTGCGGTTGGTTCTCCTGGCTGCATTTCAACGGCCATTACGGTCGGCTCTACGACCAAGTCGGACACTCTATCGTCCCACTCCAACTCGTCTCCCGTCGTGGACCTCCTAGCCCCGGGTTCGTTGATAAACTCATCAGTGCCCGGTCGCGGCTACGGCTTAAAGAGCGGCACCTCGATGGCCGCGCCGCACGTGGCGGGCGCCTTCGCAGCCATCCGCTCAGTCTTGCCGTCGGCAACGGTCGACCAGATCGAAAGCGCCCTGAAGTCGACTGGAACGCCGGTGACGGATACGCGCCCAGGAGGAACTCAGATCAAGCCGCGAATCCGCGTGGACTTGGCATTGCAGCAATTGCAAGCTGTTTTGCCACTTTCTGTCACGCCACGCGAACCGTTCCACTCGTTCGGCTATGCCGGCGGGCCGTTCTCGCCGTCTTCGAAGAGGTACACCCTTCGAAACTTGGGCACCCGAACGCTGAACTGGCAACAGGAAATAATCGATCCGCTTGTGACCTGGAGCCTGACGTCCGGCTCACTTGAACCCGGCGCCAGCATCGATGTGACCGTGTCGATTTCCGAGCGTGCGAACGAGCTTCCCGTCGGCCACCGAATAATTTTGCAACGATTTCGGGATCTTACGAATAATTATACATCGTATCATTCTCCGTATTTGTCCGTGTACAATCGCGGCGGCGTCGTCAGCGGCCCGTGCACGGATAGCTTTGCAGACGCGCCGATGCTCCCGGGCAGGAGTGGATCGGTCAGCGGCAACAATGCGTCTGCGACAGGCGAGAGCGGCGAACCGGTTCATTCGTGGCCTGTGTACTCCGTGTGGTGCAAGTTCACGGCCGCAGCCTCGGGAACGGCCACCTTCACCACCGTCGGCAGCGATTACGATACGACGCTGACAGCGCACTCCGGACCGTCGATCGGCGCACTGAACTTGATCGCGTCCAGCGATAATTTTGGCGGCGCGACGACCAGCCGGATTTCTTTCCCAGTAGAGGCCGGCATCACGTACTTCATCGCCGTTGACGGCGCTGGCGACTCCAGGGGGAACTATACGCTCAACTACACGCTGCCGTCCCGCGGCGGTGGCGACCGGCCGGCTCGGTTCGACTTCAACGGCGATGGAACCTCCGACATTCTGTGGCACAACGCTTCGACAGGCTCCGTCGGGCAGTTCCGTATGTCTAGTGGCGTCCCAACTTGGGCCGCCATTGGCTCTGGTGGCTCAGGCTGGTCGATCGTCGGCGTCGGCGACTTCAACGGCGACCGGACGTCCGACATTCTTTGGTACAATCCTTTGAGCCGCGCCGTCGGGCAGTTCCGGATGGTGAATGGCGTGGCGACGTGGGCTGGCATCGGCACCGGTGCTGCCGGCTGGTCGATCGTCGGGACTGGAGACTTCAACGGCGACGGAACAACGGACATACTATGGTACAACGCGTCGACGCGCGCTGTGGGCATGTTCCGGATGGCGAACGGCAGGGCGACGTGGGTGGGCATCGGCACGGGTGGCCCCGGTTGGTCGATAGCCGGTAGCGGCGACGTTAACGGCGACGGAACAACGGACATACTATGGTACAACGCGTCGACGCGCGCTGTGGGCATGTTCCGGATGGCGAACGGCAGGGCGACGTGGGTGGGCATCGGCACGGGTGGCCCCGGTTGGTCGATAGCCGGTAGCGGCGACGTTAACGGCGACGGAACAACGGACATACTATGGTACAACGCGTCGACGCGCGCTGTGGGAATGTTTCGGATGGCTAACGGCAGGGCGACATGGGAGGATATCGGGACGGGTGGCCCCGGTTGGTCGATCGCCGGTAGCGGCGATTTCAACAACGATGGGACTACGGATATCTTGTTGTACAATGCATCCACCCGGGCGGTGGGGATGCTCCAGAGAACGAACGGGGTGACTAGATGGGTGGGCATCGGTCAGGGTGGTGGTGCTAGTTGGTCGATTGCAGGGACAGGTGACTACAACGGCGACGGGACGACGGATATCTTGTGGCACAACGCCTCGACGCGCGCCGTGGGAATGTTCCGGATGATGCACGGGGTGGCGACGTGGGTGAACATTGGCACGGGTGGCGCAGGATGGTCGATCGCCGGCAACAACGCCACCGTCGGGCACCCGGCCCATGTCGCTAGCGCGAGCGAATAGCAAAGTCGAGTGAACACCTAGGCACGCTGAAACCCGCTCGAAGTGCCAGCGCGCGCCGAGATCGCGCGTATGGGGATGTGCAGCGACCCACTGATGGTTTGGCGATGCGCAAAATGCGGTGTGTCGGTGATGGGTCGACATCCGTATCGACTTTCCGGGCGGAGCCCTCGTGATGGCAACTATCCGGCAAATGTCATTTGGTCGTCGCGCGAGGCGGATCTGCGGATGGATCTGGTCAACCAAGTGAATGCAGGCTGGATACTGCCTCTGTAACTGCGGTCGCGTTAAGGTGGGTTGCAAAGGGCCTTCTGGGACCGACGCTGGATCACAAATCCAACTCCGAGCAATTTTTCCACCAATAATATGTAGTTAATGGAAGTTTAATGGCGGAGAGAGTGGGATTCGAACCCACGGTACGCTTTCACGTACACACGCGTTCCAGGCGTGCGCCTTAAACCACTCGGCCATCTCTCCGGCTGAGCTCCGTTGGTACGGTGCGGGCGCAACCTCTATAGGATTTCGACGATTCTGCAAGCCGCGCCGTGGGATGCCGCTAATCGGGGGGCGGCCGACACTTGGTTCATCCCGGCGCCGGCTGGATATCTGGGAAGCTGAGGAGGCGCACGGGCTGGCCCAGTACCCCGGTCGCGAAGCTCGCTCGCAGCTGCGGAGGGCCCTGGAACGAGCCTCGCGATCGGAAGAGCGCCAGCAAGTCCGTGATTACTAGTGCGGTTCAGGATCCGAAGGTCGCCTCCGACCGGTGCCGCAACGAAATGGCGGACCTCGGAATCACCACAGTCGTCGCCCTTGTCCAGGGACGGCGGCTCTGTCAAACAGGATCCGGATGGGTGGGAGTCGCGTTCCTTGCGTCGGGCGGCCGTTGACGCTGGGATCGGGTGCGACTTGTGAACGGCCGGGGTCGATGTCGCCTCGCAATCGGGGCGAGCTCCGGGTGCAGCTGGCGCCGCGGCATAAAAAGAACGGGAAGCCATGGATCGGATCAGGATCACGGGGGGTGAGCGCCTCAAGGGCATCATTCCCATCTCGGGCGCCAAGAACGCCGCACTGCCGCTGATGATTGCGAGCTTGCTGACCAGCGACCGGCTCACGCTCAAGAACGTGCCGAACCTCGCCGACGTGAACCTGCTGGCGCGCATCCTGCGCAACCACGGCGTGGATCACTCGGTCGACGGCAAGCGGGCCGATGGCGGCGGCCACCTCGGCGAGACCTACCACTTCACCGCGCGCGACATCGTCGATACCACGGCGCCCTACGAGATGGTCTCGCGGATGCGGGCGAGCTTCTGGGTGCTCGGGCCGTTGCTGGGGCGGGCGCGCGAGGCGCGGGTCTCGCTGCCGGGCGGTTGCGCGATCGGCACGCGGCCGGTCGATCTGCACCTCGAAGGACTGCGGGCGCTCGGTGCCGAAATCGACATCGACGCCGGCTACGTGGTCGCGAAGGCGCCGAAGGGATTGCGCGGCGCGCGCGTGACGTTTCCCAAGGTGTCGGTCGGCGCGACGCACAATGTGCTGATGGCGGCGAGCCTGGCGCGCGGCGAGACCGTGATCGAGAACGCGGCGCGGGAGCCCGAGGTTGCCGACGTCGCGCAGTGCCTCGTCAAGATGGGCGCCGAGATCGAGGGCATCGGGACGTCGACGCTCAGGGTCCAGGGCCGCGATCGCCTCGAAGGCGCGACGCATACTGTACTGCCGGATCGGATCGAGACCGGCACATATGCCATCGCGGTCGCGGCGACCGGCGGTGACGTGGTGCTCGAAGGCGCGCGCAAATCGCTGCTCGACAGTGCCCTCGACACGCTCAGCCAGACCGGCACAACGGTCGAGGAGACGCCGGATGGCGTGCGCATCGCGCGCAATGGCAACGCGATCCAGCCGGTGAACGTCGAGACGCAGCCGTTCCCGGGTTTCCCGACCGATCTGCAGGCGCAGCTGATGGCGCTGATGACGCGCGCGGCCGGCACCAGCGTGATCCGCGAGACGATCTTCGAGAACCGCTTCATGCACGTGCAGGAGCTGGTGCGGCTCGGCGCCGACATCCGCCTCCAGGGTGACTCGGCGACGATCCGTGGCGTCGCGACGCTGCGCGGCGCACCGGTGATGGCGACCGATCTGCGCGCCTCGGTATCGCTCGTCATCGCCGGACTGATGGCCGAGGGCGATACGATGATCAATCGCGTCTATCACCTCGATCGCGGCTTCGAGCGGCTCGAGGAAAAGCTGTCACGGTGCGGCGCGCGCATCGAGCGGCTGACCGGCTAGGCGTCGGCGTCGTTCCCTCCCCACGGAAAGCTGGTTTCATGTCGACCTCGGACGCCAGGTCATCGTCCCTGCAGGCCTACGCACTGCTGGCGCTGGCAACGCTATGCTGGGCCGGCAACCAAGTTATCGGGCGCGCGGTCGCAGGCCACATCCCGCCGGTGAGCCTGTCGGCGATGCGATGGGTGCTGCCGTCCATCATCACTGGCGTACTCGCGCGCAAGCATCTCGAGCGCGACTGGCCTGTGATCAAGGCGAACTGGAAGGTCATGCTGCTGATCGGCCTGACCGGCGGGGCACTCTTCAGCGCGCTCCAATATGTCGGCCTGCAGCATACCTCGGCGATCAACGGATCGGTGCTGAACTCGCTCGGGCCGCTGTTCATCATCGCCGCCGTCGCCATTATGTTCGGCGACCCGCTTCACGCGAACCAGCTCATTGGCATTGCCGTGTCGCTGGTGGGCGTGCTGCTCATCATCACCCAGGGCGAGCCGGCGCGGCTGCTGACGATGCAAGTCAACCTCGGCGACATCATCATCCTCTTCAATATGATGGTCTGGGGTGTCTATTCGGGCTCGCTTCGGCTACGGCCGAAGATGCATTGGACGAGCTTCATGTTCGTTCTCTCGCTGATTGCAAGTCTGGGAGCCTTGCCATTCGCGCTGATGGAATTTGCGCAGGGCTACCGATTCCAGCCGACGACGACGACGTTCCTCACTATCGCGTACGTATCGGTTTTTCCGAGCCTGATCGCCTTCCTGTCGTGGAACCGCGGCGTCGAGCTGATCGGTGCGAGCCGCGCGGGCGCAATGCTGCATCTGGTGGCAATCTATGCGGCGATCCTCGCCGGCATCTTCCTCGGCGAGAAGCTCGCCGGCTATCACATCCTCAGCTTCGTGCTGATCCTGGCGGGTGTCGCATTGGCGGCGCGCAAGCCCGCCTGAGTGGCGAGCCCTTGGAAACAGAGGCGAACTGGCTTATTTCATTAAATGCAGGGCTGCGGGGTGCGTCAGGGCCATACGACCCGGGGGCCTATAAGATCCGCTAGGGTGCTGTCCCTGGCCGGAGCCGTGGCTCCGGACACACGGTGCCCACCTACATCATTGTAGGGACCACGCGGGTTCGTCCGCCGCAACGGCCCCGCGGCTCTGCATGAATCTCGGTTTTCGCGGTCGGCAACGCCTTCGGCTACTGCCGCCGCGACACCGCATCGCCGGTCGGCGTTTTGCCTCGCGCTCTTCGAGCGCTACCCTCTTTTTCCCTCTCCCTGCTCTTGCGGCGAGAGGGTTAGGGTGAGGGGCGGCGCCATACGCTGACGTCGGCGATTGGCGCCGCCCCTCATCCCGACCTTCTCCCCGTAAGGACGGGGAGAAGGAGAAGTGGCCGCACCCTTGGTGCGATCTTGCAGAGCACACCATGCCCCCCGATTCCGCTACCGACATCACCGCCCTCAAACGCGCCTTACGCGAGCAGCAGAAGGAGCGACGCACCGCGGCGCTGGCAGCGCTTGGGCGGTCGGTCACCGATGGTCTCGTCCGCCATGGCACGGCGCTGCTCGGCGATCGGCCGCCGGGGGTCGTGTCCGCGTATTACCCGATGGAAGGCGAGATCTGGCCGCTCGCGCTGATGGCGGCGCTCAAGGCAAGGGGCCATTCGCTCGCACTGCCGGTGATGCAGGGGAAGGCCGACCCGCTGCTGTTCCGGGCCTGGACACCGGGTGACGAGCTGATCCCGGGGGTGTGGGGCATCCGCCAGCCGGCGGCTACCAAACCCGTCATGCTGCCCGATATTCTGTTGGTGCCGCTGCTGGCGTTCGACCGCCAGGGCAATCGGCTTGGCTACGGTGGCGGCTACTTCGATCGCACGCTGAGGGATCTTCGGCGGCAGAAAACGGTAGTTGCGGTCGGCATTGGCCTCGACGAGTTGGAGGTCGACGCTGTGCCGCATCTCGACTATGACGAGCGCCTTGACTGGATCCTGACGCCGTCCGGATCACGGCACCGCTCGGACGATTGAAATGCGCCTTCTGTTTCTCGGAGATGTAGTCGGCCGCAGCGGCCGCGACGTGGTGATCGAGCAGCTCCCGGGGCTGATCCTGCGCTACAAGCTCGATTTCGTGGTGGTCAACGGCGAGAACTCGGCGGGCGGCTTCGGTATCACTGAGTCGATCTGCGACGACCTGCTGGCGGCGGGCGCCGACGCGGTGACGCTCGGCAACCATAGCTGGGACCAGCGCGAGGCCCTCGTGTTCATCGAGCGCCAGCCGCGGCTGCTGCGTCCGCTCAACTATCCGGCTGGGACGCCGGGGCGTGGTGCTGGGCTCTACCGGGCGCGCAGCGGCGCCGAGGTGCTAGTCATCAACGCCATGGGCCGCATCTTCATGCCCGAGCTCGATTGCCCGTTCCGTGCCATCGATGCCGAGCTGGAGGTATGTCCGCTTGGATCGGGTGCCGACGTGATCCTTGTCGATTTCCACGCCGAGGCGACGAGCGAGAAGGAGTCCCTCGGCGTTTATCTCGACGGGCGGGTGAGCTGTGTCGTCGGCACGCACACTCACGTGCCGACCGCCGACGACCGCGTACTGCCGGGCGGTACGGCGTACATGTCGGATGCCGGAATGTGCGGGGACTACAACTCGGTGCTTGGGATGCAGCCCGATGAGCCGGTCAACCGCTTCCTGACGCGCATTCCGAGGGGGCGAATGGAGCCTTCGCTGGGGCCAGGGACGCTGAGCGGCTTCGCGGTCGAAATTGACCCGAAGACCGGGCTCGCACTGAGAGCGCAGGCGCTGCAAATGGGCGGCGCACTGCGGCCGCGTTTGATTGATTTCTGGGAGTAGGTGGCAGACGGGTGCGCCCGCTGCTTTTTGATTGGCGCCGGTCGCCGACGGCTTCGCCTACCGGCGCCGGCGCGGCCAATTACCCGGTCTCATTCGCAAATGCGCTCTTCGAGCGCTCCGGTCAGGTGGCGATCGAAGATCGCGCCCGCAGAATGCCGACCGGCGAGGCAGCGGCCGCGGCGCCAGTAGCCGAAGGCGTTGGCGTCCGCGGAAAGTGAATCAACCCTGCCTAGCTTTAAAGCGCGGGTTCGTCTTGTTGATCACGTAGACCCGGCCTTTGCGCCGCACGAGGCGGTTGCCACGATGGCGGCCACGGAGCGATTTCAGCGAGTTGCGGACTTTCATGACACGTGGTGCCTTCGGTTGATCGGGCGTCGAAATCGTGCGGCTCCCGGCGGTCGCTTTCAGGCGACGCGGAGCTGCTACGAACAGCGGTGCCCATTGAAAAGGTGGCGCAACCTATGCGCTGGGCCGTGTGCTGTCAACCCGCGGGAGAGCACCGTCAGTCGTCCTGGGCAATCGCCTCGCTATCGGGCACGGATACCTCGATGACGCCGTCGGGTTGGGGCGGTGCGCGAGGGCGTGGCGGCGGCGTTCTCGTTGGCGCTCTTGGCGGCGGCGGGCGGGCCGCATCCTCGTCCCGCGTCCAGGGCCGGCGCCCGTGTACTCCCGACACGGTGCGCACGATGGTATCGGGTCCATTGGACCACAGCGCGTAGGCTCCCTCGCGGCGCCGTCGGTCGGCGTCGATCACAAGGGCCGTCGGCGCGCACCCAGCCGGCTGTTTAGCCCGCAGTACCAGGATCCGAGCGCGCTCGCAGTCGTCGCGGAGTGCTGAAGGATGGCGTGGGACGGCTATCAGGCGGCCTCCGGGCGTCGCGACGCAGCCGCTCGAGTCGCAGCGGAAAACCTTGGCGATTGTATCATCGGCCGAGGCGGCAGCGGCGCTGCGGCCGTCGCCGTCACGTTCGAGCCAGCGGCCGAGGTCGAACTGATCCGCGCGTCCGGCGAGTGCGGCGAACCGCCCGTCGCTGCCGCGCACGGCCACGAGCGTGCCCGACCGGCTGACCAGCACATCGGGGCGCGGCTCGAACGGCGTCAGCGCAAGTCCGGCCGCGATCGCGGCTAGTCCCCACAGCCTCAACCGACTGCGCCATAAAAGCAGCCACGCGCCACCGCCGACCATCAGCCCGAACGCGACCGCCGGGATCGCCGCGACGCGGATCACCGAACCCGGCAATGCTGTGACCCAGGTCGCGACGGCAGTCATGAAGTCGATGCCGAAGCCCATGACGTGAAGCGGCATCGCCTCGAGCCCGAACGGCATCGCGAGCAGCGTCGCCAGCGCCGCCGGCATGATCACGAGGTTGACCGCCGGCACCGCCATCAGGTTGGCGAGCATCGCGTACTGCTGGCTCTGGTGGAAATGGTAGATGCCGAACGGCGCGACGGAGAGGCTCGCCAGCAGCGTCGATGCGATGATGCCGGTGGCGAACAGGAGCGGCGTGCGCCACAGCCCTTGCGCCATCGGCGCGTGGCCGCGGTGCGCGCGCCAGTCGCGCCAAGCCTCGTAGCCGGCGATCAGCGCGACAACGGCAGCGAACGACATCTGGAAGCCGACATCGATCAGGCTTTCGGGCGCGAGGATCAGCATGATGAGCGCGGCCAGCGCGACGTTGCGCAAGGCCAGTGCCGGTCGGTCCAGCAGGATCGCCGCGAACATGATCGTGACCATCAGGAACGAGCGCACGGCCGGCGGCGACGCGCCGGATATCAGCAGATAGCCGAGCGCACCCAACGTGCCCGCGATCGCGGCCCATTTGCGGATGTCGAAGCGCAGCGCAAGTGCCGGGATGAGCGAGAACAGAAAGCGCGCCGTGAAGAACATCGCGCCCGCCATGATCGCCATATGCAGGCCGGAGATCGACAGGATGTGGATCAGGCCCGAGTCGCGGTAGGCATTATTGGTCGCAGTGGTGATGCCGCCGCGTTCGCCGGTGATGAGGGCTGTGGCGATGGCGCCAGTCTCGCTGGGGAGCACAGTGGTGACGCGGTGCGCGATGTCCTGGCGCAGGCGATTGAAGGTGGCGCGGGCTCGAAGGTCCCAGGGGGGCGCGGCGTCGATGGTCGTGGGCGTGGGATCGGCGAGCGTGTAGCCGACACCGCCGAGGCCGAGGAACCAGGCCTGTCGCGCGAAGTCGTAGCCGCCGGGAAGCGAGGGGCCGGCAGGTGGCGACAGCGTTGCCCGCAGCGCCACGGCGTCGCCAGCTTGCAGCTTTGTATCCTCCTTCAGCGTGCGCACGCGGACGCGGCGCGGGAGCTGATCCGGCGCGAGACCGTCTATCGTGTGGACGCGGATGGTCAGGCGCTGGCCGCGCTGCTCGCGTGGCTCGACCAACTCGATCCAGCCGCTGATGGCAAGATTGACGCGCTCGCCGGTGACCATCGGGGCCGCCACCGACAGGCTGCGAAACTGCGCGAGGCCGAATCCGAGCACGGTGGCGAGGACGACGCCGCCGACCAGTGCAGCCAGACTTCCCTCGCGCCAGCGCCAGTAGAGGAGCGCCGCGGCGGCGACTGCGGATGTCGCAATGGGGAGCGGTGGCTCGAAGGTGAGTGCGAAGTAGACCGCTATGCCGCAGCCGAGCATCACCGGGGCCCAGAGGAACCACCGGTCCTGCTCGCGTTCGAGCGCCGCCAACGTCGCGGTGAGCCAGTACCCCATGCCTCCCCCGTGCCCGCAAAAGTAGTCGGCAGCAGGAGGAATGCAAGCGCGACGGGAGCCTCATCGGACCGCACGGCATCGCATTCGCGATTCAGTGATCCGATCGAGATGCTCTGGAAAAGGAAAAGCCGCCAGAGTTGAGACCCTGGCGGCGAAAAGGCTTCGACAGACGTGGAGGACGACGATCAGGCGCCCTTCTTGGCCGGCTTCGAACGGCAATAGGCCTTGCGGTCCTTGCCGGCCTTGGTCTTGGTCGCCTTGATCCAAGAGCAGCCCGCATTCGCGCCGCAGGCGGCCTCGGCGAGGCCCTGGCAGGCGGACGCAGCCTTCTTGGGGGTCTTCCTTGCCGGCGCCTTGGCAGCAGGCGCCTTGGTTTCGGCTTTCGGCGCGGCCTTGGGCTCGGGCGCCTTCTGCTGGGCATATGCCGCCCCGCTGATGAGCGCCAGGGCCAGTCCCGCCGCGCCCAGTTTCGCAACCCAACGATCAGACTTGATCACGGCAGTCATCTCCATGGTTGATGCCGACGCGATATATATCACCGCTCCAGGCGCTAAGTAACTGATTTGTTGTGAACAATCATTCAGGCGATGGGCTTTTCATCAGCTTTTTCGAGCCCAAGCCAGCGCCTGCTCCAGGCGATCATCGCCCCAGAACAATTCGCCGTCGGGCGTCATGAATGTGGGCGCACCGAAGATTCCGATCCCTGCCGCCGTCGCGGTGGCCTCCCGCAGCGCCGCCTTGGTTTCCGTGGTCGATGCCGCTGCGAATATCCGCGCTGGATCATGACCCAGTCCGGACACGATGCGCGCCAGCACGTCGTTAGTGCTGATGTCCTCGCGGCGCGCGAACTCGGCAGCAAAAACCGCCTGTGTGTACGGCGCGATCCACCCCTCGGCGGCCGCGACCATCCCGATGCGGGCGGCATTCAGGCTGTGGGCGGGAAACGGCTCCGGCATATGGAATTCCAATCCCCTGGCGGCGGCGATACGGCTGATATCGCGGGCCATGTAGCGCCCCTTGCCCGGGTTGACGACGAACGGCGAGGTATTGAGGCCCTGCTCCTTGAAAATCGGCCCGAGCAGGAACGGATGGTAGGTCACGCGGACCCCGGTTTCGGCCGCCAGCGCCTCGATCCGCATCGCCGACAGGTAGGAATAAGTTGAAGCGAAGTCGTACCAGAAGGCGATTTCAGACATCGGATGATCTTTCTATGTCTGCGGTCATCGGGATCATCGTCAGCTAAAGCGTCGGACCTTGAATGCGACCCACGACTGGGCCGATGTCAAAGTCGCATTCAAGGTCTAGAGACGCTTTAGAATCATAGTGTTCTAGAGCAACTTTGGACTTGAAATTCACTTTCCGCCTAGCCGCGAACACGAGGTGAATTTCAAGTCCGTTGCTCTAGCGCACTTCTGCAGGTTGCCCTATCGGCAGGCATCGCGCTATAAGCACCGTGACCCCTCCCTTTCCACTTAACTTTTGAGGCTGTCCGACCTTTCGGGCAGGCCCGGAGAGCCACACACCATGAGCAACCGCATACCGCTGATGCCGAAAGCGACGGCCGTCTGGCTTGTGGAGAACACCTCGCTGACGTTCGATCAGGTCGCCGAGTTCTGCGGTCTCCATCACCTCGAGGTGAAAGGCATCGCCGACGGCGACGTCGCGCAGGGCATCAAGGGCATGGACCCGATCGCGTCTGGCCAGCTCAGCCGCGAGGAGATCAAGCGTGGCGAGGCCGATTCCGATTATCGGCTGCGCCTCCAGGAGTCGAAGGTCGAGATCCCCACGGTGAAGACCAAGCGGGGGCCGCGCTACACGCCCGTCTCGCGTCGCCAGGACCGGCCCAACGCCGTCATGTGGCTGCTGCGCAATCATCCGGAGCTGAAGGACAGCCAGATCATTCGTCTGGTGGGTACGACCAAGCCGACGATCGCTGCGATCCGCGACCGCAGCCACTGGAATGCGTCGAACCTTGCCCCGCAGGATCCGGTGACGCTGGGGCTGTGCTCGCAGATCGACCTCGACAACGAGGTGGCGAAGGCGTCGAAGCGCACCGCCGCTGAACGCAAAGCGGCGGGCATCGTCGACCCGCCGAAGGGCGGCACGCTACTGCCGACGGCAGAGACGGTGCCGGGGCTCGGACCGCAGCCCGACATCAGCTTCCCCGCGGAGCCGGCCGAGCCCGAGGAGAGCGCGGCGGCGGAAACTTCGCGGATGCTCGCCAACCTGAACAAGATGGGTAGCGGCGAAGACAAGAAAGAGGAAACCGACTCCGACTGAGGCGCGGTGCGCTTCAGGGGGCGGCCCGGCTTCTCAGCGTCGATCTCATCAATGCCCCGCGGGTCGCCCTGCGGGGCATTGTTGTCAGCGCGAAGCGCGCAACAGTCGGTCAGTCGGCGATCGACAGGCGCACGTCGATGTTGTTGCGGGTGGCGTGCGAGTAGGGGCACACGATGTGCGCGTGGTCGACGAGCTCGCGGGCGGCCTCGGGTGCGATGCCAGGCAGCGACACCGTGAGCGCGACGTCGAGGCCGAAGCCCTTGCCGTCGTCCCGCTTGCCGAGGCCGACCCCGGCCGTGACGCTGCTGTCGTCGGAGAGCTTCACCTTCTTCTGGCCGGCCACGAACTGCAGGGCGCTCAGGAAGCAGGCGGCATAGCCGGATGCGAAGAGCTGCTCCGGGTTGGCGCCCTCGCCGCCGGTGCCGCCGAGCTCCTTCGGGCGGACGAGCGCGACGCTGAAGGCGCCGTCGGTGGTAGAAGCCTTGCCCGTGCGGCCGCCGATTGCCTTGGCTTCGGTGCGATAGAGAATGTTCATCTGGGTGCTCCAATTTAGATATTGCGACAATTATTATCGCAATAATTGTCCAGTTAAGGCCAGCCGTGGCTCTTGTCCAGAGAGATTCTTATTGCGATATGAGTTATCGCGATCTTGTGTTCGCCTGCTGCGGAGGAGAGCGCCGTGATCAACCGGACCCAGCGGCCCGTGGCCCTGGACGACCAGCTTTGCTACGCGATCTATTCGGCGGGCATCGCCATTCAACGGCTGTACAAACCGCTACTCGATGAGCTGGGGCTGACGTATCCGCAATATCTGGTGCTCGTGATCCTGTGGCGTCAGGACGGGCAGACGGTCGGCGGCCTCGCGGAGCAACTGGCGCTCGAGTCGAGCACGCTGACACCGCTGCTCAAGCGGCTCGAAGCGGCGGGCCTAGTCATCCGCACGCGCAATCCCCTCAACGAGCGCCAGGTCGTGATCACGTTGACCGACCAGGGTCGCGCGCTGAAGGACAAGTCCGCCTGCGTAGGGCTCTCGCTGTTGACCGCCTCGGGCCGATCGGAGGAGGAGCTGCGCGCGCTCAATCGCACGATCAGGAAGCTTCGCGACGACGTCTACAGCCACACCGGCGAATGGAACCCAAGCCAGTCGCCGACGTGACGCGCCAAGCGCGCCCTACAGCTCCTCGATGCGGATCATCTGCGGCGGCTCGGCGACCTTGCCGTCTGCCTCGATCGCGTCCAGCGCCTTGCGGATCGCCTCTTCCGTCGTCTCGTGCGTGATGATGACGATGTTGGCGAGGGCACCTGGCGCGCCGCGCGGGCCTTTCTGCACGATGCTGTCGAGCGATACCTCCTGCTCGGCCATCCGCTTGGTGATAGCGGCCATGACGCCCGGCCGGTCGAAGGCCGAGAAGCGGATGTAGTAGTCGCCCTTGTGCTGGCCGAGCTTGGCACGCTTGTGTGGCTGGAGCCGCGAGGAAGGCACGCCGAACGGCGGCAGCACGAAGCCCGCGGCGATGTCGACGATGTCGCTCGCGACGGCCGAGGCCGTGGCCTTGGCGCCGGCGCCAGGTCCGACCAGCAGCAAGTTGCCGGCGAAATCAGCGTCGAGCGAGACAGCGTTGGTCACGCCGGAAACGCCCGCAATCGCGGCTTCGACCGGGATCATCACCGGCGTCACACGGCTCTCGATGCCGCTGTCGGTCAGCACGGCGACGCCGAGCAACTTGATGCGGTAACCGAGCTCGTCCGCCGCATCGATGTCGGCTGCGGTGATCGACTGGATGCCCTCGATGTGGATCTCGTCGAACGCGACGCGAGTGCCGAACACGAGGCTCGTCAGCAACGCGAGCTTATGCGCGGCGTCGAAGCCGCCGATGTCGAATGTCGGATCTGCTTCGGCGTAGCCCGCCGCCTGTGCCTCCTTCAACACCTCGGCGAACGGGCGGCGCTCCTCCTGCATCTTGCTCAGGATGTAATTGCAGGTGCCGTTGAGAATGCCGGATACGCGGCGCACCTGGTTGCCGACCAGCGCCTCGCGCACCGTCTTGATCGCGGGGATGCCGCCGGCCACCGCCGCCTCGAAGTTGAGCGCGACGTTGTTCTCCTCGGCAAGCTTCGCCAGCTCGAAGCCATGGTGCGCGAGCAGCGCCTTGTTCGCCGTCACCACATGCTTGCCGGCACGCAGCGCCGTCTCGACCGACCGGCGCGCGACGCCGTCCTCGCCGCCAATCAGCTCGACGAAGCAGTCGATGCCGGGATCGGCCGCCAGCTTGACCGGATCGTCGACCCAGCGGATCGCCGCCAGCGGTACGCCGCGGTCCTTGCCGCGCGTGCGCGCCGACACCGCCACCACCTCGACCGGGCGATGCAACTGATCGGCGAGCTTGGCGCCATGCGCCTCGAGCAGGTGGAGGAGGCCGGTGCCGACGGTGCCGAGGCCGGCGATGCCGAGTTTCAGGGGCTCACGTGTGGTCATGCTCGTTCCCGGCCTGTTCGGCCTCAGTCTGTCGTTTTCGGTGCATGCCGCCCGGACGGCGGCGGCGCGGTCTCATATCACGCGAGGGGGGCGGGGTCGATGCGCTCGGCGGGCGGGCTCGCAGGAGGTGCGACGGGGCTCAAAAAAATTTCGGGATTTTTGAACCTCCGGCGGGGGTGCCGCGACAGATGGTGCAAGCGGCGGCCATACCCCACCGCCCAGCACGATCAACCCCAACCCTTCACTTCTACCGCCCAGGAGCTTTCACCATGTCGATCCAGTCTTTCCTCACCAAGTCGCTCGCAGTCGCCGCTCTCTCGTTCACCGTCGTCGGCGGCAGCGGCCTCGCCTCCGCGCCTGCCGAAGCCGGCTACAAGCATCATCACCACGGCATTCGCGTCGTGATCGGCGCCCCGCTCGTCTATGGCGGCTATGGCTACAACTACGGCTACCGCGCTTATGGCGACGGTTGCGGCTGGCTCTATCGCAAGGCCGCGCACACCGGCAGCCACTACTGGTGGAAGCGCTTTCATCAGTGCCGCCACGGCTGGTAACAGCCTCGCGCGGCATCCCCCGCTGATGAGAGGCCCTGGTGCCAATTGCGGCGCCAGGGCTTTTTGTGCGTCAGGCGCGTTGCGGCTCCTTCACGGGCAGCATGAACAGGAGCCCGCCGATCAGGAACAGTGCTGTCGCCGCGATGCCCCAACGCTGGCTGCCGGTGAGTGTCGTCACGATGGCGATCGCCAGCGGCGCGGCGAACGCGGTCGCCTTGCCCGAGAACGCGAACAGGCCGAAGTACTGCGTCATGCGGTCGGGCGGCGCCAAGCGCGCCAGGAGCGAGCGCCCGGCGGCCTGTACCGGCGCCGCGACGAGCCCGATCAGGATCGAGAAGGCGAGGAAGATCTGCTCGCCGGTCGAGGAGAACGCTGCCGTGCCCGGTACCTTCTCGGGGATCGGTACGCCGAACAGCACGCTCTGCTTGTCGACGGAGAGGATGCCGAGAAATCCGACGAGCAGGATGACGATCGACCAGACGATCACGGTCTTGGCGCCGATGCGGTCGTCGAGCAGGCCGCCGATGACAGCGCCGATGGCACCGGTGAAGGCGAGGATGATGCCGAACAGGCCGAGATCGAACGTGCGCCAGCCGAAGACCGAGGCGCCGTAGATGCCACCGAACACGAAGATTGCCGCGAGACCGTCGGCGTATAGCATTCGCCCGAGCAGCATCCAGAGAATGTTGCGGTCGTTGGGCAGGTTTTTGATCGTGGCCCAGAGTGACGCGAGCGCGTCCTTGATCGGTGTTGCCGAGTGGGCGCGTCCCGCCTGCCTCGTGTCCGGCACGAACAGGAAGAACGGGATGACGAAGACAATGAACCACAGCGCCGATAGCGGCCCGACGAGGCGGTCGCCCTCGCGGCTGGCACTGTCGAGGGGGAAGATCGGATTGAGGCCGAGCATCGTCTTGCCGCTGGCGGGGTCGGTGACGACGAAGCCCGCAACGAGCGCGAGGCTGATCAGGCCGCCGGCGTAGCCAAGACCCCAGGCGATCCCTGAGAGCCGCCCGAGCTGATCGGACCGCACAAGGGTCGGCATCATCGAATTGTTGAAGACGGCGGCGAACTCGGCACCCGCGAAGGCGAGCGCGTAGCCGGCGAGGACCAGGTAGAACATCCAGCCTTCGAGCTTCGGCGTCGCGAACCACAGCGCGCACATCCCAAGCGCCATCATCAGCCCGAAGAAGGCGACCCATGGCTTGCGCCGCCCGCCGCTGTCCGCCACCGCGCCGAGGATTGGGCTGCCGATCGCCACCAGTGCGCCGGCGAAGGCAGCCGCGTAGCCCCACGCCGCCTGGCCCTGCATCGGGTCGGCAACGACGACGTTCGCGAAGTAGGGCGCGAAAAGGAACGTCTGGATCAGCGTGTAGAAGGGCTGCGTCGCCCAGTCGAACATCGCCCAGCCCGCAAGGGCGGCCGGCGGCGCCGTGGTTCCGGTCGCCGGTGCTTCAGTTGACATAAGGGTTCCCCGCTCAGGCGCCGCCCCCTCGGCATGGCGCCATCAGCGGCAGGATGCCCGGCGCGGGCGGCAAGCTCAAGCCCCCGTCCGCGTCCGCGGACAAACGATCAAGTCCGCGTCCGCGGACAAACGATCAAGCCCGCGTCCGCGGACAAACGATCAAGCCCGCGTCCGCGGACAAACGATCAAGCCCCCGTCCGCGCGAGGTCGCCGAGCCGCGTCGCCGCGACCATCAGGCGCGAGGGCGTGAGCGGTCCGCCCGCGGCCAGCGTGTCGAGCGCCTGAGCGACGCGACCGATCTCGACCTCGTTGCGCCGGCTCCACGCGTCGAGCCCGGAGGCGCCCGTCTCGCCGAGCACCGTGAGCGCGATCTGCCGCCGGGCTTCGAGCAGCGCCTGCTCGGCGCCTGCGACGGCCATCATGTCGTAGGCGTCGGTGGCGCGGATGCGGCGGCCGGCGTCGATCAGCTCGCGCAGGTGGAACCGCCGGTTAAGTGCCAGCACGACCCGCGCGGCAGCGGCATAAGGTGCGCCGGACGTCGCCGCCGCCTCGGTGATCGCGGGCGCATCGACGAGGACGGTGAGGCGCGCGAGATCTGCTGCAAGATCGACCGGGATCTCGGTCGCGGCCAGCTCGTCGCGGATCCCAGCGAGCTTCTTGTAGGTCTCATCTGAAAGGCCCTTTGCGAGCAACGCATTCAGCTCGCCGGCACCTTTCGCGTGCGCCGTTACGGTCGCGTCGAGATCGCTCACCGCCGAGCCGTTGCGCAGGAACCAGCGCGTCGCGTGGGCGAGCGCCTCCTGCGTGCGGGCATAGAGGCCGAGCTGGAGTGCGCCGCCGATACGGTTGTCGAGCGCGTCGATGCGCGGCCAGATTGCGTTGAGTTCGAGCACAGCGCGGGCGACGGTGAACGCATAGGCGATCTCGGCGACGGGCCGCGCGGTCTCGTCGGCCATGCGCTGGGGCGCCGCAGCGCCGAGCCGGTTGACGACGGCATTGGTCACGCTCGTCGCGATGATCTCGCGCCGCAGCCGGTGGCGCTTGAGATCGTCGGGATAGGTCTCCGCCAGCGCCGGCGGAAAATACTCGATAAGCCGCGGCTCGAGCGCGCTCGCGTCCGGCACCGTGCTTGCGAGCAGGTCGCTCCGGAGTGCGATCTTGGCGTAGCTCAGCAACACGGCGAGCTCCGGCCGCGTGAGGCCGCGCCCTGCGGTCTGGCGCATCGCGACCTCGGCCGGTGCGGGAAGCATCTCGATTTCCCGTTCGAGGAGCCCGCGCTGTTCGAGCGCTTCCATCAGGCGCGCGTGGGCGCTGAGATCGGCAACGGCGTTGCGCTCGGAGAGGCTGAGGGCGAGCGACTGCTGGTAGTTGTTGCGCAAGACTGCGTCCCCGATGCCGTCGGTCATGCTGGCGAGCAGGACGTTGCGCGCGTCGAGATCGAGCCGTCCCGAACGCACAACGGGCCCGAGCGCGATCTTGATATTGACCTCCTGGTCGGAGGTGTTCACGCCCGCCGAATTGTCGATGAAGTCCGTGTTGAGGCGGATGCCGCGGGCGCCGAGCTCGATGCGGCCGCGCTGGGTGATGCCGAGGTTGGCGCCTTCGCCGATCACCTTGGCGCGGACTTCCGGGGCAGCGACGCGGACGGCGTCGTTGGCACGATCGCCAGCATCGGCGTCGGTCTCGGTCGAGGCGCGGATGTAGGTGCCGATGCCGCCGAACCACAGGAGATCGGCGCTCGCCTTCAGAATAGTATTGATCAGTTCGGTCGGCGTCATGTGCGCGGCGGTCGTGCCGAGCAGCGCCTGAACCTCTGGTGACAGCGGCACCGATTTCGACGAGCGCGGGAAGATGCCGCCGCCCTTCGAAATCAGCGCCTTGTCGTAGTCCTGCCAGCTCGACCGCGGCAACGCGAAGAGGCGCGCGCGCTCGGCGAGGCTCTTCGCCGGATCGGGATCCGGATCGAGGAAGATGTCGCGGTGATCGAAGGCCGCGACGAGGCGCGTCGCGGGCGACAGCAGCATTCCGTTGCCGAACACGTCGCCGGACATGTCGCCGACGCCGATGACGGTGAACGGTTGCGTTTGGATGTCGACGTTCATCTCGCGGAAGTGGCGCTTGACGCACTCCCAGGCGCCGCGCGCGGTGATACCCATCTTCTTGTGGTCGTATCCCGCCGAACCGCCGGATGCGAACGCGTCGCCGAGCCAGAAGTCGTGTTCGATCGAGAGTGCGTTGGCGATGTCGGAGAACGTCGCGGTGCCCTTGTCGGCGGCGACCACGAGATAGGGATCGTCGCCGTCATAGCGCACGACTCGCTCGGGCGGGACGATCTTGCCGTCGATGAGATTGTCGGTGATGTCAAGCATAGCCGAGATGAAGATGCGGTAGGCGGCGATGCCCTCGGCCTGGATCACGTCGCGTGGGCCGGAGCGCGGAAGCTGCTTCGGCAGGAAGCCACCCTTCGAGCCCGCGGGCACGATCACCGCGTTCTTGACCTGCTGCGCTTTGACGAGACCGAGGATCTCGGTGCGGAAATCCTGCGCGCGATCGGACCAGCGGATGCCGCCGCGCGCGATCGGCGCGAAGCGCAGATGCACGCCCTCGACGCGCGGGCTCGAGATCCAGATCTCGCGATAGGGCCGTGGCCGCGGCACGAAGTCGAGCGTGCTGGGGATCAGCTTGATCGCGAAGGTATCGGAGAGGCGGCCGTCGGCGGTCGGCTGATAGAAGTTGGTGCGCACCGTCGCGCCGATCAGCGCCAGCATGCAACTGAGGATGCGGTCTTCGTCGAGACTCTGGACGCTGGAGAGTGCCCCGGCAATTCGCGCTCGGATCGGCACTTCGCCAGCGGTGCGCTCCTCGATCGGGCCGCCGTGATCCGGGTTGAAGCGGTGGTGGAACAGCTCGATCAGATCGCGTGCGATGCCGGCGTGAGCCAGCAGCGTCGTCGCGACGTAGCCGGGGCCGTACGGTAGTGCGATCTGGCGCATGTAGCCCGCATACGCGCGCAGCAATGCCGCTTCGCGCCAGTTGGCACCGGCGATAACGATGAGGCGATTGAAGTAGTCGCTGCTGGTGGCGCCGGCGAGCACGGCACGGAAAGCCTCCTCCAACCGCGCGTCGTGGCGCTTGATGTCGATCGCCTCGCCGTCGATCGGCGCGAGCACCATGTCGTGCAGGACGGCGGTACGGATCTCGCCGCCGATGCGCGGCTTGACCGTATAGGTCCGCTCGTCGATGACCGAGAAGCCGAGGTTCTCCATCACCGGCACGCGCTCGGATAGGCTGATCGGCTCGTCGAAGCGATAGACGGCCGCGCGCAGGCGTTCCGCCTTGCCATCCGTCTCGTTATAGAAGTCGATCGCCACCGGCCTGTCGGGGCCGAGCCGCTCGATACGCTCGATGTCCTCGAGCGCCCGCGCCGGCGTGAATGTCTCGGCGTAACCCGACGAGAAGGCATCGAGGTACTTTTCGGCGAGTGCGGCGCCGCGCGGGCCGATCTCGTCGAGCACGTCGATGAGGCCGTCCTTCCACGTCTTGACCAGCGCCGCAACGTCCCGTTCGAGCTGCTCGGCGGGTATCTGCGGTGTCTTGCCTTCGGTGCGGCCGATGATGAAGTGGACGCGGACGAGCTGCCCTTCGGGGAAGAATGGATAGAACGCGGTAATGTGCCCTTTGAAGGCATCGGCGAGATAGGCACCGATCATCTCGCGCACGCGGGTCGAGTAGCGGTCGCGCGGCGCGTAGATGAGCACCGACACGAAACGGTCGAAGCGGTCGACGCGGGCGAAGACGCGGACGCGCGGACGCAGATCGAGATCGAGGATCGCGGTCGACCACTCGGTGAGACGGTCGACGCTGATCTGGAACAGCTCGTCGCGCGGGAAAGTGTCGAGCACGTTGAGCAGCGACTTTCCGGCGTGGCTCTCTGGCGGGAAGCCGGTGCGCTCGAGCACCGTCGCTACCTTGCGCCGCAGCAGCGGAATTTCCATCGGCGATTTGACGTAGGCCTGCGAGGTCAGGAGGCCGACGATGCGGAGCTCGCCGGCGAGCTGGCCATCGGGCCCATAGGTCTTGACGCCGATGTAGTCCATGTGCGCGCGGCGATGCACGCGACTGCGCACGTTGGCTTTGGTGATGATCAGCGGGTTCGGCTGCATGTAGAATGCGCGCACCTCGGGCGTCAGCGTCACGAACTCGCTGCCGCGGCGCAGCACCTTGAGCGCCGGGTTCTGAAGGAGACCGAGGCCGGGCGCATCGGTTGCTTCGAGCGTGCCGGTTTCCAGATCGCCGACGAGCTTGTAGTCGCGCATGCCGAGTAGCGTGATGTTGCCGGCTTCGAGCCATTCGAGGAACGCCATCGCCTCGTTGCGCACCTGCTCGGGGACGTGAGCCGGCGTCCACCTCAGGTCGATGATCGCCTTGTGCAGGCGTGCGAGCATCGGCTTCCAGTCGCCGACGACGATGCGCACGTCGCCGAGGATGTCGGCGATGGCCTGGGTGATCTTGTCGCCCTCGCCGGCCGGCAGGCGCTCGAATTCGACGGCGATGTAGCTTTCCTGGCGGCCGTCGCTCCACTGGCGATCACCGGCGCCGACGATCCGCACGAGCTTGCCGTCGGCGCCGCGCTCGGTCTTGACCAGTGGATGCAGCACGAGGCTGATCGGGAAGCCGCGCGTGTGCAGCTCACCAAACACGCTGTCGAGGAGGAACGGCATGTCGAGATTGAGGATCTCGAGCACTGCGCCGCCGTCGGGCAGCGGGCTGAGGGAGATCTTTGGCGATCCGGCCGGTTTCCGCTGCATGAACGCCATCGCGCGATCGACGAGGGCCACGAGCCGGGCCGTCGGAAGCGCTTCGAGGGTCGCGGTGTCTGCCGGTGCGAGGAGCGCGCGGGCCAGTATCTCACGGCCCTGGTTGTCGGGCGACGCGGCCTTGAGTTCGGCGAGTACCCGGTTGATCGGACTGTCTGACGAGCTGCCGTGGGGAGCGGGGGCCTGTGCCTGAGCGTCGTTGGCCATCGTCCGGTCCTTTCATTCATTCCGCGGGAGTTCAGTAGACCCCCTGTGTTCTGATATGCAACTCGTGGTGGCGCGTGACAATCGATAATGCTCGGGAATCCGGCATCGAGTATGACAGGCACCGGGTTCGCTGGTGCGAACCTGTCGGAGGGGCGGAGGGGCGGCTGATGTCGTGGCGCGACTACTGGAATCAGGACACGCCGATCTACGTGAACGCGCGCCACAAATCGGTGCACTATGCGCTGATCGCGCGCCAGATCGTCGAGGTGCTGCCGGTGCACGGCAGTGATGGCGCTGGGCCGGCGGTGCTGGACTTCGGCTGCGGCGAAGCCCTGTCGGCGGACCTCGTCGCGAAGCAGTGCCGCGTGCTGCATCTGTGTGACGGCGCTGAACTGGTCCGCAGGCGGCTATCGGAAAAATTCTCGCGCCTCGGCAACGTGGTGGTGATGTCGCCGGAGCAGCTCGGCGAGATTCCTCCGGCGAGCCTCGATCTGATCGTCGTCAACTCGGTGCTTCAGTACCTGAGCCGCGCCGACCTCGACAGCCTGCTGGCGGTGTGGCGCGGATTGCTCAAGCCCGACGGCCAGCTCCTGATCGCCGACGTGATCCCGCACGACGTCGGGCCGCTCACCGATGTGGTCGCGCTACTCAAGCTCGGCGCGCAGAACGGCTTCTTCATCGCGAGCTTTTTCGGCCTCGCGCGCACGTTCTTCTCGGACTACCGCAAGACGCGTGCCGCGCTCGGTCTGTCTCATTACAGTGAAGCCGAGATGCTGGCGATCCTGTCGGCTGCCGGTTTCAATGCGCGCCGCCGCCAACCCAACCTCGGCCACAACCAGGCGCGCATGGCGTTCGTTGGGGGGCCTCGCTAGCGCCTCTACCGCCGCAACCGCCGCAACAGCTCCTCGTCCGGATAGGAATCCGCGACGAGGCCGAGGCGGAGCTGCTCCTTCTTCACCGCCGCGCGACTGCCGGCGCCGATGATGCCGTCGATGCGGCCGACGTCGTGGCCGCGTGCGCTCAGCAGCGTCTGCAGCTCCTTCGCCTGTTCAACGTTGAGCGATGGCACGCCCTTGGCAAGATTGCTCAGCTCCGGCGCGCCGTTGTAGCGCGTCGCGAGGTAGGCAACCGTCGTCGCGTAGTTGAGCGACTGGTTCCACTCGAGATAGACGCGGAAATTCGGGTAGGCGAGGAACAGCGGCCCGTCGCGGCCCATCAGCGCGAGCAGCGACGCCTGCTTGCCGTCGGTCGGGAGCGGCCGGCCGTCGGCACGCGTGACGCCCCACTTAGCCCATTGGCTGCGCGGGTGCTGGATCGTCAGATCGGCCTCGGCCCAGTTGAGATTGCGCGGCGCGCGCACTTCCTCGAGCCATAGCTCGTTCGGCCGCCAGCCAAGGTGCTCGAGGTAGGCCGCAGTGGAGCCAATCACGTCGGCGGGGCTCGAGAACAGGTTGCGGTGGCCGTCGCCGTCGTAGTCGACGGCGTGCGCGAGATAGTGCGTCGGCAGGAACTGCGTCTGGCCGAGCTCGCCGGCCCACGAGCCGATCATCTCGTCGGGTCTGAGATCGCCCCGATCGATGATCTTGAGGGCGGCGATGAATTCGCGCGTGAACATCTCGCCGCGGCGGCAGTCGTAGGCGAGCGTCGCCAGCGAGCGCAGCACCGAGAGCTTGCCCATGCCGGCGCCGAAGTCGCTTTCGAGCGCCCAGAACCCGGCGATGACGGGGCCTGGCACGCCGAATTCCTTCTCGGCACGGTCGAAGACGTCACGATATCGCTCGAGCTGGCGCAGGCCGGTCTGGATGCGGTTGCGCGAGATCAGCTTGCCGCGGAAGTCGACGAAGCTTTGCCCGAAGAAAGTCTGGCGGCGGTCGCGCGCGATGATGTTGGGGTCGAGCGTCATGTCGTCGAGGACGGCCGAGAGTGTCGCCTGCGTGACGCCCTGCGTGGCGGCTTCGCGGCGGAAACCGTCGAGCCAGGTCTCGAAGCGGCCAGTGTTCTGGCAGGTCGGCGGCGTGCCCTGGGCCTTCGCCTGCGCGCGAGCGTCATCAGGCGCGGAAAGACCCGCAGCGGCGAGCACAGCAGTAGCGGCGAACCCGAGAGCGAGGGTTCGGAAGGCAGCGACGCGAAGCATGGAGGACCCCGGATGGATACGGACGGAAATGGTTCGCGCATTGATAGCCGCGCCAATGCGGCAAAATCATGCGGGAACGGTGCTATGGGCCATAACCGAACGTCGGTGAAGCACTCAGGACAAGCGCTTTGCTGAGCGCCATTGCTCGAAAGTCTTGACGCTGGTGTAGGCGAGTAACAGCGCGTTGCGCGGTATCTGCGGCTTCGCGATTGTGGCTTTTCCTTCATCTCGATAGTGTGAAACCGCTGGCGAGCCTTTTTCATCGTCCGGGAATCAGCCTACCTGTTTGAGGTTGGGTGCGTCGACGCTAAGCACATTTTTCCACGACCCAGTCCACCAATAGGGCGCAGTAGACGACCGCAGCCGAACTCTCAGACCGAGGCAACTGAAACACGGCGCAAGGGCACATTGGTTGCAATTGCGACGCACTCGAGTGGGGACGAACATGCAGGACCGGATCAAGCACATGCGCCGCGCGATGATCGCCTTGGCCATGGTGGCGACGACAGCGTCGCAAGCGGCCGCGCAGACGGCGTGTCCGGGCAATCCGAAAGCGCTTGGGGTAGCGCGCACTGTAGCCATCGATACCACGGGCGGTCCGGGGTTCGGCTTTGAGCACTTCAAGGACCACGATTTCCTGCGGAAAGACGAGATCGTCCTGACCTTCGACGATGGGCCATGGCCGCACAACACGGCGGCCATCCTCGCGGCGCTTGCCGCGCACTGCACGAAGGCGACATTCTTCCCCATCGGCAAGCATTCGACGTGGCACCCCGAAATCCTGAGGGCGGTTGCGGAGCAGGGCCATAGCATCGGCAGCCACACTTGGAGCCATGTCGATCTCTCCAAGCTGCCAGCCGACAAGGCGAAGGCCGAGATAGAGATGGGCATCAGCGGCGTGCGCCGCGCGATCGGCGACGCGGCCATGCCGTTCTTCCGCTTCCCGGCGCTGAAGCACCCGCCGGAATTGGTGAAGTACGCGGGCGAGCGCAACCTCGGCATCTTCTCCACCGACGTCGACTCGTTCGACTTCAAGCTGCGTTCGCCCGAGAAGCTCGTCAGTGCGGTTATGGAGCGGCTGCACAAGAACGGCGGCAGGGGCATCCTGTTGATGCACGACTTCCAACAAGTGACAGCCAAGGCCATTCCGAACCTGCTGAATGAACTGCAGGCGAAAGGCTATAAGGTCGTGCACATGACCGCGAAGACACGGGTGAAGTCGCTGCCGCAGTACGACGAGATGGTCGCGGCCCAGATCAAGGGGCCGGTCAGCAACAACGCACGTCCGACATCCAGTGTGGTCTCGACCGTCGAGCCGGCTCCCGCAGCCACGACCAAGCCGGCAACGAAGTAAGGTGAGGGGTGGCTCGCGCCACCGCCTCCCGCGAAGAGCTCTCGTCGTGGCCTACACGCGCCGCACCTCGTCAAGGCAGCTTGGGGTCCGTAGCAGCCGCCCCCCACCACCCATTGTGTCCCATCTGCCGCTTATGCACGGTGCTTCGACGGCGAGGTCTGGCCACGGACGGGGGCCGCCGGTATAGCGTGGTTAACAGGCCCATGCGAAAGGACGTGGCAATGAAATCGATCTTCTCGAAGTCGGTGCGCTGGCTTGCGGCGGCGCTCGCCGTGGCTGTGATCGCCGATCCCGCCGCGGCCGCCTGCAAGAAGCTCGCGTTCTCGGTCAACGACTACGGCAAGGACGGTCCGACCAAGGACGCGCTGAGCCTGCTCGACAAGCACAGATCGGAAG
>VFQN01001274.1_pt1 | contig 42975 bp, 56 predicted proteins | sample 3512371 | NCBI WGS metagenome assembly VFQN01 (sample SAMN10412370, study PRJNA504923) | tailings metagenome | isolation source: Replicate 2 from Balatoc abandoned mine | place: Philippines: Itogon, Benguet | collected 2017-08-28 | reverse complement strand
CAAAGAAGGCGGCCGTCCACCACCCGACGCCAGGGGTGGGCTGTGCCGACCTCATCCAAGCACGAATTCCTAGCCCCTGTAACCTTCTCACAAAGAAAACAATCGACTGCCCGCCCCATCCTGCTGCTTCCATCCTATACTGTTCTACTTGTATTCGTTCACTTCAGGCCTTGCGCCTGCATCCCGCACTTGCATTCCCAGCACAACCCCGGCCACGTTATGCAGTGGCAGCCTCCCATCTGCTCCCATCTTGCTCTCCCATCTTGCTCGTTACCGTACCACCTGCAGGGATGCCCAGCTGCCCGGCGTAGCAAGCGCATGCCCTGCAAGAACCACTTATTCCTTCGTCCCAATAACGGGACGCTCATCATCCAGCCTTCCTACGCCTACCTTGCTTTGAACCTTCCAACCGGTCCAAAGTCGCCGTACCGCCCTCCCATCCCCCATTCCACCGAACCTACCTCCCTGCAGCCTAGCCCCCGCTCCCCTCCCCTGCAACCCGCATCCTCCAAACCCCCCAATCCTCCACTCCCTCACTCCACCCCCCACCCCTACCCCCACCCCTCCTCCCCCGCCCTCAGCCCCCATTCCCCACCCCTCCATCCTACACCCCCTCCACCGCCCCACTCGCAGTGGTGCTCGCCCTGCCCCTCCTCCTCGCCGCCTCCCCCCCGAGGTCCCACCCCAGCTCCCCCACGCCCCCCAGCCCGCCCGCCAGCCATGCCGCGCGCCCCTCGCCCGCCTGCTCCCGCCGCCACTCCGCCAGGTGGCCCCCCGTCACGAAGAAGAAGGCCCGCCCGTCGCCCGACAGCAGCACAGCCGCATTGTGCCCCAGCGCCGCTTCTGCAGCAGCCCCACGGAACTCCAGCAGCGGGTGGCTTAGCGCAACGGCCCGCTGCACCACGCGACCCAGCGGCAGGGAGCGGCAGGGAATGGCGTGGGTCACCAGCGCGCCACCTGGGGGGCAGGAAGGGGGAGGGGGAGAAGGAGGGGTGTGTGGGATGGGCAGGGGCAGGGAGCGGCAGGGGATGGCATGCGTCACCAGCGCGCCGCCTGGAGCGCAAGGAGGGTGCGGAGCGCGAGGGCGGGAAGTGTAGGTGCGTGGGTTAGGATAGGAAGGCGTTCGCGCCAGGCAGGAGGGTTGCATATGCGTCGCAAGCGCGCCGCCTGCATGTGTGTACCTTGGCCAGGGGCGGTCAAGATGTACAGCGCGGCGTGAGTCTGGGCTGCAGTGAGGAGGACATCCACGTCGCACCACACTGAGCCAGGCCACCTGCACCGCCGAGCGAGGCGACGCCCCTGCCCCCATGCCAACATGCCCTGGTGCTTTGTGTGTGTCAGGGCTGCAGAGATGAGGGCAGCTGTTCTACACCAGCCGTGCCCCTGCTATCTGCACAGCCAAGCTACACGGTGCACCTGCGCACACGCCAACACGCCGTCATCCATGAACAGGCCGTGCACGCCCCAGACAGCGCCACCCAGCTACCCACCCGTGAGGTCGAACAGCAGCAGGTCCCCCGAGGTCGGGTCGAACTGCGCCTCCCTGAACGCGCCCTCCAGCGCCCGCAGCCGCCGCAGCCGCATGCCGCTCACGTCCCACAGCGCCACGCCGTGCCGAACGTCGCGGGAGGACAGCAGCGTGCCGTCGGGGCTGCGGGGGGTGGGGGAGGAGAAAAGGTGACGGGTGCCAGGGGCACGGGGTTGAGGTTATGGCGGGAGCAGGCGGGAGGCAAGCAGTGTGCCGGCGGGGCTGGGGGGGATGGGTGGAGAGGGTGACGGGAGGCAGGGGTCAGGGGCGAGGAGACTCCAGGGAATGAGGTAGCCTGGGGCATGTGAGCAAGGGTAGAGGTGCGCCGGAAGCGTGCCACCAGGGCTGCGGGGCCCCTGGTGATAAGGGGGGCGTGCTCAGGCATGGAAAGGGTAACTGTTAAAGGTCAGCCACACGTGGTACGGCATCCTGACCACCCGTTGACATGCTGTGAATACATGCCAGCGCGTTTGAACTACAGCAGACAGTAGGTGCTTTCCTGCGCCTGCAGCCCTGTGGCCTTAATTACCCGCCCGCCCAGATGCCCCCCGCTTCCACGCAGTAGGCTGCGCGTGACCCCGCCCCTGCCCGCATACCCCCCCTATGCCACCCTGCGTGCGCTCACTTGAACCGTAGCGCCACCACCCAGTCCTCGCTGCCCTCCGTCCCCGTGTGCCCCGCCAGCTGCTTGCCGGTGGTGGAGTTGAACATGAACAGCGAGCCGCCACCTACATGGAGGGAGCATGGGGCATGGGGGGCAGTGGGTTACAGGTGGTGGAGTTGAACAGGGCAGTGGGGCCAAGGAGGAAGAGGGTTCAGTAAAGGGTGTAATAAATGGCATGAAAGATAACACGAACAGCGAGCCGCCGCCTGCAGGGAGGCGGGGGCCAAGGAGGCAAAGGGATCAGCAGTCAAAGGGGTTTGAAAATGGCATGAAAGTGAGCATGGACAGCGAGCCGCCGCGTGCAGGCCCATGGGGCCCTAGAGGCGCGGGGACAGTAGATCAGAGGCCGGGATCGGAGCTTGGGGATGGTGCGGCGGAAGGCGGCGTTTGCGATGCTGGCGGAGATCAAGCGAGGTGCGCAGTTCCTGGTGTGAGGGCAGTTGATCCCACCTTCGCACATGCGAGAATGTACACTGTACGGCAATACCAGTTGTGCTTTGACGCAACCAGCAATGGGAGCTCCGCTCTGCACGCACCTGCCCCGGTGGCCAGCCGCGAGTCGTCTGGGCAGAAGGCCAGCGCGGACACCCACGACACCTGCAGGCGGGAGAGGGAGGGGACAGCGCGTACACAGGGACAGCAGGCAGGTGAGCAGCGTGGTTGTGGAACAAAGCGAACACCCACGACACCTGCAGGCGGGAGGTTGCAAGGGACAGCAAGCCGATGATTGGCGTGGGTGCGGACAAGTCGACACCGGACACGGCGCTTGCAGGCGGTTGGGAACAGCGCAGAGCGCGGCAGCAGGCCAGAGGCATCAGGTCGGTGCAAGACACAGCGCGCCAAACGCCACAACTAGTCGAGCAGATGCATGTCGTATGGAGGGGAATGACGTGCGTATGCCATGCATGTACGTTGGTAGACCACAACAGCGGGTTAGCGACGTACAGACTCACTGCCCAAGCATCAACACGAAGGGCAGCACCAGCTGCTGCTGTACCAGCACAGCAGCTGGTGCTGCCCTTCGTGTTGATCAATGCACCTCAAAGCCCACCTGGTATATGAGCTGCAGCTGCTCCCCCGTGGTGGTGTCCCAGATGCGGACCATGTTGTCGTCTGGGGGTGGGTGGTGGGCACGTGGTAATGGGGGGAAGGCAAGGGTACGACGTGTCGTGGCGGCAGGAGGCTGCGTGCTGCCTTGCATGACCGGCGAGCAAGGGCTTAGGGCCATGCAGCTACGTGGCACAGCGTGCTCATGCAGCCCACGGCCTGTCAGCTCCCCGCTACATGCTGCTCGCCAGCACCCGCGCCCACACCCCCACCCGCTCACCCAGGACCCAAAACCCTTTAGCCCCTTGCCGGTGTGGCTCATGCCGTTCCGTGGCGATGCGCCAGGGTTACTGACCACGTGTAGTCTAGAGTAACCCGAACCAGCACCCACTCTCTGCCCGTCCCCGCACAAGCCCCTGCCCCCGCCCCCACTCACAGCCGCCGGACGCCAGCCTCCCTCCGTCGTGCGCCCACGCCACGCACTGCACCTTCCTGTGGTGCCCCTCGAGCACCAACAGGCACGACCCGGGCCGCGCAGGGGCCTCGCCGCCGCCATCCTCTCCGCCCCCACCCCCGCTGCCCCCGCTGCCGCCGCTGCGGCTGCGCTGCACGCCTTGGCAGCTGCCGCGGGGACTCCCCTGCTCGACCCCGCTGGCGACCTTCTGCAGCAGCGCCCCTGACGAAGATCGCTGCTGCTGCTGCTGCTGATCCATCTGTGCCATCTCCGCTGCCACGATGACTGCGGCCTTGGCCAGGGCGTTGCCCGGGGGCGCGGTGGGTTTACCCACGTACCACACGCGGACAGACAGGTCGTCGGAGCCTGCCGCGGGGCGGGGGAGGTTAAAGGAATGCGAGGAGGGGCATGATAGTAAGGCACGATCGTCAGTTCTTGGGCCTGTACAAGGGTACGGGATCGGGGTCCACGCTTGGCCCCGGCTGATACAGCAGCCCCGCATCCCATGAGGCAAGACGCACCAGCAGCACGCCACCACCAACGCCGCCATGCACACCCGCAAGCGCTAGCGCCAGCTCCCTTCCCCCTAACCTGCCCACCGCCCGCCCACTCTAACACCTAACCCACACCCCCCTAAACCCTCACCCGTGGCCAGCCTGCTGCTGTCCCAGCTCCAGCCCACTGCGTTGATGCGGCCGGCGTGCCCCCCCGCGCCGCCCGCCCCCATGGTGGCCAGGCGCTTGCCGCTCAACACGTCCACCACTCGCACAGACTCCTTGGTCGGGTCGGCTGCGGGGGCGGGAGAGTAATGGGAGGTCAACGGGCGGGCGGCTTGGTCGGTGGCCATGGCTGGGATGCAGGACGCAGGGAAGCGAGCAACGTCCACCACGTGCGCAGACTCCTTGGACGGGTCGGCTACGGGGCCACAAGACAGACGCCACGCGTATGCGAGCTGCACTGCTCACCACTATATGAGTCCTGCGACACCGCCCCAACCCGCCGCTGCCCCAACCCGCCGTTGCCCCAACCCGCCGTTGCCCCAACCCGCCGCTGCCCCAACCCGCCGCTGCCCCAACCCGCCGCTGCCCCAACCCGCCGCTGCTGCAGCCTTTAACGCACCCCCCGCACACTATTGGTGGTCAAACGGTACGCAGTAAGGCTGTACGCCCAAGTGAGCTGCAATACCGGTACTCTTGAACTCTTCGACCAACGCGGACCATCTCACCCACCGCACACAACGGCCAACCCCCTTTCATCCCAACACCCCACATCCTCCCGCCCACCCTCACCGCACACTAGCGCCAGCCTCCTCCCGTCCGGCGACAGCGCCATGGCCTCCACCGGGTGCTTGAGCGCCATGCCGCCCGCCCCACTGGCGGGGGAGGAGTCCACAGGGTCGCGCGTGGACACGCCGCCAACGTCCCACACGCGCACAGTGCCAGAGTCTGACGAGGGAGGGGGCAATAAGGAGCAAGAGGTGTGTGCGGGCACGTGGACAGGAGTAGCACGATCAGGCAGCACAGGAGCGGACGGGCACACGCCTGTGGGGGCGCTGAGCATATGGCGGTATGGGGTCGCACGGTCGCACGGTCTGAACGTTAGCGAGCACTACTCCACCGCCAGTAGCAGGAGTCGGGTCAGGTATTGTTATATGCGTCCCTTCGCCTGACGCACCTGAAATACCCGTCCTGCTGCCCTCTGGATGAAACAGGCCGCCACTCACCCAACCTGGTCAGTCCTGACACACAAACGCATGCCTCTGGCACCTTTCGCGTGCCCGTGGAGTGAATCGCGCGCCCACGCGGTCACTCTTCATAGGCCACCCATCCTGCCACCCACCCGATTGGTCCGCAGTGGCCAGCAGCCTCCCATCCTCGCTGAAGCTCACGCTGCCCACCGGCCCCTCCATGCCCCTCAGCAGGCCCAGCTGCCTCTGCGCCACAGGGCTCCACAGCCGCACCACTCCGCTACCACACGCGTACGCCATCAGCGGCAGCTCCTCCTCCGCATGCCGCCTGTCCTCCTCATTCTCGTCCACCTCCTCCCCGTCCCCGTCAGGCCCGGAGCCGCCGCGGGGAGGCGGCGCCGCCACCCCGGGCGCGCTGGGTCGGCCGGCGGGGGTGCTTTCACGCGTGGATGCTGTTTCGACCTCGCCGCCGCCGGCGCCGACGGGGCGGCCGACGGCGGCGGCGGCAAGGGAGGCAAAGCTGGCGGCGGTGATCTCCGGGCCGGCGGCGCCGCTGGAGTCGAAGTGGCCGGCGTCGGTGGCGGCGGGGCGGGAGGTGGTGGCGGCGGCGGCGCGGCGGCGGCGGGGCGGCGGCGCGGCGGAGAACTGTACGGCGTGTACGGCGCCCTGGCCGGCGCCGCCGAGGATGAAGAGCTGGCGGTAGTCGGACTGGGGCGTCTTGGGGTCGTCCCACCAGGTGCGGACAGTCTCGTCGGCTGGGGGGTAGGGGTAGCAGGCAGCAAGTTTAACAATGTGTTGGTAGTACAACCTACAACGCAGATTGGGAGAGTTGGGAATCGTCACATGGTCGTCCCACTCATTCCGGACAGTCTGGTCGGCGGCAGGAAAGGTTGCTAAGAGTTCGGTGCGCTAATGCTCGTTGCAGACTTGCAGTGCTTTGCTGTATGGGACCGGTAAAATTGTGCAGACTGTCGTCGTGTCATGCAACAGCACAGCGGCCGTTCTCCGCGCCTGGCATTGGATTGCGTACGGTAGTAGCTGTAAGCCAGGATGTATGGTCACTACGGTACATCCGGCAGGACGGGTCATGGCGCTTCCCCAACCCTCCCGCCCCTCGCTTTGCCGCGCCCCTCTACTCACACGAGCCCGTTATGAGGTTGCCATCACGTGTGGAGAAGGTCACGGCGTTGACGCGACCCGTATGGCCCTTAAGCACCTGGCAGAGGGAAGGACACGGGTGAGACAGATGTACATGCATGTTGATGGGGGACTTCGATGCATGTCGATGCCGAAAGGACAGCTGGGGCACGTACACTCTACCGGTGAACGGGCGCAGTAGCAGTTGGTGTGCCATGAAGACAGGTGGCGGCCTCTCACCTCCAGCTCCTTAGCAGGGCCTCCTTGCACCCGCCACACGTGCAGGGTCAGGTCGTCTGGGGGGCACGGCAGCAGGCAGACATGGGGTCAGAGGCGAGGGTTTGCATGGTGCACCATGCGGGACGTCGGGCATCAGGTGGAGCCAGGCCGTGCGTACCAACTCCAACCCTGACGCACGCATTTTTTCAGACACGCTGCGGCAGGGGCACGGTGCAACACCCTTCGCAAAAACCACGCAGCACCGTGTACGGCAGCCGCTTGCGTGTGTATTAGGTAGCGTCCCACCGATGCAACCGCAGGGCGCCCCTCCCAGCCCTTGGCCCAGCACCCAATTGACAGGGCCAGCTTGCGCTCCCACATCCCTACAGTCGCAACTTTGCGTGCCTCTGCAGCCCCCCGGCACCCACCGGCCTTGATGTACGCCGTTGGCACGTCCTGCAGCTCGTGCTCCCCCACCGGCGCCCCCGCCTTGGCCCTGCCCCCGCCCTCCCCGTGCGCAGCCACCAGCGTGGCGCCGGCAGGCAGCGAGAAGCCCAGCGCCGTCACAGGGCGGCGGTGCGACACGGACATGGCGCACAGCAGCTTGCCGCTGTGGATGTCCCACACGCGGGTGGCGCCGTTGGCTGGGGAAGGGAGGGAGGGATGGCGGGTGGGCACGGGTGTCACCTCCACAGTGGTTAGGGCACGCGCAATCGCACGTAGAGGCAAAACCAGCTTCCATTCGGGCGCTCGGGAGGTAAGGAGGGGACATTATGAAAGGCTACATTGCCGGCTTGCCCAAGGCAGGGTGGTTTAGGTGAGTGTACTAGGATCAGGACCGCCGTCACCCTTACGCCATCCCTCCGCAGCCTGCAACGCCAACCCACCGTGCCGTCCGCCACCCTAGACCTATCCTCCCACGGCATGTAGTAACCTGTGGTAACAAGTCCAAGCTCATCACCCACCGTGCCCCGCTGCCGCCCTGCTGCCCCCGGGCGACAGCGCCAGCGCCGTCACGGGCCCGTCGGGGTCCGACACGCCGCCGCTGACCGCCGCCGCCGCCGCCTCCTCGCCGCCGCCGCCGCCGCCTGCTGCCCCGTTTGCGGGCGTGGGCACGTTGGCCCGCCTCGCCGAGGAGGCTCCCTTGGCCCTGGGCGCCGCCTTGCACAGCTCCAGCAGCAGGCGGCACGTGGACACCTCCCACACATACACAGCGTCTGGGCATGGGGGTTGCAGCAGTAGGAGGCACCAGATGAGAGAAGGCTCAGCACCATAGTAACCAGCGTCCGGGCATGCTGGCCAACGTGGCAGGCGCTGGACGTTTAGATGGTTCTTCGGTGAAACGTGGATACACCGTACCAGGCACGCAGCCCTTCGCATGCACATACATCCATAGCCCCTCGACACCTGTGAGCAGAGCCCAGGCAGTTGGCCCCCATCCCGCACCCACCCGCTGCGCACACCAGCCTCCTGCCGTCGGGCGTGAAGTGCGCTGCCGTGGGGTTGCGGCCCATGGCCCCCGAGCCCGCCATAACGCCCAGCTGCCGCCCGCCCCACAGGTCCCACAGCACGATGCCCGCGCCGCCGTCTGCGGGTGTGGGCATTGGTGTGGGTTAAGACACAGGTCAGGAGCAGTGCAGGGTAACATTGTGGCAGGTCCGACAGCACGACTTGCCGTGCTGGTGCGAATCTCGGTTGCTGGTCCTATGCCCAGGGAGGAACGAGCAGCCTCGGTCCGAATCGGCGTCTCCGCCTCTCCTTTGAAACATTTGGCATGTTCCCTATCCTTTCAGGCCCCTCCCCGGACCGCTCAATCTAGAAGACTAAATCCATGGTCTTTGACTAGCAACTGCTTCCCTCTCACCGTGCACGGTTGCCAGCATCCTGCCCTGCGGCTGCAGCGCCACGTGCCGCACGCGGCCCAGGTTGGTTCGCAGAGTCTGCACGCAGGAGGACCACCTGCAGCGGGAGGGGAGGAGGAGAGCGGAGGGCAGGCGGCAGGACGAGACGCGGGCATGGCTCAACGCGATCGGACAACCTTGTCCTGAATGGACCGATATCTGGAAAACATGATCAGTGCTGTCGAGGCATGCACGGGCAGAGGCTTTCAGCGCGTGGCACGTGCTCAGCGTGAGAGATGGCCAGGGCGTGGGGCAGCCCAGGTCAGGTGACAGGCGCCTGAATCGCTGACCCCGGGCGATGGACAACGTGGTGACTCACACGCACACTACTTGAACGAACGTGTCCGCGCACTGCCCCGCACCTGTCCCCCGTGTTGAGCAGCAGGAAGTTGGCAACCTGGGTGGTGAAGCCCTCGGCGCCGTTCTGCGCGGCGGCGGTGGCGGCGGTTGCCAGCACCGGGTTGCCGCCCGGCAGGTGCTGCTGCTGCATGCCTGTGCGCGCGGTGTGGGCCGTGCCCGCGCTGCTGTTGGAGGGCCGCGGGTCGCCCAGGTGCATGAGGCCGCCGCCGGAGGAAGCCATGAAGCCGCCATGAGAGTCGGAGGGGTCCGGGCCGGCAGAGTACTGCAGGGGCCGTGTAATGAGTTGGACACAGTGTCAGTGGAGGGGGCTGCTGTGGTTTCGCTAGGAAAAGGTAATGCCCAGGGCATGCCTACTTGACCAAGAGCAGCCGCATGCGCGATGCCTTCTAGGTGCTCCATGTCTACTAGCAGAGGAGGCGTCCTAACGAGCCATGATCACGACTACATTGTAGAGCACATAGTGCAGCCCAGTCCGTCCCGGCTCAGCCACCCCACGCACCTCCACCGCCCTGCCCCTGAGTATGCTGTCCTGCGGCAGCGTCGCCGCGCTGGGCACCACCGCGTTGGGGTACCAGCACAGCAGGGGGTGGTGCAGCAGCAGCCAGCGGCGCGTCTCCGCCAGCAGCATGGCCAGCGCGCTGTCAGCGACCCCCGGGTCAGGCGACGGCACGTGGCACATGGGCAGCGCCGCCAGCGCCGTCACCACCCAGCGCACGCACGAGCCGGCGCCCGCCGTGTAGATGCTAGTCCACAGGTCCAGCCGCTGCAGCAGCAGCTCCAGGGTGGAGATCCAGTCGGCGGCGGCGGCGGCCGCCGCCAGCGCGGACGCCAGGGCCACCACGGAGGCGTTAGACGCGGAGTTGGTGGAGCTGCGTCGGCGCCAGTTTGTGTGTGTATTAGTGGTGGAGGAGCGGGCGGTGGAGGTTGGCGAGTAGCCGCAGTGCGCGTCCTCCTCGGCGGCGGCGGCCAGCGCCGCCAGGCCCACGTGCAGGAACACGTGTCGTACGGCGTACGGCGTGGGCGGCAGGCGGCCGCGGTCCAGGCAGGACAGCGCGTCGTCGCGGCAGAGGGCGGCCAAGGCGCGATGCCCGGCGGCCACATCCACCACCACCTGGCCGCCAAGCAGCACGCGGGGGCGGACCTGCGCGGGCGCCGGTGAACGCTGTTACAGGAGTCCTCCCGCTTGCTATCAACCGTATCCATATCACCCTGACCGTGTTCCCCCATCACCCGCCGCCATCCGCACCCTGCGCCCACCTGCAGCCAGCACGAAATGGCCGCGATTCCGATTTGCCCCTGCCCCTCCCCAAGCACCCAGCCCAACTCTGACACAATCCACCCCGGCCTACCGCTGCCCCCACCGCCGCGCCAACCGCCCCGCCCCTGCCCTCACCTGCAGCCACTCCGCGATGGCCGAGTGCGCGATAACCACCTCCTGACCGTAGTGCCCCGGCCGGCCGCGCAGCCGCACCAGCGCCCCCAGGCCCTGGTGCACCAGCACCCACAACAGGCGCTCGGGGCCCATGCCCCCGGGGCCGGGGCCGGACTCCGTGCCGCCGCCGCCGCCGCCTTTGCCGCCGCCTGGAGCACCGGGGCCTCCTCCTTGGCTCCCCAGCGCCAGGCTGAAGGCTCCGTTGCTTTCCCTGAGTGCCATGGCGGCCTGGGGTTTAGGGTTGCCAAGGATTGGCGTCGAGGTGCATTGTGTTAGCAAAGGGGAGGTCCGAATGTACGCATCAATAAGGCTGCCGGCGAGCAGAGCGCGGCGATCAGTACCTTAGACGTGGGCTGGCCGGGGCGTGAACATTACTGAGCTGGCACGCACGCACGCGCCTACTCTCAGCTGCCCCTCTCATTCCCCCAGTATGCTTTCCGCACCATGGTGAGCGTGATGGGCTCCCGTGCCGCCGCCAGCACCGCCAGCAGCGTGGCGGCCTTGTTGCGCAGCTCGGGGCCGGACAGCCGCCGCAGCCTATGGGTTTGAAGGGCACAGAGTGCAAACAAGGAGCGGATGCAGTGGGTTGAGGGGGCCAGCTGACGGCCGCTGCGAGGGCCACGCACCAACACTATTTCGTTTGCCTTGTGTTCTTTGGGTCTGCCCACTGCCCACCTGAAGGCCAGGTACCGTTCCAGGAGGCCGTTGAGCGTCTGGGGCAGCGAGGACAGGTTGAACTGCGGGAGGGCAGGCGGTTGGAAGTTTAGTACAAGCAAGCAAAACGGATCCGATTATGGTGGTGCAGACTGCTACCAGTGACGTTTGGGATGGCGGAAGGAGGAGCTGCAAGACAGCTGGAGCGCCGCATAGAGCTCTCGAATTACCCTCCTCTCCCACCTGCGACTTGCCGACCTTGCTGTTCCCGCTGCGCACCATCCCGCTCGGCCGCCGCACCATGTCCGCCGCGCTGTCCGCCATTACCCCCGGCCCTGCCCCTCCCGCTGCAGCTACCGCCAGCTGCTCCTCGGCTTCCTCCAGCTCCGCCTGCTGCTCCAGCGCCATGACGGCCAGCGCCATGCGCACGTGCAGCAGCTGCCCGCGGGCACGTGCCGCCAGCGACGCGGCGGAGGCGGCACGTGCGCGGCGTGGCATGGCGGGGTGGATGGAGGCGAAGGCCAGCCGCAGGTTGCGCATGAACGGACCCGTGGGTCGGAGCTGCTCGGGGGCGAGCTCCAGGGGGGACAGCTTGTCGGCGATGCGCGGCCGGATGTACTGCAGGGACCTGCAACGTATGGAATGCATGCTAGTTGTTAAACACTCGGGGCTAGGGGAGTGCCTGCTTGGGTGCGGAGTGGAGGAGGGGCCCATTGACACGGCAGGTGCAGAAAGGAGGTGAGTTCTGTAGATGTTGACCCCATCAGGTGATGTGTACATTGGCAAGAGCCTTCATGGCCGGCATGTCCAAGTCATCCTGTTTCCCCACCTGCTGGTGAGCACCAGCCGCACGAATCCCGGCAGGCGCGGCAGGTGCTCCTCCACCAGCTGCACGATGGGGTTGTCGTGCCCCGCCGCGCCGCCCACGATGGTGCCGTCAGCCTGGTCCAGCCCGTCGATCAGCAGCACAACAGCCTGGGGAAAAGGCAGGAAGGGAGGGAGAGTGCGCATTACGGGTACGTGGGGACGTGGTAGCAGGGCGGAAAGGTTGCCAACGAAAGAGCAGCAACAGGTGAGCAGCCCGTCGATCAGCAGCACCACGGCCTGAGGGCAGGCACGGAGGGGTAAGGGGAGGCTGAACACGGGTACCGGGGGCAGGCGGGGCCGATAGCAGGAAGGGGCCCGTCGACCAGCAGCACCATGGCCGGTTGGGCAGGGGTAGAGGACACTGAAGCAGCATGCGCATATAGAGCGAGTTGGGCCAAGGCTAGGGTTGCCAGGCTCCCTGCCCCGGAAAGCTGAATAAGATAAACACAGACCCATGGTAAGACTCCGTGCGCGTAGGCAGGCCGCCCTCGTTTGCACACACCTGGGGCATGACGAAGCCGGCCGACGGCGCCCGCACGGAGCGGCCCCCCGGCCCCCCGGCCCCGCCGCCCTCCTCCTCGTCCTCCTCATCATCATCGTCCGCTCCCCCCACGTGCGACAGGTCCCCGTTGTAGTGCCACCCGCGGCCTGCAGCGGCGGCGCCCTTGGCGGACAGCTTGGCGGCGGCGGCCTCGGCCGCGGCGTCGTCGCCGCCGTCGCCGTCCAACTCCTCGTCGGCCTGCTCCATCGCCAAGCGCTGTGCAGCAAGAAAGGCGGCCAGGTAGCGGAGAGGGAAGGTTGCCGTAAAGGGTTAGGGCGCTGTCAGGAAGCACTCCTTACCGCGATGGTTGAGGGACACCGACCCGCTCGGCGCTACCCGCCTACCAGGCTCCTCTGCCTGCCTGCCATACCTTGGACTTGCAGAGCCCATCCACAGCCTACCTGCAGCGGCTGCACCAGCAGCGCCTCCACCGCCGCCTCCACGCCGCCGCCGCACGTGTTGTGCGACAGCAGCTCGGCCAGCACCTCGGGTGGCAGCTCGCCGTACTGCCGCAGCAGGCGTAGGCCGACCCGTGGGTCGCGGGCCAGCTGCAGCGCCAGCGACACCACCAGCGCAATCGGGTCCAGCGTCCTGCAACGGAGGGTGCAGCACGCGTCGGGGCATGCATCTTAGGGCGCGTCGGGGCGTTACACATGCCGTGCACGTAGCATTCTTGAAAACAAAGTAAACGGGGCGTGCTCGCACACAGCACTGGCGCTGACAAGCGCTCAACGGTGCTGCTTTACCGCAGACGCTGTAAGGCATTCTTGTGGGACGCACCTGACGTCCGACACAGAGCAAAAATGCGCCGCCACCGGCACGCCCGCCGCCCGCAGGTGCTGCGCCACCGCTGCGGCGGCAACCGTCTTGCCGCTGCAGGCGGGGCCGAACAGCGCCAGGGCCTGCGGGCGAGGTGGGTAGAGCACGGAGAACTTGAGCTGTGGGCGACGCGCATACCGGTTCGAGTGCAAAACAGATGGACAATATAGACAGCGCCAGGGCCTGGGGCCGGAGCGGAAGCTTATTCTGACAATAAGACTGTGGGCTACACGCAGACCTCCGGCGGCGGGTGCAAAAAAGGGAAACGTACGGAAGGTCCCTGGGGCAAAGCCCTGCGGCGGCTGGCACGCAAGGCAGCGGCCTCTCACGCCCAGCCCGTCAGCAGCAGCCGCACCTGGTAGTTCCTGTCCGCCTCCCGCAGCTCCAGCCAGCCGTCCACGGGCCCCATGTCCCACAGCTCGCGCACCGAAGCCACGCGGCCGGGGTGCAGCTCGGGGGACACGTCCGGGACCATCGACTGCGGGATGGGGATCGCCAGGCGATTGCGTTAATGGCACTGATACTAGGAATCAGCCGTTCAAGGTAAGTGGGGCTCGAAGCCCAACTTTGCGGGGTGTCCGCGCTGCTACCCGCCAGCCACTGCTCTTGCCCCCGCACACAGGCCCATGCCCACCTGCAGCGTGAGCAGCACCCTCAGCGTGTGGTTAACCCCGTCCAGCCCCGCCGCGCCCGCCCCCGCCCGCGCGGCCGCCAGCAGCGCGTCACGGTCCGATCGGTGCTTGGAGCGGGAGGAACGCATGTCAACCTGGACATGGAAGGCGACCCAGGGGCGGCGTGAGTAGAGGCGTCATGGTGCCAATGTTGGCAGGAAGGGCGATGCCGAGGACCTTTCCTTGCGAGTGGCCCAGGAAGTGGGGCGCCGCAGTTTGATGCCCAACGTCCACCCAGACACTCTCTGACACCCTCTGACACCCTCTAACACCCTCTGACACCCAGACACCCTCTGTAGGGCCACAGACCCGACCAACGCACGGCACCCCTTCTCCACCACGGCCGCCACCACCGCCGCCTCCACCACGCACCTTTGAGAACAGCCGAGCCCGCTCCTCGGGCAGCAGCGCCCGCGGCGTAAGCGCCAGTACCCCGAGGGGCTGCCCCCCCTCACCAGGGCCGGGGGCCATGTTGCCGGACGGGCCGCAGCCCGCAGCCCCCGCTCCTGACCCTGACCCTTCCCCTGCCGCTGGCCCCACAGCTGCAGGTGTGGTGGCCCCCATCCAGGCCTCGTAGAGGCACCAGGTGCGGCGCAGGGACACGCCCAGCTCGTCCACGCACAGCAGCACGCCGCTGGAGCCCTGGGGAGGCAGGCAGGTGCATGTGGAGGGCAGGGCCGTATGGCGTGTAGGTAGGTCTATGCAACACGTGCTTGCTCCACATTAAGACAGGGCTCGCGCCGCACGGTGCAGTCAGTTGAACGTGCACTTAACTCACCTGTAACGCCGCATTGACCAGCTCCATGTCTGGTTTCTCTGGCTCGACCGCCGTCCACGTGTGCTGCGGCACGGCCAGGATGTCCACCCACACGTACACCTCCTGCGTGCAGCAACGAACAAGGCACGCAATATCTTTCGTGGATGCATGTTTCCAAGTCATAGCAGGTATGGGGTCTTCCGGTGCCGAAAGGGCTTCGTGGAGGCCACAAATGGCCACAATTGCAGTGTTGCTCCAGCGGCTTCAACGTGTATCCCCATCGCCAGCTGGACCATTGCGGTTGTTGCTGTGCATGCGCATGGACAGCGGCTAACTTCATGCTTGCTGCCAGCTGTTCCCCGCTTCCCGCGCCCACCTTGAGGTCTCGGCCCCGGAAGTGGTGCGTCAGCATGCTCACGGTCTCCCGCAGCGGCCGGCTCCACGCGTGACTAACGAAGTAGTACGGCCGTGACGCGCCGTACGGCAGGGCGTACTGCTCCGCCTCCTCCAGCGCCAGAAACGCACAGCTGCCGGCAGCTGCCGTAGCCGGCTGCACGATGTTGAGCACGACGCTCCATGCGGCCATGTCTGGGTCGTTGGCAGGCAACCGTTTCTCAACGAACTCCCGTAGGTACGACAGCTGTACGGCTCCCGTGTGGTTGCCGCGGCCGGGGGCGGCGGGTGGCCGCGGTACCGGCCTGCATGACACAAAGTCACGTCAGCTTAATACCTTTTGCACAGACTTCAAGGCCTCGCCCAGTCACTGGCGCTGGCTGCAGCGACCACGCCCTTAGCTTCCCACCTTGCCGGCTCGTCCTCGTGTGACTCGGACTCCTCATTCGTCCAGCTCACGTACAGGTGCCAATGGGCCTCGTCATCCTCATCCTGCACCGCAGCGGAAGACGGGGAGGCGCCGCGTACACCCCGCTAAAACCACCAAAACGCCAAAGCCTTGCACAATACACAGTGCTATTACAGGCACACAAGGGTAAGGGGGCCGGGTCGATTGGCCCGGCAGCAAGCCATCTGGCTGGTACTAGTGTTATCCTAAGCCGAGGTGCTGGTGGTGCTGGTATCCATGTCTGCCCGAAAGAAGCTCGTACGAGTGCTCGTTCGAACCCACGCACGGGTGCCGCCGCCGAGGCCCATACCACCATACCACCCAGCGGAGGATCCTACCAGCAAAGTAGGACGCCGCCCTCTCAAGTTGGCGCAAAGGCTTGCCGAACGAACGTCAACATTGCCGGCCTTCCATCCCACCAGCGCCCTTGCCAGCTACAACCCATTCCTCCGTTGCTCATGGATCTCCCATATGCGAGGTGCACGCCTTAACCGTCCGGCAGTCCGGCACCCTTCTCACCTGCACGGGTGCCGCCGCGGAGACGCTCGGCAGCCGGGCAGCCTTGCTCGCGCCGCAACCCAGTTTTCCAGCGCCTTAGGCCCAGCCCAGTGCAGGGCACACAACCAGGACCCCGGGCAAGCCGCTGAGCCCCTCAATGCCTATCCCCTCCTGCCGCTTCCTGATGCTGCCGCTGCGCTGCCGGCCAGCAGGTCGCTGAGCTGCTTCAGGTCGTACCGCAAGGGTCAATGCGCCTGCCGGCACAACAGCAGGCGGGTCAGCTCAGCAGCGCCAGGCCGTGGGCCAGCTTAGCAGGGGGCCATTTGCAGAGAATGTGTAGTTTGGGTTGCAGGTGTGCTGCGTGGGTTGGGGGAGAAGGGTGTTGCAGGCTGCGGTTACAGCGTGGGGGTCACACGGGGTGATAAGGGGCACGACGAGGAGGTGATAAGGAGGACAACGAGTCTGACAGAAACCGTTTGTGATAACTACATGCAAAGTGTGGTGAGGCTGTAGACCTGTCGACGGCCCAACCCGGGAACACGATGGGCTCCCAGGAGGTAGCCCCCGACGCAAGCACGGTTGCAGACAGTAGCGCATGACACACGTTCAATATATTTGCTGACCCCACGTATGCGCTTTTCACCTGGTTGCTGGTATGCGGCCTGCGCCAACGGAACACTGCCAACATGCGGCCGCGCATAGCCAAGACTCCACCGCGTAAGGATTTGGGCTGAAGCTGACGAAATATACCTTATATGTATGACAGGTCCTACCCAAAAGCACGCAGGTGCCAGGTCCAGCAACACTCCAGCAGCAGGTCGCGGGCACCAAGCTCCTCCTATGCAAGGTAGCGCATCTGTTGCATCTGTCTGCTGTAGACGAGCTGAAAACTTACAGACACCTATGTATATTACTGCTTCTTTGAGCACTGCCGAGGTAAGGAAACAGGCTGGTAACTCCTCCACCGTTCAACAGTGTCAGTGTTGTTACTCAAGCATGCACTACGGTAGGCCAACATGGTGAACCTATATCGGACACGGGACTGGGGTAGATAACATTTTGTCCGCGGAGGGGCGGGGCTCCCCTGGTCGAACCTGGTCCAACAAACCAGGTTTGACCACACGCTGCAGAATCCTGGCACTCATCCGTTTACTGGGGGACACATATCCCTGATAATTGATGTGGCCACCGACTGCGGCTATTGCACTCGCCCGTTGCTGCGTGGCTTGACGGCGTCGGGGCCACGTCGTACCAGGGAGCTTCCCTGCCGGCACGCGGCATTCTGCTTTGACACGCATTAACGATGCCAGGCAGGGCGTTACAGTCTGGTCGACACAGTAAATGCATCCTTAGGCGCAATTTATAAGAAGCGCATCACGCCGCTAGGTCTGGCCGGGCTGGGGTGCCCTAACCCCTAAGCTATTCCGCATGACACGAAGCATGAGTGTTGCCGGATGGCGTCAAGATAATTAATCAGGCACATGCGCAAGAGCCATGCCTGCCCTGTTGACGGAGTGGACAATTCAAGGACTATATCCGGACCTGCACAACGCCCACTTGTGCTGGCCCACCGATACAATGTTATGTAGGCCGCAAGCACTCTGTCAGCCATTCGCCTGGCACAGCAATACCCCGATTCAGCAACCGGCATCCTGCACCGCTGCACGGCACCTACTGCGCACCGTCACGGCAGCCCCACAGCGTGACGGTGCGCGTGCATGGAGCCGCCCGTCATCATACGGACCGCTACCGTACTGCCACCCGCCATACAGGCCGCTTGAACCCCCGTAACCGTACACCACCGACCCGATACGACGTCAACGCACGCAACACGCCTCGACAGCCCAAACGCGAAAGCTCTTCGGAGACCTACGTACCAATTCATTGCCACCACTCGTAATCATTCACTCCCCGATAAGGCGGGTCAGCGTGTCCTTATCGTTTGCCCGCAGCGCCAGCCCTGGCACGACCCGCCCCGCCGCCGCCAGTGCCGTACGCGCCGCCTCACACACAGCCTCCAGAGCCTGCTGCCTTTCCGCTGCCACCAACTTGCCATTGCCGCGCCCCCGCCCGCCTACCACCAGCTCCACCTTGGACAGACTTTGGGATTCTTCACACAGCGTGAACAGCACAGAGGTGGAGGAGACAACAGCACAAACGTAACATACTTCCTACATGCGTCCTATATGAGACCCACAGCTCACTTCGCTGCTTGCACCAGCATCAATATCAACTGCAATTGCTGTTCCCCTCCCCCAGCCCTACCCAAGTCACCCCGCTATTATGCGAGCGTGCTGCAGCGGCGTGCTGCAGTGGTGTGCACTATGCTGCTATACACATGTCGTTGCATGTGCACCAGGGCCTGCTACGGATGCCCATGAACCGCTAACCCAATGCGCTGTGTCGGTCCGTTACGGGGAGAGGACCTGCCCCCTCTTCGTCCTCCTGGAAGCGGCCATACGCGTCAGCCGTGCAGCAGCGTCCTTCGGCAACGGCACCTTCCACGCCCGAGCCGCACCCACGATCCGGTCCGCGGCGGCAGGAGTCCACCCGCTGGGCCGAGCCGCCACTGTGATCAGCTCCACCTTAACCTCCTGAGGTACCGGACTCAGCTGGGTGCTGTGGAGAGCGGCCACAAGCCACGAGAACGCCTCGTTGGAGCGCGGATTGGAGCGCCATGTGGTCATTAGCTGGTCGCACCATAGGGCCAGCTCGTTGGGCGTTACGCGGTAGCCCAGCTTCACAAGGCTGTACAGGCCGGCCGCAAGCAGCCGGGTATCCACCGACGCACCGGCCGTGGGTGTGGTGACAACAAGGTCGTGCAGCGCTTTGAGGCAGCTGGGAGGCAGCGGCAGCGACAGCGCCTCTGCGGCGTTGATCATGCCAAGGGCACACTTGCAGGCGCTTTTGGACGAGGTGTCCATCCTCATCACAAAGCGTTCCGCAAGCTGCGCCAGCAGTTTGAGCTGCTGCTGCTGCTCCCTCAAGAAGTGAGTTTCTTGTGAGAACGCTCCTATGCTGTAGAACACCTGGCATTCGGCATGGCAGGACCAATAAGCATGTGGGGAGCAGGGCCAATCAGTCCTGAGGCGGGAGTCCCAGTTACTAGTGACAATGCAGGACTCACGGTACGGCACGTTGGGTACTGGTACGGACGCACGCCCTGCCTGCCTTGCAACACGGCCCTGCTCCTTAGCGGGGCGAAAATACTGCTAACACCACCCTTGAGCATGCAGGTATGGGCGTGGGCTTGAGTAATGCCAGCCCCTGGCATTTTTCGCCGTAATACACAGCTACAGCGATGACACGCACCTCCGTCACGGCGACGTCATCCCAGGTCTCCAGGCACGGAAGCGAGCGAGCCAGGAGCTCGCCAAGCAGCTCTCTGGGCCATGGGTACTTGCAGAAGAACATGCCGGACCACAGCTGCGCTGCATCCATGCCGACCTCCAGGGCTCCCCCCGACAACAGCAACCTGATCTGTGCCTGCAGCTCTGCCGCCAGGTGCGGCCCCAGGGGCTCCTCCCTGGTGAGGTCCAGGCGCAGCTTGCCGATGGCCCACAGCACGTTAGCCAGGGGCCTCAGCTCCATCTGGTCCACCATGGCCAGCGTCTTGCCCAGCAGGGGCTTGCGGGCGAAGGCCAAGCGCTCTGCTGCTGGGGCCTCGGGCTCCGGCAGCTTGGCCAGCCTCACCCACGCCTGCCACATTGGCGTTTCCAGGGTCCACTATTTATTGACACAGGAAGAGTCATGTTTTAGGTCCTGCAAAAAGTATGACGTGCGTGTGCTGAAAACTGTTGAACAGCTGGCCACCACCGGAGCTGCAACACTGGCCTAGCATACAGCACTGCACGGCAATTGTACGCAAGGCATCCCCCTGCACCTCGGCGGAAGCGTAGACATCAGCGGTGCCCCATCAAGACGGTATGCTCCGAAAACAGACTAGGACAGCGGTGACCAGGCAGGACCTACCGTGGCCAAGCAAACCGTGTTGAACTCTGAGGCGCTTGTGTAGTAGATGTCACGGAGCTCTTGTAAGCTCTTGGCCGCGCCAATCTGCTTGTTGATCTCCTTTACCAGGATGCTGACTGTATAGTTGGGTAAGGAAGAAGCCGTTTCCGCCAACCGAGTTTGGTAGCGGTCCGTGCGCGTGTGCGCAGGGGGTGGGGAGGAGCGCCCAGCTTGGCGCTGGGGCCTGGGCTCCAACGGATTGGAGGCCGCTGCTTTTACTGCAACCTTCCGTCGCGCATGCTCTAATGGAACTTCACATGTACGAGCATGACGCCAAGTCCTGCGGCTTGGCCTAGGGCACGTTGGTCTTGTCGCGATGCAGCTGCCGAGAGGCCCACGGGGCCCTTGGAGCATCTTGCCTACCCACAGCGATGTCATACGATACCTGCGATTATATACTTTGATTCATGGTGTGTGAGCCACGTGTAGCGGTTTGCCGGTTGTTTGCATCGTGACCGGTCACGGCATGGCGCGTGAGCGTGGCGCCATGGAAGCCGGGCAGTCTCGGCAGTCGGCACGGTATGGCTCTTTTGATACAGCTGTGTCAAGTGCACCCCTTTGATACCGATATACGCAGGTGAGGGAAGTCGGAGCCACGCACGCGGGTACCACTTCGGCTCCCCTGCTGTCGTGCTGTCCCCCACAGCCCCATCTCCCAAACCCCATAACCCACTCGGAAACATCGTGACCAAGGATGCCATGCACATTGGCGGATCCGACTTGACGTCTACTATCTGTACATGTCAGTCACATCCTCCGTTATCATGCTTCCATGGTTGGTCACGGCAATCGCCGTACAAGGGGGTTGACAACGGGCACAGGGGGAAATTGCACGTCTGCTACAAGCCTCGCTACCGGCTACGGTATAGTACTAGAGTGAGTAAATGTTATGTAGTAATCCATACATCGCTTTGATTCTTCTCAGGGCCATGGTGATGGCCAGAACATCGGAGCGGGGACATACGCTCCTCAGGGGAGTGGTACCCGCGTGGAGCCATGGAGCAGCACAGAGGCACGTACGGAGGCACTTACTTCGGCATGTTGGGGAGTCCTTGCATGGATTGAGGCAGTTTGAGGCTACCCCAGGTTCTGCCCCTCAGGTCTTAGGTGCCCGCGTGCATTGTACAACTGTTGCGGGTACCTTGCCCCTCTGTGAACGTGAGCACGAACGTGAGCAAGTCAATCTACGGCAAAACCTGAAGGCCAAGCTTAACCTTGACCCCCCAACGCCCCAAGGGTGCCAAACAGTGCATGCACACAACTATCGACGCATGATGCACTATCTCTTAGCACGATGGGAACCAAGTATGCCCGCCCACTCCGGTCCATCCAGCCGCCGCCCGCTGCGCCCGCACAGCGGCCACGCTTGCTCCCCGCCACCAGCGCCCGCGCCACGCAGGCATGCCCTATTCAGGCCCGGTAATGGCTCGCAGACAGGCCGCACAAACTCTGTCTGCTGTCGTCTGACACAGCAATACCCTAGGTTCAGAAATACAGCATCCTGCATGGCGCCTTGCAACGCACTGTTACGGCAACCCCACAGTCAGAAGCGGTGCGCATGGAGCCTCCCCGTATGGACCACCGTACGGACCACCGTACGGACCGCTACCGTACTGCCACCCAACTCTTGCATTGCCGGTCTGGCCACGTACTAAAGCTACCGTATTATAGTGTTTTACTACGTGCGCGGCGCAGTGATATACCGGTACGACACATGTGGCGCCCACAGGTCAACGGCCCCGTGCCCCTGCCCGTGCACGTCAGCTGCATCTCCCACAGACGCATGGCTGTTGGGTCACGCATGCGACCCGCCGACTAGTGGTGCACCCCGTCCTGGTGCTGGCAGCGCAGCCCTGTACGAGCTGGCATGCCCTAAGGCACGCTCACCACGCTCAGCCTAACACACAGTGTCATGGCGCTAGCGCACCTGCCATGCAGGGCTCTCCTTGACTGGCAGCACTGCATGGCCTGGCACACCCGCATGTGTTCACCTCGCGCAACGGAGTCACACCGCACCGTGCCCCCCAGCATCAGTACCACCAGCTCCCATCCTCTGCGCCCCCGCTGCTCGGCTCCTGTCCCCCGCCCCCACATCCCTCCTGACAGCACTGCTCTCCCGCATCCTCCCAGCCGCTACCCCTCACGGCCCCGCCTGCCGCACCTCCCTGCCCAGCCGCGCCTCAAGCCACGCTACACTGGCCCCGTACCTTCCGGTCCCCTTTGCCGCCCACGCGACACTCTCCACCACCTTCGCCGCCGCCTCATTCCACGACGCACCCCGCTCCACCAGCCACGCCAACAATGGCAGCGGCACCCCAGCCTGCACCGCCTCGCACAGCACCTGCGGGCCGAACCCCACCCCCAGCCGGTGCAGGCACTCCAGCGTGCACATGTCTCCATTGCGACCCGCATTGACGTACGCGTTGGAGTCCTCCACCTGGCCAACGACCTCCACCACCCACTCCAGCACCACCTCGCAGCCGCCGCCTGCCGCCGCCGCCAAGGTCCCGCCCCCGAGGCCCAGCCCCCGCACCCGATGCAGGCGGTGCAACAGCCACAGGTCCCCACGCGCGGCTGCTGCTTCCAGGGCCGCCTCCACCTCATCACCCCCCCGCTCCATGGCCGGGCAACCCGCCTCCTCCAGCACCGCCACCGCCCGCTGCAGGCCTTGCCTGGGCGCCCCCGAGGCGTGTTTCCAGCAGCTGATGACAGAGGCCAGGGTGTCTGGCCCCCAGGGGCACCCCACCTGCGCCAGCCATGCCACCATGTCTGCGTCGCCCTTCTGCGCTGCCCTGACGTACGCGTAGGGGTCCATGGGGCAGCCCGCCTGCAGCAGCCAGGCGGCCGTGGGCACGCTGCGCGAGCCCGCCGCCGCCAGGAACAGGCCGTCCATCAGCCGCACCCCGCACTCCTGGTGCAGGAAGCGCACGGCGTCCAGCCTCCCTGCTTGCGCAGCGTGCAGCACAAACATCTCGTCGCCCGGCAGCAGCCCGCGCCCCACCAGCCACCGCACGGAGCCCAGGTGCCCGCCCTCCACCGCTGCAATCCACACGTGTGTAAGGGCGTCTTGCGCCTGCACGCTCGGCACCGGGCATCCCGCCTCGCCCACCAGCCAGTCCGCCACCGGGACGTGGCCCCCCTGCAGCGCCGCAGCCAGCACCACAGCCCAGGAGGGCGCCGCCCCTCCCCCCAGCACCCGGATGCCCCGGACGTTCCGGACGCCACTGCCGGGCAGGTCCAGGCCCTGGCCCCGCAGCCAGGTCAGCACCGACATGGCCCCGCCCGCCGCCGCGCCTACCGCCGCTGCCATAAGCAGCTCCGGGCGGTGGCGAATAAGCAGGGCTGCGGGGGCCACAGAGAGCAGCCAGGCCAGCTTGGCGGTGGCCATGTCGTGGCCTAACAGCCCGCCCGACAGCCCTGCAGCCTTGGCCAGGGTGCAGAAGAGCTCCGCCTCCGCAACATCGTTCTGCGGAACTCTGTCGCTGTAGTCCAGCAGCTCCCACGCCACCTGCAGGCCGGCCAGGTTGCAGTGCTGCGCCGCGGCCTCTATCGTCTTGCCAGGGTGCAGAGGGCAGCGTTTGTGCACCAGCAAGGGCAGCACTGTTGTGGCGTGGCCAGCCCGCACGGCAGCTGTGCCGGGATCAGGGCTCTCAAAGGTGTAATCGTAGAAGGCCACTTTCTGGTATCCCTGCATGCGCTGCAGAAGCTCCGGGTGCAGACGTGGTTGCAGCAGGTCGTTCCACGCCAACGCCAGGTTGGTTTGGTCCCCGCTTGCCGCCGCGACCGACAGCACGCCGAGCTTGTCCTTGAAGGTGTGCTGCTTGAGGGCCTGCTGCAGGTGCGGCTTCCAGGCGGCGTCGCCAGCGGCTGGGGGTAACTGCATGCTGCCCTGCGTGTTCGTGACTTTTCAGTCTCGTGTGGGAGCAGAGCCGCTACTCTTTCAAATTAATCTTCTAAAGATCACAAGCAAAGCGAGAAGGGCGCAAACAGTTTTATAGGTACTGTGAGTGTACCGGCGGGTGAACTAAGGACGCGAGGCGGGCTTTCACAATTAACAGATGTTGCTTCAGCAAGTAGCCTGAATGAGTATTTACTGCATGAGCTTGAATTCGGAACGTTCCGCCAGTGTACCACGTAAGTAAATCAGCCGCATGTTTCCGAACCTGTCCCATCTCCCATGTCGTCCCATGTCGTCCCAGCGGCCCAACGGCCGCTCTGGGCCCCACTCCGCAACCAGCGCCTTCCCCTGCCCCCAGCCCGACGCCCGTCAAGCACCGCAACGAGGGCCAGCATGACAGGCAGCGTGGGCCCCTGGGGGCTTGCCAGGCAGCTGCGGGCAGGCTGTACCATGTCCTGTGCCTGCGGCACCCAAACCAGCTCCTGCAGCCAGCAGCTTCCACCCATCCCACATCGCCACCTGCTCCGCCCAGCACTCCGCCGCCAGCAGCCTCAGGCACTCCGTGCTGCGCTGCCTGGTCCGCATGCAACTTCCACTGTCGCCCCATCCGCAAGCGTGCCCGCCCCCGGCATCACCCCTGGGGACAGCAGCTCCCGCATCACGGCCAGGGGCATTAGACCCTCCAGCCATCACGCTGCGGTCTGCAACAATAGCCTGGTACCATCAACTACACCCTCCACCTGTTGTCGTCAGTTACACGACTCGGCAGCGAACGAGCACCACGCGCTGAGCGCTTGGCTCAGGATACCTACCCGGCTGCTCCGACTGGAACTCCTTCAGGGTGTCGACGGCCTTTTGCGCGGCTGTGTGCTGGTCGGACGCCTGCGGGAGGCGACCCGCAAAACCTTCCAAACAAGCTTCGAGCTGTGATGTAATATCCGTCAGCGCCTCCTGCTCGCTGGCAGCCACAACGCAGGCTCCTGGGACGTCCTCGACCCAGACCTCATGCCAGTCGTCGGCGAAGCGCCAGTACATGCCCACGTAGGCCACCTCCATACCTGCGTATTACAAGTGCAATGCAGTTATTTAATGCAGAGCACACCTAACGCGGCAATCAGTTGGACGCAAAAAAAGATACGGCAAAGGGTAAAGGAAAGTTGTTCCTAGCCTACCTGCTGCAGAAAGGCCAAATGGATGAGGTAAGATGTATGCAAGGTTATTACTTGTTAAATTAGCAGTGCCCAAGATGTAAACATGCAGACAGGGACACAGGGTGTTCAAGTCTCTCATCGAGCCGCTCGCCGATGCCACCTGTGTGTGACCCCTCATCGACACGACTGCCAGCAGCTTCCCTTCGCACCCCATCCCTGCCCCGTTAGCACCCCCAGCTGCAGCCCTTCCCTACGCCCTCCCCCCAGCCCTTCCTCGCGCACTCCACTGCCATTCGGTAAGGTAATCACACAGTTCCAGACTTCCAGTAACGTAACATGTTCCTCTCTTCCGTGCCCGTTCTCCCAACGCAACGTTAACCCGCCCCTCCCCTAGACCAAGCCTATCATAAAATGTGCTCTTTCAGCCCTACACTCCAAGACCCCAAGCTGAGCCTACATGGGCCTGCTTTCCACGCGCACGGGCAAGGACACGACGGCCCACTTCACGTTACGGAAGGTTCTATCTAAGTGTCCCTGCGTGGATCGTAGCGGGGTGGTGGCGGTTGGGGACAACACAACTCAGCCTGGATTTGCTGCGCGAGGGAAAGGGGTGTCTTTGGGGCGTGGACCGTGGTGTTTGGGATGCATGTGTTAGAGGACGTGTACCGTACAAGCATCCTTACATTCCTTACGTGCGACGTAGATGCGCATTACGCCACTCAACTGGCCGGGTTGGCACGCCATCAGCGATTCCACACGACATTAGTGCTGCCAAGGTGAGTCATGGGGCACATAATAACCCGGCTTAACACAAAGCCTTGAAGTTGTAGCGCGGAACGTGGTCATGGGGCACATGTGCAAGAGTTACGCCTGCCCTGCACATCTCCAACTTGTTTTGGCCCGCAGATAGGCCACAATAACTATGTCATCCGTTCGACGGCACAGCAATACCCTAATTCCGCAATACGACATCCTGAAAAGTACCTTACTGCGCACTGCATGAGCCGCCCGTCACCGTACGGACCGCTACCGTACTGCCACCCGCCGTACAGGCCCCTTGAACCCCCGCAACTGTACAGCATGTCAACGCATGTCAACGCACGCAACGCACGCCTCGACAGCCAAACGCGAAAGCTTATTCGGAGGCTTACATTGCAACCACATACATTTTAGTCACTCCCCCAAAAGGCGGGTCAGCGTGTCCTTAGCGTTTGCCCGCAGCGCCAGCCCTGGCCCGCCCCGCCCCGCCGCCGCCAGTGCCGTACGCGCGGCCTCACACACAGCCTCCAGAGCCTGCTGCTTTTCCGCTGCCACCGACTTGCCATTGCCGCGCCCCCGCCCGCCTACCACCAGCTCCACCTTGGATAGGCTTTGGGACTCTCCACACAGCGCGAACAGCACACCGGATGCTTCGGCTTCAAGGAAGGAGTGGTCTCCCCCGGGCGTGGGGGCGAGCGCGGGGCAGGTGGCCGGGGCATGGCCGTACCCGGCGGCGACGGCACGTGTCAGCTGCAGCGCGTGTGCGTAGGGGTTGGCGGCGTCGGGGCTCCACCAGCAGCCCACGTCCAGGTGCAGGGTGTGCAGCGCGGGCAGGCGGGCCAGCAGCGGCAGGTGGGGGGTGGGGAACAGGCAGCCCGCCAGTTCCAGGACCTGGTACAACACACAGGGCCCACAGGAGCGGCAGGGGGCGGAGAGGCAGACGCACCGGTAAGCACATCAAAGTAGTAACTGCTGGGTCGGTGGACGGCTGCTTGACGGTCTCCTTCAACTCCAGCATACCAACCCAACCTTTCCTCTGCCACTCCGCTGCCCTTCCCCCTCTCCGTCCCCTTCTCCTCCCCTTCCCGGCCTCGTCCCCTCCCCTTCCCCTTCCGCTCTCCGCCCCCCCCACCTGCAGCTCCGCCATCCGCTGCGCCACCACCTCCAGCTCCCTCCGCCCCAGCTGCACGCACCGCAGCAGCAGCCGCGTCAGGCCCCGCAGCTCCGCCGCCCTGCACAGCCAACGCACGTGGGGCACACGCGCGGAGGCGGCCGCACGGGCCGCACCACAGGGCCCGGACTCACGCGAATCGGCCTCGTGCTGTTCGGTGCCACCGCAGCAGCCGCCCGCTTCGTCCCCAGCCGTTCCGGCCCCTGCACGGCCGCTGGCGGCCGCATGGCCGAAGTCCACACCCGCCACCGCCACCCTGCTTGAGCTGGCAGTGACACCACCCGCCCTAACGGCAACCTGCTGGCTGTCGCCCGCTGCTGCTGCTGCTGCTGTTACTGCTGCTGTAGCGCTGTCGGCTGCAGCATCTCCCGTGCCCGCAGCGTCTCCCGTGCCTGCAGCGGTGCAGGTAGCGTTGTCGGCTGCAGCATTGTCAGCTGTCGCGTTGTTGGTTGCAGCGTCTCCCGTGCCCGTGCCTGCAGCAGTACAGGTATCCCCAACCGCGGCCGCACTAGGACCCGTGCCGGCCGCCGCAGCGTCGGCCGTGCAAGAGGCAGGTTTGCTCGTAGCAGCGACAGCGCCGCCATTGTCTGCTGCTGCTGCAGCCGCTGGTGGTGGGCTGCTCGTACCAACTGCTTCTCCGGCATCGCCCGTGCCCGCCCCCGCCGAAGGGCCACCCGTCTCCACCGCCACAACGCGACGGGGAGGTGCTGCAGCCGCAGCAGCCATTGCACCCCTTGCTGCAGCACCGCAGGACCCGCCCCCAGCGGACACAGCACCACTGCCGGTGCTGGCTGCGGTAGTGGCGGCGACGTCGATGGCCGTGGTGGCCCCCACAGCAGCTGCCACGGCCCCTGCACCCGCCGCGGCATTCTCCAAACCCGCTGCATATGCAACGCCTGCAGCGTTGACCCCACTGGCTGCAGCGTTGACCCCACCGGCTGCAGCGCTGACCCCACCGGCTGCAGCGTTGACCCCACCGGCTGCAGCGTTGACCCCACCGGCTGCAGCGTTGACCCCACCGGCTGCAGCGTTGACCCCACCGGCTGCAGCGTTGACCCCACCGGCTGCAGCGTTGACCCCACCGGCTGCAGCGTCGACCGTGCCTGCTGCCGCAGCAGCTCCAGGCTTGCGGAAGAAAGCCCTGCTGTTGAGTGCGTCGGGGTCAGGGTGAGCGGCACACCCTGCGGAAACAGCCGCGGATGCCTCCACTGCCTGGAGCCGCCCCTTGAGCACCTGCTCGTCCAGCGGCAGGTCGGTGTACGACAACGGCCCCAAACACAGGTGCAGCTCCCCCAGACGCAGGTGCGTCCCCTTCCATTCCTCCCCTCTCCTCGGCCGCTCGTCCTGCCGTACCTCGACCTGTCTCCCCTGGAGCCGCCGGAACGCCGCCAACTGCTCCACACAGCCCAACAACACGGTTTCCCCCTGGGGTGTGAGAAAACCGTCGTCCTCTGATAGCTCACAGCAACTGAGGTATAGCTCCAGCGCGCCTGTGAGGCCGTGCCAGGCACGCTGCGACTCGGGAGGGGCAAACATGTAGACGCTCACTGCCTCACCAATGTGCAGGTGCGCCAGGGTGGGGGGCAGCTGCAGCCTTGACAGGATTGCAGGGCACTGAAAGTTGGGCCGGCGTATGCCCAGGTGTCTTAGCGTCGACGGCAGCCGAACCATCCCAGCGTTCTCTGACGGACTGGCTGCTGCTGCTGCTGATGTCGCAGCCCCCGCTGCAATGTGCGCACCGGAGCCCGCCGTCCCAACCGATGGCAAAGCCCCACCGCCGGCCTTCACGCCGTTCGTGCAGGACCCTGCTCCGCCTTCACCATCGCCACCTGCTGCTGACCCGCCTGCTGCCGTTCCTGCCTCTGACCCCGCCATGATCCTGTCGCGATCTCTGTCCGCTCCACCGCGCGCCCCATCCACTACATCCACCTCCTCCTCAGACTTGCCCTGCCGTCCTTCCCCCCCTCCCCGCCTTCCCACTAAGCCCCCGCCCTGCTGCTGCCTCGCACCCCAGCATCTCCCGCTCCCCCCAGCTCCCCCGTTAACGCACGCGACAACCCACTCCTCCTTGATGCCCAGCGCAGCGACCGTCAACACGGCCAGAGAGCTGAGCTCACTCGACTGCAGCTCCGAAACCGACAGCCGGGCCGACGGCATGAGCAGCGTCCTCAGCTGCGCCAGCCCGTTGAACACACCCGGCTCCAGGTCGCCGGACACAAGGTATATGTCCAGGAACGTTAGGTTGTGCAAGGTGCTCGCCAGGGACCTCACAAAGGGTGGCCCTGTGGCAACCGGTCGCGCAGCGGCGGGGACACCGACTCGCCACCTCGCGTCCGGCTCGCCCAGCAGCTTCACCTCCTGCCACTCGGCGTCGCTCTTTGAGCGGTACCTGTCCTCGCCCATGCGTGTCCTCAGCCGCAGCTGCCGGAGGTGCGTCAGGGAGGCCAGCTGCTGCACCAGGCGGTTCGGGGCGTCCTCTGCTGTCGACACAAACGTGGCGTCCCGCTGTACGGCAGGCTGGTGGATGCCGTACAGGTGGAGTCCGTACAGGTGGGTTGCAGCCAGCAGGGCGGCATGGAGCATGGGCGGGAGGCCGCGGGAGGTGTCCAGGACCACATAGCGGAGCTTGGGGAGGAGCGGGCGGGTGGGAGGTGGTGGGTCCGCTGTACCTGCTGCGCTTGCTGTGCCGATGGGTCGGAAAGCAGGAGGGTTCGGAGCTGCCGCTGCCGCTGCGGCGGCGGCGGCGGCGGTGGCGGAGGCGGAGAGTGGGGACGTGGGCGGGCGGGCGGACAGAAGTTGTAAGAGGCACTCGGCGGCGGGTGGGACATCCTGACGATCTGATGCTAGGATGACAGTGGCTCGGATTCTGAGGCATATCACGTTGGGGAAGGCGGCGGCGATGGCGTGGGCCATGGCTGGGCCGGCTGTGAACAGGGAGGAGTGGATGTCCAGGTGGGTGGTGGACAGCGGGGGGCTGCCGGGGGGAAGGGCGCCGGGTATGGACTGGACCAGCTGCAGCATGCGCTCTGCATGTGTAGGCCTGTGGCGTGTAGGTGTGAACACGTGAAGCCGGGGGTGGGGTCTCTCTTTCGTTGGCGCAGGTTGGGCTTCGAGGGCCCGTCATTCCGCGTACGGTACGATGAAGCACTGCCATGGCTTTCACACGAGCAAAACGTTACTGCCTTGCTTGCACCATAGGGGGCCGCTAGCTACTCACCGCTGGCGATTGAGGCCGAGCCTGTCCTCAATGCCGGACGTGTAAAAACCCCTGAGATGCACCCGACCAGGGCGGCAGCCGCGTGATATGGCCCCGAGGAGGTACGCATTTGTCGTACTCTCACGCGCGTCGGCTGACGTATCTGGTTCTGCTGGGCGTTGGGTTGCCCAGCTCACATCGCGGCCGCAGCGAAGCGACGCGCGCGCCGCGTCCCACGCTTGGCGAGCGCTGCGGCACCATAGCCTTCATCTTCAGGCCAATGCTTGACAATCAGCGGCAAGAGGTCGCCATTCAGTAAACGGACGATGTGGGAGGGAAAGTCAGTGTCCTTGCTCCGCTTACTCATCGTTTACTATAAAGTTATTTATTACTACAATGTTGGATACATAGTTCAACGTCGAGGCGCTTCGCATGCCCGCAAGCCACCAGCCCCAGGGTAACGCGACACGCTCAGCGTGGCGCAGGACAGGATGTGATTCTTGCTTGGAAGTTGACCTGGGAATAGAACGTAAGAAAAAACACAGGCCCACAGTAGATATGTCATCGAACTTGATGCGTACATGTGTGATGTTCACAGTTCTCACCTAGCAGCACGGGTAGCAAGTGTTGACGTCATTGGGGCTCTCCGCCCTCCTGGGGCACACGCTGCAGCATCCTGGCACTGATCCGCTTACCGGCACTGTAGGATGCTTAAATCTTCTAATTGAGGTGGCCGCCAACTGCGGCTGTTGCATTCGTTCGTTGCTGCGTGGCTTGGCGGCGCCTGGGGCGCCGGGGCCACGTCTTACCAGGGGAGCTCCCCTACCGGCACCTACAGTTTGGTGTCTTGCGGCATCCTGCTTCGACACGCATTCACAGTGCCATGCAGGGCGTCACAGCGTGAGCCTGATCTTCGGCAGTATTGGCACGCTGTGAGGACTAGACTTCGTACCAGGGGTCCCCTGCTTCGTACCGTACCGGTGGGATTCCTAGGAGTCCTACCAGGGATGGGCCGCCCCTGGGCCGCCCTGCGACTGCAAGGTTGGTTGGGTACGCGTAAAACGCGAGGAAATCGTGTGAGGTGTCAGGGAAGGTTGGTTGGGTAGTTGGGTACTGGCGGCCGCAAGGGAAGTGGTGGGAAGAGCAGAACGCTGAAACCTACCTCTGCATGCCTGGCTGCACGTGCTGGTTGCACCTCGGCTGCTGTCAGTGCTGACGCGCACACCAGGAACCACGGACAAGCAGTCTGCAAAAGTCTGCGTATACGGGCTACACCCCTCTGCCAATCCACGTGAGTGGTTGGGTATGTCAGCGTTGCGCTCCGGTGTCAGTACACCTCCTCTGGACATCCCGCTGTAGGTTACAGCTGCCTGCAACTTTTCCCTTGCGCCGCACCCCCACCTGCTACCCTCCCCCGCCCACCGCTACCCTCACCTTCTCCTCACGCACTCAACCAGACTCAACTGCCGTTTGGCAGCCAAGCAGTTCCCGTACCAGCAGCCAGTCTATAACATGTTCCTCTCTTCCGTGCCCATTCTCCCCATGCAACGTTCCCCCGACCCTCCCCTAGACTCAAGCCGACTATAAACACACTTGCTTTGAGCCCCGGGCCTACTTGCGCCCGCTTTCCACTCGCACGGGCAAGGACACGACGGCCCACGCACTTCGCGTTACGGGAGGTTCTGTGGGTGGACCCTAGCTGAGTGACAGCGGTGGGCAGCGGTGGGGGGCAACACTCAACCTGGACTGAATAATGCGGGTGGGTATGGATATGTGGTTTGGGGCGTAGTGTTTGGGATTACGAGCTAGGGGACGTGATGACAGCGTGTACGGGGATGACGTGTGGGGCGTTTTTGGGGTGCTGGGATATGGGGCTGTGGAAGGCCGGTCTTCAGGATTATCATGATTTTGGCGGCCCTTTTGGCTGCCTGTCAGGATGTTTTAGGGCAGAATCCTGACCGAATCAGGATTTTCAAGAGGGTTTTCGCCCAGGATTGGCCCAGGAATCCTGGAAAATGTACGACTGTCAGAATTTCCAGACCCGAAGGCGCCGAAATTATGAGCGGTCAGACTTTTCCGTCAAATAAGACCGGAACACTGGTGGAAGGGACAGCTTGGTGGGGCGGGGGACGTTGGGTGCTGCGGTGCAAACGGGGTGGCGGTCCTCCTTCTGGGTGAAGGGGGTGGCAGGGAAAACGAGTCAGCCTGTGTAGCTGCATTAAGATCATGCGGACCGGCAATTCCGGCACACGCCAATGAGCGGGCCCTTCAGGTAGAAAGGAAATAAAGGTACCGTACTTCAGGAGGGGCGTGGGTACACACGAAGCGACGAAGGTGAACGCAGGTACACGTGCCATGACCCATGAGCTACCAGAGCGGCAGAGCCTGACCACCATTCACATGTTCGTACCTCGCTGCCGCTACACCTAGTAGTGCTATTGAACTGGTTGGTGGCTGCAGGTGGCTGCAAGGCAGGTGTTCTTGGTGATTGCGCCAAATGGAACCCTGACAGGATGCTCGCCTGGTAAGCGCACATGCCAGGGACTGGTGCGACAAGGAATAACAAAGCCGTTCTGCGGAGCCAAGTGCCTTGCTGCCTACGCGGGGCACAGGCCGCAGGCACAGTGGCGTACTCCGTACTGCTGAGCGTGCTGTGATAGGGCCGTGGTCACCAGATTGTCTGCCCCAAACATTCGTTAACTCAAATGTAAATTAAACGGATGTTATGAGTTCAGGATAGGACAAAACAATGTATTCCCTAGCAGCCTAGGAACGTTGCCATTTGCCGCTGAAGCGGCTTTCTTCTACTCCTAGCCAGCTTGAAAGACTCACTTCACATTGCATGCATTTCACGCGAAAGTTTGGATTGCAGCATGCGGCGACCGGAGAGGCGACTGCCCGGGAGCCCCTCCTCCGGCGGACCACGCGTAACACGCCGGTGCGGCCTCCAGCAGCGGCCAGCCCATCGGCGCTGGGAGACGCATTCCTAGCCGAGTATCAGCTTGCCGGACTGCAGCTTGATGCAGCGGCGCGGCAGCAGCTGCGCGACTGGTATAGCACCGCTGCCGCTGGAGTGAAGAACAAACGTGAGCAGCCCTGCTGCTGACAGCGGCAGCTTTGTAGGGTGCGCCACCTCTCCTGCTACACCGCTGACCCATGAACTCTTGTGCACAAAGCACACTTGAAGCCCTCACTTGGCACGGCAAGAACATGCGTTAGGCAAACACACGCCCACGCGCCCTCCCGTGCCCCTGCCCCGCAGCTCAACAGCCGGACGGTGCGACACGTGTCAAGCCGCTGCCTCAGCTTCCTCCAGCTTCTGCAGCACCCAATGCGCTGACCTCGCAGCCCAGCACCGCACAAACCGCCCTTCGCGCTCTTACCCTGGTCTGGGACCTGGAGTCCGTCAAGCCCTTCACACAGCAGCACAAGCAGCCCTCCCAAGAGCAGGACCAAAACCCGTCCCTTGCACACCGCCCATCCCCGGTCCCCTCCCGCCTGTCCGCCGCCGGACTCAGCGAGTCCGCCCCCGACCTTCCCGGCGCCCTCGACCAGCTCTGCCGTACGCTTCGAGAGTACGGCACGGTGCACGCCGTACACCTTGCCGTACGGCAAGCCACGCTGGACCGGGTCCCGGCGCTGCACCGGCAGCTGGACCAGCTGCTGACATGGGCCCCACAGCTGCCGCGGCCGCCGCCACAGCCTGAAGAGGGCGCTGCAGCAGCATCAGGGGCTGCAGGCGGTGTTGTTGATACTGGCGCAGGCACACCAGCTCCCAGTTTGTTGCCTGACACTGCCGGCCCAGCAAGCGGCTCTCCCCTGGCCTTGGCGTTGGCCGCTGCTGAAGCAGCAGCAGCAGCAACCGATGACGGGGACGGGGACAGAATCGGTGGGACGCTGAACTCCCGAAGGCGGGGGCGATACGCCCCACCCGCCGCACCACATCGCAGCCGGGGGCAGGGGCAGGGGCAGGAGCAGGAGCAGCAGCTGTCCCTGCCGCACGCCTGCCCGCTGTGCCCCCATCGCAGCCCCACTCGGCTGCAGCTGCTGCAGCACTTCTCGCAGCAGCACCAGGGCCCGGTGCTGCAAGCCACGTGCGTTAACCCACGCATGCGCATCCTGTGGACGCGGGGCAGGGCGGTCAAGCTGTGCGTGCCGAGGGGGCGGAGGGCGGGTGGGGCGGAGGGCCAGGAGCAGGGGACGGAGCAGGGGCAGGGGCTGGGGCAACGCCGCGGGGACGAGGAAGAGGAAGAGGAGGAGGAAGGGGCGGGGTCAGGGTCAGAGGATACACCGGAGACCAAAGAGCGAGGTGACATTGAGTGGCAGGTGCTGTCGCCGCAGGTGAGCCAGCGGAGTGATAAGCACGTTGGGCAGGGTGTTGTGGACGCTTGAAGATGCTGAGGAGTACCGACCCTTGCCGGGGATGATGTGGTGCGCACGGAGCTAGGGTACGCTTGCCCGACAGCTAGCTGCGAGGTGGGGTTGGGGTCGTCCCCATGGCTGCGCGGTGGGTGCATGAGGTGGGGGAAAGTTGTATGGCCGGTCATGCCAATGCAGGCTACGACATTGGACAGCACTTGACCGCGCGCGGCATGCCCTTTGTCCAGCCGTTCCCTTGCGTAACCGTACGCCCCGCTGCCCCCGCAGGACTTCGTGTGGGGCAGGGAGCAGCTGCTTGGCCTAAGACACCTGGATCAGCTGCTGGCAGCTGCCCCCGCACACGTGCACGTGGCAGCCGCCGGCAGGCGCCCCATCCCCAGCGCCCGCCCTGCGCCCGCCTCCCGGCCGCTCCCGGCCCACGCCGCCACCCAGTTGCCCGCCCCAACCCTGTGCGCCCCCGGGCTGCACGTGCACGTGGTGCCACGTGGCAGGGCGGTGGAGGCGGCGGCGGAGGAGCTGGCGGGACTGGCGGGGGCCCTGGTCAAGGTGGGTGAAGGAAAGGGTGAGGGGAGGACCCAGAATGGAGCAGTAGCAGACGGGACATGGACGTGCGCTGTGGTATCGGTGGTCTGGGGCCCCTGCCCAAGTTGGGGTGGAAAGGAGAGACAGTATCATCATGTACACTTTCTTGGTAACGGATGAGGGCGTGACTCCGTCTGGAACAGTGGTGCACAGGACATGGACGTGCACAATCTGGAAGTGAAACGGGTGATACCGTGGCGGTCTAGTCGGGAGGACCGCTCTTTGTCTTGTCAAAGGCATGCAACGGGCTAGACTCTGACCCATCCTGGCTGCTGCTGCATTCTGCGACAGGCTTGGTCAGAGGGCTCTGCTCGGCGGGAGGATGCAGCTGCCGCCACGTCTTCCCGGGCCCGGCGAGCAGGACAAGGAGCGGACGGCACCAACTCGGATGGTGTTGAACAGCAGCAGGTGAAGGGCCAGCAGGCGAAGGGGCAGGCGCTGCAGCAAGAGGCTGGGCTGCAGGAGGGTGCAGAGCCCTGCCTGTGCCTTGTGGGGGACGTGGTCAACGCATTGGAGCAGGTGGGGTGCCGGGGGGCTATGAGTGGTAAGGCTAGTGCGGTAGGGGAGGCGGAGGTGCAATCAGCTGGATTGGCATTTGGGTCACTGCGCAGGAGCACCCGGGGGTGCAGGTACCGTATAGTGGCTAATGGGTTTCCTTTAGCTTAACAAGCAAGGGGTGTTGCACGAGTTGTGCCGCTGTGTAACGCTATCGACTTTGCAGTTTACGATGGGCGGTGAAGGGCTGTTGCTCAATCGGCACGTTCCCATGCCGGGCCCCGGGCGGGACTGTGTGCTGACGTGTGAAGTTGTTAGCGACTCTACCCCTCCCCTATGAGATGGCACATCGTCAGATCGAAGACGACAGGCAGTTCTGGCACGTGTGGCGCGTGTAGTCTTTACAGTACTTCAATTATCAACGCCTGCACCCTGCCCCACCCTCTTCCGGACCCCCACGCTGGCAGGCCGGTGCCACGTGCCGCCGTGCGGGCGTGTCAGTGCTTGCCGTGACACGCACGGCGCGCCTCAGCAACGTGGACGCGGCGCTCAGGTGGGAAAGATAGCAAAATTGTCACTGCACATTCGTCCGCGTGTGTATACCGTGTCCTGTAATATTGTTGCCTTCAGGGTGCAAGGAAACCGTGTAACCCTGCAGCGGCGCATGGCAGAACACGACAAGTAGAACTGTGTGCGGAGGTGCCCCGGAATGGGGGCACTTTGCCACCGCCGCCGTACTGCACACAGAGCTCTTGACACCCGGCATGTTTTCTGCCTGCTAATGTGCTTGCAGGTGGTGGGCTGTCCAGGGGGACGAGTACGAGTTGACCTGGGAGCGGGGCGGGGGGCAGTGGGGCAGCGGGCGAGGTGCGGGGGCAGCTGGCATGGGGGCGGGCGCGCGGCGGGCGGCGGAGCTGCTGGGGCCAAGGACGGGGCTTGAGGCATGGAACAGGTAGCTGACTGCTGATACCTGCTAGTATGCAATCTTGTATCGACAAGGACTTTTGCGAGAGATCGATCATTGCATGATGTGGGGAGCTCCCTATCCGCATGTGTCTATGACACGTTGCGTCTGCGGGGTTCGGGGTCTGTACTATGGACGGGTGAAACACCGTGCTGAAACCGCATACACGGTTTGGGGAATAGAAGGGAGCAATTAGGGAGCGGGGCGTGAAAGGCAGGCCGCGGAGTTCTGCAAGGGTACAGCGTTGCTGGAGGGCATCAAAGCCGTACAGCTTAGTCTCTTCCAAGCCCCAAGTAAGACGGGAAGGCCCCAAGTAAGACGGGAAGGAATGGACGGCGGCTTACATTGTGCATGGGGGCCGGAATGAGAGGAGGCGCAGGTGTAGGGAGGCGCTGAAGGACATGTGACATGCACCCATGTGGATAGAGGCGTGGTGTACGGACTGATGCTGCAGGACAGCAGGAGCAGGGGAGCAGGAGTGCACGTCGTAACGAATCGATGTCACCCAAAACGGTGTCACCAGAATCGGCATACACAAGCTCACGGATTGAGAGGGCACAAGGGTGCAGGCGGATTTCCAGGGTGTACGGCAGAACGGCACACAGCGGGGCGCACAGGCATGTGCAATGGTATGCGGGAGCAGGGACGGGAGCAGGGACTGGAGGCACTTGACTGGAGGGTGAGAACGGTACAGGGCAGCAGAGGGCAGCAAGCGGGGACGGCGCTGGGCGCTCGAAGGGGCCAAGAGGCAGAGCACGCATTTTGAAGCAAAACAGGCATGCACAGGGACTCCAACGTAGTCAATCAGCACTGCGAAGCTTAGCGGCAATGTCAGCCGGCCACAAAGAGCACGTGTACTCCGGCAGGGGAGGCACGGGCAGGGGAGGCCTCTTCTGTTCCGCTAGCTGAGTAGCACAGTAAACTTAGGCGCTGAAGCTGCTTCAGACAGTCTAAGATTTGTTTTTAGGGCGACGCAGGGGCGACCGCGACAGTCACGGCATCCGCTCCGACATCAATTTGGACATCCAATGGTCCTTCTATGCGCACTGGTTTAGGGCGTGCATTATATACAATGTTGAAGCTATGCTAACTATTACCTGTTTGGACAGCGGGGGTGCCAGTCCAGGCCTTTACTCCATTACGCCGGGGAGCGCTTAACCTGCTGCCTCCTGATTATCAGGTAACAGTCTGCCGGCGCAATAGCGTAATATGAACTCTAACGGCCTCTTAGCAGGCTCTCCCGGGGAGTTGCGTAGCGGCAAGGAAGGCCCGAGGGCCGAGGCGCCTTCGACTTGTCCACATCGCATGTATGGCATCAACCTGTGGGCCGCTTCGCATTGTCCCCAGGCTTTTGCTATCTCATCCGTCATTCTGACCAGCGCAAAATGGACACGGAGCACGCGAGCAGCAGCAGCCCACAGCGGCAGCTGCCGGCCGCAGTGCAGCTGCACGTTCTTTCCTTCCTGCCCCCCAATGACCGTGCACTGAACGGCCGCCTTGCGTGCAAGGACGCTGCCGACGGACTCAGCGGGCCGCAAGACTGCACAGCTTCCCTCTCTCAGCCGCTCCCCCCGCATGCTGTGCCCTGGGCTCTGGAGGCAGGTCAGCTGCACGCCCGGACCCTAACTTTCCTGCAAAAGCTATTGCTGGTGAGCACAGCCGCTGCCAGCGGCAGCGAGGACAATCTGGAGGTGGCGCTGGCTATGCTACGGCCCAGCATCTGCGCCCAGGTGCTGCAGAAGCCGCCCAGCTTCTGGGACATGATGTTGATCTGCCCTGACCCTGGGATTACAGCGGTAAAGGCAGGCCACCTGCACCTGCTGCCCTGGCTCGTGCGGCACTGCCCTGCACTGCTGCAGCCTGAACGCGTGCTGAAGGCCGCGGCGCGGCACTGCAACCTGGCAGGGCTGAAGGCGGTGTGGGAAGTGATGAGGAAGGTTCCCTGCAGCAACAAAAGCAGCTACATCGGTATCAGTGGCCCAGCCCTGGGCCAGCAAGTCCTGGATGCGGCGGTGGGGTCGGCCACCCCAGACGCTGTGGCGAAAGTGGAGTGGGTGCTGGCTACGGCTAGGCGCGGCAGCTGCAGCTTGGGGGGCTCCGCTGAGGCCGCTGTGCGGTCGGGGGACCTAGGGCGGCTGCGGTGGCTGCGGGACCGCGGATCCTTCACAGCCGGAGGGCGCGTGCTGCTGTGTGCCCTAAAGCACGCCGACCTGGCCATGGTGCGGTGGCTTGTGGAGGAGGCAGGCTGCCCCCTGCTGACGGGGGACCCTCAGCATGCGCAGTGGTTTCGAAAAGCCGCGGCCCAGAGCCCCGACGGTGCTGCCAAGATGCAATGGCTGCAGGAGCGGGGGGCACCGCCCCTGGAGGCGAACCGCAAGCTGCTGTGGTGTGTTACGCTCGAGGCTGTGGCAGCGGGGCAGGTGGAGGTGGTGCGATACCTCCTGACGGTGCGGGGCGCACGTGAAGCGCTGCAGGCGCAAGTTTTTGGGCAAGCAGCTGCAAAGCAGGGCAGCGTAGCTATGGCGGAGTGCCTGCGGCAGGCTGGCTTGGTGTTTGACCACACGGCATATGGGGAGGCGGCAAAGGCTGGCAGCCTGGCGATGGTCCGATGGCTGGCGCGCGAGGCAAGGGTGTCCACGGCTGGCCGGGTGCTGGTGAAGCTCAAGCGCATGTGTACGTGGCGGGGTTGGTCTCCAGGTTGCAACCGGGACCTGCGGGAGGCTGTGCAAGAGGTGGTGGGCGCAGCGGGGCTACGGGACGAGGGTGCTGGCGGCGGGGGCAACATGCTGGGTGCGGGTGCCGACTCGGACTCGGACGCGGATTCGGACTTGGATCTGTTTCCGAGTGCGCAACCCGAGGATACAGACGACGAATCGCTGGGCGGACACGGGGCCGGGTCAGTGCTGTTCAGGGCCATGGGCCGAGGCGACCTTGCATTGGTGCAGTACCTGCTGCAGCAGCAGCTGGTACCCCGGCCTCAGGGGCAAGACGTGGCGGTGGCGGTGGGAACTGGGTGCGAGGCCCTACTGGAGTGGGCTGTGGGGCAGTTGGAACGCCCCTTCAAGAGTTCTGGGGCACCCTATGTGATGGCTGCTGGCAAGGGTGACATGGGGACGCTGGCCGCTCTGCGGCGGCTGGGCGTGCCGTGGGGCCCAGGGGATGGACTGGCGGAGGCAGTGAACCGGGGTTGCGTGGAGCCAGCGTTGCGTTGGCTGGTGGAGCAGGGCATGCCTGTGGGCAGGGCGAAGGCGATGGTGGAGGCGGTGGCGTGTGCGGCATTCCGGGGGGACCTCAGTCCTGAGGCAGCGGCGTGGCTGCGCGGCTTGGCGGCGGCAGAGACCAGGTGAAACGCGTTCGAAGTTTTTGCGTATTTGCCACAACGTCCTCTTGTTGGGGCTTACCTGGCGGAGCAGGCTGTGGTCCTGGTGGCGGCGGCGGTGGTGGGGGCAGGGAGTGGTGGGGGCGGTGTTGGGGGCGGTGTGGGGCAGGGAGTGGTGAGGGCAGTGGTGGGGGCGTCGGCGGTGTGGGTGATGTCAGGGGAGATGTCCAGGTCAGGATGCCTCCGGTCGCAGTGGCAGCTACTGGGAAGGTAGAAATGCACGAGTTAGACGCGGCTTGCTGGGCCAGCCAGCAGGCTGGTCGCGTGGAAGGCAACTGGCACTTGGCGCCTGCGTACGGTAGTTATCTTCAATTAGCACTAGTCAGCACAGCCGTTGCGGGGCAGACCGTGGAACCAAGACATTGCTCGCTGTGGGCGTGAGCGGGAAACATAGCATGGCGTAGGCGTTCTTCACGCTTCCACGTGTTGTTGGCGATGTGGCACCCTAACATGCCATGAATCACCGGACTCTCGAACAAGCAAGCATGACGGAATTGCGCAGCAGCCTTTGCAACCTGCCGGCAGCACTGCTGCCACAGACATGCGTGACACATCATGCCTCTCGTTGACTCAACCTGCGCCTGACCTGTCCACCGCCTTTGTGCGCACGTGCTTGTGACCGTCTCCCCTGCTTGTTGCCCGTGTCTAACTTTGTCGTCAACCTCCGCACTGTACGTTGCTGGGCTGAGAGCAGCTTCACAACTTTACAAGATCGTTCAATAATGAGTGGGTTTGATTTTTGCATGTGCCAACGTCAAATGCTATGCTGGCCTGCGTCGACTTCTGTTGCCTGGGGTTGCCAGGGACGTCGATCGACGCGTCAGGCGGGTGCCACGTGCCGCGGTGCGGGCGTGCACGTGCTTCTCATGACACGCACGGCACGCCTCAGCAATGTGGACGCAGCGCTCAGGTGGGAAGATAAAGGTTCCACCGCTGTTTTGCGTATGCGCGTTGCTATGTTTGAGCATTTGCAAGGAAACCATGTAATCCTGCAGCAATGCACGGCAATCCACAGCGCTTGTTGGTGGAGGCCTGCACGAGGAGCACGTTGCTGTCGCCAGGACAACGCCCTTTATGCATTATAGAAAGACTGCAACCCGTATTGTGGTTTTCTTGTAGTGTGTGCTTGTAGGTGGTGGGCTGTCCAGGGGGACGAGTACGACTTGACCTGGGAGCGGGGCGGGGGGCAGTGGGGCAGCGGGCGAGGTGCGGGGGCAGCTGGCATGGGGGCGGGCGCGCGGCGGGCGGTGGAGCTGCTGGGCCCAAGGACGGGGCTTGAGGCGTGGAATAGACAGGGCTGGCCCAAGCGGTAGGCGTATGTGGTGAGGCGCGACGGTGTGGTGCACAATTCACTGCCGCTGTGCAGCATACTTTAAGGTTTGACCGGCAACCAACATTCAAGACTCAACATGTATTTGAGGGAGAGCACAGGGGTGTACAAGGTTGGATGGACCAGGATGGACAAGGGGGTTTAGCTGATACGTTTCTGGGCCCTTCGGGGCCAGGCCGTGCCTCCTCGTACCACACGCGACCACACACGCAGGAAGCTGGCAACCTTGCCCTAGCCCTCGCTGTTTAGGTGTTGGAAGCTGCCTTTATGTAAGCAGTAGCAGCATGGTATTTGTACATGATGACAACTCTTCTTTGTCGAAGAGCGCAACACGTCCCTTGTGCACAGCTGTGGGGTACGGAAACCTCGTCGCTGTAAGCGGCGTGTGGGATTACCTCTTCGCGGCAATGCGCGGTCTCCCAACTGCTGTCCGCTTGCCTCCAAACCTCCCAAACTGGTTACAGTAGTAGACCACGCATTTCATTGTCGGGTCTGTTTGACAGCCGGAGAGTTTTCGCGTCTCGCTCCAAGAAAGACCCAACCAATACAATTTCGCCCTTAGCCCTGTGCGATCAGCAGCTGCGCCTTGACATATACAAAGAGTTGGAATATATAGCTCTAATCAACCCAGGAGGCCGACGCTGTGACGCTCTGCGCGCCCTTAGCCGGCGAGCGCGCCAGTTGACGATTTGCTCTGTCGGACGGTCCGCAGCAGCACGCAACACGTTATATAAGCAAGGAATTCTGATAATATAAGATCACAGCGTGGAGGACGAGCGCGCACAGCTCTGTGGGATGGCGTCCGAGGAGCGGGCGGACTTGGGCAGGCAGCGACCACCGTTAAGTGGCAGCCCTGCTGCTGCCTCTGTGGCTCACCGACAGCTAGGGTCTGCCGCTGAAGGGTGCGTGTGCCGGCTTCACGGCGTGCTTTGCTGACGGGACTCGGGGTGCATTCCAACCCCACCACTGGCCCATGGGACTGTTTGACCCCATGCGTACCCAGGGCCCTCTTCGGAGGGCGTACAGCACAGTGCTAGCAGCGTAACAGGGTGTCTTAACCCCCAAGCTAACGTGTTGCCAAGTGCATGGTCGGACAAGGGAAGGAGCAGTTGGTTGCCGTCCAATCTTGGTCATACATGGGACGATGGGCATGCGTCAGGAACAACTTCGTTCAGCGCGTTCCCTGTCTTGCCCATGCCATTGCCTTGGTATCAATACACATGAATGATTTTCATGCCTTGCACAGTCTACGCCTGTTCAACAAGCAGCCAGCCATGTCCGACAGCCAGGGGACCGTAACGCTCGCACTGGGTCAGCCTGGGTCGCGACACGTGCCGTGCCACACCATGCACTGCCGTACGACCCCCTGGGCACCGCTATGCACCGCACCCTCATCAACTGCATATACCGTTGCATCCACCCCTGTATTCCCAATAGCACTCTGCGCGCTGCGTCGTCCTGTGGCTTGCACCTACACCCTTATTCAACGTATTTGCCCCTCCCAAACCCCGCTCTGCCGCCCTCCCCTTATTCAACGTATTTGCCCCTCCCAAACCCCGCTCTGCCGCCCTCCCCTTATTCA
>VFQN01001273.1_pt1 | contig 43012 bp, 58 predicted proteins | sample 3512371 | NCBI WGS metagenome assembly VFQN01 (sample SAMN10412370, study PRJNA504923) | tailings metagenome | isolation source: Replicate 2 from Balatoc abandoned mine | place: Philippines: Itogon, Benguet | collected 2017-08-28 | reverse complement strand
TGGTGCTGGTGCTTGCCTGTGCTGGTTGGGCCTTGGACTCCCGCTGGCCTGTCCCTTTCCCGTCTCCTTACCTGTAAACCTTTCCACAGAAAAAATACGACTATGTGTATGGATACGACTGAGTCACAGATGGAGCAGTTGCTCAAGGCACCCTACGTGTGGGAAACGGAGTATCCAATCTGACAGCATTTTGACGCCATGTTTGCACATGCTTCTCAGTTCCAAGTGGATTCACAGGCGGGGTTGGCCAGGTAAGTGCTGTCCTAGGGTGAAGTCGTCAACGGCTGCAGCACGTTTCAGGGGAGGTCCCAACAGGAATGCGCCAACCCACAGCGTGGCGCCTTGCACGGCCCTCAGTACAACGTATTATGAAGCTCTACTTTCATGAAATTGATAACAAGCATTACTGGGGGTAGTCTCTGCACCGTGTATCATAAGTCGACTGTTGGACCCTTCTTTCAGACTATTCAGGGTCCAGCTGCAATCCCGCTAATACCATGCGACAAGCTTCCCGTTCAGTCTCTGATCATAGACGAGCATTATAATTTAGAAGTAAGGCTCCGGCGGCTAAGCGACTTATCGAATTCTTGTTTCCTTCAGGCTCATTTGTTTCGGGAAATAGAACAGAGGTATAAATATACCCTTAAAAAGAGCGACACAGCTTAGCACTAGGCTCTGGCTCTCTTTCGCTAGTGCCGACCCAGCGGGACGATGACACGCTGCCCTACCACGCCGTAAAGGATTCGGCGTGCAAGCAACCCCAACGTGAACAACAGTTGAGCATGAGGTGTGCATGCGGATGGGTGCTCCCCGTTGGGCCACCTGGCCAAACGGGGACCTTTCTCTCCGCGCCCATCGGTGTAGCGGGCCCCCAGCGGACTGACACCAGGCAGTCCGGGATGCTGCTGCCAAACAGCTGCAGTGCACACACAACTTCTAGGTGGACAGGGGTGGTCTCAGCAGCTGCGTCGCAAGCGGCGGGGCCAGGCGTGCAGGGACCCACACAGCTGTCCGCAGCTTCCTCCATATGCCGCTGCACGGCACGGCGCCGCGCACTTGGCCTTGGGCAGGACAAAGGGTTCTCGACAGTGTTGCACCATAGCAGCTGTACGGGCCATGGTACGGCACACGGGCCACGTGTGCTGGCAGCGGCGGCAGCGGCCGCTCCTACCAGCGGCACATCACCCCTCACGCCCTCGCCCGCCGCACCGACAGCGCCCGACCCTCCAACACCGGAAGCATCGGAACCCCTCGACGTCACTGAAAGCGGTCAGGGCGGCTCTGGCAGCAGTGTGGATAGCAGCAGCGCACAAGGCCTGCAGATAGGGGTCGTAGCAGTCGCAAAGCCGCTCCCGTTGCCGTTGGAAACGCAGCCCCAGGCCCGGACCAGCGGGCTGCGGCGGTCCTGGAACACAGGCTCCAGGGCCGAGTGGTTTGCAGCTACCATTGGCAGTGACCTATGGGACGCCCCGCAAGACTTGGACGCGGAGTGGGACACAGGCAGCGCTGGGGGAGCCCAGGGGGCGCAGGGGGGCCATCGGTCGCGAGGCAGCGGTGGGCGTGAGGCACGGCAGGGCAGGGGCAAGGGGTGGGGCCGGGATGCAGAGCGGGACCGTTGGGCGGGTGCGGATGCGGGCGTGTCGCGAGGTGTGCTGGGGTTACAAGGCGCAAGCAGCAGCAGCAGCGGCGGCGGCGGCGCCAGCAAGACGGCTGCGGCTGGTGGTGGCGCAGGTGCCTCCTCCCTGGATCCATTGGCTGGGGCGGCGGGGCAGCGGCTGGTTGATGGGGTAGTTGAGGGGCAGGGTGAGGTGGACGTTGGCGCGCAGGGTGAGCAGCTGCCGGCGGGATCAGGGGCCGCTGACACCGCTGCCGCTGCGGTGGCGGACGTTGGGCCAGCTTCCTTGATTGAGCATGAGGCTGCAGGTTCGGGTGAAACGGCGGGGCGTGGCCCTGGCACAGCGGCGGCCGCAGCGGGCTCTGGGACCGGCGGGTCGGATGGCGCCGGCGCTGATGATGGGGCCTTCAATGCTGCTGCTGCTGACGCCGAGGCGCTGCTTGAGGCGTACGTGGATCCGGACATGGAGTGGGCCAGGGGCCGCATGGACCCGGAGCGCATCCGGGCGCTGCTGTACATCAGGTGGGCCGGCGGAGTTGGGGAGTGGGCGGGCGGTCGGGTGGGCGTCGGGGGTGACTCAGCCTACGGCGGTCGCCTGCACCATTGTGCATTATAAGCAGTGGTGCGCGTTTTGATGGCATTGAGCACAGTGCGAACGGTAATGTGATAGTTGCCTTACACACCGCTTGACTGCATAGTTGCGTCAGCCTGTCACCACAACGTATCCGCTTACCGGCCCCGCAGGCACCTGGTGTTGTCGCAGCTGCGCTCCTCGGCCGATGCGCGCGAGCTGGTGTCGGCTGTGGACTGGACGGTGCCGCTGATGGACCTGGCGGGGGTGGCGGAGGCGCTGCGCATGGTGCGCGTGGCGGCAAACGTGAGTGGAAGAGGGATTGTGTTTGGACCTTGGAGGAGAGGGGCAAGTTGGTGAGGTGCTGGCAGGAGGGGGCGGCAGGCGGGCATCGCAAGGGAGGTGGAACACGGCACATCAGCGCTGGCCAAAGCGGGGCCGGGCTCCAAGCTAGTTTGGGACACAGACGACGAAAGCGAGGGCACCAGACACAAAAGCGGTGGCCGTGGAGGCCGGCAAGCGTGGCGAAAGCGCAGGTCCTGCGCGCGGTGCTTTCCGCGGCCTGGGCCCTTTGTTTCGGGCTTGCGGGGCAGAGCGCCCCCCAAGCTGCGCCTGCCACTGTGTCAGTTGAAATGAACTACCTGTCGCAGTCCATGTTGTCACCGCTTTGCAGTGAAGCCCCTTGTGTTTACGAACTCCCGCGGCGCAGAGCGTGGAGCACCCCCGCAACGCGCAGCTGATGCGGCGGCCCCGCTTCCAGCGCTGCTTCTACCACGTGGGCCAGCGCCTGCTGGGGCTGCTGCACGTGTACGGCAGCGACATCATGGGCTGGGGTTACGTAATGACGGCGGTGGGCGGCATGTCGGCGGTGGGCATGAGGTGGGCACGGGGTGGCACAGGGTGGGGCTCTTGGGCTGCAGGTGCTGACCTTACGCGTGCCAAAGCAGCTGACGCCCCTTGCACCGTTACAGCGCCCTCCATAGGTCGCTGTTCCGGTTGGGAAGACCTCGTTATCCTCATCGCACACGGTCCCGTATCACGCCCAACACTCATCCCCTAACCCGTTGCCTTAGTCTTCAAGAGATATCAACGGAGCTGTAGCGCCGACTCACATGTCTAGTTTACATTGGGTATTTTGGGGACTCCAACATGTTGCAACATAGACTGCCTCTTTGCCGCCTTATCCCAAACCTGCACGCCCCCAGGGACCCGGCGCTGCTTGCCGCGCTGCACGACCGCGCCCTGGCGCTCATGCTAGAGCAGCACCACGCGCGGCAGCGCTGGGAGCGGCACCGCGCGCTGCAGCGGCAGCAAGCCCTGGAATCGCTGCAACAAGACCTGCAGCAGCAGGAGCAACAGCAGCAGCAGCAACAAGCCCTGCAGGCGCCGACCCTGCACGACCAGCAGACCCGGCAGGAGGAACCCACGCAGCAGCGGGACCAGGACCAAGCGGAGCAACCGCAGGAGCGGCAACCGCAGGAGCAGGAGCAGCGCCGGCGGTACCCACGGCGGCAGCAGCAGGGGGCAGCGGGGGCAGGGGCCGGGGGGGACCGCTCGGCGTCGTACGATGGTGCGCCGGACCACGTGCAGGCGCTGAGCGTGCGCGACCTGGCCAGCCGCCTGCTGCTGCCGCTGGCGCGCCTGGGCCAGCCCCTGGACCCCGCCTTCTTCACCGTGCTGGAGGAGCTGCTGCTGCCCCAGCACTGGGACCTGCGGGACGCCGGCGAGGACAATAGGATGCGCACTACCGGCAGCAATAGTGGCGGCAGTGAGCAAGGCGAAAAAGAGGTTATAGCGAGTGGAGAGCAGGGGGTAGAGGGTGTTGCCGCCCGGCGGCAGGGGCCGTGGGCGCAGCCGCTGTGGCTGCTTCGCGATGTGCTTGAGCTTCACGTGGTGGCAGGGCGGGCACCGTCAGTGGGGGTGCTGGCCGCGGTGCGGGACGCGTGCGAGGAGGCGGCGGAGGAGCTGCGGCGGGGGCTGGCGGGGCAGGCGGTCGGGGAGGGGTCAGCCCAGGGGTGGGGGGAGAAGCACGGGCAGCAGGGGTGGGCGCACGCCAGCGACAGGGGCAGAGGCAGGGGCGGGGACAGGGACAGGGGTAGGGACGAGGGCAGGGGCAGTGGCAGGGGGACCTCCCGGGCGCATTTGCGTGGTCCGGGGCAAAGGTCGGGGGAGACGGACGGCGGGCAACAGCAGGCGCAGCAGCAGCACCCACCAGAGCGGAGGCTCACGGCTGTCGCAGGCAGCCTGGCGTCAATGCTGTACCTGCTGGGCCGCGTTGCGGACCAGGAGCGGCCGACGACCGCCGCCCCTACCACCTCCCCGGCTTCGGCCCAACCCAGCGCGAGCCTTCCTGCCCCGTCAGGGATACACACAGTAGCTGCAGCGCCCAGCGGCGAGGGCTTTGGCGTCGATGCATTAGGAGGTGCCGCCGGGGCCACGGATGCGGCTGTTGACCCACAGGCGCACACCGGGGTGCAGGCGCAGGGGCAGGTTCAGGAGCAGGTAGCGCCGGATTTTTCTTGGACGCACCCGCTCCTGGAGGCCATGCATCCCTGGCTGCACACCCTCACGCCGCTGCAGCTGTCGGGGGTGGGCATCACGGCGGCGCGGCTGGGGGCGGCGCGGCGGCTGTTCCACGTGCAGCTACCCGGGCCGCAGAACGCACAGGGCCAGGGCCAGGAGAACACCCAAAGCCCACAGGGGCATGACGGAAGCGACGGGCGTAGTGTGACGCAGCCGGAGCAGCGGAGCGGGGAGCAGGGGGGACAGGAGGCTGCCGGTCCGGCAGCCGCAGCAGGAGCAGCAGCAGCTCCTGCTCCGTCTCAGGCCGGGCCCAACATGTCAGCGCCAGGCAGGCTGGCGCCCCCTCCGCCGCCACAACGCACCTCGCGGCCAGTGCAGACCCTGGCGCTGAACCCGCCAGCCAAGCTTCCGATGCCGCCGCCGCCGCCGCCGTCGCCGTCACCGCCGCCGCCGCTGCAACGGCACAGCAGCTTTGCAGAGGCGCAGCTGCCGCCTCCGCCGCGGCAGCAGCAGCAACAACAGCAGCGACAGCAACCGCATGTGTCCTTTGTGTCGTCGCCGGAGGACGCCCCCTTCCTCCATGCCTACTGCGAGGCGGTCTTCAACACGTTCGTCGCCTCTCAGGCAACGCACACCAGCGTCAGCATCGGCAACGTGTGCGACGTCGTGCGCGGCCTGGCTGCCGTACAGCTGCCGTACGTGCCGCACAAGTTCAGCGCGCTGCCCGCCCGACTGATGTTCCTGGCGACAGCCATAGTGTCGTACGAGCTGACGCAGCAAAAGGGGTTTGCTCCGCCTTACGTCGTGCAGGTACAGTAGCTAGGTTCATGCTGCATGGCTGTGCCTCGTGCAGGTACAGTAGCTAGGTTCATGCTGCATTGATGTGCCTAGAGCTCCTAACCTGGGCAATGAACAATCTGCAACCCCGCTGTCGTGCATGTAAAAAAATAGCCTTACCAGCGCGACCTGCACTCGGCCGCACTTGCCGCACGCTATCAATACAGTTTCCGCCACCTACAGCTAGTCACTGTGTGCCAGGGCTCCCATTCCTTTCAGTAACGTCTTCTCCCCTGCCTCACCGCCTCCGAACCCAACCGCCCTGGCCTCCTTCCTCAATGCACCCCCCCTCCTACTCCTCTCACCACTCCTCCCTCCGCGCCCTCCCAGGTGCTGACGGACACTGCCTCCATCGTGCGGAGCGCTGGCAGCGGCGTGACGGTGCCTGCGGGCGTGGTGGGCCGCTTCCTGGCCGCCACGGAGCCGCTGCTGCCCGCATGCAGCGCAGCCTCGCTGGCAGGCCTGGCGGACGCGCTGACCGTCTTCACCTGGGTGCGTATCCATGGAGCTCGCCGCACTCAGCTGCACTCGCGTTCATTGTCTGTTGCCTGCCCTTTTTCTGTTGCTGTCTGTTTGTCTGTTGTCGTTCTTTTGCCTGTCAGTTCTTCGGCGCATGGTACGATTGTGATACCGAGTGGGTAACTTACTTCCGTGCGCATGGTAGGCATTGGTTGCAGCTACTGGGCTTGTTGCCATTGGTAAATGTGGCATCCCATTCCCTTGTTGCGTTGCTGCCGCAGGTGAACCCGCCCGCGGGCTGGGCGGAGAAGTACTACGAGGCGCTGGCGGTGCGGCTGTGCCTGGGCTCGGGCCCGGCCTCGTCGGACGGGGCTCCTGGCGGTGCGGAACCGCTGGTGGAGGGCATCGGCGTGGGTGGCAGCGACCTGGCCCCGCCGCATGGGCGGTCTGAGCAGCCGGCGGAGGGCGCGGGTGGCAGCGAGATAGGACCGCCGCAGCGGCAGTCAGAGCAGCCGGTGGAGGGCGACATAGGACCGCCGCAGGGGCAGGCCGGGCAGCCTGTGGGGGGCGGTGACGCGGGTGGCGGTGACGCCACTTCGGAGCACCTGGGCCAACCTCATGGTCATGCTGGGCAGCTGGTGGAGGGTACGGATGGCGGCGACCTAGGCCCGCCGCAGGGGCACTCTGAGCAGCCGGCGAAGGGCACCGGCGTGGTTGGCAGCGACGCCGGCTCCGAGCAGCTGGGCCCGCCGCAGGAGCAGGCAGGGCAGCTGGAGCCAGTGGGGGGCAAGGACGACGGCGGAGCTGGCTCGGAGGACACTGGCAAGGCTGAGGGTGGTGGGCTTGTGGAGACGGTTGCGGACGGGGATCAAGTGGTTGTGGAGGGTGCGGGCGGGGGCGGGGTGCAGGCGCAGGGGCCGCCCACCCTGCGCCGGTACCAAAGCAACCGAATGCCGCAGCAGCCCGAGCAGCTGTCCCTGGTGGAGCTGCTGCGGCTGCTGCGGGGCCTGGAGCGGCTCAGCGGGCTGGGTGCGCCGCCGCCTGCTGACCTGGTAGCGGCGCTGCAGGAGGGCCTGGCGGCGCACCTTGCGGCTGCCAGAGTGCCTGTGGCAGTGCTTGTGGAAGGCGTCGCCGCGCGTGCATCTGCCCCTGTGGCAGGAGGCAGGCCGGACGGCATGCTGGGGGAGGAGGAGGTGGCGCGGCTGCTGCAGCTTGCGGGTGTTGTTGGCCGCGAGCGTGTGGGAAGGGAGGCTGGGAGCGGCAGTGCTGCGGCGCGGGATCGCCCCATGGTGGCCGCGGCGGCGGTGTGGCTAGCGGAGGCGCTGGCGCGCGGCTCTGAGGACACCAGCGGCGTTACGGCGACGTCGTCACAACAGCAGCAGCAGTCTGCTGGAGCAGCAGGTGATGTTGCCTTTGCACCCCGCGAGGTGGTGCTCGCAGCCTTGGAGCGTGCGCACACGCTGCTGCTGGAGAGCCAAACCGCAGCACTCACGGCATCATCGTCATCCCTGCAAGGCGACGCCGTGCCGGCACGCCGGGAGCCGCCGACCGCGGCGTCGCTGCTGGCGCAGGCACGTGTGCTGCGTGCCGCCCTGGGCCGGCCCGTGGGTCCGTCCTGGTGGGCCGCCGCCAGCTCGCTGCTGGTAGCCACCTGCAGCGCGCAGCTGCAAGGCGTGGTGGAGGCAGCAGCCCTAGGCAAGGAGCGGACGGCACGGGGTTTATTGGAAGGGATGACGGCAGCCGGAGTGGCAGAATTGGCGGCGGCTGTGCGTGGCGAAGACAACCAGCGCGCGATTGTGGCGCTGGCTGCGGCGAACGAGCTGTTGGAGTTCCTGACAGAGGCGGCGGCGGCAGGGATACCGACGGCGGCGGGTGGGACGTGGACGTTGGGCATGGTGGAGGGCGGCGACGGCGACGATGGCGATGGCGGCGGCGCGGCGACGGTGGCGGCGGTGGGAGGCCCGGCGGTGGGCCCCGCGTACGCCGCCTTGCCAGCTGCGTGGTGGCGAGCCGCCTCGTTCGCGGCCCGCAAGTGCATCCTGGGGAGCCGCCGGCCGTGGGCCCGCCGTGAAAGCACAGCGCAGACAAACGGCCGCACAGCGCAGGGCCGGGGCAAGGAGGGCGCCTACGCAGAGGGTACCGTGAGCGCTGATGGAAGCAGCAGCAGTAGCGGCAGCAGCAACAGGCCTCCGGACAGCGTGCTGCTGCAGTACGGCGAGGTCGCGGAGCAGACCACACGCTACGCGCAGCACCTGGGGCGGTGGCTGGAGGCGCAGCGGGAGGCGGTGGCGGCGGGGCCAGGGGCGGAGGCGGCGGCGGGCGCGGGGACGGCGGCGGCTGCGGCGGCGTACGCTGCCGGTGTGGCCGTGGCGAAAGCCCAAGCGGCGGCTGCGCGTGTGGGGAGCCATGGGGTCGACGTTGCGGGTTTGGCGGGGGTTTCGCACAGGGCTGGTGCAGCTGCTCGTGTTGAGCTCATGCCTGTTGGGATGGAGGCATCTGGTGGGGTCGACAGCAAGGGGGCCGAGGTGGTGCAGGGCGCGGGCGGGTTGGGTCTGGGGCTGGGGGTTAGCGGTGATGATGCGGCAAAGGTAATGGACGGTTCGGACTCCCTGGACGGTGGGAGGTCAGTGCTTGCCCACAGCGGCTCGCCATTGCAGCACGTGGAGCAGGACCAGCGGATGCAGCAGGGCGACGAACACCGAGCTATCCAGCCCGCTCAGACCAACAGCGCAGGCACAACCGGTGCTGCTGCTGTGGCTAGCAACAATGCTGTCCACAGGGCCTCACCGGAGGAAGAAGATGGGGCGGTCCAAACAAAGGGGTCCACAGCCGCTGGCAGCAGCAGCACCATCGACGGCGAAGCTGGAGGGGAAGGCAACGCGTACGATGCGCTGAAGAAGACGCACCTCAGCTTCCTGCTGGACATGTGCAGCCTGCAGCTGTCCGCCATGCGGGCCGAAGCACGTGGCAGGTGGCAGCCGGGCGGGGGCGGGGGCGCGGCGCAGGGCGCAGGGCAGGACGCGGCGCTGACGGCGGCGCAGGGTGTGCGGCTTGCTGAGCTGCTGGCCCGCACGCGCTTCAGGCCGGTGCACTTTCGGGGGCTGGAGGACTGGCCGGCGGCCTACATGGCGCAGGTGGGTCAGGAAGGCGCGGGGGGCAGACGTTGTCTATGTAATTCATCTTAGCCTGCCAAGTAATCTTCTGTAGGTTGTACCTAGCCGGATATACGGATACTGGTGTGGCTAGTCGTGCTTCAGCCAAGTGCAAAGAGCAGTCGGGGCATATGAACGATGTGGGGTGCGGCCGCCAGGGCTGGGGTGGATACGGCGAATGGGTCGCAGGGCCCTTGCCCGGATTTACGTGCGTGCAGCTCCTTGCAGCCCTCACGTGACCCGGACCGTCTGAGCTCTCACGCTGTGCACCGCTGTCCCGCTGCTACTTGGTTGCCCCCACCCCCAGATGGAGGGGCCCCTGCGTCAGGGCCAGCTGTGCGCCGAGGACTGCTGCACGCTGCTGCGGGCGGTGGCCACGCAGCGCTGGCAGCCGCCCGTGGAGCTCATGGATGGGCTGCTGGGGCAGGTGCAGGTGAGGGACAGGGGGGGGGGGGGGAAGGGGAGCGAATGTGTAGGCAGGGGGGTACGCGTAAAACGAATGTGTAGGCAGGGGGGCAGCGGGGGGCGTATCGAGGATGGGCGGATACGCTGATTGAGCAGGTGTAGATGAGGGAAGCGCGGGGACGTGTGGGGCGGGGAGGCGTCTTGGGGTGGAGGTGAGGGAAGGTCGTGCAAGGACGTGAAGGGGGCAGGTGGGGTTAGGCGGTAGGAGGACAGACAAAGTCTGTAGATCAACGGGTTGGTGGGTGGGTGGCGGTGGGGCTTGTGCGTGGTTGTGAAGTACATGGACGGGCGACCAGAGAAGAGGTACAGAGAAGAGGTACATGCCAGGAAAACCAACACAAGCCTGGGGCACATCAACCGTACCGAGGTCGACGTTAGTCCCACGCAAGTGCCTCGAAGATGCTTGACGTTCCGCTGCATGTTCCCTTGCACTCCCGCCCCAGGCCCAAGGCGGGCTGGCGCGCCTTCGTCGGTCGTACGGCCCGCAGTCGCTCGTCCAGCTGCTGTCGTGGCTGTCGTACGCGCGCTACCTCCCGTCCGACCCCTGGATGGAGGACGTGTGCCAGCAGCTGCTGCCGGCCGCACACAACACGGCAGGCCAGGCCCAGACCCACAGCCGCCTTTCCGCCGATGGCGGCCTGGGGGGCGGCGCCCAGGGGAGTCTTCAGTCCGCGTCAGCTCAGCCCTGCGACCTGGGCCTGCAGGAGCTGGCCTCTCTGGGCAGCTCCCTGGCCGACATGGGCTACGTGCCGCCCGCGGGCTGGCTGCGGGGCGCGCTGGAGGCGGCGGGAGGCGTGGCCTCTGCCGCTTCCGCTGCCGCAGGTGGCAGCCACAGTGCGGCGGTGAGCCATGGCCAGCTGGCTGCGCCAGCCTCCCAAGAGGTGACCGGCAGCAGCAGCAGCAGCAGTAGCAGCAGCGGTCGTATGGGGGCAGAGGCAGGTGACGCTGCGTTGGCGGTGTCTGTGGCGGTGGCGGCGGCGGCGGCGGCAGGTCGGCCGGTTCCGGAGGCGCTGGCGCTGTTGCTTTGGCGGTGGGGCACTCTGGTGGCCCGCACAGCGGCGGCAGTTGGAGAGGGCGATGCCAATCGCAACGGTGACAGCAGCAGCAGTATCAACGGGGTAACACACGGCAGCGAGGCGCTGGGTGCAGCTGCGGCGCGCTTCGCTGCCACCATGGCGCGTGCCACGTGTCCCCACCTGGGGGCCATGCCCGCCCTGCACCTGGTCAGGTGCACCGAGGGCATGGCTGAGCTGAGGCAGGTCGTGCTGGCGGCGGCTGCGAGGAGGAGGGTGCAGCAGAACGCGGGGCTGGGTGCTGGTGCGCGTGTGGGTAAGGGCATGGGCCAGGATGGCCAGGGTGGTGCTCGGGGTGCGGGGCAGAAGCAGCAGGCGGGTGCTGCAGCAGCCGCGGTGCTGGAGGGGAAGGAGCTGGAAGGAGCTGTGGAGGCGGAGCTGGAGATGGATGAGGCGCGGCTGCTGGCGGAGGCCGGGGTGGGGCGCGGTGAGGCGACGGCGGAGGCGGCGGAGGCGACGGCCGAGGGGGCGAAGGCGACGGCGGAGGCCGTAGGACAGGGGCAGGCGGCTGAGGAAGCCGAGGCGGCGAATGTGGAGGGAATGGGGCAGGCCACGGAGGCGGAGTGTCAAGGGAAAACAGTCGAGCAGGTAGGCTCCGCCTCGGTTGAAGCGACAGGGCCACCGCGTGGCTCCCCTTCCTCCCCCGGCGACGGCTTGCATGGCGCAACGCACCACCCGTTGGACGTGTCTTGGTGGTGGTGCGATGTTGAGCAGGCGTCCGCGCGGTCCCTGCTGTCCCACAGCCCCGTCCGGGACCACTCCCCGGAGCCCCAAGGGGGCGGACGGCAGCATCAGGCGCCGCAGGGCAGCAGGGAGGGGTGCAGCCACAGCGGCAGCGGCAGCGGCCCCAGCCCCTACGCGCTGTCCCGCGTGCTGCGCTGCATGGCGGCGTGCGGCCACGCGCCCAGCCCAGCATGGCTGCAGCGCTACTGCCAGCACACCCAGCCGCTGCTGCCCTCCTACAAGCCGTTGGACACCGCCACCACCCTGTGGGCCTTCGCACGGCTGGGGCTGTCCCTGCACGCCCATTCCGCCCGCCAGCCCTACACCAGCTCGCCTGTCGCCATCCGGCAGCCAGGGGGTCAGGGGAAGCAGGCGCACGTGCCGTTCCTTCGGGCACAGCACCGGAGAGCTCCGCCGGCATTGGGGCCGTGGCTTGAGTCGGCTGTGGGGTTGCTGGGGCAGCAGGTGCAGCAGCTGAGCAGCGCTGACATTCAGAACGTGGCGTGGGCGCTGGGGTCGATGTACTACATGCCGCCCGCCGGGTGGTTGCAGCGGTTGGAGGACGGCACCGCGGGGCGGTTGGAGCGGTTGCAGTGGCCGGCGCTGCTGTACGTGCTGTGGGCGTACGGCAAATTCGGGCACGCGCCGTCGGGGGCGTACATGGAGCGCGTGCTGGAGGTAGGCCGGGGAACGCGAACGTACCGACCATACCTCTGCTTACGTCTACCGGACGCTGAGCCTGTTGGGTTATGTCACGCTGGTACCCTGGCCCCAGTTCGGTAGGCATTGGTAGCTGTCGCTGGTCTGGAGCCCACACCGTGTTCGCCGTGCACGTGCAGGCGCGCTACGGCCATGCAGTCCACCACACTCTCTGCCTCTTGGTCACCCTCATCCTCACTCACGCCCTCCCTTCCTCCCTGAACCTCTGTGGAACAATGCCTGCCCCCAGGTGCTCCGCCCCGGCCTCCTCGGCCGCAACGTGCACCCACAGCATGGGGCGCCGCCATCACCGCCGCCTCTCGACCAGCAACCTCCACACCAGCAACCCAATCAGCCCGCCGCCAACCCTGTCCCGGCGTCATCTTCGTCCGGGCGGCTTGACGGCCACTCGCTGGCTGTGCTGCTGCACTCGTTGTCGCTGCTGGAGTACGTGCCGTCGGAGGCGTGGCTGCAGGACTACCTGCGGGTGCGTGCCTGCAAGGATGTTTTGTGTGAGCTGTGACAGTGCTGGGTGGGGCAGGGTGTGCTGCCGGTGCAGAACGGCACGTGGCCGACACGTGCGGGCGGAGGGCATCACAGGGTCCAGCCGCATGGTCTAGCCGCGGACGTGGATGAAGCTTGTGTGGGGCGTGTCGACGCTGTCGCTCTGTGCATGCATGTGTTTATTGGATCCGTGGGCGAATGGATGGGTCAAGGATTCTACAGGGGCCCGCATTAAGAGGGAGCCATGGGCACCCATGCGGTTGAGGGCAGTGCGGCTTACGTTGCACTTACCACCTGTGCATGGTCTGACGCCCTTCACCTCTGCCAACCCAACCCTCACTCAACCCACGCACAGGCTGTGCTGCTGGCGCTGCCCCGCATGGACACTGTGGGGGTCACCATTGTCATGCGCGCACTGGCGACGCTGCAGGTGGGGATGCAGGCACCTTGTGTAGGTGCGGGTGCGTTCTTTGGGCGGGGATGTGTGCGGCCTGGCATAGGGTGGCGGACGCAGAAGTGCAGCGTGTTGGAATACCGAGCTGCGTACAGCACGGTATCCTAGCGCTAGTAGCTAGGGGCGACGCTGACTGGATTCCCTGCCGAATCCAAGCTGACATCGCACTTCCTCAGCAACGCTCCTTACCGTAACCACTACTGTTCACCCTCCTGGTCCCTCAACCATACACCCGCCAGGTGTACCCCACGTCCTCCTGGCTGGACCGTATCATCGCCCGCGCACACGTGCTGCTGCCCCGCTTCGCCGCGGCGTCCCCCGGCCCCGCCCACGCCATGCACCCGGCACCCCCGCCTCCCTCCACCCTCCACCACGACCGCGCGCCCCTCCCCAACCAAGCCCCTGGCTCGCAGGGCCAGGACCCCCACCCGGCCTCCACCACGCACCCCGGCCCCGTCCCAGGTCCCCAGGCGCATCAGGCCCGGCAGCAGCAGCAGCTGGAGGCGCTGCTGTCCGCGCTGGTGGACATGGCCCCCGCCACCTCGCCCTCGGACGCCGTGCTGCGGCCCTTCCTGCACGCCTGCCTGGCCGCCTGGCCCGACAACCGCAAGGTGGCCGCCTTCTACCGCCTGCTGGCCGCCACGCCGGGGCAGGAGCAGGGGCAGGAGCAGGGGGTCGAGGCGCTGGGGAGCAGACCCGAGCGACGGCCTGAGGCGCCCAAGCCCGAGGCGCGGGCCCGTGGCTCTGCGCGAAGGAACTCCCAGGAGCGGGGCCCTGGGCCCGAAGTACGGGTACCCGGGTCTGAGGAGCGGGGACAAGGGCCGGAGGCAGGGGAGCCTGCGAATGGGCCGAGGGGAAGGAGGCTTGGGCATGAGGCGCGTGGAGTACCCGCACGCGAGGGGCGGCGGCAGGAGCGGGGCCCTGGGCATGATGGGAACGGCCACAGAGGACAGCAGGAGCTGGCTGGAGAGCGTGAGCAGGGAGGTAGTGATGCGGAGCGGGAGCATGGGCATGGAAGGGTAGGCGAGGAGGTCCGGGCGCATTGTGTGGGGCAGGGAGGTGGTGAGCAGGCGCGCAGTGGGGAGCAGGGTGACGGGGACGGTCTTGGGCCGTATGTGGAGGAGGAGGATGCGGGCGTGAGGGCGGCAGGCAGGCGTGGGAGGCCACCCCGGCGGAAGGAGCGTCAGGGAGGTGTTCGAGAGCAGGGCCAAGGGCAGCACAGGGCTGGGCTAGGAGTAGGTGGTGGGGCTGGGGGGCCAAGCAGAGCATGAGGGTAAGCGCCTTCTTGTCGGATGCCGTGTTCAAGGCTTGTAGCCCCACGCCTCCAGGGGCGCTGGTGCGCCCTGAGCTGCTGCCGAGGGCCCTGTAGTCGTGGTCAAGAGGGAAGGGAGCAAGGTGTGGGTGACCGCAGATGTCCAGTGTTGCGCGGTTTGTCCAAGCGCGGAGCGGACAGGGCGGGCCCGTTGGACAAGCTGAAACGGTCCGCGACGCAGACTGGAAACATGTGTAAGCGCTCTTATGTTTGTTGTCCCGCCTTCGGCTTTCTCAGTCAGTTTGGCAGACGAGGCTGGGACAAAACTACGTGTAATCAACTGCAATTGCCCAAGCAGCAATCATACAGTTCAACAAGCATCAACTCGAGCCACAACTCGAGCCACACAAGTGTACAAGTTCCCAATCGCCACAGTCTACGGCAGGCTCCGGAGCACTCTCCGCATTCGGCATACTGGCCGCGAGAGTGCCAAACACGTTCTCTTCCAGCCCTGTGTGGCCACACCTTACATAGCACAAGAAAGATGGCCGCCGCCAGGCCCCTGGTTTCTGTCATCAACATTGAGACGGGCGAGGCTGCGGAGCAGACGGCCCTGCCGGCCGTCTTCACCGCACCTATCCGCCCTGACATTGTGCGCACCATTCACACCAACATGGCCAAGAACAAGCGCCAGGCTTACGCCGTGTTCATGAAGGCCGGCCACCAGACCGCGGCTGAGTCTTGGGGCACGGGCCGCGCCGTGTCGCGTATTCCCCGTGTGCCTGGTGGTGGTACCCACCGCGCTGGCCAGGGTGCCTTCGGCAACATGTGCCGTGGTGGCCGCATGTTCGCCCCCACCAAGGTGAGCAGAGATTGGCGGCGGACAAGTCTCTGTGAGCAGTCAATGAACAAGCGGATTCGCATAATGCTAAAAAAGCAGAGGTAAAAATGTTTAGTCCAACAATTGCAGGTGTTCGGTCTTCCTGATTTCTGAAACAAGGGATCGGCAAAACTGCAACGTCTCCCGTTCCTATAGGCCATACACAACAGTGTAGTGCAGCGTATGTTAGAAAATTAGATACCTTTGGGTGACTGTCGTCTCATTCGGTGTGTTCTGCGACACCACCTGCGCAGGTGTGGCGCCGCTGGCACCGCAAGATCAGCGTCAACCAGAAGCGCTACGCCGTGTGCTCCGCTCTGGCTGCGTCGGCCCTGCCCGCCCTGGTGATGGCCCGCGGCCACCGCATTGAGCAGGTGCGCTGCCACCCGTTGCAGGGCTCGTCCTGTTCCTGCTTTGTGCCCACGCTGGACCCTGTGCGCTTCGGCACAGGTACCTAGGCAGTTCCTTTGTGCGTGATGCTTTTGGGTCTAGCGACTACCACGGCAACAAGCCGTTACATGTCGTCTATTGCCCCACTCCTGTCTATTGCCCCACTCCTCTCACCCTAGGTGCCCGAGGTGCCCCTGGTGCTGAGCGACGCCGTGGAGGGCGTGAAGAAGACCTCCCAGGCGGTCGCCATCCTCAAGAAGATCGGCGCTCTGGCTGACGTGGAGAAGAGCAAGGACAGCAAGGCGCTGCGCGCCGGCAAGGGTGGGTTGTCTCCTTGCTTTCGGTCGTGCTCGCTCAGCTCGATGCTGTTGTACGTGCTTATTCCCTTGCTGCATCACCTATGTAAGCTGTTGCTTGGCAAGCGTGGATGGAAGGAGAGCACGTGGAGGGACTAGTACCTCTGGCGTTCGCGGCGGCAGCGCTATTCTGCGAGGGAGACAGTGGGACTTCGGGAGGAGCGGGCGGGGAGCAGCAGCAAGAGGCGGGGCGGGGCGGCATCAACAGCCACCGGACGTTGGCGGGGATGGCGAGCAAGGCGCCTGCTGCTGCAGCAGCGCAGCAGCAGGCAGCCCGCTGGAGCTCACGAGCTAAACACTGCTGGGTGTCAGGGACTCGGTTGAGAACCATTTTGCAATGAAACGCCAGCGCTGCGCGGCAATGGTCTGGGTGCTGGAGCTGCAGCGCGAGACAGCAGCAGCGGCTTCAGCAGTCGACTGAAGCAATGTTCCTTGCTCACATGGCGGGGGATGCCTGGTGCACTGTCAGTGGCGGTGTTGGACGTAGGGCCCAGCCGCTGCGCGTGCGGTTAGCTGTTGGACGTCAGGTGGACAGCTCTTAGCCAAGGGGCTTTGGCAACGGCGGTACAGGCAGCGATCATGGCAGCTGGCGGCTCAAACTACCACACAGGAGTCCGGGCGGCAGCTGTTGGGTCCCGCCACAGACGCAGCAGCAGAAGCGTGGGACGCGGCCCTAGCTGCTCAAGCGGCGTCCTTCGCAGTCACCAGTGTCGGCAGTTACAACGGCACGCCGTCTGTTGGACAGCGACATTTTGCCGCGCCTTGCATGCCCCACGTTCCCTGGCACTGCATTACATTGCGACCCACCAAGCTGGTTGACCTCGCACCGCACGGCACCTATCCCGCCATGCCGGTCTCCTCACCACCCTCCCACGCCCCCTGCCAACCCCACTCCTTGCACAGGCAAGATGCGCAACCGCCGCTACGTGATGCGCAAGGGCCCCCTGGTGGTGTTCGCCAACGACGAGGGCATCAGCCGCGCCTTCCGCAACCTGCCCGGCGTGGAGGTGACCTCCGTGGACCGCCTCAACCTGCTGCAGCTGGCGCCCGGCGGCCACCTGGGCCGCTTCTGCATCTGGTCCAAGGCCGCCTTCGAGAAGCTGGACAAGGTCTTCGGCACCGCCACCGCCGAGTCGGAGGTCAAGAAGGGCTACAAGGTGGGTCCTCCGGGGGTGCAGGTGGAGGGATGCTGTGTGAGGAAGCCGGGCTGCGGTTGGGAGTGCTTACGGTAAACGTTGAGACCCGAGATTGCGGAACTGCTGGTGTGCCCGAATCCCCGGATGCGGGTTGCTGACGGCTTGCTTCCTGCCGCTTCCTCCCTCGGTGTGCCCCCGCAGCTGCCCCGCTCGCTGATGACCAACGGCGACCTGACCCGCATCATCAACTCGGATGAGATCCAGTCGGCGCTGCGCAAGCCCAAGACCGCCGGCGCCAAGCACGCGCCGCTCAAGAAGAACCCCCTGCGCAACCTGGGCGCCCTGGTCAAGCTCAACCCCTACGCCAAGGTGCGCAACACCGCACAGCGTCAATGAACTGCATAACCATAACCATGTGCTCGCGTTGCACCCCCGGAGGACGTCCATCAGGCCCTTTCAGCGTCCGGCGTGCTGAACAGCAGTGCGCTCGTCAGTAGCACGATGGCTCGGCCTCACCAGCACCGTGTGCGACGTATGTCTGCAGGTGGCCCGCCGCGTGGAGATCACCCGCTCCGCCAAGAAGTCCGCCGCCCGCGCCGAGAAGCTGGCCAAGATCGCCAAGGGCGTCAGCACCGGCATCAAGAAGGACAAGGCCGTCAAGGCCATCGGCAAGAAGTACTACAAGAAGGTGCGCATGCGCGGGGTTTATGTTGCGCACGCTGTTGTGTGTTCCTGGTTGCCGGTCCAGGGCGTGCGACGGGCCAACTTGGTGCACAAATGAAGCTCGACACTTCAATGCATGGCACCTACTCCGTACCTGCACCGCTTACACAGGTTTGGCCCTGCCCCTCGCCGGTGCTTGCAGATGATTTCCGAGTCCGACTACTCCGGCGAGGACTACGAGCTGTTCACCCGCTGGCTCACCGTGTCCAAGCAGGTCAAGGCCGCCTAAGCGGGCAGCTTGTCGTACCAGCTTGTCGTACCTGGTGGTCGTACAGCGGTTGCGGGGGCTGCCGGCCCGCCGCGGCTTGCCGCAGCGGCCGGTGCCACGTGCCTGGCGCGCGCGGCGTGCATGGCCGACCTCTTCGCGCTGTTGGCTGTAGCGTAATGGGTGCTTGTGGGCTGCCTCGGGTGGCGTCCCGTTGGGGTGGCGTTCGGGAGTCAGTCCGCAGGCGGCTCTGCTACGGCCGCGGTGCGTTGGGCTGGCTGAGCATGTCCGCATGGTGATTAGCGTGTTGCACAGCAAGAGACAATCTGTCTGCATGCGTTTGCCTGTCGTTCGGGAGAGCTGTAAGATGCGCTTTGCCTCGGAAGCCCAGAAAGAGCTGTACCGGCAGGGGCGGTTGGGTCACTAGCCGTGTCCGGTAGTCCTCCGATGCACCTGCTTGCACCATGTAAAGCAATTGCACTTCAGGATAGCTATAATATCCGTATCGCCAGGACGCCAGCAAAGCACTGGAAATGAAGGCCGTGCAGGCGTTGGTTTCCGGTATTTGGCAGGCATTTTGGAGGCGGTACGGCCACACAATCCTTACTGGCCCTGACCATAAGTATGAGGAAACGTAATGGATGCAGCGTAGGTGAAAGCATGCATCCGGCTTCACAGAGCAAGGAATACCGGTAGCCCACCAAGACTGACACATCTGCCAGCACTCCTTCCCCCCATGCCTCTGCCTGGCCCGTCCAATCTGTTGCATTCGACGGGCCAACGTTAGGACGAACCAGTACCATGCTTTTAAGAGAGCTTAAACGGGTACCACCCGGGCGGTGCCAAGTTCGTGCATGTGCTACCAGGGAAGAGCACCCGTCGCCTGGGAGCTTCAGTCAGTGTCCCCCGGGTCAGCTCCGTGTAGCTTTGCACGATTCGGCACCATCACGGGTTAATCACGGGTCACGCCGGCCTCGTACATGACCCGCAGCTTACATGTTATCTTTGCTGCAGTACTCGTTGCTGGCGTGTGGAGCTGTGTTGGCAAACACTAATTCGCTCGGCTCGGGCCATGCCCTTGCGGTTGGCGCACGTATGCGACTGATATGAGGCTATCAGCCGTTACCCTCCTCGTTTCCTAATGAACTGCCATCTGTGATGGACCCACTCAACTTGTTGCAGCGCCTCGCAACGGGCGGTGCTGCGACGCCGGAAAGAGATGAGCTCGTTGCCCAACACAACAAATTGCGCGAAAGCATGCTCAGGGATTTCCCACAACTCAAATCTTATTTAAAGACTACATCTTCGGTGCATACTAAGCCGGTTTCAAGAGCCTCGCAGCCCCGTCCTTTTGGGCAGCTGTCCCCCATCGCTGTGCGCAACTTGCAGCCAGGCACGACGCACCGAGGCCGGGTGCTACGGGGAAAGCTGATCGTGGATCCCATACTGCTGACCAGCATCGCAACCCTCCTGGAGGATGAACAAGGAACCGTCGTGCGGGTGAGCACCTTGCGGAGGCACGTGATTTGCCACGTGTGCGGCCAGGCACTAGCGCGCCCCAGATGCTGGTTGGTTTTAAGCACCTTGGCATGGTAGACGCCGCCAGGTAGACGCTGATCCAGCGCATATGATAGCTGTAAAGGCATTTGTGATCCTACACGGTGTTGTTAGACGTATGCCGGATCGACACCGAGCATCCAGTATGCAACAGCGTTACACACGGCTCGTTGCGTGCCTGACTCCCAGCCGCCCCACGACTGCCCCCCTCCACTGCCTCCCCTGACACAAAGTCCCGAAACAGATCTCCGGAAATTGTGCACCTTCCGCCCTTGCAGCTGTACGTGTACAATATGCTCCCTGCCAAGTTGACAGGGCTCGCCGGCCTGCACGCGGCCGCTGCTGCGCTGCCCAACGGCGCGGCGGTGGCCATCATCGAGCCCTTCTTCAAGCTGTGCGCGGACGGCGGTATGGGCGTGAGGGTGGACGACCCGACCGAGGTGGGGCGTGCGGCACGGGGCACGGGGCATGGGGTCTGGGGCATGCAAATGGGTGGGTCCACGTGCGGCCCCAGCGCGGGCAGGACCAGCATGGGCAAGCACCTAACGCGGTTCGGATGCGGCATGGGGCATGCGTGCGGGTGGTCCCAAGTTGTGGGCGGGACCAGCTTCCAGCGTACGGTACAGGGCGTGTGGGTGGGCGTCCCCAGCGAGGTGGAGACTGAGCGTACCACCGGTTCGACGGGAGCGGTTGGGCGCGGAGGTGACGTTGCAGCAAGTCATACCGTAAAGCACACGAGAGCGCAAGCTCGGCGTACTGCATTTCTTTGTGTTTTACTGGTCATCCAGTTGGGCGTCTGCGCTCCTGAGCCGGAGGGCCATTGCACACATCACCATCGACCCTCCTCCCCAGGTGGTGCTTCTGGACTCCCTCGCCCCCTCCGACGCCGCCTCCCTCCAAGCCGAGGGCCGCACCCACTTCCAGGCGGCACGCCACGCCGAGGCCGCAGACTGCTACAGCCGCGCCCTAGCCCGCATGCCCGACGGGGACGCAACGGGCACCAGCCTGCTCGTCACACTGCTGCTCAACCTGTCCGCGGCACACCTCAAGCTGGGCAACTGTACGGCAGCGCTGTACGGCGGGACGACGGCGGCTGCCGTACAGCCTGGGTCCAGCAAGGTGCACTTCCGCTGCGCGCAGGCGCTGGCGGGCTTGGTGGGGGGCCTGGGCAGGGGGGCGCGGCAGCAGGCGGGCGTGGAGGGCGGCAGGGAGGGGCTGGAGTATGCGGCGGTGTGCGCCCTGCACAGCTGCTTCAAGGCCATGGCGGCGGAGAAGGATGGCATGGGGCCCAGCGAGGAGGAGAGGCTGCGGCTGCTGGGGGAGCTGCCGTGGGGCGGGGGTCCGCCTCCGCACGTTAGGCGCATGCTGCTCAAGCAGCCCAAGGAGGTCGAGGTGGAGGAAGCCAAGAGGGCCGTGCTGCGGGGCCTGGCGGCGGCATCCCCTGCAGAGCTGCTGGGAATTGCAGCCTCCGTCAGCTCCGGGCCCTCTGCAAGCGACGGCGGCGGACAGGCAGACGCTGTCAGCCGCGCTGTCGCCGCCGCCTCAGCAAGCAAGGACTCCGGCAACGAGCACTTCCGGGCAGGGCGGTACGGCGATGCCTTGGAGCTGTACCGCACGGCTGCCGTACAGCTGCTCGCGGCGCTGCCTGCTGCCGTACTGCTGTCGAACCTGGCGGCGTGCTGGCTGCAGCTGTCGGATCCCCGGGGGGCGCTGCAGGCCGCTGGGGCCGCCGCCGCCCTGGACCGGGGCAACGCCAAGGCGCACCACAGGAGGGCGCAGGCGCTGCTGCAGCTGGGGTGGCTGGCGGAGGCGGAGGAGGCGTGTGCGCTGGGGATCAAGGAGGTTGGGGGCGGCGGGCAGCAGGGCGGGGAAGGCGGGGACGGCATGGTGGCGGCCCTGAGGGAGCTGGCGGAGCGCGTGCGGCTGGCACGCAGGGTGCAGGAGGGGGAGGAGGAGGAGAGGAGGAAGGCTGAGGAGAGACGGCGGGGCGAGGGGCAGGGGCAGCAGCGCGGCGGGCGTGGTGGTGTGGCTCGTGGCGGCGGCACGGGTGAGGACGAACCCTCCCGCCATTTGAGCGAGCGAGAGGTGCACGAGATGAAGATGCCCAACTCGACAGCGGAGCAGGTAGGCGGTTTCCAGGTTGTGGTGTGTGGTGGGTGCATGCCGATAGGCAGAAGCTGGTACGGGAAGCGTGTCACCCGGATGCTGCATCCGGTTGCATACGATGGACAGAAGCTACATTCTGAGTCGGTGCTGCCATGACGCCGTATGGGAGCCACACGTGCCAAACCACGGCCTGCCCTGCCCTACCCCCTACATTCAGGACTCAATGTTCAACATGATGAAGCAGATGATGGCATCCAACCCCGCCATGTCCAAACGGCTGCGCCGCGAGCAGCCGCTCATGTGGGCCTCCATGCAGCGGGACGAGAGGATACCTCCCCTGCACAAGGAGGTGGAGGGGGCAGAAAGGTGCGTGCGCAAGAGTGCCGACATCACCTGGCCCGCACAATAACACTAAAAATATCGCATGACATCTTATGTACGAGGGCGCAAAGGCAGCGTAGTTGAGCGGCGAAGTGCGTAGGTTGTGGCATCGTAAGGGAATGGCCGGCTGGACTCCTGTTACGCGTGGCCTGCCTAGCTTTCGTGGTTTGCAGCTTGTCCCTAAGACGTTGCGTGCGAGGCGAGAACCACTAATGCTGCCTTGGATTTTGCCTGCCCCCGGGCGCTGTCCCCCCTCAGTCTGCCTGTGGGCACGGACGAGGTTGAGGCGCGGCAGCGGCTGTGGCAGGCGCACGAGCTGTGTGTGGGCATGGCCGCGCACCTGCTGGGTATGGCCATCCCGGGGGGCGTCGATCCCATGGACGTGATCCACAAGAGGTGCGCACTGAGCACTGATGAGCAGCGCCTTGCTGTATCGGTGCTCAGGGACCTTGGAGCAAACTCTCGAGAAACGGAGCGTGACTGTGGCGATTGCCACGCAACATTTGGCCTTTCCTCTCGTTCAAGTGCTGCTGTACGGTATCGTCAGGGTATCCTCAGAGACCATGCCGCAATCCTCAAAAACTGAGCGGGTCATCGGCGACTACCACAGCGGCTGCCACACAACAGTATTTTGCCTTTCCTCTCGGTCACGCGCTGCTTTACAGGTGCAGTGGACTCTTCTAACCTACACTATGCATTTGTCCCGTCCCGCAACGCAGGGTGGGCTTCATAGGCCACCCAGAGGCTGTACGGCAGCGGGTGCACTGGCTGACCGCCGCGCCGCCGGGAGCCGTGGACTTCCGCTCCTCCAGCTGCCGCTCCACGCAGGGCTACAACCCCACCATCTTCCACAGCTTCTGCAACGCGCACTCGCCAGCCATTCCCATGACGCCGCCACCGTCGCTGCCTCCGACTCAGCCTGTGCCTGGGGCGGCCTCCGGTGGAGGCGGCGGAGACGGCGATGCCACCATCGGCTGCGGCGGCGGTTCCGGAGCAGCGGCCGCAGGGCGGCCATACGTGCACGTGGCGGTTGGGTTCGTTGATTTCAGCACGCTGGCGGCGGCTGTGGGCCTGCCCGTGTGGGACGAGCACGTGCGGGAGGCCATGCGGGAGGAGGAGGCGGAGGAGGCCGGGACGGCGGTGGAAGGTGTGGGGCGTGAGGGGTCCCACCGGCAGCGGCGCCAGGGCCCCCTGCTGCTGCGCTGGGTGGGCTGCGAGGCCTCCCCCTACAGCGTGGCCAAGGCGCTGGTCCTGCAGCGCATGATGCGCAGGGGGGCGGCGGCGGCGGACCACGTCATGCAGGTGGGCAGCTGCCCCGGGGACCTGCTGGATGCACCTGTTGCATGCATGCTCCCCGTCGGGCCTTAGCAAGCCGCTGCTGACTGCTCTGGTCGTGGTGCCTGGGTGCCTCCATGATGGATGACTGCTGACCCCATGCTGGTCCGCTGCAGGTGTGGTACTCGTCCACCTGGACCACCGATGCGCACGCTGCCTTCCGCCGCGCACTCAGCGAGCTGCTGGCCGACCACACCGAGGCTGTGGAGGCGGCAGCGGCAGCGGGGGCAAAGCCAGGAGCAGGCGGCGGGGCAGGAGCGGGCGGCGGCGGCAGCAGGCGGCGGCTGGCCCCTGCCGTGCTGCCCTACCTGCGGCACTGGCAGCAGCGGGACGTGGGTCTGGCGGAGGCCAGGAGGAAGTGGATGGAGGACCGCAAGAGCACCCTGTGCGACGTGGGCCACTTTGCGAAGAAGGTAAGATGTCAGGACTTGCACGGCGCACAGGTGTGCGGCAGCGCCCCAACGTGGTGGTCCCCAACAGGGTGTCCTCATGGCGTGAACCCGCACCGGCGTCTGATGTGCATGTTGCGGTGAGCGAAGGAAGCTAGGTAGGCTATCTATTACCTCCTGACGCCTTGCGCCCGGTCCTCTCTACGGCCACGCTCCGCAGTCCGACCGCCTGGCCGTGGCGTCTTACCTGCTGACGGGGCAGCTGCCCGGCCTGGGGCTGAACGGACCAACGCCCGGGGGAGGGCGGGGCAGCAGGGCAGCGGGTGCTGCTGCCGGTAGCGGCGGTGGGGCCGGTGGCCTGGTGGGCAGCGTGGTCATGTTCGCGGTGCCGCCGGGCGGCGCCGAGCGCTCCCTGGACGAGGACTTCATGCAGGTGGGTTGGGGGTGAGCTTCAGGGGTTTGGTCCGGGGTGCGTGGGGCCCAAGGCTGGGGACGCAGGTCGCAGTCAAGGGTCCGGGGCCACCCACTTATGTGCCGGCGGCGTTGGTTGCCCGTTTGCACACGCCTGCGGGACGGACCGCATGCCGCCAGCAACGAACGTCCCACAATCGGCAGACGTGGGTTGGTCTCGTCCTGAGAAGATGTCGCCGTGCTCCGCAGGGCATCCCGCCCCACGAGCTGCTGGAGGCGCGGCTGCCCTCTGCTCAGCAGCTGAACGAGCAGCAGGAAAAGCAGCCGCCGGCCACAAGCACCACCGCGGCCGCCGCTCGCAGCAGCACTGGCGTGCAGGGCAAGCGCCGCGGCGGCGGCGGCAAGGCGGGCCAGGCTGCGGCGGCGGGCGTCGCCGCCCAGCAGCAGCAGCCCGGGGAACCTTCACATCCCCCGCCTCCGCCCGACGTGGTGTCTGGCGGCGTGGCGCTGCTGCGGCGGCGGGTGCAGCGGCTGGCCAGCCTCGTGGCCACTGGGCGCGTGGGCATACAGGTGAGGGGGGCCGCAGAGGCTTAGAGGCATCGCAGGCACCGGTACGCTTACGGTTGCGCGCAGGCCCCTGGTGGCTCAGTACCACAGGCTGCACGGTCTTCAAATTCCACAGAAAGTATGCACCTCGCGCCAACCAGTGCAGGAGTCCTCCACTTGCCTCCCAGCGCCCTTGGGCACAGAGCACCGGTTTTGCCCCGTGTGCCGGAAGTGCCCCTTCCTTGCCGCTCCCCATCTACGGGTTCGGTTGAGCTGCGGGCGGGTGTTCCCGCCACTCTTTGGCGTAACCGCTCGATTACCCATCCCGGTTGCCCCCCGCTCTTACGACCAGGTTGAGCTGCGGGAGGTGGGCCCCGCCGACCGCGCCGCGCACGACCACCTCGCCTCGCTGCGGCCCGACAGCATCAGCTGGTCCAACGTGCCAGACTACATGGAGCCAGCCGGCTTCCACGCCATGGCACGGGCCTGCTCGGCGCCGGCGGCGCCGCCACCTGCACCAAGCGCAGCCGCCTCCAGCTCGAGCACCAAGAGCAACAGCAAGGGCGGCAGCAGCAGCTGCAGCGGTAACGGAGGAAGGGGAGGAGGGAAGCCCACTCGGCACTACCTGCACTCCATGAACTGGGTGATGGACGTAAAGGGCGCGTGCCACCTGGACGAGCTGATGCCGTACATTTACGGCCAGGGCGGCACGGCTGGGCGGCGGGGAGGCGGGCGCCAGGGGAGGGGCGAGGTCAACGAGGAGGCGGGAAAGGTGGGCGCCGTACTTTTGCATTGGTGCTGCAGGTGCCGGGATGCTTTGGAGCGGTGTGAGGCGTGCAATGGACAGCTATCTGAGGCTCGCATGTGCACAGAGCAGCGATTCTGTATTGTACTACCGGTATATCCCTGTGCAGGCGCATGGGTGCAGCAGGAAGGGACTTACACCATTGCAAGCGTTGTACGCATGTCAAGGGCATGTTAAGGACACGTCAAGGGCATATCAAGGGCATGTCAAGGGTGTGCGTATGAATCCTTGCATACCTGCCTGGACCCGCTGACTTGGTATTCTCACCTGATATCACCTACTCGTGTTCCCAAAATTCCTCATACGCGTGTCGCCTGTCCGCGTCCCCCACAGCGCGTCATGGACATGGTGGACGCTGGCACACGTGCCGTACGGCGGCAGTACGGCACGTGGCCCGCCCGCCAGCGCGCCCTGCTGCTGGACCCGCCGGTGGACAACCCGCGCAACATCGCCGACTTCGGGCTGCAGGAGCAGCACTACATGGTCAGTTTGGTTCGCTTGCCGGTCGTGCCTGTAATGACGCTTTAGAACTAGAATGGCACCGGTCTGAACACAGACATTTGCACAGCGACTGCAAGGGGCCTTGAGCTCATCTAGGTGTAAATGTTGCATACCGGTACTTAACCTTTGCTCGCCACCGGCTTGTTGCTAGTCGCTGGCCTGGCTGACCCCACGCAACCCCTGCGTCGTCTTGCCACCCGCCTGTGCCCCTAGGCGTGGGTTCGCGCCTTCCTGGCCGCCGGTGCCCTGCCGCAGAGCGCCCTTTCCGCCGCCGTCACCTCGCCCCCCGTGTACTTCCCGCTGGCCCGCACCACAAGCACCATCAGCCTGGCCTTCAGCTACGGTGACGCGTGAGGCCTCATGGTGCCGAACGGCTGAGCGGCCTGATGGCTCCCTGTGTAACGGGGCGCTAAGCTGAATGGATCATGTTATGGGCGCGATTATTGGGCACATCCATGTGGACTGGGGATAATCTTACGACGAGATGTGGAGTTGGCAAGCGTACGGATTCATCTGCATGGGTCATGCCGCGGTTGGTAGACGGTAGTTCAGCTGTACTATGGCCACGAGTACGGGGGCAAGGGCTGTGTGAGTGCGGGGACTTTTGCACCGCGGGCCAGAGGACTGGGACCGGAAACCCAGGCTTCCTCGTGTGTGGGCCTCGCTTAAGTGGTTGTTTGCATGTGGACGCACCTTGGGCGTTTGCAAGTTCCGTTGCGCCATGCAGGGGGTTGGGGGCGGCCGGTGGACAGCCGCCTCCTTTGCAGCCGCCTCCTTTGCCGGTGGCCTATGATACTGACTTCTGAAAGGGTGGCGACTGTCATGGAACGAACTGAGCTAGCATGTATCATCCATCGTGCGTTGGTGTCTCGTGTAGAGGCGGTGCTGCAGGCGGGTGCAGTCAGGGGCTTCAGCCGGAGAGTGTAGAATGGTGCAGGGAGTTACAACTGCATAGCTCGGTGTAATGTGCGGGGCATACCGCACGATGGCACGGGGCATACCACAGAGCTTGTAGACCGTTTCATCGTGCGATGCGTGGAAGGAAAGACGCGCAGGGTTTCGTCCCTGCGTGCAGTCAGTGGCGCACATTTGTCCGAAGGGTACGGTCACCTCGGTTCCCTCCGAAACCATTCCAACTGAGTCAGCTTGCCATACGCCGACTATATGTCTGCCTTAGGCTCCCTTCGATACGCTATTGTTTGCCATCTTTTGTCTGCGTCTTCGGCAACGCGACAGCAAAGCCTCTGTGGGTTAGGCGAAGACCTTGGCGCCTGCCGTTTCTGTATCAAATTTGTCATTATTTATCACTATAACCTACGAAGTCTACGCAACTGACGGGTACACTCTCGCGACCTCGTACTACGCGACTACGCTAGCCCACGCTACCACAGATCGCCAGCGGAACGACATGGCGCGAATACATGTCACTGAAGCCGTGTGGGACCTTGCCGTGGGCCAGGACACTGCGCTTCACTGCTTACGACGTATTCCCACAGCACTACAGCGGCCATACAGCGGCCCTTGGCTTACCACCACCACCACCACCACCACCACCACCACCTGCCAAGCCGTTTTCCTCTTGCAAGAGGCAAGTGGGCAGGCAGCGCCGGCGCCTGCAGGCGTCAGGGTCAGCAGCACTGCTGCCTGGAGCTGCTTGAGAGCCAGCCGCGGCAGCAAGTCACTCCTGACCCGCTGCAAGCTCCTGCACCGCGCGGGCGATCCACGAGCCTCAGCCCGTCCAAAACATTTATCGCCCTGGCCCAACACGTGCTTCACGGCGTTCTACGTATGCCGTACTCCTCGGTAGTGAAAGGAAGGCTAGGTCAAGCAGGAGCATAACCTGTAACAGGCAACACGGTGACTTGGGGGCCAGCCTATCGCAGCGTTTGCGCCACCTGCTGGAAGCAAGAGCCCCTCCAAGCTGTGCCATGCGCAGCATCAGCAGCTACCCATGTGGCAGTAGTGACAATGGCGGCAGCGGCAGATGGGTGTCCGGGATGCTGCAGTAGCACCGTCAGGTTGTACGGACGGCGGTAGTTGCACGTACTGTGTGGCCTGGTACGACGCAGGGGACGACAACGCCCCCTGATATAACACGTACGTCGGTACGTGCATGCTTTGGCTTTCATGGCCAAAGGTTTATGGTACGCCAGTATTGATGGCCCCGGACGCCATCTCTATCCCAGGCCCTCGTCTCCCTCTTCTGGAGCATCCGCTTGGCCCAATAACACAAACGTGCCGAAGACCTGAAGGCTGTGCCGCCATGGCGACCATGCTGCTTGGACTACGTACCATGTCGGAGTACCATACCCACGTGGGACCTGGGCTGTGTTGCTGCTTGGCACGGACCGTCAGGACCCACGGTAGCAGCGCAGGGCGGCGCACAGCTTTCCTCCCGGTCCATGGAAGGCCACAGCTGCAGCGGTGAGCATGGGTTGGGGTGGGAGGTGGCAAGGCTGTGGAAGGAGTAAGGGGCCAGGCACGTGTAAGGCGCTCGTATGCAGGCCGGGATGTGCTTACCATTGGCGAATGCCGGTTTTGCGGGTATGCGGCTTGGGGAGGTGGCTGGTTTTGGTACGCGCTCCTTTTTTACGCGATGCGCACCGCCGTACAGCTGCTAGCCTGCACCAATGAGAGCACGGCTAGATTGTTGTTTGCAGTCCGCCTTGCTGACCTCTGTACTTCCCTATTTCTGACGCCAATGCTCCTACGGGCACTTGCTGGCGCCTCTCCCTTATACGCCCGACCAGGCCCGACCCAGGATGTCCTCTGGTCCCAACACCGTGAGGAGCAGCTAGGGTCGCGGGTGGCTGCCGTTTGCGGAGCTCTGAACACGGTTGCAGCGGCGACGGCTTCGCCTCAGCGACAATCTCGGCGGTGACCTCCGCGGCGACAGCTTCAAGGCGACGGCACGGCTTCAACCTCATGCATGTGCACTACGGCTAGCTGTGGGGGGCGCAGCTGGCCTGTGGGGCACGTGTGCGCCATGCAAGCGGCGTGCCGGTGATCGACAATGTTACTTATGGCAGGTGAGCTACAGGTACAGGCTGGGATGGGGTAGATGGAGTGGGGTATGGCGCAGCTCGGTCTGTGCGGGCTGTACACCATGTGTCGGGGGCGGAGTAGCAGGTCCTGAAAGGGCAGAGGTGTGTTGCGGGGCCGGCAGCTGTTGTGGGTGTGTCAAAACTCAAAAGCCATGTACGGGTATCTAATTGAGCGGTATATGTACCAGTCTAAGACCAGAGCGGTATGTATGCGGATCAGCTCGGGGTGGAGGACAAGGCCCTGTGTCCTGTGCGTCAGGGTGTTAGGGAGCTGCCTGCCGCCGTCAGCTCAAGCGTACCAAACGGCGAGTGGCCTACACATGGGATAATTCCGAATGGGGCAAAGGTCAGCATTACACGTGACTGCGTGGGAAAAAAGATACATGTGCGGGAGAAAGATACATGTGTGCAGGTGGTTGCCGAATGTGTTTACGGTCCACTGCGTGCCAGCTAAGGTCGCCCTTGCGAAGTTCCCCATGGCGCATGGGGGTGTTGCGCAGGTATCGGCAGGCTAAGGACAGAATCCCTGGTTCGTTTGATCATATATTCAACTGAAGTCTCAGGTCCCTATATGACATTTACTGATTTTGTTTCGTGTCCGCACATGGCCCGATTGCGCCTTTACGTTTTGGCGCTTCGCCGGCAGGCACCCCAGGACGGCGCCCCGGTCTGAGCCTCAAAGGGTCCCGCGTCGGTTTCGCGAACACGAAAGGTATGCGATAACTCTTAAGGCTTCAAGCGGCAGCCACCAACGTGGAATGGGAGCAGAGCGGGCCCGCTCTGCAACCGCACACGCCTTGGCGCCACTTTGGACGCGCACGCGAGCACTTCGCACCGTGGCCGCAAAGGGGTATGAACCGTTGCAGACATTTGCGCTTCCTTTGGCGCAGGTAACGAGCCGGCGGCGCCCACAGGCTGCTTCAGCCCTCAGGCAGCCACCGCTGGCTCCGCACGCAATGGAGGCCGGTGCGCGGAGCGGCGGTTCTTGCGGGGCGGTCGGCCAACAGGTAAGCAACCGCGCCGGTGTGGCAACTACGGTACTGTAGGTACTCGGTGCTGTTGCTGCGGCCGCCGCCTGGCATAGAGGCTCAAAACACCATGATATCCCGTCTTGACTCCTGGACGCTATCCTGCCGAGTCCCATCCGCTCTGACCAGATGTGACTGTATAGGATACGGATTGCGTTTGTCCCCAAACGCAGCACGCGCTGCCAACCCCAGCCCCACCCCCTGACTGTCCAGGATGTGGACGCCAATGGTGGGCTCACAGTCCTTGCGCACTTCCAGCGCTGCAAGGACCACCCATACCTTGGGCCGACACCCAACGATACCATGGCCCTGGGCCGCATGGTGCTGGAGAACACGAAGCCTGGCACGCGCATCGAGGACGGCTTCCTACCAGTACAACAAGACCTCGACAGGCCCTTCGAGGCGAGTTACCCTGGCTACGGGTCTGCCCGCCCTATGTCACTCTATCCCCATGTGCCGCAACCCTCTCCTCCGCCCCGCTGCTCCTCCCACAGCTTGGCCCTGCCGTCGGCCAAGGCGGCTACCATGTCATCCAACCCATCCTACCATCGCCTGGTGGCGTGCCCCTGGTGGTGCGGCTGCCACACGTGAAGTGGTCGTCTGAATTCAGGGCGCGGACCCTGAGGGACGTCGTTCAGGGCACGCGGTACGGGAGGCGGCTGCACGCTTCACTGGACGCGGGCCTGAAGTGCCCGGAAGGCTGCCTACCAGTCCAGGGCGTCATGTTCTTCCTCATCTATCATAACTACCTCACCATGGGTCGCTGCCGGATTGAGCTGACGCAGCTTTCACCGCGCGGCGTGGTCCGTGCCGATTCGGATGTGCTGCCAGGGGGGGATCTGCTGCCAGCGTGGGTGTACGAACAAGGGCACGACGTCAAGTCGCGCACGGAGGACCTATCCAGCCGGGTAAGGATATGTATTAAGAGGTGGCTATGCTGGGTGCGAGTAATGACGCTGCAGTCGGTGCAGGGTACGCCGGGTGCAGGCAGCTGGGGCACGGCACACGCGCGCATGAGTACATGTAGCCGCATGGCAAGCATCTCATTGCTAGGCACCCTTCCTGGTGCCACACACTGCGCCGCCTACCGACTTCTAGTGCCTACAGCGCGTTTTGGTCGCGTTGCCACCGTTTTATAAGCATCGGTCGTTCCAGGCCCTAATGCCCACCCCTGCACCTTAACTCACCGCTCTTCGGTCACCCTTGCTCCTTGACCGCCGCTGCCGCAGGCGGGAGCGTTCCCGCTGCACGTCCAGCTACTTTTTATGGACCGCCTCGCCGCCGCCGCGGCAGCCATGGAGCAGCAAGGCCTGTGCCACGGCGACTTCAAGCTGGAGAACGCCATCGCGCTGCCCTACGGCTGCGAGGAGTACGACGCCATTAGGGTGCGGCTGGCGGACAACGACGACACGAGGTCGATGGACGGCGCGGGCCAAAGCAGCGGGCCACAGCCGGCGGCTGACACACCCCGCCGTCCGGCCACCCGAGCCTACAAAACGCTGGTGGAGGCCAGGAAGCAGCAGGGGCCCGAGTCCCCCCTCCAGGTGGGACCTGTATGTATGCACGAGGGGGGATCAACGCCGCTGCCCTGCAACATGTGGCCAGTGGCTGCCCTTGCGCATGAATTTGCTGCCGCCACCCAACGGGCGTGTCCTCTCGCACTCAAAGCAAACGGTTGCAGCTTGCGAGTTAGGGATGGTGTCAGGCCATAGCGTTTACCATGCGCCCCTTTCGTACAGGGGCGCAGCCTACCGCATCCTTAGCACCTCCGAAGCTGACACCAATCTCCCCAGTCCCCTGCTTCCCGTCAAAATGCAGATCCGCTTTTGGTATGTCCCTCCACATTCCCTTCCCCCCTGCAGGCCAACCGCTACAAGGTGGGGCTGGCCCTGCAGGCCTTGTCCGGGCCCGACACGAACGGTGCATCCGTGGCGCTGGAGCCGGAGGGCTACCCGCGCGTGGTAGTGGACGTGGTGCCGCAGCCGGCGGGCGCCGTGTGGGCGGCGAAGCAGCTGGGCCACCCTGACCCGGCCAAGCGCTGCTTGATCTCGATCGCGGTTGAGCAGCTGCGCTCCGAGACAAGCCGCGCGCAGAACGCCCTGCTGAGGCCCCGCATCGGGCTGGTAAGCACGACTACTGCGTGCGGGCGCAGGTCGCATTTGTGTTGTAACACGCCTGTGTCCACACCACGAGGTCTATACATGTGAGTGGCTTGATGCCGGTGCGGGGTGTTCACTTGGCGCGCCGCGGGCGCCCTACCCACTCTGGTAAGCACGGCTCTGTGGGGCCGCTTTCGCGTTCCGTTTGCACGCCAAGTTCCCATGGGAAGTGTGAGGTGTACAAAAACGCTGGGCCTCCATGCTGCTGCGGGCTGCTCATTTCGCGTGCCGCGGCCGCCCTACCCTCCGTGCGCAGGACGCGGCGGTGGGCAAGGCCGGCCAGGCGCTGCAGGAGCTGCTGGAGCAGTTGGAGCCGGAAAGAGCAGGGGACGCAGGCGACGCCGCGCTTGGCCCGCTGCGGCTGCTGTGCGAATCGTTGCAGGAGCTGGCGCTGCACCCCTGGGGCGCCACCTCGCAGCGCCTGCTGGCGGTGTGGCTGACGGCGCTGGGGCGCGTGCCAGAGGAGCAGCGCCTCGGCGTCATGGTGGTGGGTGCGGCGTCATGGTGGTGGGTGCGGCGCCGATTGGCGGTGACCCCACGCCTTGTGTGGGCAACGCAACAGGCCGTTGCAATAAAAGTTCAAACATAGACGTACATTGCTTGAAGTAGGTGTACAGACGTACTGATAGTACAACCCCAAGTATCGTTTGCTTTGCTCCAGCTTCGACCGCTTGCGCAAACAAGGAGGCCGGCACGGATGACATCGTGGCGTTGCCTGGCAAGGCGGACTCGTGTGTGGTATAGGAACAACGCATAGGAGCTGGTTTGACGGCTGGGAGAGGGGAGTGCAACGGGTTTGACAGCTGGGAGAGGGGAGTGCGACGGCCGCCCACGTGCAGCTGCGTGCGACATGGTACGGGCGTCCCACGTTCCGTCAGCACAATGGTCCAGGTAGACGCCGTGTTGCTGCTGCCTGACAGCAAACGCCCTGTGCTGCCCTTCTTTGTCCCCACAGCATTACCTCTGCGAAGGCGGCTGGGGGCAACCAACCCCCCGCTCGCTGCTGCACTGCCTGGCCGGTGTGGGCTGCACGGAGGGCGCGGAGCTGCTCATCCGTGCCTGCACACCGCTGGGCGTCAGCGTCTCGGAAGTCATGGCCAGCACGGACATGGTGCGGCAGCGGCACACCGGTAGCCACTGGGCCTGCCTTGCAGTGTTGCGTGGGTGTGCGGGGTGCCATGAGGAAGATGAAGCTGCACACAGTGGAACACGACGCAGTGCTGCACGGGGCCCTTGCAGGGTGCAGCACGGGCTGTGTACCGGCAGCGGTGGCTGCAGCCGTGCTGGCGAGGCACGTTTGCTGGGCGCCTGATGTGTTAGCATTGGGGTCGCGGCTCGCAGCCAGGACATGGGCCTAGCCTCGGGCCAACCAGATAGCCAACCTCCCAACCCCCAACGCCTTCCCCCCGCCAACCCCTACAACACCCCATCCGGGGCGTCGCTCGCCCCCCGCGCAGCACTCCTACAGCCCCCTGCACCTGGCGCTGATGCACCTGCGCCCTGTCACCGCGCTGGCCATGCTGCGGGCGTGCCTGGACGTGGTCGGCGGCCAGCCCGAGCACGAGAGGGCGCTGGCGAAGTGGTGCTCCAAGGCACACGACGAGGCAAGGACAGCCCCATGGGCGCTGGGTTGGGGGAACTGGGAGAATCGGTACGCTCAGTGGTTGGCCACTGTGGATGCTTGGTTGCTGTGTCCTTGGATACATGACTGCGACTTCTGTACGGATCTTATGCGCCGGCTTGCTTGGCAAGGTTGGAGCCGAGGAGTGGTCCGATAGCATAGTGCGGCCCTCACAGGACATGCCGCGTAGTATACCGTCCTCCTCACGTTCCACCGGATTACTGGTTACCGCCCTTGCCCTCGCGCCCCGGGTATTCCTCCGCCAGGACGGCTACACGCTGCTCCACATGGCCACGTGGCTGCCTACCGAGCTCAACCCGCTGCAGGCCGCGTGGCTGGCGGCAAGGCGGCTCTACAACCCCGCCGCGAGCTCCTTGAGCCACCTGCGGCAGCGGCCGCTGCCGCTGCCCTCGCCCGATCCCCTGGCCGCGGAGGGGCTCCAGGCGCTGCTGGGCCGGGCGGTGGAGCTGCTGCGGGCGCGGCCGGGCGTGTGGACGCAGCTGAGGGACATGCAGGAGCGGCGGCGGAAGCGGAAGCGGCAGCGGAAGCGGCAGCGGAAGCGGCAGCGGAAGCGGGAGGTGCTGGCAGCTGAGCCCCTGGGCGTGGAGCAGCGTGTGCAGGCCCCCGGCGGCGTGTACGACACCGACACGGCAGCAGCTGCACAGCTGGTAGAGCAGCTGCTGCAGCTGGTGGGACCGCGCGCACCCATGCTGGCGCAGGCGCAGGTGAGGGACGGAGACATGCTGTATGCTGTCCGAAAGCGTTTTCCAAGCGCTGCTACTTGATCAAAGGCTCACTGAGGCTTGTGTCTGTCTCGCAGACGGAGGAGGCCTACGGTTGCAAGACGGCTGCGCACTTCCAGGCGGCGCTGGGCTGCGAGGCGGGGCTGCGGCTGCTGGGGGCGGCGGCGGGGCCCGAGGTCATGTTCATCAAGGACACGGTGGGTGGATCATCGCGATAAAGTGCTGCGCTGCAGGGCTCTGCAGGCACTCTGCCCAGTGTTGCGAGCACCTTTTGCTTTCCACGTCCCATCGCCATGGCCGCGGCTGGCGTTGTTGATGTATCTAGAATGGCTGCGCTGTCCGCTTGAACCAGCTGACTGGCACGCTGTCTTGCCCTGCGCAGCCGCACGCAGTCTCTGTCAAAGCAGTTCATGCCCTTAACCCCTGCCTGCCGCTGCGCCTGTCCCGCCCCTGGCCGCCGCAGCACGGGCGCACCCCCGCGGACGAGGCGCGGCTGTGCCACCCACTGGTGCTCGGCCAGGCGGAGGACGGGCGCGGGAGCGTGGAGGGCGGGCTCGAGGGCATGCCCAGGAAGCAGCTGCGCCTCGAGGCACACACGCTGTTCGGGATGCGGATGTCCGGCAAGGTGAAGGTGGCCGGCAGGGATCTAGTGGGCTGGTACGGCAGGCTCGAGGACTGGCTGCAAGAGCACGGCCGCCCGGCCCCGGTGCGTGGGGTGTAGGCGGCACGGTGCGTAGGGCAAGGCCACGTGTGTGCCGTCCTGCGGGTGCGCTTACGCTTGCCTCTGTGCGTGACAGGGTGCGTGATGAATTGTGACACTGTAGGCACCAGCCGGCGGTTCCTGACCGGACAGCGATACCCTGCTGGCCGTTGCGTGCGCGTGCTGGGGTGCGTGCGTTGCCATGGCGTGTGTGGGGCTGCGAGCAAGCAGCAAGACGAGGTGTGCTCGCCGGGTCGATGAGCGCACGTGCTTCCTCTGCAGCGGGTTGCTGATCCACCGACTGCCCGCCACCAGGATTCAGGGCTGCACCTTTTAGCAACAGCAGCTGCAGCATGGGCCGCAGCAATGAAGGGACGGGTTGCGTTGGACCGTACGCGTGATCATGCTGAACGGTTTCTTTACTTCTTAGGTACCTACGATGGTACAGATGAGTAGGACGTGCCTTTGTAGGTTATACACCCACTTGAAGCATCAATTCTTCACACGGAAACTTCCTGCACCCTTGCGGGACACGGGGTAGGCGTGTGCAGAAACCGCGCGTCGGGGGGATGTGATAATGTAAACGCCAGGTGTATGGTGGGGCTTAAACGGCACCAGGTTGTGGGACGACGCTGAAGGCGCCACGAGCAGTTTTGAGCTGTCGTTCGGTCTGGTTCACGCATGCAGTCGTTCAATCGTACCGGTGCGCGCGGGTGCTTCCTGGGTAGTACGGTACCTTCCTGGCATGATATCTAGTGTGTTACGCTGTTGCGGCTTGGTTTCAGGCAGGCGGCACTGTCCTCCGGCCTTGTTTACAGGAGTGGGTGAGTTACTGCGCGCCTGTTAGTACTGGTACCATGTAGGTGCTTTGGTCGCCGTGCAACGGTGAAGGTACGCCGGGTTCGGCAGGACCCGCAACGTATGTGGCCCATTGTGGGCAACAAGTCTCCTGCTGTAGGGCTGCGTGATGTACAATGGTGTGGTTGGCAAGCGGCGCCTACCTGGTTGTGGCTGGAGCGATGCGTGGTTGCCGAGCCGGTCCTGGTTTGGTTGAAGGAACAGGCGCACGAGCTGAGGCGGCTTTGCATGCCGGGTAACTAACGCTGTGGGTGCTTTTACCCGAGCCTTTCGCTGTGACGCTCCCTTGCAGCGTGCCGTACGTCTAACTTGATACGTTTGCAGCCTGTTGGCAGCACCAGGAGCTTTACACCAACGCAGTCTGGCGTGCTGCTGCGCACATGGGTTGTTCAGAACCACACACAGCCCAGCAGTTGCCACTACGGCCGTAGCGCCGGTGACCAGGACCCCAGTTGGTACGGAACCGAGCCGCACATAGGGTGCGGGCCTTGAGACCTCAACACACCAGCTCAACAGCGCGTTTGCAAGCGCTGCTGATGGGACAGTGCGGTACGCGGTACCCTGCGGTACCCCTCGCAGAACCGAAACGCAAACAATGCATGGTGCAGGCAGGTACCCTGTGTGGTAGCCAGCTGTTATGCGCTACTGTCGGCCGCGGCGACGAAGGCCAACGTAAGGCACAATCACAGGTGTGGAATGCCTACGTACGCATGCATGTGCATGAGTTTGTTAACAGAACAAGACATGAGCGTCAGGAAACGCGCACACGGTACAGCCCATGCATGTCCCCTGCCCCGCCAACCCCACGCACAGCGCCTGCGTGCACCGCCTCCACATGCTCCTGCTCCTCCTGCTCATCAACCCAGCGCACCCCTGCCTACAACGCCACCTGCTGGCCGGCCGGGCGGGGCCAGGCTGGCACACACCACAGGGGCCCCCATACAAACACGAGCGCAACAGCTACCCCGCCTGCCCCGGAAGCTTAGCCCGGCTGTGCCGCAAGTCTGTCCCCCTCCAAGACTTCGCACACCTGCACGACCTGCATCATGCTGTCCCTAACTGCTCATCAAGGCATGCTTTTCCCTCAACATGCTACCACCTGCTACCACAGCAGCTCCCAACACACTGACAAGTAGACGCCAACACGCATGTTGCGCACGTGCGTGCATTATTAAGCAAGGCAGCAGCAGGCAGGGGAGCTCCCCTGGTCAGCAAGCAGAGTCGCACAAGGCAGGCTGCCGGTGTCTGCCTAGGGTGGCGACCGGTCCGCCGCCCCGTACCAGGACCAGGCCAGAACGCAACGGCGGGTTACAGCCCTTGCACGTTGGCTAACCCTGGCTAACCGCGTCCCACTACTTGGCAAACCACATGCCCCGCCTACTCCTATAGCCTCCTGTCGCGCCCTACGCCTTCACGCTGTTCAGTACCGGTCGCTTCAAGCCAGAAGAGGCGAGCGTTCCCCTGACACTTAGCCCTGCAGCAGCTGTGCTGCATGCAACACCATTCCCACAGCGTCAGCCGTCCTGCTCGGTTTATTCTTCGCTTATGCGCCGCCGTAGCTGAAGGCCAGGCTGATGGTGCTGCTGGTTCGGGCCAGGGGGAAGTACACCGGGGGGGAGGTGACGGCGGCGGCGATGGCGCTCTGCGGCAGGCGGCCTGCGGCCAGGAAGGCGCGTGCCCACCCCTGGGGGGCACAGCCGAGGTGGGTGCCGTGTAGGTCTCTGAGTCAGACAGGTGAAGCCAGCGCCCGCGCATTGGTGAGCAAAGGTTAAGGACAAGACACAGGTTACAGTGGACTGCACGCGAACAAGCATTTGGTCTACCGTATTCTGCGGTCGCGCGGTGCTGATAAGACGAAAGGAACGTGCGTGCTTGTCGGTTTGCAGTATGACTTCTACAGCACGTCTACCAATGAAGCAAGCCTGCGCATGATGCTGGTCCTGCACACTGGCTAGCCATACATGTACGTGTACGTCATGTACCTGAGAACCTCACCATGTGGTGCTGCTCCTGCAGCCCAAAGTCTGCGATGTTGCGCGGGTTGTCCACAGGCGGGTCCAGCAGCAGGGCGCGCTGGCGTGCGGGCCACGTGCCGTACTGCCGCCGTACGGCACGTGTGCCAGCGTCCACCATGTCCATGACGCGCTGTGTGGGACGCGGACACGCGACACACGTGAAGACAATATCGGTATGGGTCTAGGGGACATAAGCACATGATAGGGTGAGGCCACATGCCAGGTGACAACACCGAGTCAGCAGGTGCATGCACGTGTGCAAGGATTCCTACGCACACCCTGGTCATGCGTACAAGTTCAACGCTTGCGGTATTGTGAGTCCCTTCCTGCTGCACCCATGCGCCTGCACATGAGTATACCGGTATTACATACTCGTTCCTCTTCTCTATTATGGGATACCAAAGGTGCGTACTCTCCAGGTGAGCATTGGGGCGCAGTCGCACGAGCTCTGCCTTGCTCTGCTGCTGGAGTCGGCGACTGACATGTCAACACCTCCATCAAGACCAAGTTTCGCTCCAACAACGGCACGGCTTCGTGTTTTAGCCTAACGATTATACTCGCTCCTCGGACTGGTACATATACTCGTTCCTCTCCTCGAACACATCAGAGCCTCGGAGCGCTGTCCATTGCACTCTCCACACCGGTCCAAGCATCCCATCACCTGAAGCACCCACCTTTCCCGCCCCCTCGTTGACCTCGGCCCTCCCCTGGCGCCCTCCTCCCCGCCGCCCAGCCGCGCCGCCCTGGCCGTAAATGTACGGCGTCAGCTCGTCCAGGTGGCTCGCGCCCTTGACGTCCAGCACCCAGTTCATGGAGTGCAGGTGGTGGCGCGTGGCCTTGCCTCCCCCGCTTCCTCCGTGGCTGCTGCTGCCGTTGCTGCTGCTGCTGCCGTTGCTGCTGCTGCTGCTGCCGCCCTTGCTGTTGCTGTTGGTGCTCGAGCTGGAGGCGGCTGCGCTTGATGCTGACGGCGGCGGCGCCGCCGGTGCCGAGCAGGCCCGTGCCATGGCGTGGAAGCTGGCTGGATCCATGTAGTCGGGCACGTTGGACCAGCTGATGCTGTCGGGCCGCAGCGAGGCGATGTGGGCGTGCGCGGCGCGGTCGGCGGGGGCCACCTCCCGCAGCTCAATCTGGTGGTGAGAGCGGGGGGCAACAGTGCTGGGTGATCGAGTGGTTACGCCAAAGAATGGTGGGGTCACCCGCCCTCAGCTCAGCCAAACGCGTAGGGTGGAGGGCGGCAAGGAAGGGGCATTTTCGGCACACAGGGGAAAACCGGTGCCCTGTGCCCAAGGGCGCTGGGAGACAACAGGAGGGCTGCTGCACTGTGTAGGCACGGGAAGTAGGCACGAGGCACGAGGTGCATCGCGCAAGCATTCCACAGGGTAGCGCAGGGTTGGAATTTGGAACCCAAAGACCGTGCAGCCTGTTACTGAGTCACCGGGGGTCTGTACACAAACCTCACGCGTACCGGTAACTGCGGTGCCTCTCATGAGCCCGGCGTCCCACCTGTATGCCCACGCGCCCCGTGGCCACGAGGCTGGCCAGCCGCTGCACCCGCCTCCGCAGCAGCGCCACGCCGGCGGACACCACGTCGGGCGGCGGCGGCGGCAAGGGGTCCCCGGGCTGCTGCTGCTGGGTGGCGACGCCCGCTGCCGCGGCCTGAACCTCCTTGCCGCCGCCGCCGCCGCGGCGCTTACCCTTGTCGACAGTGCTGCTGCGAGCGGCGGCGGTGGCGCTTGTGGCCTGCGACTGCTGCTCCTGCTGTTTTTGCTGCTCGCTATGTTGCTGTGCGGAGGGCAGTCGCGCCTCCAGCAGCTCTTGGGGCGGGATGCCCTGCAGAGCACGGCCAGGCGGCGGGGATCCCATCTTCTCAGGCCGAGACCAACCCACGTGTGGAGACGGTGGGTTGTTGCTGGTGGCATGCGGTCCGTCCGGCAGGCCCATGCACACGGGTGATCAACGCCGCCGGCACATAGGTGGGCGGCCCCCGGGCCATGGACTGCGACCTGCGTCCCCAGCCTTGGGCCCCACGCACCCTGGACCGCGTTTTACGAGTACCCCTGGACCGAACCCCTTACACCCAACCCACCTGCATGAAGTCCTCGTCCAGGGAGCGCTCCGCACCGCCCGGCGGCACCGCGAACATGACCACGCTGCCCACCAGGCCCACGGCCCCACCGCCGCTACCGGCAGCAGAACCCGCTGCCCTGCCGCCCCGCCCGCCACCGGGCGCTGGTCCACCCAGCCCCAGGCCGGGCAGCTGCCCCGTCAGCAGGTATGACGCCACGGCCAGGCGGTCGGACTGCGGGAGCGTGGCCGTAGAGAGGGGCGAGGGCACAAAAGCGTCACGAGGTTGCAAATCACCTGCATAGCTTCCTTCGCACTCTGCAACATGCAGGCCAAACGCTGGTGCGGGTTCCCACTATCGTCCACAGCACAGTGCCATGAAGGCACCATGTTGGGGACCAACACGTTGGGGGACTGGTGCACGCCTGTGCGCCGTGCTAGCCCTGCCCTCCCACCTTCTCCTTGAAGTGGCCCACGTCGCTCACAGTGCGCTTGCGGTCCTCCATCCACTTCCTCCTGGCCTCCGCCAGCCCCACATCCCGCTGCTGCCAGTGCCGCAGGTAGGGCAGCACGGCAGGGGCCAGCCGCCGCCTGCTGCCGCCGCCGCCCGCTCCTGCCCCGCCGCCTGCTCCTGGCTTTGCCCCCGCTGCCGCTGCCGCCTCCACAGCCTCGGTGTGGTCGGCCAGCAGCTCGCTGAGTGCGCGGCGGAAGGCAGCGTGCGCATCGGTGGTCCAGGTGGACGAGTACCACACCTGCAGCGGACCAGCATGGGGTCAGCAGTCATCCATCATGGAGGCACCCAGGCACCACGACCAGAGCAGTCAGCAGCGGCTTGCTAAGGCCCGACGGGGAGCATGCATGCAACAGGTGCATCCAGCAGGTCCCCGGGGCAGCTGCCCACCTGCATGACGTGGTCCGCCGCCGCCGCCCCCCTGCGCATCATGCGCTGCAGGACCAGCGCCTTGGCCACGCTGTAGGGGGAGGCCTCGCAGCCCACCCAGCGCAGCAGCAGGGGGCCCTGGCGCTGCCGCCGGCGGGACCCCTGATGCCCCACACCTTCCACCGCCGTCCCCGCCTGCTCCGCCGCCTCCCGCATGGCCTCCCGCACGTGCTCGTCCCACACGGGCAGGCCCACGGCCGCCGTCAGCGTGCTGAAGTCAACGAACCCAACCGCCACGTGCACGTACGGCCGCTCTGCGGCCGCCGCTCCGGAACCGCCACCGCCGCCGATGGTGGCATCGCCGGCAGGGCCGTCTCCGCCGCCGGAGGCCGCCCCAGGCACAGGCAGAGTCGGAGGCGGAGGCGGTGGCGGCGTCATGGGAATGGTGGGAGAGTGCGCGTTGCAGAAGCTGTGAAAGATGGTGGGGTTGTATCCCTGCGTGGAGCGGCAGCTGGAGGAGCGGAAGTCCACGGCTCCCGGCGGCGCGGCGGTCAGCCAGTGCACCCGCTGTCGTACAGCCTCTGGGTGGCCTATGAAGCCCACCCTGCGTTGCGGCATGGGACAAATGCACAGCATAGGTTACAAAGAGTCCACTGCAGTGTGGCAGCTTGTGACCGAGAGGAAAGACAAAATACTGTTGTGCGGCAGCCGCTGAGGCATCGCTGATGCCTCGCTCCGCTTTCGAGGATTGCGCCATGGTCCCTGAGGATACCCTGACGATACCGCACAGCAGCACTTGAGCGAAAGTAAAGGCCAAGTGTTGCGTGGCAATCGCCACAGTCACGCTCCTTTTCTCGAGAGTTTGCTCCAATGTCCATGAGCACCGATACAGCAAGGCGCTGCTCATCAGTGCTCAGTGCGCACCTCTTGTGGATCACGTCCATGGGATCGACGCCCCCCGGGATGGCCATTAACAGCAGGTGCGCGGGCATGCCCACACACAGCTCGTACGCCTGCCACAGCCGCTGCCGCGCCTCCACCTCGTCCGTGCCCACAGGCAGACTGCGAGGGGACAGCGCCCGGGGGCAGGCAAAATCCAAGGCAGTCATTTTGTGAGTTTGGTCTCGCACGCAACGTCTTAGGGACAAGCAATCATGACAGCTACACAGGCGACGTGTAACAGGAGTCCAGTCGGCCAGCCCCTTACCCTGGCACAACCTACCTACTTAGCCGGTCCACCACATTAGCTTTGCGCACTTCCCTCGCACATTACAAGTCATGCACCGTATAATACTATGTTGATTCTTGTGTGTGCCAGGTGATGTCAGCACTCCTTGCGCACTCACATTTCTGCCCCCTCCACCTCCTTGTGCAGGGGAGGTATCCGCTCGTCCCGCTGCATGGAGGCCCACTTGAGCGGCTGCTCGCGGCGCAGCCGTTTGGACATGGCGGGGTTGGAAGCCATCATTTGCTTCATCATGTTGAACACGCAGTCCTGGGGTAGCGGGTAGCGCAGAGTGGGCCGCGGTTTGGCACGTGTGGCTCGTATACGGCGTCATGGCAGCACCGATGCAGCATGTAACTGCTAGCTGTTTAAGCAACCGGATGCAGCATCCGAGTACCATGCTGCCACTACCAGCTTCCGCCTACGAGCGTGCACCCATTCCACACCGCAACATCTGTAAACCGCCTACCTGCTCCGCTGTCGAGTTGGGCATCTTCATCTCGTGCATCTCTCGCTCGCTCAATTGGCGGGAGCGCTCGTCCTCACCCGTGCCGCCGCCACGTGCCATACCGCCACGCCCGCCGCGCTGCTGCCCCTGCCCCTCGCCCCGCCGTCTCTCCTCAGCCT
>VFQN01001272.1_pt1 | contig 43033 bp, 56 predicted proteins | sample 3512371 | NCBI WGS metagenome assembly VFQN01 (sample SAMN10412370, study PRJNA504923) | tailings metagenome | isolation source: Replicate 2 from Balatoc abandoned mine | place: Philippines: Itogon, Benguet | collected 2017-08-28 | reverse complement strand
AATAGGTCTCCGATAATCCCATAACCCTTCTCCTGAAAAAAAAAAAAAAAAAAAAGACTGCGGGCGGCAAGAGCGCAGGACATGTGATGCGACGTAGAGCTGCCCACGGCGGTCTTCGTAGCAAGCTGCGGCTGGCCCCAAGCGGGCCGTGAAAGACATTAACACTGCACATCTCTCGCTAAGACTTCGTTGGCCGTTGGGGCTTGAAACCAGCCTCTGGGCTTGCCCCACCACTATCCCCCTCAGCTTGTGGGAATACTTCGGACCAGCGCTGCAACCAGCACAATCCAGCTCTCCACCCTGCTCCACCCCGTGGGCCGTGTCTCGTGCAGCACTGTGCACGTGTGCAAGATGCGACGTGCAGTGGGAATGCCCAGTGGAACGGATGCATGCCAACCAGGGTGGCTTAACATGCATGCATGCATCTAGCCGCACAGCCTACCGGTGTCACGCACCTTGCTTGCTTGCCCCTTACAAAGCACCACCACATTCATCCCTTACCGCTGAGGACAGGACAAGGTCTTAACTAGGGGAGCAGCTTCGAGCGGCCCCTGTGACGTTGTGCGGCCTGATTTCAGACCCAATGGCACAGCAGCGTGGTCGGCCGCAGACGGAGCAGCTGGTAGAGGCGCTGAGAAGCGTGGTGGAGCTGCTCCCTGCAGCTGACCGAGGGTCTGTGCGAGCAGCGGCGTGGCCGCTGCGGTCGTTAGCAAACGCGACGACGCGGTGCCTCAATGTTTCTACGCCGCAAGCCTTTCAGAGCCTCGGCGCCTCACAACTGCTGAAGCGTTTCCCGCGGGCAAGCTCCTTGGACGCGTGCCTGAGCTCCTGCGGCGACGTGAAGGCTCTCTGCCTCTTCTTCCTGACATCCCAGTCCGACCAGTCAGGTCCGTGGACAGACATTTCGCTGGCTGAGAACCGCAGCAGCGTGCAACAGCAGCACCAGTATGTGCTTGGAGGAAGCGGCTACGGCGGGCACGAGCCGGCATATCAGCGGGAGTCCCGCTACCATTATGGGCACGGCGGAAGCGGTCGCGGCAGCGGCCAGCCGGCGTCCCTCGACGCAACCTGGTCTGCGTTCCGTCAGCATTGCCTCCCAAGCTCGTGGGAATACCCAGGACCGCCGTTGCAACCAGCGCACGTCAGCTATTTCAACCTCGTGCGCCGCGTCTATTGCAGTACTAGTATGAATACCAGTCTAATTAAAGCCATGCCGTTGCCGAACGGAACTTGCATGTGCATGTGTGACATGCAGTGCAGTGAGAATGCCCCGAGCCCAATGCAGTGGGGCGAACGCAAGCCAACCAGGGTGCCTCCACATGCATGCACCAGCATGCACCCGTGCGCACAGCCTAGCGCAACTGGGGTTACTTTTACCACGCCACGTGCGGCCGGTGCCCAGCGCCGAAGTTGACAGATACGTCCGGGTAGCCGCAGACGCAGGCACTTCCTTTATGCTTCAGCAGTCGCTCTGCTACCAGTACCGGCTCTACAACCTAGCCACACATGTGTGGCGCCCGTTGCTCCCATCACAGCCACAGTGTTGGGCACCCCCAAGTCCCTGACAGCCGACAATGCGTCCCCTCCTACGCGCCGAGCGTTTGTTCCTTGGGACTGCTAGCACATCACGATGTCACAGCCCACGTGGATATCCTTAACGGAGTAACAAGTGCTAATCAAGAAACTACCGTACCAGCCCGGAGCCCTATCGGCTATCGCCAGCTGGGCCCCACGTTGACCGCCAGGCCAGCAACCCGCAGCCGCTCCACTGCCGCCTCCGAAACCGCACACCCATGCAGCTCCAAAGCCACCAGACACGGCAGCAGCAACCTCGGCGGCGGGGCACTGTCCCCCGCCAGCACCCTTACCGTGCCCACCCCACGGCCCTCCCCCTCCTGCCGTACACCTCCCCTCGCCCCTGCCCCTGGCCCTGCGCCCTGCTGCGCTCCTGCACCATCCCCACCAGTACATCCTCCTCGCACATGCTGGGCATCTTCCTCTTTGACCTTCCCAACATGCAGACCACGCAAGGCTGCAGAGATCTCGGAAGCTGCTGCACATCCACCCCCACCCCCCCCACCACTAACCCCAATGCTGGACAGTGCCGCGGCCACCGCCGCCGCCGCCGCCGCAACGGCCCCTGTCGCGCCCGCCGGTCTTCCCGCTTCGTCACCAGCCGACGATACCGCACTGGGCAAGCGAGGCAGCGGCGGCAGCAGCAGCACGTCTGCAACCCCGTCCCCCACGCCTCTGCAGCAGTTCAGGTTGAGCGCTGTCAGGCCTGCAGCGCCCCGTAACGCCCGCAGCCCCGCGGTAGTGACCAGCGTGCCCTGCAGCTCCAGGCCCCGTAAGCAGGGTGCCAGGGGCCGGGGCCGGGACCAGGCCCATGCCGCTTTGCAGTCCGGGACCTGGCCCATGCAGCTGGTGCTTGCACCATGTGGGTCAGAGCCGATATGCGTTCGTGAGCCAGTTCCAGCCGCTGCCAGGCCGTGCCCTTGCTGCTCCTGCTGTTCCTCCTCCTCCTTGTCCTGCTGCTGCTGGTACTGATGCTGCGCCGGCCGGCTGTTTGACTCCAGTGGCTGTAGCGTGAGGTTGGTTACGTCGCAGAAACGGAGCGCCAGCTGCTGCAGCTGCGGCAGCGTCCACAAGGGCTCGAACCCTGCCGCCGCCACGCCTGACAGGCGCTCCATGGCGAGCTGCCGCAGCGTCGTACAGCCGCCCGCCAGCTGCCGTACGCCGTGCGCCGTGATGGCGGGCAAGTGCATGAGCGACAGGGAGTGCAGCGGGAGCCTGGCGATGTGGGTCAGAGCCTCATCCTGCGCGCCAGTGTGTGGGATGGCAAGGAGGAAGGGGGGCTGGGAGCAAGAAGAAGCAGCGCAGTACGTTCTTCGTCGCCGGAGGCCGGAAGTGACATGTTGGACGTGCGCAAACCGGTAATGAATACACAAACATTCACTATATTTGCAACGGTCCCTGCCTCACGCTGACCCACATGGCACCTCTCCCCCGATACAGCGACGAGCCGTCAGCAAGTGGCGCGCACAGGCAAACACATCGCCGCAGCTTACCTGCACGGCTGCACAGTCGTACAGGACGAGCGTCCGTAGCGTGCTGCAGCCGCCGCCCGGCCCACCCCAGGACGCCAGGCCCCGCCCCGTAACCCGCGCGCTGCGCGACAGGCTGAAGTACGACAACTGCCGTACAGTCCCGCGCGCCCCCATGTCGCACAGGTGCTCGTCCGTCATCGTCTCAGTGTCCGTCACCACCAGGTCCCTCAACGAACTCCAACCAACCGCCGCGTCGTACCACGTCCCCCGACCACGACGCGCCTCCGCGACCCCCACCTCCCCTTGCCCCACGCCCACCAGACCCCCCTGCTGCTGCTCCCCTTCCGCTTCCCCTCCCTCCCCCTGCACCTCTCCTCCTCCTTCCCCATCCCCATCTCCAACCTCCTGGTTGTGCTCCTGCACCAGATGGAAGCACCTCAGCCCTGACAGGGCCTCCCGCAGCCGACCCACATCGGACCCCGGCCGCCCCGAGTGCGATATCGACACCTCCTGCAGACCGCTCAGCCGCGCAAGAGCACCAACAGCCTCAGCAGGCAGCTGCGTGGTAGTGGTTAAGCGCACACTCCGCAGGTGCGGCAGTCCAGGTAATACACCGAAGGCGCCGGCGGCTTGCCGGGGTAGGTAGGCTGAGGGAAGGGACAGGTGGAGTATGCTGCTCCCCAGGGCTGTAAGGGGGGCGAGATGCTCCAGGAGGGTGGGGTCGCACCGGGAGAGGTCTAGGGAGGATAGGGCGATCTGGGTCAGGGAGGCGAGGGCCGGGATGAAGTGTCTTGGGGAGGCGCTGTGGCAGGAGAGGTTGAGGGAGGCGAGGGCGGGCAGGGAGGAGAGGGAGGAGAAGCCTTCGCCAGTGATATGGCGCCCTCGGCGGGAGTGCTGCTCGTGCAGGGAGAGCTCGGTCAGGGCGGAGAGGTGGGAGAGGTACGGCAGGGCGTCGTCGTACAGTGTACGGCAGCCGGTGATGCGGAGGCGGCGCAGGTGGGTTAGCGCGGTGAGGTGCTGTATGTCGGGCTGGAAGGCGGTGCTGCAGGTGAGGTCTAGGGAGGTGAGGGTGGGGGCCAGGTGGCGGGATAGGGAGTTGAAGATGGTGTCTTCGGTGGCTGGGGGCGCGGCGTTGCAGGCAAGGGCCAGGCTTTCAAGCAGGGGGCAGGCGGGAGGCAGCTGGGAGGCGATGAAGGAGCCGGGGAGGTCGGGGCAGGCGGAGAGGTTGAGGGAGCGGAGGAGGGGGGCGGAGGAGAGGGCGCGGGCAAGGGAAAGGCCGCCCTGTGGGGGGACGAGGAAACGGGGCAGAAGAGGGAAGGCCTCCCAGTCGGCTGTGATGTACTGAAAGGGCAATCCATGCGCCGCAGTTGCTGTAGCAGTAGCGCAACAGTAGCAGCAGTAGCGCGCCTGCAGTATCCATATGCTGCCAATCTGCACGTGTTCTCACGTGTAGCCTGTAGACGTATATATGCCACAGGGCCATAGCTCATCGTGACCATTTGTGATTGCCGCACGGAGACCGCCAACACCTTTGTTTATTGCCGGTCATTTAATGACAGCCATCCTTACCAGCTCTGAAGCCAACTCCAGGTGCGTGAGTGCCGGGAAGCGGGAGCCCAGGTCGGGCGGGAGCAGGTGAGTACCTGTATGGCACAAGCGGCATGAGTATCACTCGCGGGCGTTAGCGTAGCTCCGCATACTGCGCCTGCCCCTACCAGGAGCGCTCCCTAGCTCCGGCTTCAGGCTTTGAGCTCGTTTGTGCGTACGGCGGGCACCCCACGAGGCGGTGCACCAACGCCGGCATCCAGGCCCCGTGCGTCACATACTGCATGCTACGGGTTGCAATTCGGTTCCCACGGCAAGACGGGGCAAGTGATGTTGCTTGAATGCATAGCCTGAGCGTTGTCTGATACTGGTTGGACGCAAGTACGTGGCGAAACTCTAGGTTCCGAGGTGGCGGAGGAGCAAGGGGTTGGTCCCTCTGCTGCTTTGCTGCTTCACATCTTGCCTGTAAACCGCCGAAGCGTTGTCACCCGTGATGCCGCATCTTGTAAGCATGCCTTTGATACAAGTCGCCAGGCACGGAGGTCGCAGCTTGGCAGCAGCGGGAGGACATGGTGCACGATGAGCAATGCCGGAAGCCGAGAGAGCAACCCGCCACCCGTTGCTTCATAGCCATCGCTCGGTACATCCATTCGTTGTCGAAGTCTTGCATAAGTGGGGGCTGGTTTGTTTCAGGTGTCTTCCGAGCGGAGTACCGAAAGCTGCTATACATAAGCTCAAGTGGATGTTCAAGGTATTTTGGACTCCTGGGTATGCAATGCAGTGAAGGATAATCATCATACGGTCAGCGTATGGCGACAAGACGCAGCTGTCCCTCGTTCCCGCTGTCTGTCAACTGGCCGGCCGGCACGTGGCCTCAGACACCCCCGCATGCCACGGGCACAAAGTTTTGTAAATCCTCGCTGTTGACGTCTTGTACATCGCATACCGCACACAAATCGCGGTTGCACACTGCCCCTGGCCGGTGGCAGGAGTTGTGCCCATGACTGGGTACATTCAGGGGGCCTCCCCTGGGTACATCCGGTCGTACTTCTCCCGACACGCCACACTGGTGCCTGCCGGTGCCAGAAGGCCTTCTGGTCGGTGCGTCCCCAATCCCGCCAATGCTCCTCCGCCCACGCTAACAGGACCAAGCCACGCCACCAATCTTTTACGTGACATTGCTTGATAGGCAAAACCGCAATGCACTTGCTGGTGCTGCATGCAAAAGCGTTGCAGTCGGCACTATACGGGTTGCGAACGTCATGCACCCTACCAGCTCTGCCCCACCCCTCCCGGCAATCACCACGCACATCCCGCGGCCTCCCATACACCGATATGCTCCCTGCTCCTCCACTCAAAATAGAAGTCTCGTTAGCCCTGCTGTGCCATTTGGCTCCCTGGTTGCCCGTCCGCAACCAATTTCAACGCAGCGATGGAGTAGGACTTGCCTTTATCCGCTGCATCACAATCGTTGGAAGGTTTGGGCCGGCTGGTGGAAGGGGCCGGCTGGTGGAAGGGGGAGGCACCTTGGGAAGGGTACGGCAAGTAACGGGCGTTGGGGACGTTGTGTACTTGTGTTCCTGCCAATTCCTGCACCCCACACTACTAGTCGTGGCTAAGACGCGTGCGTGTATTGAGAGTACGTGGAGTGTCTCCACAGAGAAGAGATACTGCTGAATGATGTGCGCACAAGAATGCCAAGGGTTCCTGGTGCCACCCATGGCCCGCCAAGCCGCCATGGCCCATGGGCCGGGCTTGCCATGGGCCTGGGCCGCTGGGGCCCTGCCACCCTGGGCTGGGGCTTCATGTACTGCGACATTGTGGGTGGATAGAGATTTGCCCTATGCTGAATGAAAGGTATTCGCTGGTTACATGGACTATAAACCATCTCGCATAAGCGTAGTACCACCAAACACAAGGTGCAGCCCATGCGGCTTGCGACAGCCTTCAGCTGGGCAACGCCCATCACGATAAGTGTATCAATAACCTTGGCCAAATGGAACCCGATGTCGCCTTGGGGTAGCTGAATTGCTACAGTGTGCTAGACATCAGCCGAGGATGCAGCTTCACGACGGTGAGCACTGACGTTTTGAGAGGGTCTTGAGCTTATGATTGTTTCAGTAACTGCATCTGCATGCACTTGGTTAAATTCGGCGCACTCCTGGTGCAAAAGCTGTCAAAGCTGTCGACTTGGCTGCAATCTTGATAAACACGGCACAGCGTCGTCGTTGGAAGCTTGTGCACCTACATCTATAGTTCCATTTAGCTCCGGTTCTGACATGTTTGCCCGGCATGGCAAGCCGAGCTGTCTTACGGCAACATGACGCGCACGCTGACTCTGGTGTTTTCAGGAAAAAACCTCAGCATGGAGGGAATGTCAACGAAACTGAAAGGAGCCTGGCGAAGCCGCCTGGCTCTATGTCGGCCCGCCAAGGAAGCCGCGCCGGACGTGGACGATGAACAGGGGAACACCCCTAACTCTGCAAGCCAGAACCACACAAACGGCGGCACCTTAATCTGCGTTCTGGGATTCATGCACGCCAACGATATGGCCACCAGCGGCCGTTTGCTTTGCAGGACCGCAGCCAACTGGTTCAGCAGCGTGCAGCACCGGTCTGTCGACATCAGCCATCCCCTGCCTCCCCACGTCGCTGACACGCCAACACTAGCGGCCGGCGTCGAGCCAGTTCTGCACAACATGTCGATGCGCCGGAAGCTGCTGTGGCTGTCCACCGCTGCCGCCAGCGGTGGCGATGCAAACTTGCAGGTGGCCTGGCGCGGCCTGCGGTCACGGCTGTTCCCCGACCTGTTGCAAACCAAGTACTACATGACGCTCTACCCAGACGTCATGGACCCGGCAACTGCGGCATCGGAGTCCGGCCAGTTCCACGCGATTCCCGAGGTGCTGGAGACCTGCCCGGGCTTTGTCCGGCCGTTTGACCTGCTGTCATCCCTGGCAGAGTACGGAGCCTGTTCGGGCCCGTTTGGCCTGGCGGCCACCTGGAGCCGCCTGTACACAGCCGACCCGCGTCGCCTCAGCAAAGCCCTTAACGACCCAAGCATCATGCAGGCGGCCATGGCGTCGCGCACACCCGACGCACGGGACAAGATCGCCTGGCTGGTCAAGAAGGGCGCGACAGCTTACTCCCCCCACTTCTGCCTGAAGGCCCTAGCCCCGCGCATCCCTTTCATGGCCGCCCAGGGCGGCGGCCTGGACAGGCTCGTGTGGCTAGGCGCCGCGGACGGACGCGATGCTGAACGTGACGAGGTCCTGGGTGCAGCGCTCATGCACTGCGACCTTGCGTCCGTGCTGTGGCTGCTGAGCAAAACTCGGTGCACGCTGCCCGTTGGCTCCCCCGTCGCGCATGTGGGCCCATGGGAGATCAGGAAGTGGCAGGCGCTGCTGAGTGCTGCAGCCTGCAGCCGCTACGATGGCGTCGCCAAGCTTCAGCTCCTGCGGCGGTACTGGGCCCCGTTGCACGTTGCATCCGTGGCGGCGGAGACGGCCATGATCGCGGCGGGCGCCGGCGAGCTGGGCTCCCTGCAGTACATACACAAGGTCGCTGGGGCCGCGGTGCTGGCGGACCGGAAGCTCGTGACCACCGCCGTTCAGTCGGGCAGCACCCCAACCGTGGCGTGGCTGCTGCAGCGGCGCTGCCGTATCGACAAGGAGGCCCTGGAGGTCGCTGCGCAGCGGGGTGACCTGGCCATGGTGCGGTGGCTGCTGCAGGAGGCCAAACTGCGTCCTGACGACCTCGACCTAGGCCACAGGTTCATCGCCTTGTGGCCCTACAGGTCCCGCTGGGACAGCGCGCGGCTGCTGGAGGCGGTGCTGCTGGTGCTGCAGGCGTCAGCGGCAGCGGCGGCGCCCCCGGCGGCGCGTGCAGCCTCTGCCGCCGCCGCCGGCAGGGGCAGCAGGCCGTTGCCGCTGCAGCTGACGTCCGCCCTGTCGGCAGCTGCCACACGTGGCGACCTGGACCTGGTGTGCCTGCTGGTGGATGAGCTGGAGCTGGTGCCGAATGCTGCCGTGTTCGCTGCTGCGGCAGGCAGCGGCTGCGAGGCGCTGCTGGAGTGGCTGGCGGCGCGCGGCTGCCCCAGCAGCGCGGACGCATGGGTCCAGGCGGCCAGGCTGGCGGACCAGCAAGTGCTGGCGACCATGCGGCGGCTGGGGGTGCCGTGGGACGAAGGGGTGCTGAGCGAGGCGGCGAGCGCCATGGTCCCTGAGCCGGTGCTGGAGTGGCTGGAGGCGGAGTGTGCGCCCGCGAAGGTGCAGGAGGAGGGGGCGGTTGTGGCCGCGATTGAGGATGCGGAGTGATCAGCGATGCGACAGTGTGCATTTGGTACGGCGGGCACAGCCGAAGAGATATGCGCACGGTAAGGATGTGCAGGGTTTTTGCTTTCTGTGGTGGCAACCATGGCAACGTACGAGTGTGCTATGGCTTCCTGCATCGTGTTTATAACGCAACATGGTATTGGTGAGTAGGCGCGCTGGCACCTATTGCCACATCGTTTCAGCATACGGAGATGGGCTGTTGCATGTTTCGCACCAGGCCCACCCTTGCGGCATGCGCCATGGCCAAGGGACCCCTGGTCATCGCAGTGGTTTTGGACTCAAGATGGGCAGAGACGCATACGACATGTAACGCTTACAAGTGCTGTGAGCTGGACAGCACAGGGTACCTCAGTAGTTGGGTGCGTCAAAGGTATAGGACCGGTGTGCAGGACGGGCAGCAGTTGAGCTCCATGCCCTATGTACGGCATTTCGGCAGAAGTTCGAAACAGCATGCTGCAGCAGCTGCAGCGCCACTGAAGCTGCACAACGCACACACGATTATGGGCACACGCTGTACTACCAGACCAGCTCAGGATGCTGCACGGCACGCCAACGAGACCCGCTGTGCCAGCCGCTCACTGTTCGGTACAGGACCGCAGCTGTATTGGCTGCCGTGCCCAGTCACGTTGCGGCTAACCCCCATTGGGAGGACTCTTTCTCGTCTGCAACTTTTTTTACGGGCTGAGGTGTGCAACTTAGCACCATGCACTTCCGCCTGTAGCGCCTGCGGTGCTGTTTTGGGGTCCAAGACCGCAAGAGTCGGTCAGGGTACATGCAACAAGAGCCTGTTACAGGTGCTGGTACTCGATGCAGACCCGACTGCCTCAGTCAGTGCGTGTTCTTCGGATACGGAATGTGAACTACGGCATGGGCCAATCCGGCAATGAGTACAGCGCACACGAGTCATCAAATAGTCTAGGCACAAACAGTCACCACACCAATGACGCTGGCGGGCTGGAGCGGCAAGCCGGCAACACCTTGAAGTCCGCTCCGCCAGATTAGCTTTGCCCTACAGGTCGCGTGAGCTCGAGTAGTGGCACCGCCGTAAGGATTGCGCCCTGCCAGGCACCATCCTTTGTCGAGTGCGTGCCGTGCCGTGGACACCATGGCAAGGCCATGCCCCGGTTGGGCTGCCTCACATCGCTTGCATCGCACCACCACAACACGGCAGTACACGTGTACACCTGCCGATGCTGCATGAAAAAGCGCCACGGACGGCGCTACACGTGTTGTGAATCATGCACCCTACCAGCTCTGCCCCACCCCTCCCCACAATCAGCCACAATCACCATACGCATTCCGCCGCATACCATGCAATGACTTGCTCCTTGCTCCCTCACTTGAATACACCTCCTGCTAGCCCTGCTGCGCCAGGTGGCTCGCTGGCTACTCGTTCTCAACCAGTCGCCAACGCATCCACGGAGTATAGCGTGCCTCTATCCGCTGCGGCGTTGACCGATACCAGTACGCTGCAGCTCCGGCCGCTTCCAGCTGAAGAACCTGACACCTCGAGGCAGCTACCGGCAGCTACTGCGGCGGGTTCCCCGCGAAGCGCCACATGTCCGCCAGTCCGTCCAGCGGCGCCGTCATGGGGTTGGCGATCAGGTTGAGCGGGGGCTTGTTGGGGGCCCACGGGTGCGGCCTGCGACGGCGTGTGCGGAATGGAGGGCGGCGGGCAAGGTCATTGCAGCTTTCGCGCATGTGCAGACGTGCATCGGGCAGACCACAAGGGCGCACCGTATCACATACAAACCGCACGCTGTCCGCCAGCCTCATCCTGGGCAGATTATCGGCTGCCTGCATGCAGGAGCGACGAGCTGCGTATCTGCGACCGTGAACCACACCGCGGATACGGTAGCACGACAGCCCGTGCCTAACGAGCAACGCGCAAGACACAGCAACCCAGCCCATGCGTGTAGCGCACCACGGCGCTGCAGCCATACCAGCACGACACATGATGCCGTACGTTCCCATCCGTACTGCATGACGCATGTGCCGTACGCCCGTACCACGCACCTGGTGACTGCGTGTGCCTTGGCGGCCGTGAAGCGCTCCCCCAGCCTGGCCAGCAGCCGGTCGTCCACCCCGGGCAGTGCCTCGAAGGCGGGCCAGAAGGACGCCTCCTCCTCCTCCATATGATGCAGGGCCAGCTGCCGGGGGGACAGGGAAGGTGGGTTACAAAGTGCACCATTGGGAATGTAAGCGCAGCAGTGAGTGTCAGGTACCGTACACTGACGTCACTGAGCGGTGAGAGGATGGGGATATGGGGTGGGGGTAGGCGGGAGAAGGCAAGAGCGTGTGGTTGGGCTAGGACGACGAAGTGTTGTCCTACTGGTACTCTTCCCCCTTCCTGTGGTGCAAGGCCAGCTGGGTAATGGGTGGGAGCAGAAACGGAGACGCGCATGGGGTACAGCGCAAGGCTTTGGAAAGCATGTTTGTGAGGATCAGTCTTGGTTCAGCTGTACTGAGCTAGCACACCCTGGCATGGCACACCCAGGGCATCTAGACCCCATGCAGTCCCCTCTTGTCACCACCTAGACCTGGCCTCTGCTTACGTGCATAAGTTCCGCCAGCTTGGCGGTGTACTCCCCCTCCCCGTGCCTTTCAATGGTCATGAGGTCCAACTGCGGGGGAAAGGGCGCGGGCGGGGAGAGGTGCATTACTGGATTGCGTGGCACGTGGCACAATACTGGTAACCAGTTAACCACGTGGCAACAGCTGGCAATCCGTCTCGTTGTACACGAGCAAATTCTGCACTCAACGAGCATATCGGTGGCTTGGTTGACAGGTGAGGTGGGGACCAGGAAGTGCTTGCGCTGACCACACCACTTGTACGGCAACGGTGAATGCTGAGTGCCGTTGTGCAAGCTTAACCGCATTCCTCCGTGTGATCCGGGGGGATCAGGACGAAACATACTTGAGATCTTAGGCAAGTATACACGTCGCTCACACGTAGCTGCTACGGTGGCAGCACGATAGGTGTACATGGGGCACATAGCGCCCCTGTCGCCTCGCCCCCTGGTCCCCACCTCGTACATGAGGTCCTTGATCCCCTGGTGCCCCGCGTGGCTTAGCAGGTGCTCCGCAGCCTCGTTACCCATCCGCCGCCGCACCTGCACACAGCAGAGCAGACAGCAACGGCGCCGCCGGGTGCAGTACTTGTGGCTGCAGGGAACCCTGCGCGCAGTGGTGCCCCAGGGTGCCCCTGAACCCGCCCAACACCGGCATGTGCAAGGCGCGGCACGGCAAGGGACTTGCCGGCTGTGCGTAAGCAGCAGGCTATGGTGCAAGTAAGGGAGCTTTACTGAACCTCCCACCTGCTCCCACCGTTGCAGACCCTCAGTACGGCAACACCCTGCCGCCTGCCCGTACAGTAGGCGTGCACCCATGTACGGTACTGCACGCCCACCTCCCTGCACCCTCACCTCGGGGTACATGACCTCCTCCTCGGCCGACCCATGCATGGCGATCTCGCGGATGAGGGCCCAGCCCTGGGGACCGAGCGCGCGAGCGGTCCTGACCAGTTGAGTCAATAGTCTGGCCAGTTGGCTGAACTGAAGCCTGGCAAGATACAGTCCTGGAATGCCTGTTGCCGCAGCGCATGGCTACTACCGTAAGTGGTATACAGAAGAGACCCTGCGGCGTGCAACTTTGGCCGTGCCCGGCGTGCAGCTTCACTGCTATCTGTTACCGTAATGCGCCTGCGGGCCTGCCTTGGCCTGTGCCCTACCAGCTGCTGCCTTTCCGCCGCAATGGCATTCGGTTGTTGATACGCAACCCATAGGGCGCGCTCCTTTTCGTGGTCCTGCAAGCACGTCAGGCCCACAATAAAAGCTCAAGCTAGCAAGGAGCACAAGAAAGATATTCTATTGTGCTGGTGCACGAGGGCTTTCCTCTTGGGCCACCCTGCAACGCTTCTCGCTGACCCGACCCATGGGTCATTGTCGCACGACCTTTCAAACATGATGCACTTTACCTGAAGGATAAGGCTAATCACCGAAGGCTTCCCTGGTTCCACTTGTGCTGAAGCCATATGGTTGTGGGACCGGCTGAGGCGCAGAACTGGGCTAAGTGTCGAAGAAGTGTAGCAAAACGAAAGAGGAGCCAAGGAAGCTAGTTCCCGTAGTATTCCAGTTACACGCAGGAAACAAGGGGTCCACATAAAGGGCATCGGTGACACCCAGGGCGCGCACGTGCCGTAAACGGCGGCTCACCCTTGCGTCGATCGGCGCCAAACCCGCTACGTTGCCACGACAGCATTGCACAAACAAACGGCGGCCAAAGAACCGCGGCCCGCGCTCGCATTCACAACACCTCTTGTGTGGGTGCTTCATGTCGCATACCACTTCACAGCAGTAACAAGCTGACAACACGGGGCCAAGGGAGCATGCGCCATAGCCGCCGACCAAACCGACGGCGCGATATGCCGGGTGCAACACCTTTCCGCACCTATCAACCCCCTGTATATAGGACCCCTACGCACACGATACTAGGGAGCTCAGGTAACACACTGCTCCCACAGCACATGCCACAGCAACGACAGCAGGCACCTCGCCATACCACAGCATGGCATGCCAACCGACGCCTGCCGTAAGCCCGCGTCGAGGACCACATAGTCAGAACCATGGCACCACAGCGCACAGGAAACCAACCAGCCATTTGCGCTCTCTCGTCTCTCCATGAACATCTCACAACGCGCCCATGACCAGGCGCCCCTCCTACCATCAAACCAACTGTGTCGTGCAATCCTGCCGCTCCCACAGCGCATTGCCCGCACGTCTTTGAAGCCTGCAGGCCAAGTAAGACTCACTCTTCGTCCCCTCGAATAGTTTGAATGTCACCGCCTGGCAACCGGAATGCCCAAGACTTCCCCTCCCTCTCCATGCACTTTCCCTCGATGCCGGGTTCCGACCGGCGCCGCCACGGATGCTTTGTGGTGCCCCCTGCCCGGACAGGGACACAAACACCAATCCTTGATCTCCACAGCGACCATCCTACATCAGGTCAGCTGTTTCTTCCCTCCATGCACAAGGCCCGACAAAGCCTCCGCTGGTGCACGATAATCCCTGCGGCTGCCTCCTCTGTCTTCCTGCTCCCCCTCATCCCCGCACCCGCCTACCTTTTTCCCGATCATCAAGACCACAAGCGGCCAGCCCGTACGCCGCCGAGACTAAGACCGCTAGCTAGCCCGACGACCTGCCCTGCCTCCGCCTCATTGCAAGCCTGCCTCGTCAGCGTCAGAAGAACGGGCACCTGTGCATTACCTAACTCTCCTCCAAAGCCTGTGCTAAAGACAACACGTCCTCCCTTGCTCATGCCGCTAGGGCGACAGCGGCTTGGCCGCATAGCTGCCCCGTACGCAAAGCGCGGATCAGGGGCAGCAATCAGCGCGTTCCCCATCAGCACCTATAAACGCCGTGCCTTTTCCGCCGTGGCCGCGGCCATACCGTACGAAGTCAAATGTGCCATATCCAGTGCACAGTCTGCACGCAAGGCAGGCCTACGGCAGGTATAGCAGCGCTGCTGACCCCGCTCCACAGTGAACATCCAACCCACTCCGCCATCGCCAGCTAGCAGGCGCAAGTAGAGACTCGTCAGACTATCCCGACTGCCCTGTTCTTTATTTCAGGTTCAGCAAGCACCACCGCGCACATTTACCAGTCGCTACCTGCACAACCAACCGCCGTCGCGGCTTCCCACCCCGTCGCGCTGCGCGTGCAGCTTGCAGTCCCTGCCAAGCTGTGCCGTAAGACACCTCTACTAACCCATGCGCAATGGCGGACTGTACTTCCTTCCTGCCTGCCTACCCTAATAAGCACCGCCACCGTCCTCTCCCTCAGACGGCAGCCACATCCTTCCTGCCTCGGCCTACAGCTGGCTGTAAAGCGCAACACCCCATAGTCGGCTTGCGAACGCAACACCCATAGCTGGCTCCTGAACGCAATACCCCAAAGGTACCTCTTGGACGCAACTCCACACGACCTGGCTCCTCCTCCGGCACTCCACAGCTAGTTCCTGAGCGCGAGACTACTATCTAGGCCATCGGCGCTTTCCGCTCCGCCTCGTAGAACAGCAGTGAGGGCTGCAGGCGCTTGGCACACATGGTGCGCAGCACGTCGCCCCAGCGGCCCACCAACTGCACGCTGGCGTCGTCGATCAGCAGCCACAGCCCCACCTCCTCGCTGCGGGCGAACACCTGCAGCGGGCATTGCAGCGTGCGAGCGTTGTAAGGCTGTCGGCACAGGCCCGTGCCGTGAACAGGCAAACAGCGACTCAAGCAGGCAAGGCGGCAGACGACAAGCCACGGCAGCACATGGCAGCACCAGCCTACGCATGCAAAGACATCGCAGCTCGACAGTTCGGTTGTAGGCAGCCACAACATCGCTCACGCAGTTTGCAACTCACCACGTAGTGGTGCCCGAAGTAGCAGATGACGCTCCGCAGCTCGCACTGCGCCGACGGCGGCGGGGTAGCCCCACCGCCTGCCCCCGTCGCGCCCAGCTTGAACAGCAGCCCCAGGTCCACCCGCGAGCCCAGCGCCTCCAGCACACCCCGCACCAGGTCCTGCGGCGCCTGGGGGCTCTCCCACACCAGCGCCAGCGTGAACACTGCCGGGAAGCGAAGCACCGTGGCTAGCGGGTGGGACGCAGCTGTGGAGCCCGGCACCCAACCCCCAGCGCCAGCCCCCGCGCCGCCAGCGCTCCCGCTTCCGCTGGAGGGCCCGTTTGCGGTGCCGGGTGCAGCGGACGGGGGAGCGCCGGACTGGGAGCGGCCGCGCGGGAGGGAGATGGAGCCGGCGGCGGCGCCGTGCGCACCAATCGCCTCCGCTGCGCAGAGGACGTCCTCGAAGTAGGCACCCGACTCGGAGCCGCCCACCGCCGCAAACGCCTTCTTCAGCGACTGCGCATGCACCAGATGGAAGTACCGCGTGTAGACGTCGACCACGTCGCCAGCGGCGGCGGCAGCCGCCGCCGCGCCCGCCGCAGCGGCGGCGGCGTAGCCGCCGAGGCCGTTGGCGGCGCCAGGCGCCGCCGGTGCTGCGGGCTGCGGCGTCGGCGCCGCCGCCCCGCCGGTGGAGTCCCTGCGGCTGCGGCCGGCCCGTGCCTGCTTGTCCTCATCGGCCGAGGAGCCTGCAGGGGGCGCCATCTGCACCTCAAGGCCAAACAGGCTGTGCGCCACGGTGCTGGGTACAGACGGGGACGAGCCCGCCTGCTCTGCTTGCCCAATTCCCCGGCCTTGCTGCTGCTGCTGCGGCATGGACGCCGCCACTGCGGCGGCGTAGCCACCAGTTGCCGCGGGCGCCGCCACCGCGTGGTGATGCCCGTGCCCGTTGGCCAGCGCTGGGAACCCGGACCCGGGGCTGCTGCTGCTGGCCTTGGTGGATGTGGGGGTTAGGGCGGGTGGTGCGCGAGGCACGCGCACGCGGCGCGGGAGCTGCGGGTCCTGACCCTGGGCGGCGGAGCTGCCCGCCTCCGCGCGGTGCAGGCAGGTGAGCAGCACCAGCAGCACCTCGAACGCGTCGTGCATCTCGCTCAGGTGCACCTGCACGGCGGCCTTGGGGGAGAGGGTTGGGCAGTGGAACGGGAGGAGGGCAAGCGTCAGAGGGAGTGCGTAGGGAAAGGCCAGGCGACGACTCAAAGCCAGTAACCCGCCCGCAACGGGGGGCCACCGCGAAAGCGCTTCGCACGACGCAACGAATGACGACATAGCATACTTCCGAGACGCGGCCAGCACCAGGACAACAAGCCTCAAGGTGGCAGAGCACCTCACCTGGCCCCTTTCCAGTAGGCTGAGCGCCTCCCGAAGCTCGATGGCCGAAACCACCCACGACCCCTCGTCGCCCTGCCCCTGCCCCAGCTGCTGCACCTCCTTGGCTGCGGGCGCTGGCTGCATCGCGCGGAACAGCCGCACAAGGGACCGCAGGATGGCGGCGTCCCCGGGGGCCGCCCCGCGGCACGCCAGCTGCTGGTCCTGCATGCCCAAAAGCGCCGCCCGGAAGCTGCGCAGGTGCCACAGCGACTGCACGATGACGTTGAGGAAGCAGTTGTGCTGCCCGCCAAGGTTCAGCAGGCCGCGCACCAGGCGCAGCTGCCGGCCCTCGCTCGGCCCCTTACCAGCCGGCGCAGAGGACGCTGGGCTGGGATCTGAAGTCGAGGTGGTGGATGCCGTACCCGGGGGGTAGTAGACCAGGCTGCCGCGGCTGCCTGCGTCGGGGGCTACCAGTGTCCCAAGCTGCTGAGACGGCTGCGTGGCCAGTAGCGCCGAGCCGGCAGGTGGGTTGCCCGGCCGGAGCGGAGCACTAGGGGCCGCCGCCACCGCAGCCGCCGGTGCAGCCACCGAGCCCGCGGCGGCTGAGGGCGCGAACTGGCTACCGTGTGACATGGCGGAGTCCGACAGGCTGCTTGCGAGCATCGCGGCCATGCTGTTGGTGCTGCTGCTAGCGCTGCCGGTTCCTTTCGGGCCGCTGCCACCACCAGACCACGCGCCGGTGCCTGAGGCGCTCGAGCTGCTAGCCTGCACACCGTTGGTCACAGGCCCCGATGCCTTAAGCCCGTTCGACAGCACCAGCATGCCGGACGTAGGAGCCGACCCTGCGCCCTTTCCGCCTGTCGCTTGCCCAGCAGGGCTACCTCCGCCTGCCACCCCGTTGGCCTGCACCTTGGCCTTCCAGGAGTTGCTGGACGCCGCTCCCCCTCCCCCTCCACTGCCGCTGCCGCCGGCGGCCGGGCCGTTCTCCGTGCCCGCGGCTGCCGCACGGCCTAGGGTAGGGAATGCTTCCACCGTTCCGAGCGTGCCCCCTGCAGAGGCGTTAGCTCCCGGCGATGGACCGCTCGCTGTGCCCGAGGTTCCCGTTGCTGCGCTGCCCGCTTCCCGCCGTGATGCAACTGCCGCCCAGCTATTGGGGGCAGGTGCAGGTGCAGGCGTGGTGGCTGCTGCTGCCTGCTGCTGCGCTGCTCCTCCGGCCGACGCGCTTTTTCGCTGGCTCCTAGACTGCTGCTGCTGAGGCTGAGGCTGCGCCAGCGGAAGGTCTGATGACCCGGGAGCGCTATCCTTGCTGCTCCTCCCGGAAGACCCCTTGCCTGCCGCCTTGGCCTCGCTGCTGTCCTTCCGGTCCCCATCTATCCCCTCGGGGACGCTATCTGCTGCTACTGCTGCAGGCGACGGTCCTGCACGCTCAGCAGCCGCCCCAGAACCCGCCTCCTCCTGCGCCGCTCGCGACGCGGCGCTCTGCCCCTCTTCCTCCTGTTCCTTGCCACCACCAACACATGTTTCCTCATCATCCTCTTTCTTCTCGACGTCCAGGGCTTTGGCCGAAGCCTCGGCAGCTGGGTCATCCCGCTGCTGCTGCACTGCGCCGTCCGCCCCGGGGCTATGGGCGGCGGCCGCAGGCTGCACCGAGGGGGACGCCCCTAACCCAGCTGCCTCACCGTTTTTTTGCACCGACGCATCCTGCGCCATGTGCATGTTGACGGGCATGTGCATGGGGTGCATGGCCATGGGCACCAGGGGCACGGGCACCGGTGCCGGCATGCCTGGCTGCATCACCAGCATCATGCGCGGCGGGGCCGGAGGCCCCGGGGGTAGCATCCCTGGCGGGGGCGCTGGCGGCGCTAAGACCACGTGCGGCGGCGGCGGCGGCGCCAGCTGCTGCTGCTGCGGGTGGTGGTCACCGGTCAGGCCGTCGCTGGCGTCCTGAGGGCTGGGCCCGTTCGGCCCCTCCGGATGCTGCGCTGGGCCGCCCTCGCCGGCGTGCGGAGATTGCTGCTGCGGCTGCGCGTGCTGCATGGCTTGGGGGGCCACCATGGGCACGGGGCCGTTAGGCCCCATGACCATCATGACCGGCGGCATCATCATGGCTGGGTGGGGTACGTGCGGGTGCGGAGGGTGTAGATGGGCGTGTGGGTGCGGCGGCGGTGGCGCCATGTGCTGTCCCCCTGCCGCCATGTCAGGCCCCTGCATGGGCAGCTGACCGCCTACGGAGGCGGCGTTGGGGCTGGTTTGCCCCGGTCCCTTGCGCCCGCCAGGTGGACCGTCGCCGCGACCTCCACGGGGGCCCTCCCTCCGCTCCCTGCGGTTGCCGCCGTACGGCCCGGGCGGGCCGCCCGGCCCCGAAGGACCCTGCATGCCATACCCGGCGGACTGATGGGTAGGCATGCCCCCGCGAGGGTAGTGCTGCGACTGCGGACCAGAGTCGCTGACGTTGCTGCTGGACCGCTGGTAGCCGCCAGGCTGCTGCGGGGGCTGCTGCTGCGCAGCCTGTTGCGACCCGCCGCTGCTGGTGCTGACGCTAGCTACCTTGCCCGACGGCACGAACGAGCGGGCGTTGACGTTGAGCACGCTGCTGGGCTTGCTGCCGCCGGTGGGCCCAGCAGCGGCAGTGGGAGACGGCGCGCCAGGGCTCTTCGGCGGCGCCGAGCCCGGCCCTGGCCCTGGCCCGCCGCCTTGATGCTGCTGTTGCTGCTGCTGCTGCTGCACCTGCATGTGCATCTGGTGCTGCGGGCCGCCGATGGGCATGGCCATGCCGGGTGGCACCACGTGCAACATCTGCGGGTGGCCGTGGGGGTGGCCGTGCGGCCCCATCTGCATGGGCTGGCCGGGAGCCCCAGGCACCATGCCAGGCTGGGCTCCGTGCGCTTGCCCGGGCCCAGCGAACACGTACATGGGCCCCGGGCCTGCGCCCATGGGAGCCCCCATGGGCCCGTTGGGTTGCCCTGGAGCCATTGCAAACGGCATCGCCCCTGGCGGCAGAGGCGGCATCATAAGGGACTGGGGCGGCCCGGGCGGGCCGCGCGCGCCGCCCGGTTGCCCTTGCATGGCACCGGGGCCTGGAGGCCGTACCATGGGCCCGGGGCCCGGCTGGGGCGGCGGTGGGCCCACGGGCATGCCCGGCTGCTGCGGCGGCCCCTGCATGCCCATCTGCGGGTGCGGCCCGGGCTGCATCTGCGGCATGGGAGGCCGTGCCATCATGGGCAGGTGGCCGGCAGGGGCGGGCCCACCGGGGACCTGACCTTGCCCCTGAGGACCTCCCTTGGGCCCCATGCCCATCTGCATCATGGGCCCGGGCATGCCGCCGTTCACGTGGATGTACGGCGGCGGGGGGCCATGTCCAGGACCCATGGGCCGTGCCATGCCCATGGGGCCGGGTTGCCCATGGGTCGGTCCACCCGACACCATGACGGGCATCTGGGGAGGCGGCACGCCGCCGGGCGGCATGGGTACCGGCACGGGCACTGGCATGGTCATCGGCCCGGGGCCTGCCGGGACGGACGGTTGTGCCCCCGGTAGAGGCATTGGCCCAGGGCCTTGGGCGGAGACCGGCACGGGGACTGGGAGGGGCATGGGTGCGGGCGGAGCAGGCGCAGGGGGCGATGGAGAGGGGGCTGGCGGGCTGGGGGCAGCCGGCGGGCCAGCGGGGCTGGGATGGCCCTGCGGGGGTGCTGCCGACGAGGCCTGAGCTGCTGCGGACTGCGGCGATGGCGATGCCACCGGTGCAGCCGCGGGTGCCTGCTGCTGAGGCTGCTGCTGCTGAGCCTGGGCCGGTGCGGGTGCCTGCGCAGCTGGTGTGTGCACAGGCACGGGTACCAGAACCACCCGGACAGGCACGGGTACAGGGCCGGGCGCAGGCCGCGGGGTGGCGGCCGGCGGCGTCTTGGGTGCCGTGGCGGCTGCTGGCGGCGCCGCCGCTGCGCCCGCCGCTGGGATGACGGGTATGTCCCCAAAGAACATGGTATCGTCGGGGACAGACTTGGGCGCGGGGAGGATGGCAGCAGCGGGTGCGGGAGAGTCCGCCTTGGCCTGCGGCGGTGCTGCAGTGGGCGCCGGGGACGCTGCCGCTGCAGTTGGAGCTGCTGCGGCAGGTGCCGCGCCTGCAGGAGCAGCCGCGGCAGCGGGCGGTGCCCGCGGCTGCGGCGGCTTGCCGTCCGCCGCGGGCGCACCCCCAGCGCTGCTTGAGCGATCCACGGCCGCATCCGTCGACTGCTGCCTCCGCTCCCTCAACTGGTCCCTGAATGACGGGCCCCGTGCCTGTTGCCCCTGCTGCTGTTGCCCCTGCTGCTGCGAGTCCTGCTGCTGCCCCTGCTGTTGCGCCCGGCCGCTGCCGTCACGGCTGCCGCTACGGCGGCCTGCCGTGGAGCCGCGGCGCGGCTCCCGGTCCCGCGCGCGGGCGCTGTGCTGCTGCGCGCCTCCGTCGCTGCGGTCGCCGTGCTGCCGGGGCCCCGACCGTTCGCGGTCGCGGCTGCCGCTCCGCAGCTGCGCCGCCTTGCCGCCGCCGGCTGCTGCCTCCTCCTCCGCCTCGCGAGCTTGGCGCCGGCGGCGGCTCTCCGTGACGAAGCCACCGTCATCCTCGCCCGAGCGCTATAGGGCACACGAGGATTCACATTTCAGCATCAGCTTGTTAAGGCATGACACAAACCCACTTCCTCTGCCCTAGCCTTTACGCATGCCCCTGCTCCCGGCCCACAAGGGTACTGACGTTGTGAGGTGAAACGGAACGCGCGAGCTCGACATACCTCTGGCGAGGTGGTGGACGCGGGGTGCTCCGGCTCCTCCGCCTCCGCCTGCTGCACCATGCCGCCCGAGCTCATCCCCGACAGCGAGGCTGCGCGCTGCTCCATCATCATGCGCTGCCGCCAGTAGCCGTTCTCGTCGGCCAGCAGCTCCCGCCGCCGCAGCTCCATGGCCGCCTCCTCGGCCTTGCGCCGGGCCTCCAGCTCCTCACGCTCCTTGCGCCTGTGGGGGTATTGCCAATGTCAGTTGGCCAACACGAGGGTGGTACTACAGTGAGCACAACCAACGACAGCCAACAGAGGCATGGCGCGGGGCGGTGCACCAACAGCTGTGCACCGCTTCTGTTGCTAACACACATGACACAGCAGCCCACCTGCGCTCCTCGTTAAGCGCCGCCTGCCTGCGCTCCTCCTCCTCCCGTGCTACGCGCTCCGCCTCATCCTTGGCCGCCTTCTCCGCGGCCAGGCGCTCCTTTTCGCTCTTGGCCTTCTCGTTCTTCTTGGCCTTGGCGGCCTTCTTGCGCTCGCGGTCCGCAGCCTCCCGCTCCAACGCGAGCAGCTAGTGGGTGCACGGGGCAAATGGGGTATTTTGGTCAGTCTAAATCCAAGCCATCATGCAGGTCGCCAAATGGGGTACTGGGAAAGAGATAAAACTGATATATTGCCCTTGCTTGCGTGGCGGGCTGGCGGCTCGTTGACGAATTTGTCACATGGGATGCAGCGTGCGTGTGTAAGGGGAGTGCAAGGTGCAAGGGTGTCGTGCCACAGCGCGTCAGGATCAAAGTTTTTGGTTAGGTTTTGATAACCCCCATCGTATCTGTCGGGTCAAAGATAGGACTCATCAGTCGCGCGTGCGGAAGCCCCCAGTGCCTGACTCTTAGCCCTTATCAGCCCTGGCATCCCGACACGCATCAACACCCCACTACCCTGCCTGGCGCGTCAGGATCAAAGTTTTTGGTAAATGTTTGATAACCCCCATCGTATCTGTCGGGTCAAAAGTCAGGCTCATCAGCCGCGCCATGGCCAGGTACCGGACAAGCCCCCACACAACAATCGCGAACCAACCCCCACCACACATCCCAAAGGACTTCCGTCCAGACGACCCTCGCCTTCTCGCTTCCAGGCAAGCAACAGTGCAATCCACAGTCACGCCTTCCACGCACCCACCTCCATGCGCAGCACCTCGTCCTCCGCCAGCTTGGCCCGCTGCGCCGCCGCCTCCAGGCCGCGCGCGTCCAGTCGGTCCTGCAGCAGCGGCAGCGCCAGCTGCGTGCCAATCATGGCGCCGGGGTCGTCGCACGCCACGTTGATGAGCTGCATCTCCAGGTGCTGCAGCGCCACGTTGCTGTCCTCCGACCGCCGCTCAATGGCCTGGTGGAAAAGGTAGGAGGTAGCCAACGCGGCAAGACGTTAGGAGAGTAGTTTTACTCGACGTGTTGGGTGCTACCCAGCGGTGAAGGTGCAAGAGTGCAGGAGAAAAGCAGGGGACCCGGGCCGGATGCATCTTGCACTTCCGAGCAGCACTGCACGCACGCATGGCCGATCGAACGTCATGCCGCAGGTACGGCGACACCCAGACATGTTGTCAAGGTCTCGGCCCCACCTTGAGCGCAACCTTGAGGTTGTCAAAGAAGGTGCGGTCGTCGGAGTCCGAGTAGAGCTGCTTGCGCACGTCCTTGTGGAAGTGGTTGCGCATCTTGGTCAGCTGCACGTACTGCTGCGTGGTGAGGCCGCCAGAGGCCGCCTCCAGGTCGCCCTCCGCTGCCTGCAAGCGCAGACAGAGGAGAACACTCTGGCGTTGATGGTGCTATCGGTGGGAAACACGCCTGCCGTACAATATAACGTACACCGTGGGCCGAGTTGCCGTGCCAACCTACTGACATGCGCACATTGGCCGCACCCGAGAGCCCTCCACTAACTGCACGGCTAGTAGCAACACCGCCAACACCCAGACCACCACCGCCCACTCACCTCCGCGCCTGCGGCCTCCGAGTCGCCCGTGGCCGCCGCCAGCGCCGCCGCCTGCTGCTGCCGCTGCTCCCGAGCGCTGATGAGCTCCTGGAACTTGTCCACAAGGTTGTCCACCGTGCTTTTCCAGCCCTGCAGCTGCTTGATCTCCGTCTCCCTGCGAAAACGCCAGGAAAGTGCACACCACCGGACGGGTCAGCGCATCGCACACTAACTCGGAACCACCATCCCTCAAGCAAGCACCGTAACCGTGCCCTACACCCTGTCCTCCTTCCCAGCCGCAAGGGCAACCGTAGGTAGTTAAGTCAGGTCCCTGCCGTACCCACCGCTTGGCCATGTCGTACTCCGCCTTCTGCTTCTTGTCGTACGTGGCCTGCAGCCGCGCGCCTTGCTCCCGGAACGCCGTCTGCACCTCCAGCTGGTGGCGGTGGCGCTCCATCTCTGCGGCGCTGCGGTAGGCACCCTCGGCGCTGCGCGGCTGGTGCTTGGCCTCGTCCAGCTCCCGCTTCAGCCGCTCGAACTCCGGCTCGCCCTGCGCGCGTTGCAACCACACAGATCACTTCTCACTATGCACTACTCACGATCACAGTGTTGACTTGCTGAAAAGGGACACATAACAGCACGGCTTTGTTGCAGTCTACGCAACGCGTTGGGCACGATCGGGCGCAAGTGCAACGGGGTAGCTGCGGCGGCAGCGAAACAGGCGACCACCGACCTGCCGCAGCGCCTGCTTGAGGATGCGCAGCTCCTTCTCCTGCGTCAGGTGCTCGAATACCAGGTAGTGCAGCTTGGCCTTGGTGAGCAGCGCCTCGCGGCGCAGCATGAACAGGATGGCGTCGTCGGGCAGCGCCTTGGCCTCGGAGCCAGAGCCGGGCAGGCCGGGCAGGCCCGAGGGGGACGAGTCCTCCAGCAGCTGGGGCAGGCTAGTAGAGGTGGAGCCGGGCGCGTCTGCGGTGCGCGGTGGAGGGCACACAAGGATGAGAATCAGGGACACAACGAAAGGTCTGCATGCCGGTACCAGCTACCCCATTCACAGGTACTAGGATCCCGCCAGGGATCCTGAGCAACGTTGCGCTTCTGTGGGTAACGTAGACGGGTGGGTGCAGGAGGGCAGCGTCAAGCGCACGCACGCACCTAGCAGGCCCCGCCCAGGACCTGCTTTGCATATTGCAACTGCCACCACGCACCTAGCAGGTCCCGCTTGGTGGGCTGCGGGCGCAGGTCGTAGCCCTGCTTGGTCAGCTCGGTGGCCTCCAGGCGGCTCTTGAGCATGTCGCTCAGCAGGTCGCGGCACGTCTTGGCGCGCGTCTCCCACTGCAGGTGCTCCTCCAGGGCCCTGAAAGGTTGAAAGGTAATGGTCAAGCAACAGCGTTGGATCCACCCAATCCAACAGGACGGTGGCACGCACACGCGCTTTGGCTGCTGGCGCGTGCGCTGCTGCCCCAACTGAGTTACCAGACACACTGTGCGCCACCTAACAGCCGGAACCGCCCTTTCCCCGCTTCCATACCGGCCCCACCCATACTGTCCCTTCTTCCACCCCGATTATTCGAATCTTGCACCCGTTCCCACGCCCCGCACCCACAACCGTCACCCAACACCCGCTCCCACCTGATTGGCATCCCGCCCCCTTTACTACGGCTGTTCCTTCACTTTGCCGCACCGCGGCTACACCACTTACCCTGCACCCACCCCCGTCACCGTACACCCGCACCCACCTGACCAGCACCAGGTGCGCCTCCGCCGCCGTGGGCGGCATCATGCCCAGGCAGCGCTTGGCGCCGTCGCGCGCCTTCTCCGCCGTGCTCACGATGCTGCCGTACACCCACTCAAGCACCAGCCCGTTGCGGGCGGGGTCCTCCCCCGCCTTCGCGCGACGGGGGTGGCCGTCGTCACCCAGCAGCCGGTCCTGAAGCGGATGTCACAACACCGGACACAATCATGCATTCGGTTCCGTACATGTCATGCTGCCTCTGCCCCGTGTACTGCATTGACACGACCCCCGTTGTGCTTGGCCTGTGCTTGGCTTGTGTATGGCAAGCCGGGCATCTGTGCATTTGGTTCCTGGTAGGCCGCACCTCTTGCCCGTCGCTCATGCTGCCAGCCCCGGCCAAGGCCTGGGCGCCCCGCCTGGCCGCCCCACCTTGCACATTGTCACTTTATTTCAAAACCGCTTGTTTAGGTGTCAGACGTTTGTCATTGCCCCCGCGCTGCTCACCTGTAGGTGGCCCAGCCACTTGGCGTTGACGGTGAGGTTGGTGCTGTCCTCCGTCAGAGACCACAGGTCCACGTCACCCATGTTCTCCTCCTCCTCCTGCACAGGAACGGAGTGCCACGTTTGGCCCAGGCCATGCAAGCGTTTACAACTCCCTCCGTCAAAACTGCCGTAGTACTACTTGGTACGCTCCGTCCGCAGTGCCCCACTGTAACGTGGCCACATTGCACCCTGCAGGCTCTCCCTGACCCCAGGCTGCTTGGCTGTCGCTGGCGCACGCGCGGACTGGACAGCTGCTTCTATAGCTTCCCCCCGTATGTGGTGTTGCTTCCGGCATTAGTTCCTCACCTCCTCCTCGTCCTTGGGCTCCGGCTTGAGCTTGGTGGACAGCGCGTCCACCTTCTCGGTAAGCCACTCCAAAATGCGCGCCACGTCGTCGGGCAGCAGGTTCTCCAGGTCCTCGAAGCTGCGCAGAGAATGGGGCAGGGTTCAGGGGGGTCAGGAACTCAGGGTGGCTCTCCGGGTGCATCACAATGCATGGGGCAGGGGAGGGCGGGTGCTCAAGCCACGTGTCGTCCTGTGGCGCCTTCATACGCTTCCCCGTCCTGGCACATGGCCCATCAATATCACCCGCGTAGGCCCCGAAAGCCGAACCTCACATGTAATCATCCCGTAACCCTCGGAACCAGCCACCCTCAACCCACACCCCACACCCGCTGCTGGTCCGCCAGCCGGCACCGCTCCCCACCTGAGCTCCAGCTTGGTGGTCTCGCGGTGCCCCTCCGGCAGGATCTCCATCACGTACGACGTGATGGGCGTCAGCAGCGAGTGGTACAGGTGGTCGTTCTCCCGCGCCAACGCCTCCAGCAACACAGCCAGCAACTCAATGTTGGCGTCGCGCAGGTGAGACCCAGGGTCGCCGCGGCGGCGGTGCGGCCGGCCGCCGCCGTCCTCGCCGCCGGCGGTGGCGGTGGGGCGCAGGCTGGCGGCGTTGGTGCTCTGCTGCACCTTCGCCAACAGGTCCAGCCTGCAAGGAGCAAACGGAGTGCGACATGTGCTGGGTGAGGAGTATGGAGCATGGAGGCAGACCAGCGTCCCGCTTGTGTATCACCAGCAGCATGCTCTGTGCTGTGAATACTTGTCGCCCTCGCAGGGATGCCCCTGTTGTGCTTGCAGTGAGCTGCGGTCCTGACCGAGCAACTACGTCCGCAACTCAGCGCCAAGAGTACCAGATACCAGCTGCGCCCACCCCGAGTCGGATACGGAACTGGACGACCCAAACCGTATTGGCGCGTCAGCCAACGCTCTGTGCAATGCTAGGCTCCGCGCAACGAGACCCGTACCATTACAGCCCGCCGCCCCTGCCACCACCAACCCCTGTACCCTAGCTGCTCTGCGCTTCACCCCAGCTGCACCAGTTTCTACGCTCATCAAAATACCAAAACTACTTGTATTGCCATCACCAGCCCACAATGCTGCCATGAGCCGCACAGCAGAACGTCCAGTTTAAAAGCCCCTTTTGGGACGGAGGACCCCATTGCCAAGACTCACATGCGCTGCCTGAAGGCAGCTTCCGCTGGCTTCTCCGTGGCCCGCCCCTCGTCCCGGGGCAGTAGCCTGCGCAGCTCCTCGCGTATGTGCTTGTCCTGCGTCATGACACGGACGTTAGGCCCGCCAGTAAGCGAGCAGCAGTTAGCCACACATCGGCACCGCTATGCAAGGTATGGAGTAGTGTATGCCATACGCCACCATACCCCTTGCCGCCGGACTACGCACGCCGGTCACGTGACCAACACCTGTTTCACAGTGTGCGTTCTCTCGAGCCCAGCTCTCTGTCCCGACACGACCCGATCCGGTCCGAGTTCCTATCACCCAAATCACGCCCAGCTCCATGCTTGCGGAGAACGGCCAGGGCCGCTCTTCCCACAAGCCCTTCCCTCAGAGAGTATACACCGTTGTCGCCTTGATGCATGTGTATGTAACCGCACGGCTGCTCCACCGCTTGTCCCACATGTGTGCAAGGAACCGCAGCCTGCAGCCACCCCGCCCTACCGTGATATGCTGGCGGAAGGACTCCGCGTCAAACAGCTCCGTGTTGTCGGCAGGCCACTGCCACAGCTTCCACGTCCCCTTATCCCGCAGCCGCTTGACGCCCTCCTCCAGCATGTCCTCCAGCGAGGGGTCCAGCTCCAGTAGAGCGGGATCGATTGCCTCACCATCAGGCGCCTCCGCGACTGCGGATCAGCACCCCATTAACTTAGAAACAATAACGTAATGTGCTGCTACGAGTATCGTTGTCGCCCAACGTACAGCTCCACGTTCTGCTTTTGGTGGCGAAACGTCGCGACAAGTTCAGACGCAGAGCCTCCAGCCACACCAAAGCCACGCCACTACACACCTGCTTGCTGCCGTGCTGCCTCTGCAAGTTGTTTTGCTCTCGCACGCAAGCTGTCGAGGTCTATAGTCAGGAGCGCGACGCGCTCATCCTGGCTGAGCTTCTCCCACAGCGGCCGCACCAGGCCAACACGCTCCTGAGGCGGCTGCTGCGTTAAGTCCTTAATACCATCCTGCAAAGGGGATACGGCCGGCCCACAATCAGCCGGCGCTGGACGACAACCACGATCCTGGCCAGAAGAAATGGAAGGGGACTGCAAGACGCACCTGTTGGGGCTTCTTTGCGCCTGGAGCCTTAGGCCCCTTTTTAGGCGCTTTTGCTTTCTTGTTCACCATTTAGAGGTTGTCTGTCAGCGCTGAGGTTCTCCAGGCTTCATCGTGTTGCCTTAAAGCCCAACGCTGTGGGGCAGAGACACCTTCTGCTATTGCTTTAATCCATATTGATACGCCTGTGCCAAAGGGGAAAATATCTGCTGGTCAGGGTAAAAGCTGGGCTCTCGTCGCTCCGTGTTAATGACCTCCGCTGAGCCAAGCTGCAGTTTGTTTAGTATAACTTGGTGTGCCAGGTGCTGGCTTTGCTGCGGTGACTATCTAGTGTTTAGGGGCCTGGAGCCCGCAGGGAGCCCGCCGCCCCCAGCCAGGCGTTGCAAATGCCCAGAAGCCCCATATCATCGATGGACTGCTATTGAACAAGTTAACCTAGCAAAGCTTCGGGGTCCAGGCTGCGTCTAACGTTGGTCTATGACAATCTTCGCCCACCTGGCAGAGAAAGCAAGGAAATAGGGTGGTGCCGGTGGGACCGGCTGGCCTGTACAGGCCTCGCTAATTGGTACAAGTGTATGACGGAGCTGCGCCGGGAGTGTTGCGTCCACAGTCTGCATGAGCATAGTGGACGACACGGCACCCTCGAAACCAGAACCAAGCCCAAACTTACTTAATAGGTACTGCACATAAAGTTAAACCATACATGCGGCGGGTTGGCAGTGGCCGTTGGCAGGCAGTTGATCTGCGGGCACCAACTGGTGGTTTGCGGGGCCAGGGGTTTGGCCGTGGGGTTTGGCTGGGGCTTGGGGCGACGGTGTCCATCAGGGTCAGCATGAAAGGAAACTACGCGAGCTCAAACTTGCATTGCATGCAGCCATCGGCTGGCGCCAGCACTTCCCTGGGTTGCAGGCCCGCGAGCCGGGGACCAGGGGAGCTACCCTGGCTGGGACTCAATAACCACTCGGCGCTCAGTGTGCATTTGCATGCTCCTCCGCGGCCCGTGTGTTGACCTCGGGCAAGGTACCATGCTGGTGACGCGCGGTGAGGCCTCTGGCGCCGGCACCGATGCGCCAGTGCGGGCAAGGCCAGACCCGGCCTCGGGACCTGTGGCGGCCGTGGGACAAGCCGATGGGCTCGGGGCCTCGGGCCAGTGGGGATTACAACAAGGGCTTGGGGACAGGGCCTCCCCTGGTAGGGGCTGTCCAGGGCTGTCCTGTCCAGGTGTTCGACGCGTTTTGCCCACGCCTGCCATACGCTGCGAAGTATAGCAGCAGAGGATTAACAACATTGTGGTTTCCGGCAGCGTTTGCGGCTCTGCGCTGGCCCTCCCAGGCCCTCCCCTGGCAAAGGGACTCCCGTGGAAGGCCTCTGCTGGCCCCTCGCTGCCCCGGACACGTAGGCCTCGCAGGTGATGGTCTCCATTTACTGGTGGCTGCCAGAAGGCCTTCTGCGGCTTCTGGTTGCCGCGGGTGGCTGGCACGACCAGGCACGACATGACATGGTCAACAATCTGGAAATCCGTGTGACGGCACTTTGCAAGGTGCGACACGGACCTTCTACATAGTTACGGGGTGTATTGTGGCATGTCGAGCAGCAGCACATGCAAAGCAGCCGCCGTGTCGCAGGTCTCGTCAAGGCCTCGTGTTACCCCATGCAGTCAGGATCTTCAGACGCGCACGGGTCGGGGCCTACATAACGACATGTCCTGCGCCCACCCCGCAGCTCGAGTGACGGTGTCACACAAACACTCCTAGCCTGCGATTGCCATACCCTTCACCGCATCTTGCTACACTCCTAGCGTTCGCACGACAACGCGTGCGCGTGCACTACCCGTACGCGCTTTATTAAGGCTGCACGCACTAAGATGTGCCTAATCCTTCGTGTGCATTGCTCCGCCTGCACTCACAACAGCTCACAGAACCATACGCGAATCGCAAGGGACCAGCCGCGCCGCGAGATGAAAGAACCGCCTCCCATGGAGGCGTCTATCAAGTTGCAGCAAGGCGATGATACCGGCACGCGCCTTCACAATGTCGCCAAAGAATGCCCCACAATGCCACCCGCCGCTGCACTGCCAACGAATTCCGTTGGCCGCGGGCTCCCTCCGCCCAACCGCACCACCTCGCTAGCACACCATAACCCACCACTCGCACCTACTTCAGAAATGCAGTAGCTGCAACGTCAGGCGCTGAAGCAACACGCGTGTCGTCTGACGAGCGAGGCGGCCGGGCAAGGCCCTGGGCCGTGTCCCGGGCCACAAGCCATGGCAACCACCGCAGTGGGTCCGGTGGTTCATCCGGTCGCCAGTGGCACCTCCCGCTTTCGTCGCAACCGACCAAACGCTTACTTGGCGTGCTTGGCGTGGAACTCCTGGGGGAGATCAAGCGACAACGCGGCATGCACATTGTTGTCAAGATGGTGACACGTGCACCCTTGACCTTGGGCGAGTGGATCCATGCAAGCTTGGGCACTAAGAAGGTGCCTTCTGCCATACGCTTCCACGTCCCATGCAAAACCGGAACAGGGTCATACACGATTGCTCGGGCCTGCATACGGTCATATGGACTTGCCAAACAGAGCACAGGACCCATGTTCCCCGCCCCCCACCATACCTTCATGAAGGCGGCCAGCTTCTCCACGCCCTCCACCGGCATGGCGTTGTAGATTGAGGCGCGCATGCCTCCCACGGAGCGGTGGCCCTTGAGTTGGAGCTGCGGGGGGGCGGCAGGACAGGGCGGGTAACCAAGGTGATGGACGTCGGGGCGTAGGTCAAGGCAAGGAGGCGCGCAGGGTGAGGACGAGTCCGCAGAGCGGGGCGACGTGAGCGCGGCAGCGCGTAGGTCAAGGTACCTCGGCAGAACGCCAGGAACCCTTTATCCCTTCTGTGTTGTGCGGGCCGCGTCCAAACCCCGGAGACACCTGGCCCCGACGGGAAGCACGCCACCCCCAGCCCTGCGCGCTCTTACCATGCTGGCCTTCTCCGCGTGAACCCACCACGCCCGCGTCCTATTCCCGCTGCCTCCCGTGCCATCTTACAACCTTCACCAGGCACGTTATCCCCACAGTCCCAGTACGAGCAGCCGCAGACAATCCGTACGACATGACCCAGCTCGTCATCCTTACCATGCCGGCCTTCTCCGCCTCCTTGATGAACGCCTTCTCCAGGTCGGCGCTGGAGGGGATGGTGAACGGCACGTTCATGAGCGAGCGAACCGCGGGGTCCACCGGCGAGTTGTAGAAGCCGTTGGAAGCTGCGATGGCGTCGTACAGGATCTTGGCCTTGGCCTCGTTCTGCTTGTGCATGGCCGCCAGGCCGCCCTCCCGCAGCAGCTTCTCGAACACCAGGCCGCACACGTAGATGGCCCAGCAGGGCGGCGTGTTGTACATCGAGTCGTTGTCGACGTGGATCTGCGGCGGGGCGTGGGCGTGTGTGGGTAACGTTAAAGAGCATGTTCAATTTGCGGTGGCATAAGGGGGTTTCCGACTGGTTAGGGAGGCGAAAGAAGCTTGTGTGCGTGTGGGCGTCGTACTGGAGTTGGGGTGCGCCTCAGGTTCGGCCTTTTCCGGCAACGGGAGATGACCAAAAAGCTGATGTCGTGGTATCCTGCTTGCGAACGGTTACGCCCGAGCCGACGCTTCATGTGCACGGCCTGATACCGTCTTGCTGCAGGCAAACCAACTCCAAGCCTTAAAGCGCCCAGCCCCATTTGGCCGTCCATTTGCCCACAGACATGCTCAGACCAGCAGGGCCTCCTGCGTACACCCAGCTGACTCGACCGCTCGCAGAATTGCCTGCGTTCCCACTTAGTTCGTCTCCTGCCCTCTCGCGTCCCCGTCATCGACCTTGCATACGGTAATGAGGAGCCTGCTGCGCCCTGGCCCCCAAATCCGCCCGCAACCCTTCACCCCCACCCCAGATAGTACGGTCCCCTGCGCGCCCGTCTCCTGCCAATACCCAGCCCCCTTGGGCCCTGCACTTCATTGCGTTGAAGTTTTGTTCCTCATCCCCCCACCTTGTAGTCCAGCATGGTGGGGGCGTCGGGGCGGCAGTGGCCCACCAGGTCCTGACGGATGATCACAATGGTCACACCTGGACAGGCAAGACAGGCAAGAAACGAAATCGAGTATTACTCAGCCACGGGCACAACTTGTAAGTGGGCCGACGCAGCTGCATCTCATTGTTCACCTCCAAGGGTACCCCCCATCGTGTAATCGCCCTTTTCCGGTCCTGCCAAATTGCCGCCAATCGCTTCCGGTTCGCCAGGCCCTAGTAGGCCCCGTCCCCTAGGCACCACGTTTCAACCCGGCTAAGCAAAGCCACGCACCACAGCCGCACCTGCGCGGCCCACGTTCTTCTGCACCACACTTCAACCCGTCAACACAAAGCCGCGCACCACATGCGCACCTGCGGGGCCCACGTTCTTCTGGGCGCCGGCGTAGATGATGCCGTACTTGGACACGTCAATGGGCTTGGAGATGAAGTTGGACGACATGTCCGACACCAGCACCCTGCGGGGCACGACGCGAACAGCGTGCCGTACATGGCAGGGTCAGGACACGCGCGTCAGGGCGTTGCTTGTGTGCAAGCCTTGATCAGACGTCAGTGCAAGCTGGGCGCGCCGCAGGCTCGGCTGCCTTGGCCGACCATGTGACGGGGATACTCTAGCCTTTGGTCCCCGGACCCTGCAAATGCACTGTGCCCCCTCCCTTACCACCCGCGCTGCTCCAAGCCCCTCTTGCCCCCCACTCCGCGTCTTCCTCACGCCCCTTCTCGTCCTGGCGCCGCCCCCACCCGCAACCCCGCCGCCCCGCGCCTCACTTGTCGCCCACGTCCGGGGTGCTCTTGAACTCCACGCCGCCGATGGTCTCGTTGTCGCAGTAGTGCACGTACTTGGCGTCGGGGGACAGCTTCCAGCTGCTGGCCGCGGGGATGGACTTGTTGTCGCCCTGGGCGGGGGAAGGGTAGGGGTAGGGGCAGAGTGGACCAGGGCTCCGTGAACCTCCGGAGCAGGTCACTACCGTGGCACGTCTTGTCTGCCTAGTGCAAATACCATTTCTCCACCATTCGATGTAACGGAGTTGCAGGAACACCGTGCGGCACAACCCGCACAACCCAAATCCCCAATCCCCCAGCACCCACCTTGCACACCACGTTGACCTTGGCGTACTTGTTGGCCTCCTCCACAGCCTTCTTGGACCACGCGCCTGCACGCAAGCAGTGTGGTTACGTACCCATGAGTGTACGAGCATGTTTGCATATGAATGTATCCAGTAACCTCCTCCACAGCCTTCTTGGACCACGCGCCTGCACGCAGGGAGTCGTGCCACACCTTGAACTATTGCACCTCTGTTCCCGTATGTACACATCCACCTCCTCCACAGACGTCCTGAATCACGCCACCCAAAGGCAGCGCCAGCCAACAGACAGCATTGGCAAGCCAGCGCCATGACGACCCCTGCTGCTAGGGGATTTCCGGACCACCGCATGCGACAATCAGCGCCAGGTTCCCACCGCCATCCATCCAGTGGCCCTCGCATTATCCCGGGCGACAAGGCTAGGTGCGTGCCGCAGACAGTCCCGTTGCCCAGTTGGCGGTCTGGTCCCGTGGTGGTCCCGTGGGTACGTGGGCTTGTGGCGGGGCCCCAGCACCCCACACGCTATATGCTGTCCTAACCCTGCGTCGCCACCGCTAAAGCCGCGAGGCCCGGGGCGCCCGGACCCCTATTCCACACCTACCCGAATGCATGTGTGTAACAGGTGCCTGCAAGCAAGTTATCCACTTAAGACTGAACTACACGTGCTTTGCACTCAGACCCTCCTTTGCCGCCCCCGTCCACCTTTGCCCTCTGGCGCTCACTGGTCACCACTCCTTGCCCTCCCCGACCTCCCTGGCGCACTGACTAAGTCCGTATCTGGTCCAATCCTTGGAGTCCCACTTCCCGCATCCCCTCCGTCCTCGCTGCTCACCGGTCACGACATAGTCCACGGTGTCGCCCTGCTTGCACAGGTTGAGGGGGATGGCGGAAAACTGCGTGGAGGCGCCGCCCTGCAGGAACAGCACCTGCAGGCAGACAAGAAGGGGTGTGTAGGAGGGGAGAGGGATAGGTGCGGGGAGGGTAAGGGGCGTCGGAGTTTAGAGGGAGACGGGCGGGTATCGTGCGGGTGACTAGCAATGACCGCGACGGCCCCTGGCGCGAGTGCATGCAGCAGGGCCCTGCCCTCGATGGTTATGATGTCGCTAAAGAGAGGGTATGGGTCGAGGCGAATCCACTGGAAAGCGTTTGCACGTTAGGTAAGGGCTCGCCGCGAGCGGTCCACTGGGAGGTCGGCTAACCCCCTTCAAGCCCGTGCTACTGCCAATGGTCCCCCGTGCACCTTTCCAGGCGGCACAGCATCCCGTGTTCACCGCCAATGGCCACGTCGCTCTGCCTTCCCGAATGTAGTTTCTGGTCAGGAGGAAGAAACAGGAAGCGACACGATGGCTTACCTTGTAGTTGGACGGGATGTTGAGCAGGGCACGCAGGTCGGCCTCCGCCTTCTGGATGACGCTCTCAAACTCCTTTCCGCGGTGGCTCATCTCCATAATGCTCATGCCGCTGCCCTGCCAGTTGACCAGGTCGGCCTGGGCCTTCTCCAGCACATCGACCGGAAGGATGGCAGGCCCCGCGCTGAAGTTGAACACGCGACCATAGTCCTTAGCGGCCTGAACCTGAACAACGCGACGGCTCACAGGCCGGGGCGCGACAGCGCGCCTGGCCGTGGCCGTGGCGGGAGCAGTGACCTTCGACTTCAGAGCCATCGTGTCAAGCAGCGCTGGTAAACAAACCGGTAAGTTAATGACTATGAGGGGCAATTGTATTGGTACCGAAGGTGAACGGCGTGTCGGGATATGCCATTGCAGTCCCGAGCGTGAAGGCGGCCGATGCAGAAGCGTGTTCACGCGGCATGGTGTACCTCAAGTCCCAGGCCTGACAGGCCAGACCGATTTTATGGCAGACGAATATAACCTCTATGAGATCATGAGTCCCAATTGAGGTTTGGCATATCCGCCGTCAAACTTCGCGAGCTTGAAACGTGCTCTTCCCGCTGCGAGGACAGCTGCAGTCCAACGCACGGTACAGGCATTGGTGACTGCTACTTATCTTCGGAAACTCCAAGCTTGTGGTTGACAAGGGTCACGCAAGCGGCAACGAGACCTCCCTTGCCTTGCGGCACCCACGTGCCGGAAGTCAAGTGTGCCCAACCATGTCACCTTGTCAGGCATAAGTTGCAGCCATCCGCAATGTCACACCACATACCCTGGCACGTTACTCCATGGAGAGCCGATCATTGCGTGCCACATGCCAACGTAATGCTCCAGGCTAGCGTGCCAACCTTGTGCCCTATGCACTGTGACACGGGGCACACTGGCGAAACGAACCAGCTGTGACAAGCCACCTGTACACGGCAGTGGTGCAAATATGTAGCCCGAAACACGCTTACAGGGTGATCAAGGGGACTTGGGTAAATCAGTGCGAGCTCTACTAGTTGCATGCGTACATTCATACTTGGATCAATGAAGGCCCACCAGGGAGGACCCTGGAGGACCTGAGGGTCACATCCCGATATCCGCGACAGACATGCACCTTTCCACAGAAGAAAACTGATGCGTGTGCTAAGAACCCCACTCGCACTCCGTATCCAGCAGCGGCCAACCGCACATGTAGGATGTAGCAGCTTGGCACTGCTGTAGGTCCCCGCGTCCCCCTTCCCCCGCCCGCCCTACTGGCGTCCGGTTCCAGGATTTTGCTGCTCCGCAGTTAACCCCCACCCGCCACCCGCGCTTCTTAGCTGGCCCTCGCGGCTCGCGCTCGTCCGCTTCCTCCTGCCCCTGCTCTTGGGTGGAGAGACTCACTCCTTTGCTACTACCGCTGCTCCTCCCCTTCCTCCTGCTCCTGCTCCTGCTGCTCTTGCTCTTGACGCCCCCGCTCCTGCTGTTGCTCACGCACCTGCTGCTCCCGCCGCTGCTCCTGCATGTGCTGCTGCTGCTGCTGCTGCTGCTGCTGCCGACCTGGCAGCGGGTCCCGCGCGAGGCACACGCTGTTGCGGCGGGCGGCCTCCGGCTCCAGGCTGGGGTCGTCCCAGATGTCGGGCCAGAGCTGCAGGGGTGGAGTGGGGTTGAGGGTTGGGGTGAGGGTGGGGGTGCCGGTGAGGCGAAGCAGCTGGCTGCTAAAGAGTGTTGAGGAGCGAGGGACGCGTACGCGCACGCGGCAGGGGGCGCAGGGGCACGCGATACGGTGGCGTGGCCCCGGGTGCCGCTCAGCGTGTGGGAGGAGCCCCGTGGGGCAGGCGGCGGGGCGGGGCCACAGTGCTCGAGACCGGCATAGTAGTGCTCGAGACCGGCATAGTATGGCGCATGCCGGCATGCGTTGGCGAACGACGCATAGAGGCGTGGTGGTAACTTCAATTAGCGGAGGCAGCTGGCCCCTCAGGGGCACGGCGAGGCAGAACCCTGGTGCTACTGCACCGCTTACATGCCACCCCGGCGATAAGGCAAGGCCCACCTCAGCTTGTGGCCCTGCCCCCTGCCTGCCGCGCCTGAGTGTGCGGCTTCGCGGTGCCGTACACTTCAGACCTTCTGCCGTACCCCCGCAGCCGTACGCACCTGCCGTAGCTCGTCCATGTCGGCACGTGCCAGGCAGTACACCTCGCTGTGCTGCAGCGCCACCACGCTGTTGCGGCGGGGCAGCGCCTCCAGGCAGCTGGCGTAGCCGAAGTGGCTGCCGGGCTGCGGGGCAGCAGGAGGCGAGGGGGCAAGCAGGGGGCATGGGGGGCAATATGAGCATGCGGCAAGCTTTGGTGTGTGTCTTCGGACCCGACAACACGAGTCCAGCTGCGGGGCACCGTGCGGCACAAAGCGAAACAGCCGTACAGCCGTACAGCTGTACGAGAGTCATGACAAGGGTGACGAAGGGGGTACCGCACTAGTATATTCAGGTACGGTGCAGCCCGAGGTCGGCTTGGCATGTTGGTGTGTGCCTTGCTTAAGGCGCGTCTGACCGCACAGCACAACATAAGGTGGGAGTGGAGCATCCAGTCACACGTGCGCCGCACCTTGAGTATGCCAAGCTGCACGTATCGCGATGGCGGCTTCTTCCGTTGCCGCCGCCGCGCTACACCTGCTCCCCCTCCTCTCCCTTCCCCTCCCTCCCCACACCTCTCCGTGCCCCCACTCCCCCGCTCCTCCCCCTCCCCCTCCCTCCCCGAACCCAGCCCCAGCCGCAGTAGCGCCCCTAGAGGGTCCGGCCCCCGCTCTTGCTCCGACAATCCCTCACTGCCTGCGTGGCTCCCCAGGCCATCCCACGCCCCGGGGTCCATGACCTCCTCCCCGCCAATAGCCACGCGTCGACCGTCAGCCACTCCAGCTGACCGCACGTCGCTGCAGCGATCATCGTCGAGCACAATGCTCACAGCCACCCTACCCCCGTCTCCTTGCCCGTCTACAGAATCCTGCCCCTCCTCCTGAATCTGCTGTGGGTTGTTCTCCTGCTTGCGCTGCTGCTGCTGCTGCTGTGACCCGGGGGCATAGGCTGCACACGTGCCCGTGCCCAGCTCCCCGCCGCTCCCGCCCTGCCCCCCAGCCGCCCCGTATGTCGGGCGGTGCTCGTGCGAGCCGAACGGCCGTTCCTGGTTCGCACAAGCGACGACCCCACCCCCCTGCCCCTCCAGCTCGTGCGCCCCCTGCTGCAGCTGTTGCCAGTCGAGCTGCTGCTGGTGCTGTCCTGGCAAACACGCAGGCCCCGGCGCCGGAGCGTGCGGGTGCGGCTCCGGCCGGAACAACGGGTTGGCGGTTGTGGGCATGGCAAGCGGCGGCGCTGCATCACCGCTGGCGCAGGCAGAGGCAATGGATACAGGGCCGGACGAGCCCCCTCCTGCTGCCGTGCCCGCACCGCACCCGACCACCAGCTCTATGGCACCCGCCCCGCTGCCGCCCGCCTCGGACTCTAGCGAGCAGCTCCCGCCAGCCGCCAGCAGCTCCTGCCCATGTCCTTGCCGCTGGACATGCACCTGCCCCTGCTCCCCCTGCCCTTGCTGCCCCTGCCCCTGGCCACTGGGCTGTCGCTCCTCCTGGCTCTGCGCCTGCCCCTGCCCCTGCCCATGTCGTTCCTCTCCGTGCCCACTCCCATCCTCATCCCCTTGCCCATGTCGCTGGCCACGGCTAACAGCATGCGAGTGCGGTGAGGAGCCCTGCAGCTGCCCACGGCTGCCGCGCAGAAGCGCTTGCACGGCACCCGCGATGCCAGAGCGCGCGCCCCCCTTGTTCCCGGGCTCTGCCCCCTCCCCCCTGCGGTTGCTCGCCGTGGCGCGCGCCTTGCCGTCTGCGGGCACCTGGTGCGCGGAGCTGCGGTGGCCGCGCTTCGGCGGGGCTTGTGGCCGCAGGCGTTTGATGTGGGGTCCGAGCTTGGGGTCGGAGGGCTCGTGATCGCGACGCACCTCCAGCAGACCCTCTGTGGGAAAAAAGGTGGGTTTCTGGGTTGGTAGGTTGGTGGGTCAGTGGTTTAGCGGGGCGTCGTGTTCGTGATAATGGCGCACTTCCAGGAGGCCCTCTGTGGGAAAGAGGGTGGGTAAGCGGGTTGGTGGGTGAGTGGGTCAGTGGAATGGTGGGCTAGCGGGGGATTCGGGTCAGAGGGCGCATGCCCCTGGCGCACCTCCAGCAGACCTTCGGCGGGCCGGAGGGTGAGGTGGTGGGTTTGTGGGTTAGCAGCTATTGGATATACGGGAGTTGGGTACAGAGGGCTCGTGCTCGCGGCGTACCTCCAGCAGGCCCTGTGGTAGGAGCGTGGTTTATTGGGTCAGAGAGTTAGGTCAGGCGGGGTTGGCGTTCGCGGGGCTTAACTACCTGCGGACCTGCAGCAGACGGACGGTGTGGCGGCCGTGAGGGTGTCCAGGGGGGTAGGCTGGACCAGGCAGATGGCTAGGTAGGCAGCTGGGCAGCCCCCCAGGAAAGGGCATCAGCTTGTAGCGGATGATGCCAAGCGGTTATCTGGTACATATATGGTATGGTATACTGGATATCACACACAAACGTGCATGCCGGCGCGACGTACCTGTCAGGAAGTACAGGGCCCCCTCGACCTCGCCCTGGGTCGTCACCACGTCTCCCCGCTCGTACACCTGGACCTGCACCAAGGGCAAGAACACAACCCGTATCGTTAGGCTGATGACAGCTGGTATGTCGCCGATGTGGGTGCCCTTGCTCTGCCCGCAGGTGCCTCAGATGCTACTCAGCCCACCACCCGTTCACCTGCACTTTGGCCAACAAGGTCCGTATGTGGCTCCACGGTGGCCAGGCAACACTTTTCATCTTCTGCACCCTTGCACCTAACCCTGGCACGCGTGCTGCTCAGCCACGCTAAGCGGGAACGTTCTTGAACCCACCTGCAGCCGCAGCAGCACGCCCACCAGCGCACGGCACCCACACAGTCCTTCCTCTGTCCCAGCCTGCAACCACGCATCTGCACGCCCCATGCTCTAACACTACAACGCCCCACCTGCAGCCGCAGCAGCAGGTCCACCAGCACATGACGCCCCACATTTATTCCCCTCTGGGTCTTACACACCACCAGCACGACGCCCCACCTGCAGCCGCAGCAGCAGGTCCACCAGGAACTGCGGCGGGCGCGGCTCCAGCCACGGCACGCGTGACACCACGCCGTTGAACAGGCACAGCACCACCTCCGTGCGCAGCATGCTGGGCAGGCCTGGGGGAGGCAGGGCAAAAGACGATTTGCTTGGAGGAGACCTTCGTCAGCTAAGATAGCTGACGTGCAACGCAGCAGCCAACCTGGCGAGGGGCAAGGAACGGTGTTGGGTGCATCCGTGGGCAAGCATGGCTTTGCAGGTACGCCGTGAAAGGTTCCGTGGCACAGGGCCGCCTCGGTGCGCAGCATGCTGGACAGGCCTGAAGGGGCAGGGTGAGGGGCGGGATGCGGATCATGGGCGCAAAGTGGGCACGGACACGTGGCCTTCTGGGAAGGCCTGAGGGTGCGATGGCCGTACGCCGAGAATGGGTCCAGGGGTAACAAGGCTCACAGCGCCACACACGACACCAGCGGCTAGCCCCTTCCCCTCAGCATGCACCCATGCTAATACACACGCACCGTTGGTGCCCCTCGTCCGCCTCGCTGAGCTTCCTCCAGTGCACCCAGCCCCACACACACTGCACCCCCTGTCCCTTCAATACCCCTAACCCACGCTAATACACACCCACCGTTGATCACGTCCTTGTCCTCCTCGCTCAGCCCCCTCCAGTCCACCGCCGCGTAGTACCGCTGCACACGTTTGGCCAGGTCGCCCCGCAGCCGCCGAGTGCGCACAAACTGGAACAGGTCCTGGCGCCGCTGCGACACCTTGGCCTGCGGGAGAAGGGGTGGGCGTCAGGGCGTTACTTCAGTGAGTGTCCGTAATGAGTTTGCAGGCCGCTGGCCTGCGGGGCAGTACCTGCCGTATGTGTACGCGTGGGACGTCTTGGCCTGGAACTTAAGGGACGGGGACTTGGCCAGCATGTAATCAGATGATGCACGTGAACGCCTTAGTTTAGGCCGAGCACCGTGCATCGCGCAGGTAAAGGGCACATCTCTCCCCAGGCGCCGACGATTATGTGAATGTGCAGGTAGTGTTCCGTAAGAGTGACTGGCAGCAGCCGGTCTGCCGCGCCGTAATGTGTCGCTGGACTGAGGTGGCCATGTGTGTTGGACGAAATGAAAATTTGGCTGCCTACCTCCACGGACGTTGTGGCCCCCAGGTATGCGCTGAGCGCGCCCATGAACCAGCCGACCTAAATGTGGGCAGGGGAGGGGAGAGGCCATGTAATTAACGTTCAACAAACATACCGACCTGTGTGGGGGCAGGGTGCTGGAGCCATGTAGCTCAGGCCCAGCACACAAACTGACTGTAGCGGTTGCGGTAGTTGTGTCAGTGCAACGTGGATGAGCGGCTTTGGTGCTGGGGCTTTCGGGCAGTGCAGCTCAAGTGATACAGCTCGCGTGCTCAGCTGATCTTGACGCGGTACGGAAGGGGCAGGAGCGCAGGACTAGCAGGAGAGCCACGGCACGCGAGTGCATGCATACGCATACGTGTACGTGTCAATGCATGTGATCAAGCATTGTCTTCATGACAGCGCTCGGGCCGTTTGCACACTGGGCCGTGCTGTAGTGGCAGCACACGCTTGCAACGCCCGCGACGTCATCCTCCCTCCCCATCCACCCACCATGACAATGCCGGTGATGGCCATAACGATGCACCAGAGCTGCGCAGCAGAGGGTAGGCAGCAGGGCAGGTGGCAAGGTTACCGAAGGCTAGGCTAGGAGGTGTGCATGCAGTGCACACCCACGAAGGACCGTCCGCGGCAAGGGCACTTGCGGTCAGGAAAGGTTGTTAGGTAAGCTGTCAGGAATGCGGGACAATCGTGATAGTAGCTGGTTGGTGGGCTTACAACTTAATCCGTGAGGTCGGGGACAGAAGTCTCGCGCGCAAACTAACCCACCTTCTCCGCGACGCTGGTGATGGTAATGTCACCGTAGCCCACCTGGCAACGTGTAAATGCAGAAGCGCAGCGGAAGAGGGGTGAGTCAAGTGTCTGCCACCTATGGCTTTGCTAAGTACTAAGGCACAAGGGCTAGAAGGCATCCGCCTCTTGGTTGAGAGTGGGTACAGAGGCTGCACATGAATCGTAGACGGCCGGATTGGGCTGGAACGCAATCCTAGAGTCATAGCCGACACAGTGGCCCTCACCGTGAAGAACGTGTAGACCGCCCAGTAGATGGAGATCATGTATCTGGTGTCGCAGGGGCGGGAAGGGGGCGGCACACATGGCAGTGTGCCAGAAGGTAGTAACGAAGGTGGGGAAGGCGAGGGGCCGGCAGCAGCACTGCAGCGGAGGCCACGCATGAGCGCTGCATGCTGGACCGGAAAGGCAGCATGTACCCCTACAGTACGCTTGCCGATCAGCCGCCGGCCTCGAATGTAACGAGGATTAATGCAATTATCGAGTGCGACTGTGCACGAGTGGCAGTGACACCGGCGCAGCTGCTCGCTACCGGGTTGCGCCCCGTTGCCTGACCGAAGCGCTTAAGACACGTGTGCCTCACTACCACATGTGCCGGTGCGGTTGCACGTGTAGGAAACCATCGATCAGGGAACATGGACTTCCCAAAACCTTATTAATCACCCACCAACCCAAGCGTAATCCACTTGCCCGCCCACCTGCCCCCCTTGGAGCACTCTTTAACTTCCCCTTCCCCAGCCTGGTCGTCAGCCTTCCTCGCGCCCGTCCCAGCCCCAGCCTGCCTTCACACCCCCGCCGCACCCTGCCCCGCTGCCTTGTTTCGCCTTTTTCCCTTTCCTCTAACCACTAACGTTTTTCTTGCCTCGTGCTGTCCGCTCCTGCTGCTTTCAGGTCAGTAACTTCGGGGATGGGCGCGCGTTCGGGACTGTGCTGGCTTGCAACCGTTGCGGGACCATAGGCACGAGGTCGCATTCAGCTGCTAGTTCAGCCTCAGCTTACAGCCTCAGTCTCAGCGGGTTGGTTCGGGTTTGGTCGTGTTTCGCAGCCCGCCCTTCCGCTTACAGGGCAGCACAGCGTTTACTGGGACATTCAGGTAATATTTGTCGTTCTTGCTTTCCGTTCGCCAACCAACTCACTCTTCTCGTGCAGGCACCAGCGTTTCCGTGCTTCCCTGACACCTCACACGGTTTCCTCGCGTTTTACGCGTACCCCCC
>VFQN01001271.1_pt1 | contig 43055 bp, 47 predicted proteins | sample 3512371 | NCBI WGS metagenome assembly VFQN01 (sample SAMN10412370, study PRJNA504923) | tailings metagenome | isolation source: Replicate 2 from Balatoc abandoned mine | place: Philippines: Itogon, Benguet | collected 2017-08-28 | reverse complement strand
CGCCTCTGTTCGTGCCGAGCTGGACCACGCTCGTCGCGCTCATCCTGGCCAAGGGCATCGTGGTGCTGGGCATCATCGTGCTGCTGCAGGCCGGACAGGTGTCTTTCGGACACGCGATGTTCTTTGCCGTCGGTGCCTACGCCGCGGCGTTCTGGGGCAAGTATCTCGGCATCGGCGATCTCGCCCTCTACGTACTGCTCGGCGCGGTACTGGCGACTATAAGTGGTTTCGTGGTCGGCCTGTTCGTGGTGCGCTACCGCGAGATCTTTTTCGGAATGCTGAACTTGGCGTTCTCGATGGTGCTGTGGTCGCTCCTCGAAAAGATGTTCCACTACACCAACGGCGCCGACGGCATTCGCGTCGCACGTCCGACCGTAGTCGGCATGACGTTCTCTCCGGACGCGTTCCAGTTCGTCATCCTCTACATCAGCCTCGCGCTCGCGATTCTGGCCTTCGCCTTGGTTCAACGCTATCTCGACAGCCCGCTCGGGCACATGCTGCGCGCCATCAAGTCGAACGAGACAAGGCTCGAGTATCTCGGCACCTCGGCACGGCGCGTGCTCCTCGCGGGCTACGTGCTATCAGCCTTTCTGGGCGGCATCGGCGGCGCTCTGGTGGCGGTCATTCAGGGCATCGCGACGCCGGAGTTCGGGTTCTGGACCAAGTCGGGCGAGTTCGTGTTCATAGCCATCCTGGGTGGCGTCGGAAATGCACTTGGCGCATTCGCCGGAGCGGCCGTGTTCGAGATCGTCCGTTTCTTCGCTGCCGCCAAGCTTGCAAACGCCTGGCAGCTCATTCTCGGCGTGGTGCTGATCGTCATCATCCTGTTCGCGCCCAATGGGCTCATCGGGCTCTTGTCTCGCAACAGCAGGCGCAAGGAGGACAACTGATGGGCGATGTTCTTCTGAGCGCGCGCGGCATCAGCATCCGTTTCGGCGGCGTAGTCGCGGCGGATAATGTCGATCTCGACGTGCTCGACGGCGAAAGCCTTGCAATAATCGGCCCGAACGGAGCCGGCAAGACGACTTTCCTCAACATCTCGACTGGCTATCTGCGGCCGCAGGCCGGCGTGGTGACTTTCCTCGGCAAGGATATCACTGCGCATCCGCCGCGTACGATCACGCGGCTCGGCATTGCGCGCGCGTTCCAGATCCCGCAGCTCTTCCTCGACCAGACAGTGATGGAGAACATGCTGATCGCCGCGGCATCTCACGCCCGACGCTGGACGCCGCTGAGCGCGATGTCGGCTATGCCGCAGCGTAATGACATGGAGCGGCTGCTCGACCTGGTCGGTGTGATGGACTACGCCGAGCGACCGGCGCGCGAGCTCCCCGAGGGACAGCGCAAGCTTGTCGACATCGCGCTCGCCCTTGCCTTGAAGCCGAAGCTCCTGCTGATGGACGAGCCGACGTCTGGCGTCGCCTCATCGGAAAAGCTTGGGATCATGGATATCCTCACCTCGGCGCTGGCCCAAGAAAAAGTGACGAGCGTATTCGTCGAGCACGACATGGACATGGTCGAGCGCTATGCGAACCGGGTGGCGGTGTGGAGCGCCGGCAAAATCCAAAAACTGGGACCGCCGGCCGAGGTCCTGAAGGATCCTGCGGTGCGTGAGCAGGTCATCGGTATCTAGGCGGGACACAACGATGCTGAGCTTCGAGCGCGTTAATGTTTCCATTGCCGGTTCACCGGTGCTGCGAGACGTAAGTTTCAGCCTCGCAGCGGGCTCGAGTTCGGCCCTCGTCGGGCGCAACGGTGCGGGCAAGACGACGACCGTGCGCACCATCATGGGTTTCACTGAGGCCAGCGGCCAAGTGCAACTCGCCGGCGAGAACCTGACGCGCGTGCCGCCGCACAAGCGTCCGGGCCTTGGCATCGGCTATGCGCCGGAGGACCGGCGGCTCTTCTCGGCGTTCACCGTCGAGGAGAACATTCTGCTTCCGGCGCGGGTAGCACGTCTGTCGAGCGAGGAAACGAGGCGCCGGCTCGACCGAGCCTATTCGGTGCTGCCCGAGTTGAAGGAGCTTGCGCCCCGACCCGCGGGCTCCGTGTCCGGCGGACAGGGAAAAATGGTCGCGCTTGGTCGCGCGCTCATGCTTGGGACGCGTCTTGTGATTCTTGATGAGCCGTTCCAGGGGCTCGCACCAGTGCTGGCGCAGCGCTACGTGGAGGCGTTGCGTCGACTGCGCTCTCAGGACAAAGACATCACCCTGCTGATCACGGAATCGAACCCGAAGCTCCTCGAAGGCTTCACCGATACACGCCTCCTCATAGAGCGTGGAGAGATCTCGGTAAGCTAGGTGGACTTGACCAGCCTTGAACCTCACACGCCATGGCCGGCGACGTCCGGCGCATTCCGGATTTCGCCGTGCTTGATTTGATACAGGCCCACGTCCAGCCAGCCCGCCTCGAACCCCACCTCGCAATATACGAGATAGTAGTCCCAGAGCCTCCGGAAGCGCTCGTCGAAGCCTAGCTCCGCTATTCGAGGCCAGGCGTCATTGAAGCGCCGCCGCCAGTCGGCGAGGGTGCGAGCATAGCTGGCGCCGAACTGATTCGTACTGGCCACGAGAAGGCCAGCGCGTGCCGCCTGAGCGGCAATGATCGCCTTCGTCGGCAGCATTCCACCCGGGAAGATCTGGAGCTGAATAAAGTCCGGGCGCTTCCGGTAGGCTTCGTAGCGGCTTTCATCGATCGTGATGACCTGCAGCACCGCGATGCCATCGGGTGCCAGTGACGACGCGATCTTCTCGAAGTAGGCGGGCCAATAGGCTTCGCCGACCGCCTCCATCATCTCGATGCTGGCGATCCGATCGAATGTGCCGGTGACTTCGCGATAGTCCTGAAGGCGGATGTCGGCGGAACCTGCGAAACCAGCGAGGCGCTCGATGGTGTGACTCCGCTGCTCGACCGAAAGCGTGAGCCCGGTAACGTGGCATCCGTGCTGCGCGATCAGATAACTTGCGAGGCTCCCCCAGCCGCAACCGATTTCGAGAACGCGCTCCTTGCCGCTCAGCTCGAGCAGCTCGGCAACGCGGGCGATTTTGATTGCCTGCGCCTGGGCAAGTTCCGTGGAAGGCTTCTCATAGATTGCCGACGAGTAGGTCAATCCGTCGTCGAGCCAGGCCGCGTAGAATGCATTGCCCAAGTCGTAGTGAGCCGCGATGTTGTGACGGCTGTTGCGGAGCGTGTTGGCTCTCAGACGATGGCGCACAAGGGATACAAAGCGTTTGACCGTTGATCCGTCACCGACGGCTGACGCTGAATCCGAATTCTCGATGGCCCACAAAAGCAACGTCTTCAGGTCGTCGCTGTAACAGTGGCCGTCGCCAAGGCATTCGGCAAAGCCGATATCGCCCGCATAGACAATGCGACGAAGCGCTCGCCAGCGGCGCACCGCGACCTGCGCGTTGCGCCCCGCACGCTTGCCTTCAAGCAGCACATAGCTTCCTGAAGGCAGATCGATCCGCAACGACCCCGACTCGAACGATCCAATGATCCAGCGCAGCAGCGCGGCCCAGCGTTCGCCCGACGGCCGGTTGGGCGCCGAGTCGCGCAAGACCTTGAAGGTTGCCGGCTCAGCCATGGGTCCTCCGCGCCGGCTCGACGGGATAACCCGGTGTCGCTGCATGACCGGCGCTGGATCGGTGGGGTCTGACAGCAACCCCCTTGCGCCATATACGCAGCGCTTCCCAGTGGATCGCACCAATGACTTTAACGTTGAGCAGGGGATGCGTCAGACAATGGCGGAGCAGTGCCACGCTCGTCAGCTCCACCCGCTCTCCATGAAGTGCCGTGTGGAGCACAGCGCTTCCCTGCTGCTTCCCCGTGATCGCCACCGCGATGCGCTCGGCCGGCGGGCGGACGCGAAACGTGTAGTCCAGCGACATGTCCATGAAGGGCGAGACGTGAAACGCCTTTTCAGCCGTCTGCTGCAAGGTCCCCGACGCGTCTCGTGCCGCTTCGATCACGTAACTGTGGCGCTCGCCGAAGGTGTTGTGCACCTCGTAGATGATTGCGGCGACGTTCCCAGACGCCTCGTAACAGAAATAGATGCTCAGCGGATTGAAGGCATAGCCGCAGAAGCGCGGCATGGTCAGCAGCTCGATTCGCGCGCAAGCATGCGACAGCCCCGCTGCCTCGAGGCGAGCCTCGACATATCCGCGCAGATCGCCCGAGCCATGCCCGCAGTCTCGATCATGGAGCGCAAGAAGGTTGAATCGATTGTGCGAGAAAATGCGGAGCCTGCGACCGAGCGTTGGCACCTCGTCCAGATCGAGAAGCATCCACCAAACACGATATCGAAATCGATGCGGCCGCGGCACGCACCGGTTGTGCATCACCCAACCACTGTAGATGGCCGATCTCAGCGTCATGAGGCCGCCATCAGTTCCGCAGCTACCGGCCTGTGGCCACGCAAGATCCTGCCCGACTCGTTCGCGACCTCCCACGGCCGACGTACGCCGCCCAGATCCTCGGCAACGGCAAGCCCGGCCTGCAACCCATCCTCGTGAAAGCCGGCACCGAAATAGGCGCCACAGAACCACGTATTGCGCGTCCCCTGGAGGGACCAGAGTTCCTTCTGTGCCGCGATGGCGCGGCTGTCGAATATCGGATGTGCGTATTCATCGACGCGCAGCGTCGATTCAGTCGAGGGTGAGGGCGAAGGATTGATCGTCACGAACAGGGGAACGGCGGTCGGTAACGGCTGCAACCGGTTCATCCAGTACGTCACGAAGGGACGATCGCGCTCGACGTAGTTCCAGCTCGACCATGTGCTGCGGCGGCGCGGCATGTACGCCCCATCCATATGGAGAACGGCGCGGTTTCGCCCATAGCGAATAGCGCCGAGAAGGCGGCGCTCATCCTCGCTCGCATCCTCGAGCAGCGCGAGCGCCTCGTCGGCGTGCGCCGCGATCACGGCATGATCGAACACCGCAGTTGTATTGTCGGCCATCCGCAAAGCGACGCCGGCCGCGCCGCGCCGGATCTGGACGACCTTCGCATTCTTGCGGACGCGCCCGGCAAGCGGCTCGGCAAGCTTGCGGACGTATTGCTTGCTGCCGCCGACGACCGTGTGCCAATCTGGCCGAGCGCGCAATTTCAGCAATCCGTGGTTTTCGAAGAATCGGATGAACGCCGCCGCCGGATAGTCGAGCATGGCTTCGGCGGGTGACGACCAGATTGCGGCAGCCATAGGTAGAATGTGATCGTCACGGAACCGTGCACCATAGTTTCGACGATCGAGATAGGCGCCGAGCGTCTCTGGATCCACGGCGAGTTGCTCGAGGTCCCGACTGGCCGTAGCATAAAATCTACGGAGATCGCGCAGCATCGACCAGAATGCAGGGCGCACGGCATTGAGCGGCTGCGCGAACAAGGAAGCAAGGCTCGTCCCGGCGTACTCAAGGCGGCCATCGTGCCGCGAGACGGAGAAGGACATTTCAGTCTTGCAGACTGCGACACCGAGTTGCTCAAGGAGCGCCACGAGATTGAGATACGTCTCGGGATTGAAAACGATGAACCCTGTATCGACTGCAATGCGCCCCAGCGGCCCGTCCACATCGACGGTGTTGGAGTGCCCGCCAAGGCGATCATCCTGCTCGAAAAGCGTCACATCGTGGCGCCGCGAGAGCAGCCACGCTGCAGAAAGCCCGGCAATGCCCGAGCCCACAACGGCTATTCGGAGACCAGGTAGCGATGCAGCGGCCATCTAGGACTAAACCGAAGTTGACGACGCCAGATCAACGAGTGGCCGCGGCTGTTGGATCACATCAAAAGTGTGATCCACGAGCGGATCAGGAGCGTTGGACCTGGCATGCAAGCCCAGACGAGACCGATGCGCACGATGCAGACCGCGGCTCATTTGCCGGGGCGGCTAGGGGTTAGGCTCTATTTGCTGAAGTTTGGGAAGGCCGCGAACGGAGTGACAGGTAGTCAGGACAAACCGCTCGAGGCACAGGCGGACTTCTCCGATCTGATCGTGGCAATCGCCCGGAATCAGGATCAGACTGCATTTGCGCGCCTGTTCGAGCATTTTGCCCCGCGCATCAAGGCGCTCATGATGCAACTCGGCGCATCGCCTGCGCGTGCAGAAGAGCTGGCGCAGGATACGATGCTTGCTGTTTGGAGCAAGGCTCGACTGTTCGATCCTGAGGGCGCAAGCGCTTCCGGGTGGATCTATCGGATATCGAAGAACCTGCACGTGGATGCGTTGCGCCGAGATCGTCGACTTGCCGCATTGCCAGCCGACGCCGAGCCCCTGGATGCGCCGCAACCGGATGCGATCCTTTCGGCTAGAGATGCGGAGGGACGTGTGCGGGCGGCGATTGCGGCCCTCAATCCAGAACAGCTGCGCGTAGTAACACTCTCGTTCTTCGAGGATAAGCCTCACGCCGAGATCGCGCGCGAGCTGAACATTCCGTTGGGCACGGTGAAATCGCGCGTGCGGCTGGCGATGCAACGGTTGCGCGATCTGCTGGATGGCGAAGCATGAGGACGATCCTTCATCATCCCTCCGACGAGACGCTGACGGCCTACATTCGCGGCAGCCTGGATGAAGGTCGCCGCGTGCTGGTGGCAGCGCACGTCGAGCTCTGTGCGTCATGCTCACGGATGGTATCTGCGTCCGATCACCTCGCTGGGGCGCGGCTCGCGGCTGGTCCGGCGGCGCCGCTGGCAAGCGATGCGCTTCGCACGGCGATGCATCGCATCGATCTGGCCGCCGCCGGTGCTTCACCGGAAATACAGCCGAACGCGAGTGATAGACCCTATAATCTCGCGGCGCTTTCGGGCTGCACACTAGGCGCTTGGCGTTGGATCGGACCCGGCGTGCATTGGCGGTCGGTATCGGTGCCGGCGCACAACGGGGCACGGGTCTTCATGCTGAAGGCCGCGCCTGGGACAGGCCTGCCCCATCACACGCATACGGGTACCGAGCTCACTCTCATCCTGCGCGGCGCTTTTGCCCACGAGGGTGGCCGCTACGGTGTGGGAGACTTCGACGAAGCGGACGGCACCGTCGAGCACCAGCCGGTGATCGAGCCGGGCGAGGAATGCATCTGCCTGGTCGCCATGGAAGGGCAGCTTCGCTTGCTCGGCCTGGTGGGGCGTCTCATGCAGCCTTTCGTCCGGATGTGAACGATGACGGTCTCCACATTCGTTCTCACGGTAATGCTTCAGGCGATGGCGCTATCGGCGATCATGGCCGGGGCGTGGCTCGTACAGCAGAAGACAGGGAACTCCGGATGGGTGGACGCCGTGTGGACCTTCGGCCTCGGCGCGGTCGGCGGTGTCGCGGCGCTGGTGCCGATATACGATACCGACGACGCCGTGCGGCGGTTCCTCGTCGCCGCGCTGCTTCTCGCGTGGTCGGCGCGCCTGGGGCTCCACATCGTCTCCCGTACGGCCAAAATCGCTGATGACCCACGATACGCGGAGCTTATACGAGGCTGGGGTCCCAATGCGCGGCGGGAGATGTTCTGGCTGCTCCAGAAGCAGGCGCTGGTCACGATCCCCCTCGCGGCGTCGGTGTTTCTCGCCGCGCACAATCCGGCCGTCGAGATGCGGCTGCAGGACTGGGTCGCCGTATGCTTGCTGGTTGTCGCGATTGCGGGTGAGGCGATTGCAGACCGCCAGCTTCGGCAATACCGCTCAGTTCCAGGTAATCGAGGCAAAGTTTGCGACGCCGGCCTTTGGCGCTGGTCACGCCATCCCAACTACTTCTTCGAGTGGCTGGGTTGGGTCGCGTATCCGCTGATTGCGATCGATCTGAGCGGCGCATACCCCTTGGGCTGGCTCGCTGTGGCCGCTCCCGTGTGCATGCACTGGCTGCTCGTCCACGTATCGGGCGTGCCGCCACTCGAGGAGCACATGCTGCGCTCGCGGGGAGATGCCTATCGGGCATACCAGGCGCGCACGAGCGTCTTCTTTCCGGCGCCACCGCGGCGAATCGAAGGGAGTTCGCGCTCATGACGGTATGGCAAGGTGCATTTCATCTCGCCGAGCGCGCACTGGTCCCTGACCGGCTCATCCGGCTGGCAATCGGATCGCTCGTGGGGCGGACGAGCAGGCGCCTTGCTAGGGCGGATCCATACGCTTCCGCGCGCTTCATAGATGAGCTGGAGCGTTTGCCCATTGCGATACACGCCCACGTCGCCAACGATCAGCACTACGAAGTGCCGGCGGCATTCTACAAATTTGTCCTTGGCCCTCGGCGCAAATACTCCTGCTGCTACTACGATGATGCCGGAACGAAACTCGTCCAAGCCGAGGAGCGGGCCCTTGCGCTAACGGCGGAGCACGCGAGACTTGCCGACGGCCAGCGCATTCTGGAGCTTGGCTGCGGCTGGGGATCGCTATCGCTGTGGATGGCGCAAAGCTACCCACGCGCACGCATCCTCGCCGTGTCCAACTCGCGCTCGCAACGGGCGTTCATTCAGTCCGAGGCCGCGTCGCGCGGTCTGGAAAATCTCGAAGTGATCACGGCTGACATGAACGAGTTCGCAACCGACCGATGTTTCGACCGTATCGTGTCGGTTGAGATGTTCGAGCACATGGCGAACTGGAGGGCGCTGCTGGCAAGGTGCCGCGGCTGGCTCGCACCCGACGGACGGATGTTCGTGCATATTTTCTCGCATCGCGACATGCCTTATCGATTCGACCACACCGACAAGGACGACTGGATCGCGCAACACTTCTTCACGGGCGGCTGCATGCCGAGTAGGGCACTCATCCGCTCATTCCCAGACGTGCTCGAAGTCGAGAGTGAATGGTACTGGGATGGTACTCACTATGCGCGCACCGCCGAAGACTGGCTTGCGAACTTCGACGCCAATTCTGAGGCAGTAGCGCGAGTGCTCCGCGCGACCTACGGGCATGACGCAGCGCTGTGGCGAAGCCGCTGGCGCCTATTCTTTCTTGCCACGTCCGGGTTGTTTGGGTTCGATGGGGGCCGCGAGTGGGGTGTGAACCATTATCTCCTCAGGCCGCCTTCGTCTTGACGGCTCTCAGGGGCGCCAGTTCGTCAGCAGCGCGGTGACGGCCACAGCCACGGCGCCGGACGCAACAGCTCCGTACAGAATATCCACCAGCGTTATTTGAAGGCTCCAATTCCGCAGGGTGGCGTAATTGGTCAACTCGTACGTCGCATACGCAAATAAGCCGAATAGAGCGCCATTGGTCAACGCAGTAGGTATCGAACCGGATTTGATAGCCGGCGCAATGGCGAAGAACACCAGGCCTGCCGGATAGATGAGATAGAAAGCAATCGCCGGACCGACCTTAATGGTCGGAAGTAGGATATCGCCGAGCGTCTGCTTGTAGAGACGCGCACCCATCGTCATCAACCAGGCAACGTCCAGCGCACCGAACAAGACAAGCGCGATGATATAGGCGAAGACATAGTTCACTGGTCAACCTCAGCTCGTTTTTGTCACAACGCCGCCGAGTGCCTTTTGGATCACTCGCAACATTCAGATGTCGACTGGGTGTATCGCGAGCAGCGGCCGGCGGCCAGTGATCTGCGTCGAGCCCTCGATCGTTAGGATGGTGGAGGCATCATTGGTCGGGGCAAAAGCACCTTCATGGACAACACCTATCGGACCGATCTCCCGACGCCCGCGTCCGCCCGCATTCGCGAGCGTCTGCGCAAGGCGGGTAAGAGATTCTTCGCCAACGACAATATCGCCGACTTCGTCGCGCCGGGTGAACTGGATGAGCTGATCGCCGAAGTCACCTCCAAGATGCAAGCCGTACTCGAAGGCTTGGTGATCGATATCGAGAACGATCACAACACGCGAGATACGGCGCACCGCGTCGCCAAGATGTATCTGTTGGAGGTATTTGGAGGACGGTATCGGGCGGCGCCGTCCGTTACGGAGTTTCCAAACGTTACCAGCCTCAACGAGCTGATGATCGTAGGGCCGTTGACGGTGCGCAGCGCGTGTAGCCATCACCTGTGCCCGATCATGGGGCGCTTGTGGGTCGGCGTCATGCCTAACCAGCACTCAAACCTGATCGGCTTGTCCAAGTATCAGCGACTGACCGACTGGATGATGAACCGACCGCAGATTCAGGAGGAGGCCATAAGTCAGATGGCCGAGATCCTGATGAGCATGGTCAAGCCCGACGGCCTTGCTGTCGTAATGGACGCAGATCACTTCTGTATGCGCTGGCGCGGCGTCAAGGAAAGCGCAGCACGAATGACCACTAGCGTGATGCGCGGGTCCTTCCTGAAGAACGAAGCGCTGCGGCGCGAATTCCTGTCATTCATAGCACGGAAGGAGTAGGCGCTCATGCTGGTGCGTTGCCTCTATGCGAGCCGCGCCGTTCGAGCTGGCGAGAACCTGCTTAGCGCGATACTGGAGCAGTCGCGCCGCAACAATCAGAAGACCGGCATCACCGGTCTGCTCATACATACTGACGGCTTTTTTGTTCAGGCCCTCGAGGGCGGACGCGCAGAAGTATCGGCCCTTCTCGCACGGCTGATGCGAGATGACCGCCACACGGATGTTACTCTGTTATCCTTCGCGGAGATCGCCGAGCGGGCCTACTCGAGTTGGACGATGGGACAAACCGATGTGAGCTCGATCAATCCGGCCGCGCTGCTCAAGTACTCGCCTCACGCAAGCCTCGATCCATTCAGTATGACCGGCAGCGCGGCGGCACTTCTGCTGTTCGAGATTGCAATGTCCGGCACAATCGTGCAGCGTTGATGTTGCGCTTGCGGATCTAGCACTGTCGCTTCGCACTAACTGGCGATGGCCGCAGGACCGGTCTCATCGAGTGTCAGCGAGGATGACTCATGAAGGTCTCCGAGATACTGAAACGTAAGGGATTCAACGTCGTCACAGCCAAGACCTCGGACAGTATTGCGACGGTGTCGAGAATGCTGCGCGAGAAGCGCGTCGGCGCTGCGGTCGTCAGCAACGATGGCGTGACAATTGATGGCTTCATTTCTGAACGCGATGTCACGTACAGCCTCGGTCTTCATAAGGCTGAACTCTGCGACATGCCGGTCGAGAAGATTATGACCACACGCGTGATAACGTGCTCGCCTGACGACGAGGTGGCGAGGGTGGCCTCGTCCATGCAGGCGCACCACATCCGTCACATGCCAGTTGTCGACGCGAACCGCATATGCGGGATGGTGAGCATTCGGGATGTACTGAATCTGCGCGTGGACCAGCTCCAGCAGGAAGCTGCAATGCTCCGCACACTAGCGGCCGGGCCCAGAACCGAGACGCAAGACCGCTAGCGCTGCGCGGATGTCTGTGTAGCCGGATAGCGCGTGGCTCGGAGCCGGCAGCAGACATCGACAAAGGCGAGTGGCTACAGCGTCGCCGCGCTGTAAAGTTCATCACCAGTCGCCTTGAGCTGCCGGCCTCTGCCGCAGACCGCTTCCATCACTTGGGCGGAGAGAACTGCTTGACGTAGGCGATGACATCGCGTCGATCCACCTCGTCCGCGAGCTTGAATACCATGCGCGTGGCACCCGTCGCCTGATCGGCCTGCCCCTTGTCGGTGAGGAACTTCTTCAGGAACGCCGTGGGATCGACGAGGTACTCGAAGATGAGCTGCTCGGTCCAAACTAGACCAGCCTTCCCCGCCGATTGATTGAGTTGGGAATAGCCGAAGCCCTCGATCGTCCCGGCCTGTCGACCAATCACGCCGTTGAGCACCGGACCGACGGAGTTCTTCGCATCAGGTCCAACGCGATGGCACGCGGCGCATCGACGGAACACATCCTTGCCCGCTTCGGGGTCGCCTGGCTTCTGCGCCACGCTGACAGTCGGCGAGAGCAGAGCAACTGCAGTTGCCAGGCCTGCTATCGTACGCTTGATCATGATCATCTCCTTTTCAGCCGCTAAGTGTGAGCATCACCCGTGCGGCTTGCTCTATGCATAGTTTCCGCTGGCTCCGCGACGTACCGGCCTGTCAGCGGCCGCTATAAGCGGTGGGCGCAAGTCCGTGCTTGACGGCCCAGTCGAACCAGCTGTCGACGGCAGTACCGGTGAGCAGAATGCCTATCCCACCCGTAAGCGGGCAGAGCACGGCGAACCACCATGCCCAGCGATGGATGGACTCCATCGTGGCGTTGAAGCCCATCGTCCACCGCCAGAAGAGTGCGGCGCGCTCCGTCGCAGTACCTCGATCGGTGATCTGCTCGATCTCGCGCTCGCCACCGTAACGGCTCACCGCAAGGATGGTGGCAGCATGCATCGCGAAGAGAAGCGCCGACCCGTAGAGGAACGCGATCGAGAGCATGTGGAAGGGGTTGTAGAAGAGGTTGCCGTACGTCAGAGAGAACGTGTTGGTCCAATCGAGGTGCGGGAAGATGCCGAATGGCACAGCTTCACTGAAGTTCCCCATCATGACCGGCCGGATGAACCCGAGGACCAGGTAGAGCCAGCCAAATAGATCGGACCGATCTGAGCGTCGCCGATGCGGCCCAGCCAATAGGCCATGAATGGCTTTCCGGAGCGCGGTGCGTCGCCGGCAGGCAACGCCACACCCATATCGATCGGCCCGTGGACCTGCACGCGCGTGAAGATGTTTTGATACTCGGCCATTGCGCAAACCCCTCTAATTCGCCCAGACCGGCAGTTGCAGCCACCAATTCCACCATTCCGACCAGGGAAGATTCTCCGGCCAATAGGGGCCGCTGATGATCATGCAGACCGCGCTCCAAAAGCCCGCGCTGAGCGCAAGGAAGAGTCCCAAGCGATGGATCCCGAGAGTTCCGATCGAGTAGCCGATCGTATCGCGGAAGAAGGTGTTCTCGTGCTCCGGCGTCTTGACCACTTCGCCCTTCGCAGGGTTCGTCGCGGACAGTATGAGGCCGCCGTGCAGCGCGAGCGCCAGGCACGTCGTGAAGAAGAACGTGATGGCGATCATATGAGCCGGGTTGTAGTGGAAATTTCCGTATGTGTAGCCGGTCGTCGTCACCCACTCGAGATGACTGATGATGCCGTAGGGAAATCCGTACGACCAGGATCCCATGAGAATTGGTCTGAAGGCGACCAGTGTCACATAGGCGAAGATCGCGAAGCCAAAAGCAAACGGGACGTGATAGCCGATGCCGAGCTTGCGGCAGATCTCGACCTCACGCAGCGCCCAGGAGACGAACGAGCCGATCGCACATATGGTCACGAGCTGCCATATGCCGCCTTCCTGCAGTGGCGCGAGCGCCAGCCCGTACCGTGGAAGAGGCGGATTGATGCTGATCTTCCAGATGTTCCACGTCGGCCCCATGGAGGCGTCCCAAAGGATGAGACCGACGCCTACAAACACGAAGAAGACGGTGGTCACGCCAAAGAACCCGACATAGAAGGGCCCAACCCAAAAATCGAAAAGGTCGCCGCCGACGAGTGTGCCGCCGCGCACGCGATACTTCTTCTCGAAACTCAGCATTGCCATGGCTTCGCCCTCTATCTCCGTCGCGGGATGATCACTTGCGCTCGCGGCTTTGGAGCCAGGAAAGGCCGGGCTTGAAGCCAAGCCTTTCCTGCGATGTCGTCAGCCAATTTGCGAGTGCGATTGGCTCTGCGGAACGACCGGCACGATGTGCTCGATCGAGGCCTTCGGTCGCGCTGCTCGCGGGCCTTCCAGCCAGTTGAACCGATCCGTGCTCAACAGTATGAAGTGGATCAGCACAGCCAAGCTGAAGAGGAACGTGAAGAGTGCGATAAGCGATCTGCGAGGATCGAAGATCAGCCAGATTTTCCACATGGCATATGCCTCCTAGCCCAACATATGGCCGATGAGCCTCAACCCGCTCTCGGCACAATCGGTCATCGACACGCTGTAGCCGCGGATCGATGGCAGCCAAGGACGCCACATCCAGACGAGGATGTGAGCGACGATGGCCACAGCCGTGAAGGCGATGAAACTCGACATGAATATGCTGTGGAACTCCTTCGCCTCATTCTCCGATAGTCCGGAGGATGGACCCATTGGTCTATCTACCATTCGGCTTCTCCTGGTTCACTTTGGCCCTGAGGCCATCGCTGCGCTGGTCCTGCGCAGCTAGGATCGTCGAGGCGTGATCGCCGCGGCGAGTGTCGCGCGCGGTTCGCCACTGGCCGCGCGAACCGGGATGGCTCGTCTGTGTCGCTCAGCCCTTGAATGCGATGGCGGCACATAGTGATGCTTCCTCTTTGGCCTCGGTCCAGACGGAGCGTGGCGCTTCAGAGCGACGCAACAGGACCACGCTCAGCAGTCGCGCAATCGATGCCGCGATGATGAAGACCACGACAACGTAGGCCAACGTCACCACTATTGCCGCTTCCATGCCACGGAAGGTCTCGTGTTCGATCTTCTGAGTCATGAACGTGAGCTCTTCGAGCGAAATCAGCATCACCATCGAAGAGTTCTTCACGACCTGAATGAGCTGCGTCGTAAGCGGCGGCAGTGTGATGCGCAGGGCCTGAGGCAGAATGACCCGACGAAAGCCCTGGCTGAAAGAAAGCCCTGTGCACAAGGCGGCTTCCATCTGTCCCTTCGGAAGCGACCGGATTCCGGCAGCAACGACGTCGGAAATGTAGCTGCTCTGGTGGAGCGAAAGCGCGAGGACTCCTGCCAGGAAAGCGTCCAAGTGAAGGACGAAATAGGCGAAGAACACCTTGATTACTGCGGGGATGTTGCGAAGCACGTTTGCATACAGCAAACAGCCCTTCACGACATAGAAGTTGGGCATCATCCGGCCGCAGCCTGCGATGATGCCCAGAACCATTGCCAGTACGACAGAACACGCAGAGACCTGCAAAGTGGTTTGCAGGCCCTGCAGAAGATCGTTCTGGTAGGTCAGTATTATGCGCCAGTCGAACATCACGTTCTTATCGGCCGAAGAGGCGGCACCGCCCCTGCCCTATTGCTTCCAAGGATCCCGTTCCTTGCCGATGGTGAGCACACCAGGCTGCAACATGCCGTTCTGCCAGATGTCAAAGGTCGGCTTCATTTTGTAGTTCTTTACATACAGCTGCTCGAGCGTGCCTTCCGACCACATGCGCTGCAAAGCCCAGTTGATCCAATCGCGCCAGCGGGAGTCATTCTCTCGCATCATGATCGCGCTTGGATCTTTGAAGAACGGCTCTCCGACGATCAGCTTGTCTCCGCCAATCTGCGCCACCATGTCCAACACCGACGCCCGCATCATTGACGGGAACGCAGTGGCGCGCGACTTGCGCGTCCAATACCGAGAACGAAGCCGCCGCCTTGCCGATCGGGGTATAGTTGCTGGATTGGCCGTGATTATCGTCGGCGCCAATCCAGCATCCCAGATCTATGTCCGCAACAAACTCCGTGCATGTTCTGAAGCTGGCATCAGGTCGTTAAAGTTCGAGTTCGATCAGGATGTCACGACACCGGAGTTGATTGAATCGATTCACGCACTCAACGATCGTACTGATGTCCATGGAATACTTGTACAGCTCCCGCTTCCTGACCACATTCCGATCGGCCCGGTGCTGAAGGCCATTTCGGTCGACAAAGACGTTGACGGCTTTCATTTGTACAATGTCGGCGGTCTCGTCGTCGGCGACACCATTTTTCCCCCTGCACGCCATTCGGCGTCGTCAAGCTTCTCGAGCATGAAGGGATCTCGGTGGAGGGTAAGAACGTCGTTGTCGTGGGGGCGAGCAATATTGTCGGCAAACCCATGGCGCTCATGCTCATGCAGCGCGATGCAACGGTCTGTATCTGTCATGCCAAGACCCGCGACCTGGCGCAATTCACCATCCTCGCCGATATCCTGGTTGTTGCGGCCGGTAAGCCCAATCTGATCGTACCCCAAATGGTCAAGACCGGCGCCGTCATAGTTGATGTCGGCATCAATCGCTTGCCCGATGGAAGGCTGGTGGGCGACGTCGATTTCGAGGGTGTGAAGAAGAAGGCGTCTTACATCACACCAGTTCCCGGCGGAGTGGGACCCATGACTGTCACGATGCTCTTGAACAATGCGCTTGTATCCGCGGAGCGAACAATCCAGAGCTGACGCATTTGATAGGGCCGAGCCCGTCTCCACCAGCTCCCGGGTCACAGGTGAAGAACGGCGACGAGCGGCTGGTCGTGCTCAATGCGGTCGCGCGCTCCGTCATCGAGGCGCGCCGCGGGCATGGCGGCGCGTACGTCTTCACGTGCAAGGGCAAGCCGGTCAGCCGGATGATGAGCTCGGCGTGGAAGCGGGCCCGGATCCGGACCGGCCTGCCGCAGGTCCGCGTTCACGAGGGAGCCGATCCCGATTGCTACACGGTGAATGCTAGAGAGTATCCGAGCATTCACAGGCTTGAGCATGCGAGTGAAGATGACCAAGCGAAGTATCGGCGGATCTCCAGACTGCTGGTCTCCTAACCCGGACAGGCGCAGGGAAATGGATGACGCGCACAGCTGAGGTCGAGCTAGAACGTCGGGCGGAACGTGCTCGTGCACGTATCGACAGCGAATCGCTCACTTTCGAACCTACAGCGCTCGATGCCCAGGTCCTCTATGCCGACCCCGAGCCCTATCTCTACCAGACGCCCGCGCTGACGTTGATCCACGGCGACTTCGACGACCATCACCATGGCCGGCTCGATGCAATGCTCGCGGGCCATGCGCGCCTCGAACCTCTGCGGCGTGTCTACGGACGTTGGATCCAAATCCCGCTAATGCTGGGGCAGTCGATCAACGCCGCCTTGAAGCACTGGTGCCACCGGCTGGGTCTGGCCGCGGGTCAAGTCCGGCGGCCCCTGCGCGCGCTCGCGGCTAACCAGCGGGCAGAGATTGACGCCGATCTCAATGCCGCCTTCGCGGCTGTGCACTGCGCACCGCGAGGCTGAGAGCCGTCAGCGAACCGACGTCGTTTCGATGGCAGGCCGGCCCCCGCCCTGGCGCCCGCAGAGGTCATCCCCCCGGTCAGCCCGCAGCGACTGGGATGACGGGGAAGCACTATTGCGCGCAGCCGCTGAGCAAGTGCTCGAAGGAATGGTGTGCAAATGGCGATCGTCGCCCTTCACTACTTCTCGCAATCGCTCATACATAATTCCCGGATGCCCGATCCAGTAATCGTGCGAGTGATCTTCATCGTCTTCAAAACGTGGAGTTGCCGAAACGCGCCACTCCGAACTATACCTGGACTACCGCCATGTTTGCGATCGCCGCCTGCACTTCGGCGTGAAGATCAACATCGACTTCGCTCGCGTCTATTTCGACGACGAGCGCAAAACGCGCCGATCTCTCTTCTGGATTGGGAGTCGTGCTTAGCTTCCACCATCCCGAAACGGGGTGCACGGCCAGGATATTGCGTTGGCGGGAGACGACATGGATGACTTTTGTCGTGCGCACTTCTTACTCTCCAACTTCCGGCAGAGTCTTCGCTGAGCACCCGGCGAGCGTAAGTCACTCACGGAATTGCGAGCAGAACACGAGAGCGCGCTACCGATGCGATGATATTGGGCCGGAAGCCGACACCTGAAGACCTCGCTCAGCTACCCCTAAGTGTTGATCTGCTCGATCTAACGTCGCGCGCGCGACCGTCGCATGTGTTCTCGACGGTCCGGCAGGCCGCATCAAACAAGCGGCTTCGCCGGCATCTCAAGCTTAGAGCCGAGCTCGCCGCCCCAGTACACGCCGAGTTTTGGCGGACGCCCATGGGGGATCTGGCCGCAATGGTCGGCATCCGCGCCTGCAATGGAGAGGCGGATGCGGCTTCCCTTGCTGAAGGCCCACGAGACAGGCAGCAGGGGAACGCGCAGCAGCTCCGGCTTACCAATCGGCATTGGCTCCGCATCGGCGCGCGTGAAACTCCGGTAAGGCCAAGTTGTCTTGTAGTTTTGCGGACAAGGGCTCTCTTTCCGAAGCAGCGCGCGCAGCAGGCCCTCGGTGACGTAGCGTACCGTCCCATCCGCCTCGACCTCGCTCAGATATACGAAGAGCGCTGCATCAGGTTCGCTCGATGATACCCAGAGCGAGGCAATAGCGTGACCCGACAACTCGATCCCTTCGGTGAGCGGCACCGAGGTGTAGGACAGCATACGCACCTCGCGCTCCTGCCAGTCCGTGTAGTAGGTTGTGGTATCGATGCCCGCGATGCGCTCGTAGCGAGTCTGCTCACCGGTCCCCAAACCGAAATCAACCTGATAGGCGTCCGAGCCCGCGCCCAACACCGCGTCGGCCGCCAGAGCTTGCGCGTTCGAGAGGTGGAATTGCCGCGAAGCCGTGATCGGAGGCCATGTCTTGCTCTCCCGCCAGACCTCCTCGTGCTCGGTGAAGAAATGGATCGGCGACTCGTCCGCGAGGCCGGTCTTCTTCCCTGCGAGATGCTCGTCGAAGAAGCGAAGCACCTCGGCGAAGACGTTGAACTGCGGCGCCACGCCGTCGCGCCACGGCGAGACATTGACGCGTGCTCCGTGATCCCAAGGCCCGAGCAGCAGATATTTCTTGCGATTCGGCAGCGTCAGATAGCGGCTGATCGTACCGTTGGCGTAGCCGGCGCCGTCGTACCAGCCGGAAACCGCATAGACGGCCACATCCTCGCGCACGCCGTCGACATAATTGTACGGGCCAAACTTCGCGGACGTGAAAGTCTTGTCGTAGGGCAGCGTGTCGTCCCTGAACTTGAACTCGCTCATGAAGTCGGGCTGGCGAAAGTTGGCGAGGTGCTCGCGCACGGCGGCACGGCAAAGGCTGCCGTCCTCGTCCTCGTCGACGGGTGCCGGCCCCTCGAGATTGGGATCGGCGTAATAGGCGAAGGTTCTGCGCAGATCCCGCTGATCATGATCGAGTGCGACCATGAGGTCGTCGTAGACCTTGGCGAGCTTCTTGATCAGGATACCTCCCGGATAGTAGTTGTCGCTGTAGGTGTCCCATACGGCGAAGAGCGGCGCGATCGCCTTGACCGCGGGGTGCCCAGTGCTCGCGAGAAAGTCGCTCGCCGCACCGAGATATGAGATGCCCGTGGCGCCGACGTTGCCATCCGACCAAGGTTGCGAGATGACCCAGTCCACGATCACGGGATAGTCGTCGCGCTCACGCGGCGAGCGGAAGCTGTCGCGCGTGCCAAAGCTCGCGCCACTGCCGCGCGTATCCACCACGACGACCGCGTAGCCGCGCGGCACGAACATGTCGCGGTAGCGGAACGTGCCTGGACAGGCTTCGGTCGTCGCATCCGGGGCCATCTCGAAGCGCCGGCAGTACGGCGTGAGGATCAGGATCGTCGGCCACGTACGCTCCTGCGCGTCGCCGCCCTGCGGAAGATAGATGTCGATCGCCAGCCGGCAGCCATCGGGCATCGTCAGGTAGCGCGACACCGGATGCGGGACCGTGTAGGTCGCCGGTCGCGTGGCGAGGTATGCGCTCGGTGCGACGCGCCACGCCTGTCCTCGATCGTCACTGTCCGCCATCTCGCGTCCCCGCGTCCGCTACCGTCGCGGCCGCCGCAGACGGTGTCCTGTCTCAGTTACGAACCACGGCCAGCCGCGCTCACGCGGGCCCGACGGGGACCCGTAACGCCACGCCATCACGTGCCGGATCGGCTCCGCCGTCGAGGCGGCCGTCGACGACGCGAATGCCGTGGACGTACGCAATGGTGAACGTCATCGGATTGCGGATGACCGCGTAGCCTCGCGCCTCGAGATCGCGCTGGATGTAGCGCGGGATCCTGTTCGCTACATCGATCGCATTGCTCGTCGAGGAGAACCGGGGCGCGGAAACTGCTTCCTGCATCGTCATGCCGAAGTCGATCGCGTTGAGCGTAGCCTGGAGCACGCCCATGACGATCTGGGTGCCACCCGGCGCGCCGATGATCAGATAGGGATCGTCTCCCTTGAAGATGATCGAAGGACACATCGCACTGAAGCGCGCCTTGCCCGGCGCGATGCTGCCCGCCCGCCCGGGGCGCGGGTCGAACACGCCCATGCAGCCGTTGTACATGAAGCCGAGGCCATCCGTGATGACGCCCGACGGCATGCCGAGCGAGTGCGTCATGGTCACGCAATTGCCGTCGCGATCGACCACCGAGATATGCGTCGTGTCCCGCGAGACCGGCGTGCTCTCGCCGAGGCGCGGCACATTCGCCTTCTCGCCGCTGCGAATGGAGGCCACGAGATCACGCGCGTAAGCCTTCGAGATCAGCCGCTCCACCGGGATATCGACGAACCGGGGGTCGCCGACATGCTTGTCCTTGTCGATCGTCGCGCGCTTCATCACCTCCGACAGCGTCGCGATGTAATCCGGCGTGTTGTGCCCGAGCCTGGCAAGATCGAACTCCTCGAGCATGTTGAGCATCTCGAGGAACATGATGCCGCCGCCGGGCGGCTGATTTGTCGTGACGCGGTGTTTGCGATAGCTCCCTTCGAGCGGCTTGGACCTGACCGGCCGGTACTGCTCGAGGTCGTCGCGGGTGACCAGCGCGCCGTTCTTGCGCATGTCGGTGGCGATGCGCTCGGCGATCTCGCCCTTGTAGAACGTGTCGGCACCGTCGCGCGCGATCAGCTCCAGCGTGCGGCCGTAGTCCTTGTTGTGCACCCAGTCGCCGATCTTTTTCGGCGTGCCGTCAGCCCGGCAATACAGCGCGCGCCCTGACTGCGAATACGTGATGCGCTCATGATTGGCTGTGCGGCCGAGCTGGGCATCCTCGTTCCAGAAGGCATAGACCGCCGGACGCACGAACCAGCCGTCGTGCGCGTATCGGATCGCAGGCTCGACGATCTTCGACCAGGCCAGCCGGCCGTAGGACTTGTGTGCTTCCTCGTACGCCTTGAGCGCGGCCGGGACGCAGATCGACTTGTAGCCGATGTCATTAATGCGGTCCTTGAGAATGAAGCCGAAGCCATCCCGCGTCTCACCTTCGAGGATGCTTGTCCACATGTCCGGCGTCGAGGCGAGAGGTGCTGGAGCATGGAAATCGATATACTCGTGCACCTTGCTGCCCGGCATGTAGATGCCCATGCTGCCGAAGCCGGCGATGCCGCACATGAGCGGATCGACCACGGTCTGCGTCAGCGCGCACGCGATGGCGCCGTCGACGGCATTGCCGCCGGCCTGCATGATCAGAGCTCCGGCCTCGACAGCTTCGGGCTGCGGCGCGGTTATCATTCCTGGTTCGGACACGGTCTCACCTGATCTGTTGGCTCGGCGCCGAAGAAGCAGCCGGCCATGGGCCAGCTGCTCGTGTCATATCGCAAGTATCACTTCCACTTCGCCAGGAAGAACCGGGGGTTCTCGTCGGCATATGCCTTGAACACCAGGTCCTTCGTGAAGGCATAGACGGCCGGCGCCGTCACGAGCGGGAGAACATAGACCTCGTCGGCGATCTTCTTCAGAGCCTTCGCATAAAGCTCCTTGCGCTTGACGGGATCGATCTCGACAGCGGCAGCGTCGGCCCAGGCCTTGATCTCCGGATCCTGCACCAGATCGTCGGGCAGGTGCCTGAAGTACGGATTGACGATCGCCGAGGCGTCATTGACGGAGTAGGAACCCCAGCTCGTATCGACCAACTGCGCCTCGCCCTTATGCTGCTTCTCGCGCACGGCGGCGAACTGAAGGAACTGCAGCTTGGTCCTGATCCCCACCGCAGCAAGATAGCCCATCACGGCTTCGATGCGCGGGCGCATCCGGAAGCCGTAGATATCGAAGTCGAAGCCGTTCGGATAACCCGCCTCGGCAAGCAGCGCCTTCGCCTTGGCCGGATCGTAGGGGATCTGGCGGACGTCGGTGGAGCATCCGGCCTGAGTCTCGTAGCAGAACGAGTACCAGGGACGTGAGCCGGCGCCCAACATGTTCTTGGAGATCGCCGGGCGATCCAGCGCATAGGCGACAGCCTCACGGACCCGCTTGTCCTGGAACGGGTTCTTCGGCCCCCGTCCCATGACGTCGAACTGGAGGAAGAAGATGCGCATCGTCTCGGACGCCAACACCTCGATGTTGGGAACGCGGGCGAGTTTCTTCGAGGCATCCTCATTGAGCTGCCAGATCCAGTCGATGTTCCCAGCCATCAGCTCGGCCATCTGCACGCTCTGATCGGGGATGATGCGAAACTCGATTTTCTTGATCGCCGGCATCCCTTTCGGGCTGCCCTTCATATAATCCGGGTTGACCTCGAAATGGCCTTCCTTGCCCGGCTCCCACTTCGCGAAGCGATACGGGCCTGTCCCGACCAGCTTCACATTGAGGCGCGAGGGACCGGCTTCATCCCAGAACTTATCGGGCATGATCGGGACCGGCCCGGACAGATATTCGAGCGCCGCCGGAAACGCCGTATGTGTCGTGATGCGGACCTTATGCGGGCCAATCTTCTCGGCAAGCTTGACCCAATTGACGTTGCTCGGATTATTGACCTTGTTCTCGGGCTTGATGACGTAGTTCAGCGTGTAGACGACATCGTCCGCCGAGAACGTGCGTCCGTCGTGGAACTTCACGTCGTCTCGGAGATCAAAATCGAGCGTGGTCGGGTTCACCCACGTCCAGCCCTTCGCAAGCAGCGGCTTGTATTCCGAGGTATCGGGATCGCGATAGACGAGGCCGTCCCACACCATCTGCCCGATGATCAGCACCGCTTCGCGGAACGAATTGTAGTAAGGATCAGCCGACGTTATCGACAGGCCGGTCGCCCAACGGAGCGTATCGTCCTTCTTGCCGGCCTCACTCGGTCCGACACCGAGCACAAAACCCAATGCGGCAACCGCGGCGACTCTTGCTCCCTTGGCAATGAACCCGAACATCTCTTCTCCTGCCCACTCGACTACCCGTTGCGCCGCGGCTTTCAACGCGCACGCAGTGTCTTCTATAAGACCCAGCGTGTCCAGCCGACACGATCATCAGTCTGAAGGGCCGTTCGGCACGCCAGGTCATTGATCTTCGTCAGTTTATGAATATCATGCGACCGTTGTCGGTTGCTATCGGGATCCAAAAGCGTGGGCACCTTCGTCTTCAAGCGCCTGATGCTTGCGGTTCTGGTCGTGGCGACGGTCTCACTCATCAGCTTTTCCCTGCTTCAGCTGGCGGGTGATCTCGCGCTCGCAATTGCTGGCGAGTCGGCGACGGCGACGGATGTCGAGGCTGCGCGCAAAGCGCACGGACTCGACCGGCCCTTTCTGGTCCGGTACTTCGATTGGCTCATGGCAGCCATGCGGGGCGATCTGGGGCTCTCCTATTTCTCGAAGGAGCCGGTCGTCGAGATGATCGTGTCGCGTCTTCCGATCACGGCAACGCTCGGGCTGGCGGCGATCGTTGTCGCCTTGCTGATTGCGATCCCCTTGGGCATCGTCGCCGCGCTGTTCCCCAACTCTTGGATCGACCGCTTCGCCCTCACGCTCGCCGTCGTCGGGCAGGCCATGCCGAGCTTCTGGCTTGCGCTGCAGTTCATCGTGATCTTCGGCCTGCAGCTCAGATGGCTGCCGATCTCGGGCACCGGCTCATGGCAGCACTTCGTCATGCCGACCATGGTGCTGGCCTTGAACGCGATACCCGCCATCATGCGATTGACCCGCGCGGGCATGATCGAGGTGATGGCATCCGACTACATCCGCACCGCGCGCGCGAAAGGGCTCGGCGGAATGCTCATCGTGCGCCGTCACGCGCTGCGCAACTCCGTCATTCCGGTGATATCGCTTGCGGCGGTCCAGCTCGGCTTCCTGCTCGGGGGCTCGATCATCGTCGAGGCCGTCTTTGCGCTGCATGGTGGGTGTTATCTGGCCTGGGTCTCGATAAGCCGCTCAGATTTCCCGGTCGTCCAGGGCATCGTGCTGATGTTCAGCCTGATCTATGTCGGCCTCACGCTGCTTGCCGACATTCTCAACGCCAAACTCGATCCGCGCATCAGGCTGTCATGACGATGCAGCTCGATACCGACCAGCAGGAACCCGATCTCGCCCAGGCGACAGCCGAGCCGTCATCGCTGCGCCGCTTCACCCATCACGCGCTGCGCCATCCCGGCTTCCTGATCGGCAGCGGCTTCCTGTTGCTGGCGGTCCTGATGGCGATCTTCGCCCCTCTGCTCGCCCCCTACGATCCTTACGCACAGAACATCACCCAGCGCCTGATCGACCCCGTCTGGCACCAAGGCGGTAGTTGGGTGCATCCGCTCGGGACTGACCACCTCGGCCGCGACTACCTCAGCCGCATGATCTACGGCGTCAGGATCTCTCTCTTCATCGGCATCGCGACCGCCGTGATCTCAGGCGTGATCGGAACGGCGCTCGGCCTGATCGCAGGCTACTTTGGCGGCAGGGTCGACACCGTGATCATGTTTCTCATCACCAACCGCCTGTCCATGCCGGTTATCCTGGTCGCCCTCTCGGCGGCCGCCCTCTTCAAGGGATCGTTGACCATGGTTGTCGTCGTTCTCGGTTTCCTGCTCTGGGACCGTTTCGCGGTTGTCGTCCGCGCGAGTACGATGCAGATCCGCGGCCTCGACTACGTCACGGCGGCCGAGTGTCTCGGATGCTCGCGGACGCATGTCATCGCCCGCGAGATCCTGCCGAACATCGTGCCCCAGATCATCGTCATCGCCACGCTCGAAATGGCGCACGCGATCCTGCTCGAGGCGGCACTTTCTTTCCTCGGTCTCGGTGTCCAGCCGCCCGTCCCGTCGTGGGGACTCATGATTGCCGAAGGCCGCAACGAGATGCTTTTCAGCCCATGGATCACCGCGATACCTGGCTTCGGACTGCTCGCACTGGTTCTGGCGATCAACCTGGTCGGCGATGGTGTGCGTGACGTCATCGCGCCGGAACGGCGCTCATGACACCGTCAGAACCCATCGTCGATCTAGACGGGCTCGAGATCTCCATTCCCCTCATCCAGGGCACGCTGCGTGCCGTTCGCGACATCAGCTTCTCGATCCGCGCCGGGGAAACACTGGGCATCGTCGGCGAATCGGGCTGCGGCAAATCGCTGACAGCCCTCGCAATCATGGGACTTCTGCCGCGCAATGCGCAATTGCGAGCGCGCCGCTTCCGGTTCGACGGCGAGGATCTTGCCCATGCCGGCGAAGCGCGTCTCTCCGCACTGCGCGGCGACCGCATCGCGATGATCTTCCAGGAGCCGATGACGGCGCTCAATCCGACGCTGCGCATCGGCCTGCAGCTATCCGAAGTCCTCGTACGCCATCGCGGGGCGTCACCCGCCGAAGCGCGCGAGCGGGCGGTCTACCTCCTCAATCGCATCGGCATCTCCGATCCCGAAGCGCGCCTGCGCCAGTACCCACACGAGCTTTCCGGTGGACTCCGCCAGCGCATCATGATCGCGATGGCGCTGATGTGCGGACCGAAGCTCATCGTCGCCGACGAGCCGACCACCGCGCTCGATGTCACGATCCAGGCGCAGATTCTCAATCTGCTGCACGAGCTGAAGGTCGAATTGAAGACATCCCTCCTGCTCATATCCCATGACCTCGGCGTGATCTCGCGGGTATCGGATCGGGTCGTGGTGATGTACGCGGGCGAGATCGTCGAGCAGGGAACGTGCATCGATGTGCTCGATGATCCACGCCATCCCTATACGCGTGCACTGCTCAAATGCATTCCGCGGCCGAACGCGCGCCGGCGCGGCACGCGCCTTGGCGCGATTCCGGGGGTCGTCCCGAGCCTGCTCAAGGACATCACCGGCTGCACGTTCCGCAATCGTTGTGCACACGCGCAGTCGGCTTGCGCCACGTCGACGCTCGTTCCCATCGGTAACGAGACACACACCACCCTGTGTCTGAGGGCTGATGAACTCGCGGGGCTCGGCACCGATGCCTGATCCCCTACTGGAAGTACGGAGCATCAGCCATATTTTCCAGATGAGCGGCGGGCTTTTCAGCAAGCGAAGGCAGCTTCGCGCGCTGGACGATGTCTCGCTCCAGATCATGCCGGGTGAGGTGCTCGGGATCGTCGGCGAATCCGGCTGCGGCAAGTCCACGCTCGCGCGCGTTCTCCTCGGCATCCTGGCGCCGAGCGAGGGCTCGGCCATGCTCGAGGGCCACGACATGGCGCAGCTTTCGCGGCGCGACATCGCGAAGGTGGTCCAGCCGGTCTTCCAGGATCCCTACAGCTCGCTTAATCCCCGCAAGACCATCCGCGAGATCATCGAGCTGCCGCTGCGCGTGCATGGGATCGGCACCGCCGAGGAGCGCAGCCGCGCCGTATCCGAGATCGTCAGTCGGGTGGGGCGCCCAACCCGACTGCTGTCGGCCCGACCGAACCAGTTATCGGGTGGCCAGCGCCAGCGCGTCGCGATCGCGCGCGCCCTCGTCGTGCGCCCGAGGATTGTCGTCTGCGACGAGCCGACCTCCGCACTCGACGTCTCCGTTCAAGCGCAGATCCTGGATCTGCTCATGGAGTTGCGCGAGGCGTTCGGCCTCACGTTGGTTCTCATCAGTCACAATCTCGCGGTGGTCGAGCATCTCTCGACACGCGTCGCCGTCATGTATCTAGGGCGTGTTGCCGAGATCGGCGAGGTCGAGGATATCTTCGCCGAACCGCGCCATCCCTATACGCGTTTGCTCCTCGAAAGCGTGCTCACACCCGATCCTCACGCCGGCTTGCCGGCGCAGCCCCGCTCGGATGCCATCCCTTCGCCGATGGCGCCACCTTCAGGATGCACGTTTCATCCGCGCTGCCCCATTGCTGAGCCGGCGTGCAGTCTCGAGCGCCCAAGTTATGTGAGAATAGGGAGGACGTACGTCGCGTGTCGGCTCGCACATCGTCCGTGCCTGGAGAGCCCGTGACGAGCAGGATCGTGCCTTGAAGTTCAATCCCGATACTCGTGGAATGGATTGGAGCTCGCGAACTTGCGCATCCCGAATGCGACTTCTACATCACCTGCATGAAGTCCTACGGCCGTGCGCCGAAGCCAGACGGGCGTTCGATGCAAGCCTGCAAGTTGCCGCCAGGAGAGCGGATGCGCACTAGTTCAGCGCCAGCGTCCAGTTCGTGCCGAGGCTTGCATGATCACCGCAATATGTCCGCCGGAAGGGGCTCAGGTCGGGGGGACGAGTATGGTCTTGAGGTGGGTGTTGAAAAACTCTGTCACGCCCGCACGGTTGAGATGGTCAGTATCGAAGTAGAAGCGCGGCTCGTCCATTGCTCGCGAAAAGTCATGGAAAGCGACCTGCTCCTTCGCGAGCAGATCCGAAATTGCCGCATCAAACGTTGCCTCGTTCGGCAACTGAGCGAGGAATCGGGATGGCACCGGCATCTTGATGGCAACAACCTGCACCTGGTGCTGCCGCGTCAGTGCGATCAGCGCCCTGAATTCTGCGAGATAGCGCGTGAGGCCGGCGGGGTTGGGAGGCTCTGGATAGAGATAGGCTATGCGACTTCGCGTCGCCGTTGCTGAAGGGCGGTAGACGCGATCGAACTGCCTCTCGCCCTCCCAGATATCCGGCTCGAAACGCTCGCGGTTGTTGATCTTGGAAAAGCCGCAGACGTAGTCGAGCAGCGCGCGGTGGTCGACGCCCTCGTGCCGGACGTAGGTGAAGAGGCGCCGGGCAGTATCCGCCTCAAGTGGCGTCCGGCGGAGAAGCTTGGCGTCCGCAAAGCGCTCCTCGTTCCACGCAGGCGCGTAGAAAGCAAAGGAGTCCAGGACGTAGAGGACACTCTTGGTGGAGCGTTTGCTCAAAAAATGCTCGAGTACGAAGCGATTGTAGAGCGGTCCCGTGCCCGGCGAGGCGAGATTGAGAATGCGCTTTCCGGCCTCGCGCTCCATGAAACTGTTGAATTCGGCGAAATCGAGCGGCATGGCATGCGAAGCGCCGAGGATCACCCAGTCGTAAGGTGTCTGACCGGCGGTCGCAATCTTGAAGAACGCGTTGCTCTTGCCCGTGCGGTAGACGAGATGCTCTGCCGCAAAGAAGACGATCGCATAGATCGCCAGCCCAATGCACACAAAGAGGAAATTTAGTCTCTTCATTTGTCGCGCGTCGCCGCCCTCAAAATTGCATGTAGATGAATTCCTTCGCCTGCCATCGCCCGAGGATGAGAAGCGCGAAGATTACGAGGTAATAGAGGCACCACCTCAACCAAACCGGCGCCGCAGCCAGACGCTCGAGAATCGAACGCCGCTCATCCAGAATCTCGACAGCGATCAGGAGAAGGATGAGCCCAACACCGAGCTTGTGCTCGATTGTGAAGGGGTATTTGAGAAGAAGCGCCGGAAATTCGTGAAGCCGCGTAGCGATCTTTTGCAGGATTGTCACCGCATCGGCGATGGATTTTGCGCGGAAGAAGATCCAGCCGATGCCGACGAGGTGGAAGGTCAGCAGTACGCGAATGATGAGAACAGGCAGGCTGGCGCCGAGCTTCGGCATCGCCGAGCCAATGCGGCTCCAAACGGAGCGAGTGGCGAGGCCAACTCACAGATACAGCCCGTTCAAGGCTCCCCATGCGATGAAGGTCCAGCCGACGCCGTAGCCGAGGCCTGCATGCCAAAGTCCGCTCACGAGAAATACGAGCATCACGTTCAGATGCGTGCGGACTGGTCCGGCTTTGCTGCCGCCCAGCGGGATATAGAGATAGTCGCGGAACCACTGAGCGAGCGAGATGTGCCAGCGTTGGAACCAGAACTCCGACACGCTCCGGGCGAGATAGGGTCGCCTGAAGTTCTCCATCAGCCGAATGCCGAAGAGCAGCGATACGCCGATGGCGATGTCGGTATAGCCTGAGAAGTCGCAATAGATCTGGAAGGCGAAGAAATACGCGCTCACAAGAAGCTCCATCGGCGCGGCGAAGGCGGGTATGACCGGAGCGAGATTTGTAGGCGAAGCTTGGTTTGGAGACTCCCAGCCTGAAGCACCATGATACCTGCAACGATGGCGACCAAGATCCACGCCCGCACGATCAGTCCGTCCAGTGCTCTCTGCTCCAGGACATTAAAGAAATCGGCGTTCCAGGTGTTGAGCCTGAGCATCAGTAGGATCTCGCCTACTGTTATCGCCATGACGAACGTGATCAATGCGATTGCGTACCAACGCGCAGTTGTCCGAAAGATACCGCCGAGCAGGCGGAGCATGCGGATGCCTACGGGCCCGGATGAGGGCGCCCGACGCAGAGGGCTCGCACGGTCGCTTCGCGAGTGAGCCGCTCCTTCAACGCTAATGGATCGTCGAACCGCATGGCATCGTCCTCGCTGATACGGGAAGTGCCACCTTACCCAACATGCAACCGCCAACGATTCATTCGGGCGAGCCCTATCTTGTCAACGGCACCTTGAATTCCGAATTGTCGATTGCTCGATCTCCTCGACTAGATCGAGCGACGGCGACGCGGTCACCTCCAACCCGGCGCGCCGCGGCGAGTTCGCCTGCCACATTCTCGACCCACGCCCGCGCAGGCACCCAACGTGACGACCTGGTCTATGAGCGGCTTGACGCCGTCGGAGACGAAGGCCTGGAGCACGTGGCTTTCGATCGGCAGGCGCATGCCCGCAATGGCGGCGAGACGCGAGGAGTTGCCGGCGACGGCGAGGCCGATACGCGTGGCCTGGATCGTGACACGCGACGTCTCGACGCCGACCACTCTGCCGTTCTCGATGCGCAGACCTGTCACCTCGCAGTTCTGGATGATGTCGACGCCGCGCTGGTCGGCGGCGCGCGCATAGCCCCAGGCGACGGCGTCATGGCGTACGGTGCCGCCGCGCCGCTGGAGGAGACCGCCTTTGACGGGAAAGCGCGCATTGTCGAGATCGAGCAACGGCTGCAGGCGACGCACATCCTCGCGGAGCAGAAGCTCGGCATCGACACCGTTCAGGCGCATGGCGTTGCCGCGCCGCGCGAACGCATCGCGCTGGCCGTCGGAATGGAACAGGTTCAGCACGCCGCGCTGAGACACCATGGCGTTGAAGTTGATGTCCTGCTCGAGACCCTCCCACAGCTTCAGCGACCACTCGTAGTAGGCGGTGTTGCCGGGCAGCAGGTAGTTCGACCGGATGATCGTCGTATTGCGGCCGACGTTGCCGGAGCCGATGTAGCCCTTTTCGAGGACCAGGCCGTGCCCGCCACCACCGATAATGATGGTGTCATAGGCCGGCTTGGGTTCGGGGTCGCGCTAGGCGGGGGGCCAGTGGGCGTTGCCCGAAAGCGCGTTCCGGATGAGCGCGGTCAGCGAGTATTGCATCGGATGGGCTCGGGTTTGGGCAAATCGCATGGGTTGCGGGCTTGCGTCGCGACGCAAATCTGGCACGATCGCGATACAGACATGACCCAGAGCGACATCCTCTTGAGCAAGAGCGACCCTCGTTCGAGGCGCGCCTCGATCCGGAAAGGAGCGGCCTCGGCCAGTTCAGGCGCCAGCCGGGCGGACGCGAAGCCCTATCGCGTCGGCTTCCTGCTGGTGCCCGGCTTCGCTTTGATGAGCTATAGCTGCGCCATGGAGCCCTATCGCGCCGCGAATACGCTCTCCGGGCGTGAGCTCTATCAATGGAAGCATGTTTCCCCGGACGGTCGGCCCGTCGCCGCCTCGAACGGCGTCGCGATCTTGCCGGACCAGGGACTCGAGTCGCCCCTCGACGTCGACGACCTGTTCATTTGCGCGGGCGGCAACCCCACACTCTTCAATTCTTCTGAGACGCTGGCGTGGCTGCGTGCTCAGAGCCGCCGAGGGACACGACTGGGTGGTGTCGCGGGCGGCCCTGTCATTCTCGGCCGCGCCGGACTGCTCGACGGCTACCGCTGTACGATGCACTGGGAATATATTCCGGCATTCCGCGAGAGCTTCCCGAACCACGCCGTCACCACCACGCGCTACGAGATCGACCGCAATCGCTGCACGAGTGCCGGTGGCACGGCGGCCTTCGATATGATGCTCGCCCTGATCAGCCGCCGCCACGACCGCGAGTTGGTGAGGGCGGTCAGTGAATGGTTCCTGCATACGCGGCTCGGGCTCAGCCCGGAGCCCCAGCGCATGTCGCTTCGCGACCGTTATGGCGTCACTCATGTCCCGCTGCTCAATGCGCTCGAGCATCTCGAGGCGGCACCCGAGGACGTGCCGAGCCGGCGTCGCCTAGCGGAATCGGCGGGAATCTCGGTTCGCCAGCTCGAGCGCTTGTTCCAGAGCAATCTCGGGTGCACGATCGGCCAGCACACAGCCATCCTGCGGCTCGAGCGTGCGCGCATGCTGTTGCGGCAGACGTCTCTTTCGGTGCTGGAAGTCGCGGTCGCGAGCGGCTTCAACAGCGCCGCGCACTTTTCTCGCTCCTACCGAGAACGCTACGGTCATCCCCCGCGAACCGAGCGCAAGCACGTATAGCGACAGGCATGTCGCGTCGGGTCAAGAAGACGTCGGTAGGGGGCAAACCGTGTGTGCGGGTGCAGCGCATCTTCGAGATGTGGCGACACCGTCGAAGTGGCCGCGTTTCCGCGATGCAACGGAGTTAATCAAATGATTGCCAGCCTTCGCGCAATTGCTCTCGCATCAGCGGCCCTTGTGGCACTCGCACTAGGTAGTCCGCCGGCGGAGAGCCAAACACCGAAACGTGGCGGAACGCTTATCGTTGCTCTGGAAAACGAGCCCCAGGCGCTGGCGCCGCATCTGACGACCGACACGCCGACGTTCACGACGGTCGCGAATGTCTTCAACACTCTCGTCCTGCTGGACGAGAAGCTCGGGATCATCCCCGATCTCGCGAAGAGCTGGACGGTCTCGCCGGACGGTCTGGTCTACACCTTCCAGCTCGTCGAGAACGCGAAGTGGCACGACGGCAAGCCGCTCACCGCGGACGACGCCGAGTTCACGTTCAACGAGCTGATCGCGAAGAACCATCCTCGCGCCGGCACGTGGTGGAACAACGTCGCTTCCGATCAGGAGTGACCGGGTCGCCACTCGTCACCTGTCCTTGCTGCAGCGGGCGCCAATCAACGGACCTCGTAGGCGTTCTCGCGGGATTCGATATAGCCCTGCGGTCCGGTGACGACGTCCTTGAACTTCGCCGAAGCGGCATGGATAGCCGGCAGCTCGAAGAGGGGCAGGGCCGGCAGATCGTGCATCAGGATCTTCTGGATGTCACGCCACATGGCGGTCCGCTTCGCCCTATCGGCTTCCTTGAACTCGGTGTCGAACAGCGCATCGACCTCCGGGTTCGAGTATCCCATGCCGTTGACGAAGGGCACCTTCAGGATCTGCTTGGTGTGATAGCGCGCCGTGACGGCAATTGTCGGGTCCGGACCGGTCGTGAAGAGCTGCATCGCGAGGTCGAAGTCCCACTGGCGGAACACCCGGTCGGTGAATGATGCGCGGTCGAAGGTTTGCACGGTCACATCGATTCCGAGATCGCGCAGGTTATCCTTGATGATCTCGGCGCCGCGACCCTCGTAGTCGCGACCGGCGGCCCAGAAGAGGCGCAGCGGAAAGCGCTTGCCGTCGGCGCCGCGTGCAAAACCCGCCTCGTCGAGCAGCTTGTTGGCGAGTGCCGGATCGAGCTTGTAGTCGTAGTCGGAGGTGAACGCCCAGCTCACGTTGCTCGAGACATGGCTGCGCGCGACTTGCGCCTCGCCGAACAGCGCGCGCTGGCTGATGGTGTCGCGATTGATGGCGTGTGCCAGCGCCTGGCGCACCTTTACGCTCTTCAGCGCGTTGTGCCGATGGTTCATCAGCAGCAAGCCGTTAGTGCCGGCTGCATCGCCGCGGCCGACGAGCTGGAAGCGCTTGTCCTTGCGCAGCTTGGCGACCTGGTCGTAGGGAACGATGTACCAGTGGAGGAAGTCCACTTCGCCGCGCTCGAAGGCGAGGAAGCGCGCCGCCGCATCGGGCATCATCTGCAGCACGACGCGATCGAGGTAGGGCCTGTCGGCCTTCCAGTAGTCGTTGTTGCGTACGAGCTCGACGTGGCTGCCGCGTTGCCAGCGTACGAATTTGAACGGCCCGCTGCCCACTGGCGCCTGATTGGCCGGATTGTTCTTCGGATCTTTGCCCTCATAGACGTGCTTCGGCATGATGAAGGCGCCGCTCGCGAGCGGGCTTGCCAGCACCGAGAGGAACGGCACGTACGGCGATTTGAGCGTGAAGACGAAGGTGTACTTGCCGTCGGCCTTGGTTGCGCCCGAGCCAGCTCGCCTCCGCGTCGAGGCAGATGCCGATCACCACCGGAAAATTGTCAGCCATGGTCTTCCTGCTCCATTCCGCTTCGTTGTCGGTTAAGGGGCACCAGTCCCCCAAATTGTTGTTGGCGTTCTGCCTGTCACGACGGCGCGAGTGCCCTGACGGCAGCATCGACTTCGTTGGCGCGCGCGAGCGCGAGCAGGCCGTCCAGCGCAGCGTCCGCCGCAGCTGGCGCGAGCGCTTCCGCTGTGCAGTCCTTGAACTTGCGCGCGAGCTCGTTGTTCGACATCGGCGCGCGTGGATGCCCGCTCTGACGATCACCAGAGCGCTCGCGCGCCATACGGCCGAGGCGCCAAGGGATTGGTGCACATCACTCGCCATGCGAATGGTGCGCGCGATCTCGCCGCCGTAGACGAAATACGGTGCGTCCGCGAGATGCCACTGCACCGGGAGTTCCACCACAGATGTCGGCTTCCCGTCGAGCTGATGACGGTACGGGCGAACGCGGTCGTGGAAATTCGTCGAGACCGTCACGCCGAAGCGCGTGAAATTCCTGACCTCGGCCGAGATCGCCGCGACCGTGGCGTAACCCAATCGCCCCACTCTTTACAACGAGAGCCGCCATGACCTCTTCACTTCACTCGCGCTCGATCCTGATCGATGGCCTTGTCGTATCGCGCTGGAGCCGCAGCGTGTTCGAGCACATGCAGCGCGGCGGCCTGACCGCCGCCAACTGCACCTGCTGCGTCTGGGAGAACACGCGCGGGACGCTGCAGAACATCGCCAACTGGAAACAGTGGATGCGCGAGCACAGCGATCTGATCATGCCGGTGAAGACGGCCGCCGACATTCGCCGCGCCAAGGAGGCCGGCAAGGTCGGCATAATTCTCGGGTTTCAGAATACGTCGGCGCTCGAGGATCGGCTCGACATGCTGGCGGTCTACAAGGAGCTTGGCGTCGGCGTGATCCAGCTCACCTACAATACCCAGAACCTGGTCGGCTGCGGCTGCTGGGAGGAGAACGACGGCGGTCTCTCGGGATTTGGCCGTGAGGTGGTGTCCGAGATGAATAGGCTCGGCATCCTCGTCGACCTCTCGCATGTGGGTTCGAAGACCGCTGACGACGCGATCAAGTATTCGGCGCGACCCTGCGCCTATTCTCACGTCTGCCCGACGGGGCTCCTCGATCATCCGCGCAACAAGACCGACGAGCTACTCCGCACGATCGTCAACAAAGGCGGGTTCGTCGGCGTCGCAACCTACGCGCCGTTCATGCCCAAGGGCGGCGCTTCCACGTTGGACGATTGCGTGGACATGTTCGAGTACATGATCAAGGTCTGCGGCGAAGGCAACATCGGCATCGGCACCGACTTCACGCAGGATCAGGACGAGGCGTTCTTCGACTGGCTCCGGCATGACAAGGGTTACGCGCGGCGCATGGTGCCGTCGCGCGGGACGGCCCCGGTCATCGCCGGCCTCGACACGCTCGCGCACTATCCGAACCTGACGCAAGCAATGGAACGGCGCGGTTGGAGCGAGACGCGCATACGCGGCGTGCTCGGCGAGAACTGGCTACGGTTCCTTGGCGAGGTCTGGGGCGAATAGCTGGTCACCGCCCTTTACCGGTCGCGGAGGATGTCCTGCACGGTCTGATCGAGCGTTTGCTGCGCTGGTCGACGGTGCCGATGGCGCGAGTTGTGAACTGGTCACGGCAGCGGCGGCCATCAGCAATCGCAATACAGAGACCGCAGGCGGCCGTGAATGTCTCGCGCTTGCCCTGTATTCAACGCCGCTTAGCCGGTGGCGGAGCGAGTCGCGCCAATGCCTCCTCGGCGCGCTTCCTTGCCTCGGGTTCTGCGTCCTGATTGACGGCGGCCTGAGAAAGTGCGCGCGCCTCGGTCTCGTCCCGTGCGACCCCCTCGCCCTTCTCCAACGCCTCCGCGAGCGCAAATTGACATGTTGAGGCCCGGCTCGATCTGCCGTGCTTCGGCGACTGCAACGGCGGCTCCTGCCTGATCGCACCTGATCGGTAGCGTCGCGGCGAGCGCCAGACGCGTCCATATTTCCTTGGAGATGGACCCGAGCAACCAACCGTCAGAGAAGACGGCCGACGAGTGAGATTCGAGCTGACCGATCAAACCCCTCAGCGCCTCCACAGATACCTGCGACTGACCGTAAGGCGGGTCAATTCCTGTTCGCTAGTCGAGGTGACCGGGGCGGGCTGACGACACACCAATACGCGCGGCTCGTCCGAGAGGTGAGCACACCGGCGGACTGGCGCTGTGTCAGGCGGGCCGTTCCAAGCGCGATACGATCAAATCACCAGTCGTGCCGACCGATACGGAGCAGGTCTAATGATCTCAAATGCACAGCGCGTCGCGAGACATGCAACACCGCGCGTTTCCGACCGGGGGTCAAAACGTGACGCCCAAGGCCCTCAATCTCTGAGCGAACACGAGCCCAGCAATGGCAGTTAGGGAACCAAGCCCAAGCCGACGCGCCTGCGAGTCATTGAGGGCGACAAACGGAAACGCGGCAAGCGCAACCTGCTAGCCCGAGCCGAGCGCGAGCGATGCTGTTGCCTGCGCTGCCGATGCCGCCGCCCGAACTCATGGACGAGGCGAAAGTCGAATGGGGTCGGATCGTCGACCGGCTGCGCCGCGTCGGGTTGCTGACTGAGATTGATCGCGGTGCTCTTGCGGCGTGCTGCCAAGCATATGGCGACGCCCGAAGACCCCGACGACGACTTCGCGTGAAGTGAATCAACGGCCGCTCACACTCGGCCGGTCGCAACTTCCGCGTGGTCTTTGAATCCTGATCGTTCACAGATAGCCTCCATCACTTGCAACGCACGTTACCCGTGGCGTTACCCGAGAGGCACAAGATCGGGTGCGGGAGCCCTTATTTGGGCGTTAAGTATTTGAATTGATTGGTGGGCGATGAAGGACTCGAACCTTCGACCCGCTGATTAAGAGTCTGGCAGTCAGTGCTATTCCTGCAACGACCTGACACTGCCTGAAACACGTATATCTCTGTACCATTATACGATTCTCGATCGCATTTGCTCCAGCTCGTTCCATCCAATCCCTTGAAGTTCCGCCTCGATGGACCAAATATGGACCAATTGCACCTTCGACGCGAGTGTCCATCGTGGCTCCGAAAACCTCTGCCTCCGCGTGCCTACCCGCCAACGTGAAGGCCATCCGGCGCGCTGTCCGCGAGACCGCGGCGGCCGGTGCAATACGTGAGTTCCGCATCGACGGCGCGCGCGGTCTCGTGTTACTGGCGCTGCCAAGTGGGACCGCGACCTGGTTCCTGCACTACGACGTTGTCGTGGGGCGTACGCGCCGGCGGCGGAAACTGAAGATCGGCCGCCTCGACGACATTGCGCTGGCGGATGCGATCGGCGTGGCTGAACGCCAGCGTCCAGCCATTCGGGCTGGCGCCGATCCCGTAGCTCGGCGGCAGGATGAGCGGGATGAACTGACCTTCGCGGAACTCGTCGAGGAACGCTTCTCCAAGGGCAGTCCCATCCGTCCTGCGACTGACCAGGACTACCGACGCGTGCTCGCCCATGACATCCTCCCCACCCTCGGATCGCTGTCAGCAAAACGGGTGACGCGGGATCAGGTCGTCACAGTTGTCAACACGATCGCCGCCCGTGGCGCCACACGACGGGCGGACCTCGCGCGTGCTGTGATGCGCTCCATCTTCGCCTTCGGGATTGATCGGGGTTTCGTCGACAGCAATCCCGCCGCTGGGCTCAGGAACCGCCATGCCTATCACCCCCGGGAGGTCATTGCCGACACCGATCACATCCGAACGTTGTGGGAGGCCATCGAAGACGGTAGGGCGCCCATGACCCCGACGATCGGGCTTATCGTGCGCCTTGCCCTGTTGACGGGATTGCGGCGGGCAGAACTCGCGGCCACCCGACGAGCGGACCTCGATCTCGAGTCTGCCCGCCCACTCCTCACCATCCCGAGTGGGCGGGCAAAAAACCGCAATCTGCACCGGGTTCCACTCAGCCCACAGGCCGCCCTACTGTTCCGAAAGGCTCTTGGGCGGGCAGGCGATAGCCAGTATGCCTTCCCAGGCGCGATCCCGGGCACCCACGTCCTTCCGCGCAGCGTCAGCAAGGCCATGGAGCGCACGCGGGACGTACTCGGCATCGCAGACGTCACGATCCACGATTTGCGTCGCACGGTGGGCACGCGCATGAGCGAGCTTGGCGTGCCTCGCGATGTGCGCGAGCGCATCCTGAACCACGGAGGCAAACGGGCGGGCGATCTCACCGACGGCGTCTACAATCGCTACGAGTTCGACGCCGAAAAGCGGTCGGCACTTGAGTTGTGGGCAGACGCGCTGGACGCCATCCTTGGGCGCCGCCCGCCGGAGATCGAGAGTTATCCCGCCCGCCTTGCCCGCCTCAAGGGCGGCGTCACCGTTCGCGTGGGATGATCCTGGGGCGCGGGGGGACGGACCGTGCGGAAGAGCACATTCCGTCCGACGTGCCAACCGCTCCCTACTACTTTTCAGAGACATAGCTACCCGAGTCCGGACTCTGACGCACGCCGGTCCTCCCACGACCGGCCGTACACGGCGGCGGTCGGTTGATCACTTCTTCGATTGGCACGGGCGCAGCCTCTCTCGCGTGGCGGCCGCTTCGCCCAAGGCAACTACCCGAGCGGGAACCCAACGCCCCAGTAGATCTGGCGGGAGGACTTGACCTTGTACCCGCCCGCTGCCTCGACAGCCGGCCTCACGAGCTGCCCGAAGACATTGAGCGGGAGTATCGGCCAGCCGTGCTGCTCACGCAGACGATTGTAGCCGTCCGCAAGGGCGCTGCCGGTGACGCGAAGTGTGGGGCCGCGGCTCAGAGTTGCGACGAACGATTCAACAGCCCGGCGCCGTTCGTCCTCATTTCCCGCCGCCGCACGCTGAACAGGGGGCGGCTGCACGTCACTGTGCACACGTCGACCGACGTCGGCGCCGACAGCACATTGAACCGCGCGGCCCCGCGTCGATATTTTGCTCGCGGCGGGTGACAGCTGCCGATCCGCGTCAGACCTAGCACCTTCCATCCGGCGCGAGGCGCTCTGAATCGAGGCACGTACTTCCGCTGTCGACCAGAAGAACCCCGCGAATCCGAACAACGCAATCTCGACCATGTCGACGAGCGCGGCCAAAAAGAGGGTGTCCACGATCTCGGCAGAACCAGCGGAGATGCCGAGCCGATCGACCAGCACGTCCAGATACCGCTGACGGCCCTCGAGGGTGACCGGCTGTCGCTCCATCTCGCGGCGGAGTTCGGCCTCTCTATCGCGAAGACGCTCGGCTTCGATCGCCGCCCCACGCGCCCCTTCGAGACGCGCGAATCGCGCGCAGAACTGGCGCTCACCCCCGGTCGTGACTTTCGTACAGCCCGATGTGGCGGCCCACATCCAATGATGTCGCTCGGCAGCAACTTCTGCTTCGACGGTCGCCAATGGCTTCCACCCCACAAGGGCCAGCCGGGCCCCGATGGACGTCAACTCGGCACGACGACTGGCCGCACGCTCGAGGGCCGCGCTGGCCTCGGCGGCGTTCGCCGACCGTTGCAGGGCGAGCACCGCGACCGTATTCCAAATGGAGAATAGGACAAGCGGAGCGCATACCGCCGCGCAAAGGATCCCAGCCCATCTGCTCTTTTGCCACGCCGGCACGAGGGCGCCGATGAGGACGACTTTCGCGACGTGCAGCAGGGGCAACATGGTCCCCGCGCCGAAGTTGAGCGTCATGCCGCCAACAGCAATGGCCGCGGTTGGATCGATCCACGCGCCGTAGCGCACCGGTGTCGCAATCGCCACCGTCGCAACGCTGATGCCCAAGACGACCAACGTCCCGTCCAATGTCGGCTTCATGCACCCTCTCCCGCAGCCGCTTCATCGCGAAAATCGCGATGCCACGATCAAGTGTCGAGAGTACTTTGGAAGCACGAAGATCAGCTGGCGTTTCAACGCGTTTCAGGTGGATGCACCGGCGGTCACGGCGCCCACAATGAACTGTGGATACGTCAGAGCCCGCGCGTGGCTGAAGCGCGTTCTTGCGCGTCGCCGATCACCACCCCCGGCGCTACGACGCCGAAGGTCGGTCAACGGCTGCGCAAATCGCGGATCGATGCTCGCCTTCAACAGGTCATGGCCGCCTTGGAAGGCGCGAACTGGACGCCAATGACCTCCGGCGCGACGGGCTAGCATGAGACGAGCTTATCGGTCGGTGTAGCCCCCTCACAACGTCGCTTGATCCCAATTGCGTAGAGTGGCCGTGCTGCGGTGCTCGTCCGCTTCACTCTCGATAGCCGCCGTCCACGAGCACGGTGCCGAGTTCAGTTCAGGGACACAAGCAGCCGCCCCAGTCACCCGCAAGGAGACAAATCATGCGGGTGGCCACCAACGGGCGATACTGAGCAGGAAGACTTGCCGGTGCCGCAGCTGCCTCGCAATCCATGTTCAAGCGGCAAGGCTAGACGGCTGCGATGGAACGCAAGCGGGCCGTCTCAGTTTAACTGTCGATATGATACGGAAGAACAATCTAGGTAGACCGATATTTGACCGCTGCCGTAGAGGGGAAATGGCACGTTGCAACGCGGTTCCTCCCTATCAGGCGATATAGTCGTAACGGATATCCCGGCGCGACTGGACCGTCTCCCGTGGGGACGCTTTCATACTCTGGTCGTTCTAGCGCTTGGCATAACCTGGATTCTCGATGGGCTCGAGGTGACGCTCGCCGGGGCGGTCGCGGGCGCCTTACGACAAAGTCCTGTCTTGCAATTCACGAGCGCCGACATCGGACTCGCTGGCAGCGCCTACATCGCAGGCGCCGTCGTTGGCGCCATGTTCTTCGGTTGGCTGACGGACCGCCTGGGGCGCAAGAAGCTCTTCTTCATCACGCTCAGCGTCTATTTGGTCGCGACCGCCGCCACCGCGTTTACCTGGAATATTTGGAGCTTCATGCTTTGCCGGTTCGTCACTGGCGCGGGCATTGGCGGCGAGTACGTTGCTATCAACTCGACCATTCAGGAGCTGGTGCCAGCGCGCGTGCGCGGATGGACGGATCTCGCGATCAATGGCAGCTTCTGGGTCGGTGCCGCGATCGGCGCAGCGGGCTCGATAGTGCTGCTCGATCCAAATCTGCTGCCGGTTGATCTCGGCTGGCGCGCGGCATTTCTGATCGGCGCGGCACTAGCGGTTGTCATTTTCTTTCTGAGGCTCTGGATACCAGAGAGTCCGCGATGGCTGATGACCCACAACCGCGACCATTGCCTGGACCGTGACGTTTTTCTTCGCCTCGGCCGCAGCGAGTTCCGCCTACCTGACCGTAAGCGAGACGTTTCCGCTGGAGATCCGCGCGCTCGCCATCGCTTTCTTCTATGCGCTCGGTACAGGCGTCGGCGGCATTCTTGGCCCGCTGCTGTTCGGGGTTCTCATCGAGACGGGATCACGCTGGAGCGTATTCATGGGCTATCTGCTGGGCGCCGGCCTCATGATCGCCGCAGCGCTGGTCGCGGCGGTGTGGGCTGTCGCGGCCGAGCGCAAGCCGCTGGAGACGGTGAGCCGACCGCTGGCGTCAGTGGATTGAGCGCGAGCCGAGGGGACAATGAGTTCGTCGGCTATGGGTCACGGGCCGCCGTCAGCGCCGGGTTAAAGCAGTCACGCTGTCCACCCCAGACCGACCGTCAGTCGCGGTTTGTTCCTCGGTCGACTGCTCCTCCACCTATTGCGTCGGGAACCGCTCCGTCGACGTCCGGTGGGGCAGGGTCATTATGTGGAGTGTCGCTCGGCGTCGGTCGCGACAGTTCGACATCCGTTACCGACCGTTCGACGCACGGACCGAGAGCGATGGCGCGATGGCCTCAGCTCCGGACACGTTGCCGGCGTCCGATCGACGAGGAGGGCCAAGATCGACGCTGGGCACTGACGTCTGGCGAGACTGCTTCGCCTCCAAATCCGGACTAACTCGATCACGAAGCGAGACGACGCGACTTCGCAATGGTACAAAGAGCAATTGTCCTTATTTCTGAACGGTTACTTGGTGCGCTTCCAGATTGCGCAGGCTGTGCCGCCGATCTGGGCTCCGGAAACGCACATCTTCATCTCGTCCCCCGCAATTGACAGAGTTCGCCGTTGATTTTGACCGTCCCAGCCGGGGAAGGTACTTCCCTCAATCTTTGAGATCAGCGCCCCGTCCTGCTCGTCGACCGACCAAGTTCCGTAGCTGGCATTGCTTCCCTGCACGATTGCCTTGTACTCATCGGCTGTTCCGGTCATCGCGTTGTTGGAGGCAAACTTGGGAAGGTCCGCGCGGAGCAGGATGGTCGCGAACCGACCGTTGCCGTCATAGATCGCAATCCCTTTCGGATTAGCGCCAAATCGCTCGATCTTCTTGCCACCTTGCTCGACCCATTGCTCGGAAAGCGCCCACGTCCCAACTAACTTCTGCCTAAGCTCCGAGGGCGTCTGTTGCGCGTGGACGTCAGTGGCGAGAAGGACTGTACCGAGGAGGGCAATCATTGCGAGATGCTCTGAAATTCGCATTGGCGCATCCTTAGGCTGGTTGCAACGCGCATAGGCGCGTCGTGCGGAGTTCCGTCGTCGGCCTGATGCCACATGGCTGCACGGCCAAAACGATTTTGTGCCGCGCTCTGCTACCTCTCCGGTGGAGAGCAGCAATCGGAATTGTTGTGCGGAGTGCAAATTGCGTCCAATACATAATTTCTCTGCTTTCTTATGTCTAAATGCTATAAACGGCGATGCACCTGCGACACGCACGAACCTTCGTGACCGTCGCCGAACTCGGCACTGTCTCGAAAGCTGCCCACCGACTGCGAATTGCGCAGCCCAGTTTGTCGCGCCAGATCATCGATTTTGAGCAGGAGCTCGGTCTGCGTCTATTCGACCGCGTCGGGCGCAGACTCCTATTGACCAGAGAAGGAGAGCAATTGCTCGCGGGCTGCCGCGTCCTTCTCAATTGTGCCAACGCTGTAACTGAGCAGGCACAGCTGCTGCGGCACGGAGACACCGGCATTTTGAAAGTCGCAGGCTCTCCGCAACATATCGAAAGCGTCTTGTCACATTTCCTGCATCGCTACGCGAAGCGATATCCGAATGTCGAGGTTAAGATCGCCGAGGGGACGGGCAGCGAAATATTGAGGCTGCTCGAAAGCGGTGAAGTTCACCTCGGTCAGAACCTGTTGCATTCAGTGAAGCTGGATGAGCGGCACTACGGAAGTCTTCCCCTCGGGACGGTCGAACTGCTGGCGGCTTGCCGACCGTCGTTGACACTCGGTGATCGAGACACGATCGAGGTCGCGAACTTGGCCGGCTTCCCTCTGCTCCTGATGGACAGCGGTTTCGGATTTCGCCGCGCTTTCGATGCGGCGAGCCGCATGGCGGGACTGAGCCCGACAATCAAGTTTGAAAGCCGCAATCCACACACGCTGCTGGCTCTCGCTGAGGCCGGGCACGGTGTGGCGATCGTTCCCTCCCAGCTTCAGTGTTATCGCTATTCACTGCGGATTGTCGGTCTTACGTACCGGGGCCGGGCATTGCGCGAGCCCCTGACGGTGTCGTGGGACAAGCGGCGTTCATTGCCGCGGTTTGCAACAGAGTATTGCGCAATGCTTGCCGACTACATGCGCGAGATCTTCCCAATCACTCAGCCTACAACGCCAGTAACTACGGTCGCCCGGCGACCGCGGAAGAAGGCCAAGCGGAAGTCACCCGCAGGCCGATGACTTGATTACGCGGCGCGTCACTTGAGTCCGCTCAGGGTCGCGAGCACGCATCGCGCCGCGCCGGCGCTATGTCCGTTGCACCGCAAAAACTCGCCGTCGGGGGGCGTCGCCGCTTAGGTCCGATCGGAAGTGGATCAAGTCGAGCTCACCCGCCAATTGACAGCCGAGAAGAGTTGCGATGCCGCTGATCATCGGTGCCCTTTCGTCTCTTGTTGAACAGGTGCCGAATCCTCTGCGGTTAGTTCGGCAAACAGGCCGTTCTGAGCTTGAGCGTCATCGCATCAATGCCGA
>VFQN01001270.1_pt1 | contig 43066 bp, 45 predicted proteins | sample 3512371 | NCBI WGS metagenome assembly VFQN01 (sample SAMN10412370, study PRJNA504923) | tailings metagenome | isolation source: Replicate 2 from Balatoc abandoned mine | place: Philippines: Itogon, Benguet | collected 2017-08-28 | reverse complement strand
CATGCCACTGTCAATGACGGTTTTTCATGGAAACGCGCGGCAGCCAACGGCCTGGAAGGTGATCTCATCAGTCTGGCGGTGCATCCCTCAAACAACCAGATTATTGCCGCCGGAACAAAAAGCGGGCTGTATTTATCGAATGATGGCGGCGACAACTTCAAGCCCTTGTCCAGCGGCGAGCAGGTCTTGAGCGCTTTTTTTGATCTCGATGAAAAACAGCTCTGGTTCAGCAGTTATGGAACCAGGCCGGCTCTGACCCGCATCGAATGGAGTAGCGGCAAAAAGTCCGCCATCAGTCTTCCGCCACTGACCCGCGATGCCGTGTCTTATATCGCGCAGAATCCCGTCGAACGGAAAGAATTTGTCATCGCCACGTTTGAGCGCAACATTTACCTGAGTAAAAACCTCGGCATGACCTGGAACCAGATTGCCAAACAGGGGAAAACGCAGTGAAAACTGTCATTTTTTTCTAGAATTGAAGTTCAGAACATTGGCAAAGGCTAACTGATACAAAAAAAGAGTATTGATTGTGTGTGGATTGACTGGCGCGTACGGCACTACGTAACCCGAGACCTATGCAGGCGTCCCCGGCGATGGGGCCTACAGCAGTTTATGCCCTGACTCGCGGCTATCGCGCTACAGCGAGGTAAGACATGAAAACCGATGATCTAATTTCAATGCTCGCAAACAGTGCGGTGGCAGTTGAGCCCAACGCAGCGCAGAACCGTTTTGCGATGGCGCTGGGTTGGGGCGCCTTTGGATCGACTCTGCTTATGGCGATCTGGTTGGGGGTACGGCGGGATATTGCCGATGCGGTTTGGTTGCCAATGTTCTGGGTGAAGCTGGCTTTCCCGGGTGCGGTGCTGGCGGGCGCGTTACTCGCTGCGCTGCGCTTGTCACTGCCGGGCGTTCGGCTAGGACATGCCCTGCATTTGATGGTTTTTCCGGTAATGATGATTTGGTTGCTCTCCATCCTGACACTGCTAAGTGCCGAGCCCGCGACTCGAGAACAGTTGATTTATGGCGTTTCGTGGACGGTGTGCCCATTTTACATAACAACCTTGTCAGTGCCTGTGTTTATTGCAGCACTGTGGGCAATGAAAGGGCTTGCGCCGACGCAGCCGGTACAGGCGGGGGCTGCCGCCGGCTTGGTTGCAGGTTCAGCAGGCGCAATGGTCTATGCGCTTTTTTGCACAGAAATGGCAGCGCCATTCTTGAGTGTTTGGTACGTCACAGGCATGTTGATCCCGACAGCAGTAGGCGCGCTACTGGGCCCGTTGCTGTTACGCTGGTAGCGGCGGGTTTTACACCATGCTCGAATGGTTCGCAGCGGATGCAAATTGCCGAGTTTCACAGTTTCGCGCTCCATGCTTTCGTCCATGAAGTCGAGATGAACAAGTACGGCACAGATTGCCGTCGCCACTAACGCAGCAGATGCCGCGAGGCTCGCAGGAACTCTCATGACATGTAAGGAAGACCCATGCGGAACGACCAAACACTACAGGAGCCACTCTCATGCTGATCAAGCGACCAACCGACATACCGACTGCCGAGATCACCTCGCAAGAAGTGTACAACCGCCGACGGGATCTCATGAAGTTCGCCGCCGCTGGATCCATCCTGGGCGCCGGCGGGCTGCTTGGGTTGCCAGCAAGCGCACAGACCGCCGGGCTTCAAAAACTGGAGAACGTAAAGAAAAGCGCTCTCAGCACAGCTGAATCACCGACGGCCTACCGGCACGTGACGACGTACAACAACTTCTACGAATTCGGCACTGATAAAGCAGACCCTGCGAGAAACGCCAGCCGCCTCACGGTGCGCCCCTGGACTGTTGTTGTCGAAGGCGAGGTGAATAAGCCACGCACCTTCGGCATTGAAGATATCCTGAAACTTCCGCTCGAAGAGCGGGTGTACCGTTTGCGCTGCGTTGAAGCGTGGTCGATGGTCATCCCGTGGATCGGCTTTGAATTCAATACACTGGCAAAAATGGTGGAGCCAACCTCCAGAGCCAAGTATGTCGAGTTCATCACGGCATTCCAGCCCGAGACGATGCCGGGGGTGCGCCTGCCGGTGCTCGACTGGCCTTACGTCGAAGGGCTGCGCATTGACGAGGCAATGCATCCACTCACAATCATGGCCGTCGGGCTCTACGGCGAGGTATTGCCAAACCAGAATGGCGCACCGGTCCGACTGGTGGTCCCGTGGAAATACGGGTTCAAATCCGGAAAGTCCATTGTACGCATTCGCTTCACCGAAAATCGACCGAAGACAGCCTGGGAAAAATCCGCACCGCAGGAATACGGTTTTTACTCCAACGTAAACCCGAATGTGGATCATCCGCGCTGGAGCCAGAAACGCGAGCGCCGCATTCCGGAATTCTTCGCCGCCCGAAAGACACAGATGTTTAATGGTTACGGGGATCAGGTGGCAGGCCTGTATGCCGGCATGGACCTCAAGAAGTTTTTCTAGCCGCTGTGATGCAACCATCAAGCACGCAGATCAGTGTCGCGAAATTCCTGGTATTTACCATCGCCCTCATCCCGCTGGCGAAGCTTGCGGCAGGCGCCGTGTATTTTCCGGAGTGGCTGGGAGCCAACCCGGCCGAATTCATCACCCGCACGACCGGAGACTGGACGTTGCGCTTCCTGCTCATCACGCTTGCTGTGACACCTCTGCGCAATCTCCTGGGCTGGAACTGGCTGCTACGGTTCCGGCGCATGCTCGGGCTGTATGCGTTCTGTTATGCCGTCATGCACCTTTCCAGCTACGTCGCCTTCGATCAGTTGTTCGATGTCATGGAAATCCTGAATGACATCATTAAACGCCCATTCATTACCGTGGGATTCGTCGCACTGGTGCTGATGCTCCCGCTCGCGATCACCTCGACCAACGGCATGGTGCGGCGCCTGGGGGCACGGCGCTGGCTCGCGCTGCACCGTTTGATATACCTGATTGCGCCGCTCGGCGTGCTGCATTTCTGGTGGATGGTGAAGAGTGATATTACCGAACCGGCGATTTACGGTTTGATCCTCACCATATTGCTGGGCTACCGCGCTGCGGTGACCATCAAGGCGCGTCGCGGATCCGTACAGAATTCGACCCGACGACAGCCCCGGAAAATGGAAGCACCCACATGAGCATCGCGCACCATCGATCATCAATGCGTTCTGATCCACCGCGGACGAATCAAGCAATCCCTCAGATTTCCGGCGAATAATTCCTGCAACAAACACATCCTTGAAAGGAATGACGTGAACACAACGACCAAAACCAAAAGCGCAGCGGAATTGTCCTTGACCGAAAGTGTCATCGCACTGCTCAGGCACTATCTTGGCGGACGCAAAGGATTGATTTTGTTGACCGTAGCAGCCGTGGGCGCAGGCTTGTTTCTGAACTGGGGATGGCTGGTCGCCGCAGGTATTGCCCCCGTTCTGCTGGCCGTTGCGCCATGCGCAGTCATGTGCGCACTGGGACTGTGCATGAACAGAATGTGCCACAAGCCCGGTTCCGTCGAAACGCAATCAGACAATCAAGACAACGGCACCACCACCGCGGCAAAACCTGAAGGCAAGACACAGAACGTGCAATAGCCGGGCAATGATGCCGGGCTCAAACGACTTGCGGTCGACATGAACTTCTACGAACAGAAGTGCCCCCGCTTGTTTGAACAACTTTCCCCGATTTATAAGTGGATACAGGGCGGGTGGTGATTGTTGAATCGGAGTGCATCAACGATTTCGTCTTACGCGGCCCGCTTTATCTGTGGCAAGGCGGTCCCACTTCGAATGCGGACGACGCGTGCCATACTAGTCAAGGTGTCGCCCGGGCCGCGTTCACGCCGTCGTAGGTCTTCAGGTACCTTCGTGGCGCTGGCACGGGAACTGGCGAGCGGTCCTGATCGTGATGTACATCTGAATCGTATGCCGGGAAGATGCGGATCTCGCCACCCTCTTTGGCTCGGCGTTCTTGAATTACGAGACCCGGACACCGACGCTCATTTTCCGAGGCAAGGGCTCACAAGTCCCGAGGAACGACGCGCTCAGAGCCGCGGAGCGGAACTGCGGTCCCCGAGCCGGCCGCGTGCGAGCATGTATCCATAAATTCTTGACCTTCCAGTTACTGGAATATTTATCTTGCTGCCTGAGCTCGCCATCCGTCGTCAGCAACGCCTTGCGTCTGTGGACAACACGGATTTGAGAGATGTGCCTTGATACTCGATTGAAAAGGAGATACCCATGAAAGGAATTAGTACGTTCGTCCTGACGTTCTTACTCAGCCTCGCCGCAACCCTTCCTGCCGCGGCGGCGCCCGCGGAACGCGACGGCGCGTCCACGGGTCCAATGTCCGGCATGATGCATGGGGCCGCGGCAGAAAAGATGCGAGGCATGCCGATGAGTGCTGGAAACCGAATGCTCGGACGCGAGCGCCCGATCCTGAGCCTCGCGCTCCAGCACCGCGCACAGATCGGGATTTCCGATGACCAGGCGACATCGCTCCAGGCGTTCGTCGACAAGTTCGGAAAGGAGGCAGAAGAACGCTTACGCCAAATTGAAACTGCCGAGCGCGAACTCGCCGGTCTTCTGAAGGCAGAGCCCGCCGATCTCGCGCAAGTCGATGGCCAGGTGCGAGTCATCGAAAAACTCCGGGCGGATCTCCGCCTACAGCGGATCCAGACTATTGCCGAGGGACGGGCGCTGCTCACACTCGAGCAGCGCACCAAGCTTGATCAGCTCGCTGCGGAGGGCGGTCGCTTGGCGCAAGGCCATGTTACTCGCGGCACCGAGGAAATGCATCGCTTCATGAATTCCGAGCGCATGCCGCAGGCGATGAGCGCAATGATGGCGATGGCCGAGCGCATGGGCGGCGGCGACACGATGCTCGGCATGGTGCGGATGATGGAAATGATGGGCGGGATGGGCGGGATGATGGGCGGTGACGGCATGATGGGAAATTCGCCGCATTCGCAGCCACGCGGCGAGGACCAGAAATGACGGTCATGAAGAACTTGCATGCGCTTATTCTGGCCAGCGTGCTGGCAGCCTCGGGGGCTGCAGCGGCGAGCCCGGATGATGCAGGTCCGATCGTCGCGATTGGCTTCGAGGGCGGCAGCCAGACATTGATCAAGGCGGACGAGAAAGCGCTCTATCGAAGCAGCGACGGCGGCCGCGAATGGGTGGCGACGGCCTTGCCGCCGGTCGCAAGGGGTCACCTGGCAACAATGACAGTAGCGGGAAAAGGCAAAGGCGCTCTGTATCTGGCAGGTCCGGGCATGGGTGTCCTGCGCAGCGATGACGGTGGCCGGAGCTGGGTAGCTCGGAACAAGGGATTGCCCGATGGCAAGGTCATCGCGCTCACCGTCCACGCGGACCAGCCTGACACCGTCTACGCCGTCCTTGCAGAACACGGAATCTTCCGCACCGAAGATGGGAGCGCGAGCTGGCGACTGATGGATAAGGGACCCAAGGAAAAAATCGTCCAGATCGTCCACTCCAACATGCCGGGCAGCATGCAGAGCGGATGGCTTTTCGCCGCCACGACCAAGGGCGTCAGCCGCGCGATGGACTGCTTCTGCGGCTGGCGCGATGCGGGCGGACTTGCCGGCAATGTGTCTGCCGTATCCTATGATCCCGGCCAGCCGCAGCATGTCTATGCAGCCACCTCGGACGGGCTTTTTCTCAGTGTGAATGGCGGAGAACAGTGGACGAAGACGGTTTCGCCCTCTTCGGCTACCATCACTGCACTGCTTGCCACCTCGGACGCGCTTTATGCCGCTACTGGGGACGGCCAGTTGTATCGAAGTGCCGACCGCGCCAAAACGTGGAATCGGGTCCGTGCGTAAAGAAGTCCTGGCGGCCGCGATCGGCGTGTTCGGCGTGTTCGGCGTGGTGACAATAGCCTACGCCGCCGAAGCGGCTTTACCGCCGCTTGATACCGGATTGGTCGAGTTCGGACGCAGCGTCTACGCGAAGAACTGCGCCTCGTGCCACGGTGCAAGCGCCGAAGGCGCACCCGACTGGGAACGGCCCGACGCACAAGGCGAGATGCCTGCGCCGCCGCACGACGCGGAGGGTCATACCTGGAAGCATTCCGACGCCATGCTGTACCGCATCGTCAGGCAGGGGTGGCGCGATCCTTTCAACAAGACCGAGCGCCTGACCATGCCGGGATTCTCCGGAGTCCTGTCGCCCAGAGAAGTGCGCGCGGTCATTACCTATCTGAAAACGTTCTGGACTACCGAGCAGCGCCGCTTTCAGCAGGAAGAGAGCCGCAATCAGCCGTTTCCATGAGATCCATAAGACAAAGGAGAAATAACATGCCCCACCGACTCATTGCGCTGGCGATCCTTGCCGCCGGTTTCCAGCCCATCGCGCACGCCGCCGACCCGGTGAAGGTCACCCTCTACAGGAACCCGAATTGCGGCTGCTGCAATGTCTGGGCCGATTACATGAAGCGCGAGGGATTCGAGGTCGTGCGGATCGACACCTACGACAGCGCCGCACTCAAGAAGAAGTATGAGGTGCCGGAAAGACTGGAAGGCTGCCATACCGCAGTCATCGGCCGTTATGTGTTCGAAGGATTGCTCCCCGCCGAGTTCATCCGGCAGGTGCTGAGCGAGAACAGGCCGATCAAGGGCATCGCCCTGCCCGGCATGCCGATCGGCGCGCCCGGCATGCCCGGAAGAAAAGCTGGGGCCCTGGATGTGTACTACCTGTCCGGTGCGTCGGCACCGAAGAAATTTGCAAGCTTCTAGCGGAGGGGATAATGGCGAGCGCCGCGTTTTCACGAACCCTTCTAGCAGCGCTCATGCAGCTCGCCTCGGTGGCCCACGACCAAACCGTGCGGCGCGACGCGAGCGCGACGACGCGCAGGCCACCGCGCTGCAGCCGGTGTCTCCAGGGAACGCGACCACATCCGCGGCAATCCCGTCGCACCGGTTACCCTGATCGAGTAATCCGACTTCGAGTGTCCGTTCTGCAAGCGTCCACTCGACCGTCAGGAAGGTCATAGACGAATCCAACCGCCGAATAAGATGGGTATCCGCCACTTTCCGCTCGATCAGATCCATCCCGTAAAGGCACGCAAGGAAGCGGCGGCGGCGTGCGGGGCTGAGCTCGGCGACAATGAAGCATTCTGAAAATTTGCCGACCGTTCCGTTTACACAAAAATCCGGACACCGTCGCGGCAGGATGCCCTCCCCAGTCTCCAGAGCAGCCCCGCCAGGATAGCGAGTGATGGAAAACCCCACACCACCGGGCGCACAGGAATCGGTGTCCGCCACCCGGGGCCTGTTGGGTCGCGTGGCAGGCGCGCGCACTGTGCTGCGCGCGGCGGGCTGGTTCGCCGCCCTCGTGGTGGTCAGTTTCTGGGTATGGGTCTTCATCGATGTCGTGACCATGAAACCCGGAACGTACAGCGTGCCGTTCGACGAATGGTACGGCAACTGGAAAGGGGTGCTCATCGTGAGCGTTCCCTTCCTCGCGTTCGTCCTGGCATTCCTGTGGCCGCGCGGTCCGACCGAGTGGCGGAACGCAGGCGTTTACTCGGCGTTCCTGATCTCGCTGTTCGTCGAAATGTTCGGCCTGCCACTGACGATCTACCTACTGGCGCCGCTCCTCGACATGCCAGCATGGGTTTTCGGCCTTAACGAGAGCCACCTCTGGGCCTTCCTGCTCTACTGGTATGGACTGGTGCCGCTCCCGTGGGGGGTGCACCTCGTCATGAGTGTCAGCGTGGCTATGATCACGGTCGGGGTAACGCTCCTGGCGATCGGCTGGGTCCAGGTGTTTCGGACTCGCTACGGGCTCGTGACGATCGGCCTTTACCGTATCGTGCGGCATCCCCAGTACCTCGGACTGATACTGATCGTTATCGCTTTCAACATCCAGTGGCCGACTCTTCTGACAGTAGCAATGGCGCCGGTGCTCGTCCTCATGTACGTGAGCCAGGCGCGTCGGGAGGACGAAGCACTGGCGGCGGCGTTCGGTGAAGCCTTCCATCGCTACGCCGCCCGCGTACCTGCTTTCATTCCGCGGTTACTTCCCGGCGTCGGACTCGCCGGGAAACGGAGGCAACAGTGATGGGATGGGCGCGGACCTTATTTGATCGCGCCCCCCTCTTTGCGCGCACGCTCCCCCGCCCCGGTCGGATCGCCGGGGTATCGGTTACGGCAGCGCGATTTGTCCGCGACACAACGTTGCTATCGCTTGCGGCAGTCGGACCGGCCCTCGCGCACGAACCCGGTGTATTCATCGTGGAAAATCCTCGAGTTTGGATCGAAGAAGAAAGCGCTATCGTGCTTGTCACGCTAGTCAACAAGGAAGACAAGCGTGTGCAAATCGTTGGGGGGATTTCCCCGGCAGCAAAGCGAGTCGAATTGCGCCTGCGTACGAAGGCGGTGGCTTCGATTGAGGTAGCCGCGCGCGGCAGCCTGAAGCTGGCACCAGGTGGCTACACAACAGCTCGCCAGGTCGGACGCAAGGTGTACGGAGGACAGACTTCGCATCTTCCGCTCAAGCTCAATATGGCGGGTGTGATTCCGCCAATTTTCGCCTCATCGATCATTTTGTTCCCGGCGACGCTGGCGGGCTGGTTCGGCGTGAGCGAAGGCACGGACTGGCTCATGAACATCGCGGCAACGCTTCAGCCAGGACAGCCGATTTACATGGCGTTGTATGGGGCGGCGGTCATCTTCTTCTGCTTTTTCCACACGGCGCTGGTGTTCAACCCCAAGGAAACCGCGGAGAACCTGAAGAAAAGCGGCGCTTTTGTGCCGGGCATCCGTCCGGGAGACCAGACCGCCCGCTATATTGAAAAGATCATGATGCGGCTGACGCTTACCGGTGCGATCTATGTCACCCTGATGGTCCTGCTACCGGAGTTTTTGATCGTGTGGAAGAACGTGCCATTTTATTTCGGAGGGACGTCTCTGCTCATCGTCGTCGTCGTGACCATGGATTTCATGGCCCAAGTGCAGGACTATATGATGTCGCACCGGTATGAAAGCCTGCTGAAAAAAGCCAATTTCAAAGGCGGAGGATTATCGCCGAGATAGGGAGAATCGCGGCGCACAACCTCCAAGTTTCTTTAAAAGGCTCAATTCAACTTGACCTTCCAGCGGCTGGAACCCTTAGCGTTAACGAATGCAACTGTCGAAAACGTTTCAAATGGTATTTACCATTCTCGAAGGAGGACCTTATGGCGAAATACTTGTTGATTGAATCGCGCGATCCCTATGATTCCGAAGATAGCGCGCATTTCCTTGAGCTCGCGAGAGGAATACGCGAACGAGGTCACGAAGTGACGCTGTTCCTTATTCAAAATGGCGTTCTCGCAACGCGCCAGGGCGTCGAGCACAGTGAACGCTACCGCAATCTTGCGCAAGACGGTGTTGCCGTGCTCGCCGATTCATTCTCACTGCGAGAGCGCGCCATCAACCGGCTGGTTGAAGGCGTGGCACCAGCAGAAATCGAACGCCTGGTGGAGCTGCTCGAAGAGGGCTCCAAGGCAATGTGGCACTGAAACCGGAGGCAAGCTCATGGCCAAAACGCTCACCATTGCAATCATGGATCCCCCTTATGAGACCGCCGCCAGCACGACGGCGCTGCGCATCGTGAACGCCGCGCTCATGCGGGGCAGCAACGTTACCATCTTCGCTTATGAAGGTGCGGTCAATCTCACGATGATGGCACAGCAACCGCACGCCAACCCCGTCAAGGGCACATCCATAGAGCAGGAAGCGCATCCCACCACCAAGGACTGGATTGCCGCACTGTTTGATCTGGCGCGTGTGAAGGGCGTGACGCTGGAATGGATCAACTGCGGTCTGTGCGTGGACGAAAGGGGCGCCGGTGATTGGATCCAGGGCCCGCGCCGCGGCAGTCCGAAAGACTTTTACGAGGCAGCGCAGAAGAGCGACGCGACCCTCGTCATCCCGGCGAAATAGGAGGTCAGAATGAAGATATTGAGCATTGTGGAGACCGCTTATCGCGCAACGCTGGAGGAACAGGACGACACCATACTCTGGCTCAATCACAGCTTGAAGCGTAGTGGCGCCGATATAACGCTCCTGCTGCGTGCGAACGCGGTCAACTACGCCGTACGAGGTCAAGACGCCAAGGGCCTCGCTTTTGGAAACAAGAAGCTCGCCCATCCGCCCGAATTGGACAAGGACCTCGAGAAACTGATCGAGGAGAAGGTTGGCGTGTACATCGTAGAAGAGGACTTGCGCGAGCGCGGAGTACCGCAGGACAGACTGATTGATGGCCTGGAAACAATAACGCGTAACGATTTGCCAGTATTGATTGAACGCTTCGATCACGTGTGGCATTGGTGAAGCACGTGACTGTCAGAACAACATCGAAAATTTGTGCGGCGCTTGCAGCCCTCTACTCATGAGAGGTGCTGCTTGTCATCGAGAGTCCGCGCGGGAAAGGCGAAATGACTTTCCGCGCCGACGTTCCGGCTGAATAAGCGATGTATCCGATCCTTCTGCAAATAGGGCACTTCGAGCTGCGCGCCTACGGGGTGATCTTCCTGCTCGCCTTCCTCGCCGCCGCTTGGCTCGGGGAAAAGGAAGCGCAACGGAAAGGGCTCGGTTCCGGGCTCGTGTGGGACTTTGTCGTGTGGGCGCTCGTGGGCGGCCTCATCGGTGCGCGGCTTTACTACGTTGCGTTTCACCCGTCGTATTTCCTGGACAATCCGTGGCAGATCTTCGCGATCTGGCGCGGCGGTATCGGCATGATCGGCTCGCTTATCGGCGGCTTCCTCGCCGGGCTGTGGTATTGTCGCCGGCGCGGCATTCCCGTGCTCAAGTTCGCCGACGCCCTCACGCCCGGAATCGCCCTTGGCCAGACACTCGGGCAGTTTGCATGCCTCGCGAATGGCGACAGCTTCGGGAAGCCGACCGACTTGCCGTGGGCGATCGTCTACACCGATCCCCGCGCCATGGCGCCGCTCAACGTGCCACTGCATCCGCTAGAGATCTACGAGATGGCGGCCTATTTCGCCGTGTTCCTCATCGTCTGGCTGATCAGAAAACCGCTCAGGACCAACGGATTTGTGTTCCTGGTGTATCTCGCGGCCTATGGCGTGGCTCGTTTCGCGATGGAGTTTTTCCGCGGGGATCCAGCGGTTTTTGTTGAGTCGGGCATACCGGTCGCACAGGTGTTCAGTGCGCTCCTCATCTTCGCTTCAATCATCGGGCTCTTGGTGCTGCGCAAAAAAGGCGCGGCATAGAAACGCTGCGGCTGCCGCGCATGGGCACCATAGCGCTTGACTTTCCAATGATTGGAATCTTTATCTTCGGTATGTTGTGTGATCTCGCGCAAGTCTGCGCAGAACGCGCGCGCCAAGAAGAGTATCCCACCGCCAAGCCTCAGATTTTTCGGACTGAGACTCATGAAAGCGAAAGAAATCTTGCTGGAGACTGTCGGTGGTTGAAGCGGACAAGCATGGCGGTATGAGGCAATTTGACAAAGAACTCGACGTCCGCGGTCTGAATTGTCCTCTACCGCTGCTCCGCAGCAAGAAAACGCTGTCGCAGATGAAACCTGGTGAAGTGTTAAAAGTTCTGACAACGGACCCGGCTGCGGAAATCGATTTCAGGGTTTTTTCGGAATTGACGGGCAATAAAATACTCTCGTTGAAGAAAGCAGAGAAGCATCTGGTCTTTTTCCTTCAGAAGAAAGGCTGATCTGTCGGGAACGTCAAAAAAAACACACACGAAATGAATCTAACTCGACCGAGCCGGGACCGGGATTACGCGCTGGCGCGTCATTGGCGATCCTTCGAGTTGATCTGTGTGTGTTTCTCCTCGTGTGGGCAAAGGCCGCATGCATGGAATATACAAGCATCATTCTGTTACGCGCTCTTAGACATCCCCATCCTCGCTGGCTTTATCGTGCCCTATTTTCTTCAAGGGACTTTTCAGCCCCGACGGATGGCGAGCGATGAAATTTTCTCCGGTCCGATTATCGTGAATCGGCACGGAAGACCAAAACTTATCCGATGAGGATATCTGGGCCGTGCTGGCTTACATCAAGAGTATCCGACCTGAGAAGACTCACGCTTGGGAGGTGGAAGTTACGCAAAATGCATCACAGCGCTAATCTGCAATGCGCCCTTGACATTCTAGTAGCTGGAACCTTTAGAGTCGTGACAGAGTCCTACTAACGGAGGTGAAAACGTGAGCACATCGACTGAAACGACGAAAACGGACGAACCGTCCCTGGCCAAAACCATCCTTGCCTTGGTTCGATATTACCTCGGCGGGCGCCGGGGCCTGATTCTGTTGACCGTGGCGGCCCTGGGGGCTGGTCTGTTCCTCAACTGGGGCTGGCTGGTCGCCGCTGGCGTCGCCCCCCTGCTCCTGGCCCTCGCGCCTTGCGCTGCGATGTGCGCGCTCGGACTCTGCATGAACAAAATGGGGGGCAAATCATGCTCGACCCAGTCGCGCCAGGCCGATCAGAGCACCGGCACGAACGCCTCCTCTACAAACACCACTGCCAAGGTCCATGATGAACCATTGGCGGCCGCTATCGAACCAGCACTGTCGAGAAACAACGCTACCCACGAAAGGAATTGATGGGAGTTTGCCAGACTTGGCTCCGACAAACTCCCAAAATATATGAAAAACACTAAAGAATGGACTGGCAAAACCACCATGCGAGTGACGCTGGTTTTGGCCTGCACAGGATTTCCACACGCGACACTTCTTTCTTAAGGAGAACCAACCATGAAGATCGGAACCGTTGCCGAGAAGTCCGGTGTCCCACCCAAGACCATACGCTATTACGAGAGTATCGGATTGATCCACCCGGCGGTCCGGGGGGCGAATGGCTACCGGACCTATGCTCCGGTTGACATGCGCACGCTCAATTTCATCAAACGCGCGCGCAGCCTGGGATTCTCCGTCGAAGAAGTGCGCGACCTTCTCGGCCTCTGGCGCGACAAAACGCGGGCCAGCGTCGCTGTGAAATCCTTGGCAATGCGTCACTTGGAGGCTCTCGACCGCAAGATCGAGGAGCTCGACTCCATGCGCAAAGCCATCTCGGACCTCGTCAAGAACTGTCATGGAGACGCCCGCCCCGACTGTCCGATCCTGGACGTCCTTGAAGACGATAAAGGGGTTCGGCATGCGTCTGTCTTGCCTATAGAGCGTCAACTGCGGCCACATGGCTAAAGGGGGAAACTTGAGCGACACCGGCACAACCAACCGCGAGCGGGTGCGGGACCCGGTCTGCGGCATGGGCGTCGATCCAGCCACCACCGCGCATCGTGCCGAACACGGCGGAACCGTTTACTATTTTTGCGGCGCGGGCTGCGTGGACCGATTCCGTAAAGATCCGCAACAGGTGCTGGAAAAAGTGTTCGCACGTGACAGCGCGAGTTCCTGTTGCGGCAGTGGTAGTACGAAACAACGCGAGACAACGTCGAATCCGACGACGGCTGTAAGCAAGTATATTTGCCCGATGTGCCCTGGTGTGGAGAGTGACGTCCCTGACGCCTGTCCGAAGTGCGGCATGGGGCTCGAATCCGCCGCGCCCCTGTCGAAGAGGAAGGTCCAATATACCTGCCCGATGCACCCCGAGATCGTGCAGGAGGAGCCCGGCGCATGCCCGAAGTGCGGCATGGCGCTCGAGCCTATGACGGTTTCCGCCGCTGAGAGTAACCCCGAGCTCGTCGACATGACGCGCCGGTTCTGGGTCGGCACCGGCCTTGTCGTGCCTATCCTCATACTCGCCATGGGCGGCTATCTGCCGGTTCTGGGGCCGCTTCTCGAGCGCCTCGTTCCACACGAAGTTTCCATATGGCTGGAGCTCCTGCTTGCGACCCCGGTGGTCCTGTGGGCCGGCTGGCCGTTCTTCCAGCGCGGCTGGAAATCGGTGACCACCTGGAACCTCAACATGTTCACGCTGATTGCGATTGGCGTAGGCGCGGCCTATGCCTATAGCCTGGTCGCGACGATTGCCCCGGGGGTGTTTCCGGACGCAATCCGCGATGCGTCCGGCCGGATCGGCGTCTACTTCGAGGTCGCTGCCGTAATCGTCGTGCTGGTCTTGCTGGGCCAGGTACTGGAACTGCGCGCCCGCGAGCGGACCGGCGGCGCGATCCGGGCGCTACTCGACCTCGCGCCGCAGACTGCGCGCCGCCTCGGGGAGAGCGGCGAGGAGGATGAGATTCCGCTTGATCAGGTGGATAAGGGCGATCGCCTGCGGGTGCGTCCGGGCGACAAAATACCGGTTGATGGAAAGGTGATCGAGGGACGCAGCGCCGTGGACGAGTCGATGGTAACCGGCGAGTCCATGCCGATTGAGAAGACAGCCGACGACAAAGTGATCGGCGGTACCGTGAACGGCACCGGGAGTTTCATCATGCGCGCCGAGCGCATAGGCACCGAGACGATGCTCGCCCAAATCGTGCAGATGGTCGCGGCGGCCCAGCGCTCGCGCGCGCCAATCCAGCGGCTCGCCGACGTCGTGTCGGGCTACTTCGTTCCCGCCGTCGTCGCGGTGGCCGCAGCGAGTTTCGTCGCCTGGGGCCTCTGGGGACCGCCGCCCGCCATGGCGCACGGCCTCGTGGCTGCCGTTGCCGTGCTGATCATCGCGTGCCCCTGCGCCTTGGGCTTGGCCACGCCGATGTCGATCCAGGTAGGCATCGGCCGCGGTGCGCAGGCTGGCGTACTCATCAAGAACGCCGAGGCGCTTGAGCGCCTCGAGAAAGTGGATACCTTGGTGATTGACAAGACGGGCACGCTTACAGAAGGCAAGCCCAGGGTCGTCAGCATCGAGTCAGGAAACAGCGTTAGCGAAGACGAGCTCCTGCGCCTTGCCGCAAGCCTGGAGAACTCCAGCGAACACCCGCTCGCCGCGGCAATCGTCGCGGCCGCGAAGGAACGCGGGCTCAAGCTCGCGCCGGCCGGGGATTTCGACGCACCGACTGGCAAGGGCGTCAAGGGAACAGTGGACGGCCAGCGGATCGCGCTCGGAAACCACCGACTGCTGGAAGACCTCGGCGTGGAGTCTGGACCTTATGCCGCGATGGCAGAGAATCTGCGTCGCGACGGCCAGACGGTGATGTTCGTCGTTGCCGGAGACGCAGTGGCGGGGCTCATCGGGGTCGCGGATCCGATCAAGGCGACGACGTCAAAAGCGATCCAGGACCTGCGCGCCGACGGCCTTCGTATCGTCATGCTGACCGGCGACAACCGGACCACGGCCGAGGCCGTGGCCCGCAAGCTTGGAATCGATGAGATCGAGGCGGAAGTGCTGCCCCAGGAAAAAGGCGAGATCGTCAAGAAATACAAGGCCGAGGGTCGCGTGGTTGCCATGGCCGGCGACGGCGTCAACGATGCCCCTGCTCTGGCCGAGGCTGATGTCGGCATCGCGATGGGCACGGGCACCGGCGTCGCGATCCAAAGCGCCGGGGTGACGTTGATCAAGGGTGATCTCGCCGGCATCGTTCGTGCACGGCATCTCAGCAGAGCGGTCATGCGCAACATCCGGCAAAACCTGTTCCTCGCCTTCATCTACAACACGCTCGGCGTACCGGTGGCCGCCGGCGTGCTCTACCCCATCTTCGGACTCCTGCTGAGCCCCATTATCGCGGCGGCGGCGATGAGCCTGAGTTCGCTGTCCGTTGTCGGCAACGCGTTGCGCCTGCGGACAGCCCGGATTTGAGCTGGCGGACTGTGCAGCAATCTCAGCGCAGATTTCTGGTCTGCGCGGCTCGGTTTGTGCGCGGCAGGCATGATGATCTCGATGCTGTATCTTCTGTTGCGTTTTTCCTGACGCCGGTTTTGTATCGGGAGTTTGTCGAGGCCAAACCTGACAAACCTCCGAGTGATAACAGTTAAACTACAATAAAGGCAGGAAACATGGATACCACACTGATAGTCATAGTTGTTCTGGTTGTCATTGCGCTGATGATTTTTTATGTGATCGCAATTTTTAATCAATTGGTCACACTGAAAAATCGCTATAAAAATGCCTTTGCGCAGATAGAAGTACAGCTGAAACGTCGTTACGATCTGATTCCGAACCTTGTCGAGACCGCCAAAGGTTACATCAAACACGAACGCCAAACCCTGGAATCGGTGGTCGCGGCGCGGAATGAGGCATCCAGCATGTTGGCCAACGCGGCGGCGACTCCGGGCGACGCCGTGGCGATGAAGGGCTTGATCGGCGCCGAGGGCAAACTGTCCGGCGCGTTGTTGAATATGAGAATGGTGATGGAGGCCTATCCGGATCTAAAGGCCAGCCAGAATATGCTGCAGTTGAGCGAGGAACTGACGAGCACCGAAAACAAGGTTTCCTTCGCCCGGCAGGCCTTCAATGACCAGGTGATGGCCTATAACATCTATAAACAGTCGTTCCCGCCGGTTTTCTTTGCGCCGATGTTTGGCCACGCACAGGATGCGGTGTTGCTGGAATTTGAAGACAGCGCGTCCATACAGGCTGCGCCAAAAGTCTCGTTCTGATCGCGGTTGTTTGTGCCGGCGTTCAATCGATGAATTTCTTTGAGTCGCAGGACCGTGTGCGCAAGAACACGGCCGTGCTTGTCCTCCTGTTTGTTCTTGCCGTGGTTGCCTTGATCACCATGACCAATGTATTGATCATGGTCGTGTTTGGTTTTATCGATAGTCAGCAGTTGCGTGATGGCGGAACATTGATCCGGCAAATGGACTGGCAGACCTTCGTCGCCGTTGGTGCCGGCGTCAGCGTCGTGGTCCTCGCGGGCAGTGCCTACAAGATCATGGCCTTGTCCGCGGGCGGCAAGGTGGTCGCGGAGTCGCTGGGCGGACAATTGATTCCACGTAATACGCAGGATCTCATGCAACGCAAACTATTAAATGTGGTGGAAGAAATGGCCATCGCCTCCGGCACGCCCGCGCCGCCGGTCTATCTGCTTGCAAATGAACCTGGCATTAATGCTTTTGCGGCCGGATTTTCGCCGCGCGATGCAATCATCGGCGTTACCCAAGGGGCCATCGATCATTTGAGCCGCGAACAACTGCAAGGCGTCATTGCCCATGAATTCAGTCATATCTTCAATGGCGACATGCGGCTCAACATCCGCTTGATGGGCACGCTGAACGGCATCCTGATTCTGGGCATTCTTGGCTATTATCTGCTGTACTCGACGTCATTATCGGGGCGCCGGCGCAATAATGACAAAGGCGCGGCCGCGATATTGGCGCTCGCCATTGGGCTGATAACCATCGGATTTGCAGGCACATTCTTCGGCGGCCTGATAAAAGCCGCGGTAAGTCGGCAACGGGAATACCTCGCAGACGCATCGGCGGTTCAATTTACGCGCAACCCAGACGGGATCGCGGGCGCATTGAAAAGAATCGGTGGGCTGGAGTCCGGTTCAAAAGTGGAGAATCCTGGTGCGTCCGAAGTTAGTCATGCTTTCTTTGCCCAAGGAATTTCGGGTGTCATGCAGTGGCTGTCCGCCACGCACCCGCCGCTGGCAAAGCGCATCTTGCGCATTGATCCCCAGTGGGACGGCAAGTACGACTTCTCCGATCCGTCTGACTCGGCTCAGGATGAGAACCTGGCCGGTGAATCAGACATCACGACACGCCAGGCAGTTGCCAACAAGGTCGCGACTGTCGCCGCCGGCGCAGCAGTTACCGACATCCTGACTGCAATAGATCAAATCGGCACCCCGAAACAGGAAGCCGTTAATTCTGCCCGCTCGCTGCTATCAGAGTTGCCTACGGACATCAAAGAGGCCGCGCGAGAACCCCACGGCGCCCGGGCCGTCATCTATTCCCTGGCACTCGACAAGGGACCAGAGATTCGCGCCAGACAATTGAAGCAATTACAGGATTATGCCGATCCGGATGTCTACGCATTGACGCTCACATTGATGCCGCAGATGCATGACTTGGACATTAAATTTCGTCTGCCGGTCATTGATATCGCCATTCCGGCGCTAAAGCAGTTGGCGCTCAGCCAATACAAATTGTTCAGGGGAAATCTGATCGCGTTGATTGAAATGGACTCCAGGGTTGACCTGCTGGAATGGTCATTGCAGAAGATCCTGTTCAATCATCTCGACGGGCAGTTCTTCAAATTGGCGCCCATGAAGGCGCGGTATTCCGATCCTGGTCAGCTCAAGAAAGAAACTGAACTCGTACTCTCGGTGATGGCCCATGCGGGCGCTCAGCTTCAAAGCGCCATGGAGGAAGCATTTGACGCCTCAGTGCAAGCGCTGGGGTTAAACGGGATGACATTATTGGAGAAAGGTCAAATCCGCATTGCTGATCTGGATCTGGCCTTGGGGAAATTGGAAAATTTGAAGCCTCTGGCGAAATCCCGGTTACTGAAGGCCTGTGCCGTCAGCATCGGGCACGATCAGAGAGCATCCGCGGCCGAAGTGGAGTTATTGCGCGCTTTTGCGGTTGTGTTGGATTTTCCTATACCGTCAGGAACGACCTGATGACGATCAGGGCATGGCGCGGCGGAGATTGCGCTCCGAGCCGTGCGTTCGTTCTCATCGATGTCCATGGCGGGGATAATAGGTGGCAGCATGATGCGCAACTTCCACACCGACTGATGCATGCTCCATGATTTCCTACAAAAAATGGATACTGCCTCGGCTTACGGACCTTGCAATGCGCAACAAGGAAGCCACACGCTATCGCTCTCAGATCGTACCGCAAGCGCGCGGCTCGGTCCTCGAGATTGGTGTGGGCTCCGGCCTCAACCTGCCCTTTTATGGCGCTGATGTTAAGCAACTTTGCGCACTCGATCCTTCGGAGGAGTTGCTGACTATGGCCAGAAAAAACGCCCGTGGCATGGCGTTACCCATCGAATTTATTACGCGTTCCGGTGAAAACATTCCTCTGGATGCCGGAACCGTAGATACCGTGGTGACGACGTGGACCCTGTGCACCATTCCTGATCCCGTACAAGCCCTGAAAGAAATGCGGCGCGTGCTAAAACCGGATGGAATCATGCTGTTTGCCGAACACGGACTGGCGCCTGAAGCAAATATCCAGGGCTGGCAACGGCGACTCAACCCGCTGTGGCGCAGAATTGCCGGAGGATGCAATCTGGATCGGAAGATAGATCAGCTCATACAGACTGCAGGTTTTCAGATAACAGCAATCGAAATGGATTACGCCAAAGGACCGCGGCCAATGAGTTACGTTTATGCCGGTCAAGCGCAACCGGGAAAGTCCGATTCGTGAGTCACTCTGACAATGTCACGGTGCCGCCGCCGATCTGGCACCAACACCGCACCACCTTGTTATTCATTGTGCTGCGCTATATACCTTGGCTCGCAGCACTCAACCTGGTCTGGGAAATTGTACAACTGCCGCTTTACACGATTTGGACAGACAGCCCTCCAGCACAAATCGCTTATGCCATTGCGCACTGCACGTTAGGCGATATCGCGATCGGCGGTGCGGCACTGATCATGGCACTGATAATCACGCGCGCAGGGAATATTGAAACGTGGCCATGGGCCCGAATAGCTGCCATGACGACACTACTTGGCACCAGTTACACAATATTCAGCGAATGGATGAACGTCGTCGCGCTCCAGAGCTGGAGTTATTCGAAGTTGATGCCCGTGATCCCGCTAGGTGGATTCGACGTTGGGTTGTCGCCGCTTTTACAGTGGCTGTTGATCCCGTCTTTTGTCTTGTTACTTGCCCGATTCCGCAGCCAACTTGCTCGAAGCGGAGATCGCTCATGTTCCTAATACCCATTAAACGTGACATCAAGGCACATTGGAATTGCAGGCACGGCGCATTATTGTCGGGGGTGTCGCCCTGATCCTGATGTTTTGCCAAAGCATTGCGCTTGCCGATGCTTGCAGCCCTGCCCCCCCTCGACTACCGATGGATCCGCAGTTCAAGCACCGTGACATCCGCTGCCGCAAACTGACAGTGCAACAACCAACAAATCCCGTAAGTCGAGCCGCCCTTCGCGGTTTAACGCCACCAAACCACTGCAACTGAACGTGCCGGCGATCGCAATCCTTGCCAGTCGCATCTTTAGGAATTGATCCGCCGCGCGCGCGAAACGCGAAGGCCTGAAAAACGTCACCGCCCTGCTCGGCAAACCAGGCGATCCCAGTCTGCCGGAAAAGGCCGACCTGATCATCTATGTCGACGTCTACCACCACATCGATCGGCGTGAAGATTATTTCCGCCGGCTGCAGAACTCGCTGAAACCCGGCGGCCGCCTCGCCATCATCGATTTCAGGCTGGATGCGACCAACGGTCCGCCGCGGGCCGCGCGCCTCGCGCCGGAACAGGTCAAGGCCGAACTGCAGCGCGCGGGTTATGTGCTCGCCGAGGAACACGGCTTCCTGTCCAACCAGTATTTTCTCGTGTTCCGCGCCGGAAAATAAAGTGAATGTCCGGAAAAACTCAAGGCATGAACTGCTGCAGCATGGCGATCACGGCCACTCCACACCCCACCAGCACCGCGATTGCGGCCAGACGCAATCCCAGATTCCGGTTGGCTGCGGCCAGTTCGCTCCGGGTCGGCACAACCGTGTCACGCGCAGCGCCACGGTCCATTTTTCGCTCCCGCCTGCCCCAGAGCCGGATCACCACCAGCAGCAGCACCGCAAACATCATGCTGCCCGGACTCCAGATCACCATGCCGCCCATCTGTTCATCTGACAGGGCACTCAGATCCCACAAACGGCCCTTGGTGTCATAGGCCGTGTACAGCACCACCGATTTCACAGTCAGGTATGCACCCAGCGGAATGTTTCCCGCGATCGCCGCCCAGCACATGACAATCCGGGTGGCATAGCTCGCGCCCTGTGGTGCTGGGCGCGGATCGAGCACACGCCAGCAGAAGAACAGGCCCGACAACAGCATGGTGATGTGCATCACGTAGTGCACCGGCACGTTCATGACCGACAGATTATGGTATTCAGGGATGTGCCAGAACACCGGCACGGCCAGCAGAAAAAAAGTCGCCACGAACGGATGAGCAAAAAACCCGAACAACGCGCCCGCCACACGACTCGTCAGCAACGGTGCCAGCACGCGCACACGCAATACTTCCGGCATGCCCGCAATGAGCAGCACCTGCGGTGCCGCGAGCAGCAACAGCATGGGACCGATGGCGCGCAGGAACATGTGCTGGAACTGGTGCATGGTGAAGGAATGTTCGGCCAGCACATCCAGCGGCGATTGCAGCGCAATCAGCAACGCAGCGAGTCCCGCGAAGAAACTTGCATAGCGCCATGCGGATATCGCAGCGGCACGATCGCGCCGTTGCATCCACCCCCTGATATAGAACGTCGCGGTAATCGCCACGCCGATCAGCAATTCGGGGACGAATGGCCAGCTGGCCCAGGGTTGTGCGTTTTCAACGACGGCACCGCCGTGCGACCATGCCGCACGGGATGTCAGCAGCAGCAACAACGATACGACGCACCGGCTTATTCGCCAGCGATAGGACATAGTTAGTAAAATATTGTTTATAATCAATTAGTTATGTAATCTAGTCAAGTTGTGGCAACCTGCCGCGCACGATGGCGCTTGATCCTGCCGGCCATATTATTTCGTCCGGCGCCAGTGCTTGGCCGTATCTCCATGACACGCGCAGGCTTCGCCGTGTGCAGCCGCAACCAGTTCCTGCAGAATGCCACACTCCGCGACAGCGTGATGCGCATCGCAACGCTTGCGCAATTCGCAAAGCTGCAGCTCAAGTGCACGCATAGACTGCAGGCGTACACGAACCCTGTCCAACTGCGCCTCGATCAATTGATCAATATCCCCGCAATCACTGCCTGAGGACTCCAGGAAACCCAGCAATCGCCGGATATCCGCAAGCGGAATGTCCAGGGCACGGCAATGCCGGACAAATGACAACTGCTCCAGATGGGCCTGCCCGTAGGCTCTATACCCGTTTGCCTGCCGTTTCGCGGGCACCAGCAGGCCTTCCCGCTCGTAATAGCGGATCGTTTCAACATCCACACCGGTGGCCGCAGCCAATTCCCCTATACGCATAAACGCCTCCCGTGCATACGATAAAGTGCTTGACCCCGTAGCCGCTACAGAGTTTCAAATAAACTCAAATTTTTCTGAATTGCGGACCTTGATGAGCGCCAATTGCTGCACCCCACCCCCGGTTGCGGTAGATCCGGTCTACCGCCGCATCCTGTGGATTGCGCTGGTCGCAAACGCCACCATGTTTTTTGTCGAAATCGGTGCCAGCGCGTTCGCGGATTCAACCGCATTGCTGGCCGATGCCGTGGATTTTTTTGGTGATGCCGCGAACTATGGAATTTCGCTTGCCGTATTGGCGCTCGCCCCGGCCTGGCGTTCCCGCGCGGCCCTCATCAAGGGCTGCTCGATGGGATTGTTCGGCATTTTCGTGATCGGGAAAGTACTTTGGAGCGCCGCCACCGGGTCGTCGCCGGAGCCGCTGGCGATGGGGGCCGTTGCGATACTGGCGTTACTGACCAATGTCGGCGTCGCCGTGATCTTATACCGCTACCGCGGTGGTGACGCCAACATGCGCTCGGTGTGGCTGTGCAGCCGCAATGATGCCATCGGCAATGTTGCGGTCATGTTTGCCGCTCTGGGCGTGTTCGGCACTGGCAATGGCTGGCCCGATCTCACGGTTGCCGCGACGCTGGGCGTGTTGGCGGTGATCGCGGCACAGTCTATAGTCCGGCAATCGTTGGGAGAGTTGAACGGCATTCACGGACATTCCCAGAAAAGCTGATATCATGTGGCCGATGCGAAAACTGTCCGCAATTTTGTTGATGTTTGCACTGACGCTGTCTTGGGCGACAGCGGCTGTAGCCGTTTATTGCAAGCATGAAACAGTGCCCGCGGCGCAGCAACACCTTGGCCATCATGCCGATACCTTCTTCGGCCACGACAAAACCAAGACAAAACAGCTGCCGCAGGAGAAAGGCCATGTTCACTGCAGCCTTGGCAGTCTGCTTTCCGGGAAATCCCTGCTGCAGCAGGACACCATTTTTTCCAATCTGCTGATTCAGCCCGCACACTACTTCTCGCCGCCTCAGTTCATGAGCACGGTTCCCGCCCGGGAACCCGAACGTCCCAAATGGTCCGCTCCCGCCTGAACGTGGCGGAACGAACCTGATCATCTGACCGATCTCCTGCTGTCTGCGCGATAGCGGTTCGTTTCGCCGATTCTCTGTGTTTGTAATTGGAGAACGCGATGAAGCGTGGACCATCTTTGCTGTGGCTTTTCGCCTTGGCATTGTTTTCAAAAAGTACATTGGCGCAGGTGCCTCCCCAAGGAACGCCACCTGCTGCCACTTCGCAAGACATTGCCCCATCGACGGCACGAACAGCGTTGACGCTGGAAGAAGCCTGGCGTCTGGCGGAACAGTCCAATCCGGCATTGCTGGCAAAAACGGCTGAAGTGGCAGCCGCTGAAGGACAGCTATCCGATACCCGAGGGCTGCTCTGGAACAATCCTCAGGTTTCTACAGATCAGGCAAGACGCAGAACACCTTTGCCGGCCGGCACTACACAGACTTTTCCCGAATGGAATCTGGGTCTTTCCCAGACCTTTGAAATAGCCGGTCAGCAGGGATATCGACGCAAGGCTGCCGAGTCAAATCTGGCCGCGACAAAAGAAAGTATTGCGGAGATACGAAGACGAATTCGCGCCGAAGTTGAACTGCTGTTTTCGCGCGTTCTGGCAATCCAGAACCGTATCAATATTGAGCGGGAAGCACTGCAACTGGTTGAAGATGCCGCCATGGCGGTCAGAAAGCGGGTTGCCGCTGGAGAAGACAGCCGCCTCGACGGCAATCTGGCCACGGTTGAGGCTGAGCGCAGCCGCAATCAGCTTACTGTCCTGCAGGAACAACTGATTGATGCCCGTGCGGAGCTGGCGGCCCTGCTCCAGCTGCCGCCAGCCGATTTTCCCGAAGTGCGCGGCGACATCAGAAATGCCGCTCCAATCTACACCCTCGCCACCTTGCTCAGCAACGCGACCAATCATCCGCGCCTTCGCTCACTTGAACTTCGCGAAAGCGCTGCAAAATACAGGCTCGATCTGGAACGTGCCTCTGTCTACCCGGATATTACTGTGGGCCTGACCACGGGACGCGATGGTCCGGGGGGCGGCCGCGAACGGTACAACATGCTTTCACTCTCGGCACCGCTGCCGCTGTTCAAGCGCAACTCAACGGGCATCGGGCGGGCTGCAACAGAGCTGCAGCAGTCCCGAATCGAGAAAGAAGCCGCCGCACGCGACATCCCTGCGCAAATACGCGCATTGTGGCAGCGGATGGACAGTCTTCGTGCCCGGGTCGATCGCCTCGCCGGCTCGGTATTGCCCAGTCTCAATGAAAATCAGCGCCTTTCGACAGCGTCATACCGTGCGGGCGAAATCGGATTGCTGCAGCTCCTTGTCGTCAATCGTCAGCTAGTGGATGCACGACGCGACTATCTAGATGCCACGGCTGAACTCGTGCAAACGCGCATTGCACTCGAACAAGCTGCCGGCTGGCCGGTCACGGAAAAAAAGCCTTGAATATCCGATCACAACCACCTGAAAACCTGAGGAATTTATCCATGAATAAAAGCGCGAGCATATTATTTGCGGCGATTCTCGTTGCGGGACTGACTGTCTCCGGATGCAGCAAAACGGAATCCGGGAGCACAACGGAAAAATCAACGAAGGAAGCTTCCCACGGCGCTCCCGGAAAAGATGAAAAGCATACGGGGAAGGAAGGTGGCGAGGCAGGAATCATAAAACTAACCCCAGAAGAAATGCAGACGGCCGGTATCACGGTAGCAACTGTTGATTTGCAAACCATTACCGAACAACTCACGCTTACCGCCACCATCCGCGCAAACCAGGACCGTATTGCCCATGTCGCGCCGCGGGTGCCGGGCCGACTCATAAAAGTCAGTGGCAATCTGGGCGATACGGTGAAGTCGGGGCAGACCATTGCACTCATCGACAGCATCGAACTCGGAGAGGCGCATTCAGTCTATCTCCAGTCCAAAAGCCAGCATGATGTGGCCCGGGTCGATTTTGATCGTGCTGACAAATTGCGCAAAGACGAGATTATTCCGGAAAAAGATTATCTGCGCGCGCGCAGTGAATACGAGAAAGCCAAGGCGGCACTGCAGGCCGCCTCAGACAAGCTCAGGCTGCTCGGGGTCGCGCAATATTCCTCCAATAATCCGTCATCAGCGTTTTCGGTTTACCCCCTGACTGCACCATTCTCGGGAACAATCATCGAGAAAAAGGCGGTCCTCGGCGAACTGGCCAAGACCGACGATTCCCTTTTTACCGTCGCTGACCTGTCGACGGTATGGATCGAAGCCAACTTGTTTGAACAGGATCTGGCCAAGATCCGCCGCGGCGCAACGGCAAAAATCAGCGTTGCGGCCTACCCGGGCGAAACATTCGAGGGCCGCCTGACTTACATCAGCAGCACCCTGGACAAGGAAACCAGAACGGTACAGGCACGGATCGAAGTGCAGAATCCGGAAGGCCGGCTGAAACCGGAGATGTTTGCAACTGCGTCAGTGAATACCGGTGGCTCTTCGAAAGGCCTGTCATTGCCACAGGATGCGGTACTGCTGATGCAGGGACAGCCCACCATATTCGTCGAGGAACACGGTGGCTTCGAACCAAGGCCTGTCGAATCAGCGCAAGGCAACAGCAGACAAGTTCTGATCAAGGCAGGCCTCAAGCCTGGCGAACGGGTGGTAGTAACCGGCGCCTACGCCATCAAGGCTCGCCTGCTCAAATCTCAACTCGGCGAAGGCCACTAAGGAGCGGATGATGCTGAATCAACTTGTCGAAGCGTCACTCCGTTACAAGGTGCTGGTGCTGGTCGGTTTCGCACTTGTTGTTTTTCTGGGAATACAGGCGTTCCGCGAAGTGCCGGTCGATGCATTTCCCGACATTACACCGAACCAGGTCAGCGTTTATACCGAATCTCCTGGCCTTGCAGCAGAAGATGTTGAAAAACTGCTGACTGTGCCGATTGAAGCATCGATGGCGGGCCTGCCTGGTGTGGAACAAGTCCGCTCGGTCTCGCTGTTCGGTCTTTCGTATGTTGCGGTCTATTTCAAAGACAATATCGACACCTATTTTGCGCGGCGGTTGGTGGGCGAAAAGCTCACTGAAGCCAGAGAACGCATACCCCAGGGTTATGGCGAGCCGACGCTTGGCCCAAACAGTTCCGGATTGGGTCAGGTGTTCTGGTACACGATCGAATCTGCCGACAAAAAACTCTCCAGTATGGATCTACGCACGCTGCAGGACTGGAACGTACGTCTTCTGCTACGTACAGCACCTGGAGTCGACGACGTAACATCTTGGGGAGGTGATGAAAAACAGTATCAAGTAAGAATAGATCCCGGAAAGCTCATCAAGTACGGCCTCACCTTCAAGGAAGTCATGGAGGCTCTAACCGCCAACAATCGTCAGGTCGGTGGGCAATACGTCAATCTGGGGCAGGAACAATACCTTGTGCGCGGCCTTGGCCTGGTCAGTAACACCCATGATATTGGCGATGTTGTAGTCGTAACCCGGGAAGGTTCTCCCATTTATGTGCGTGATATCGCTGAAGTCAAAGAAGGTGCAGCCCTTCGTTTTGGCGCCGTTACCAAGGATGGCAAAGAAGTTGCCCTGGGCATCGCACTCGCCCGCATTCATGAAAATGCCAAGAACGTGGTGGATGCGGTAAAAGCAAAGCTTGCGATCGCTCAGCAGACGCTACCCAAGGGCGTCACCATCACTCCGGTATACGATCGAACAGAGCTTGTGGAGAAAGCCCTGAAGACCGCCGAAAGCGCACTTCTCGAGGGTGCCATATTGGTCGCGGTGATCCTGTTTCTTTTTCTCGGAGAAATACGTTCCGCAATCGTCGTCGTTGTGACGCTGCCGCTTGCAATGCTCATCGCATTTATCCTGATGCAGTATTTCGGGCTGTCCGCCAACCTGATGTCACTGGCGGGCCTGGCCATTGGCATCGGCATGATGGTGGACGGGGCAGTAGTAATGGTCGAAAACAATTTCCGTTTGTTGGCTCATTACACCGGAAAAACTGTGGATCGCGCTCATGTCGCTTTGCAAGGTGCGCGGGAAGTCGCCAACCCGATTGCCTTTGCCATCCTGATCATTATCGTGGTGTTCCTGCCGCTCTTTTCCTTGACCGGGCTCGAAGGGAAGCTTTTCAAGCCGATGGCGTTAACCATCACATTTGCGATGATCGGCTCATTGGTGCTGACGCTGACGCTGGTCCCTGTGCTCTCAGCCCTGATCCTCAAACCCAAGGAGGAAAAAGACACATTTCTCCTGCGTTGGGCCAAAAAACTCTATTTACCACGCTTGGATTGGGCCCTCGAAAACAAGAAAAAGGTGGTTGGCAGTGCTGTCGCCCTGCTCGTCGCCGCCCTGGCGCTCTTCCCCTTTCTCGGCAAGGAATTCATGCCGAATCTGCAGGAAGGCGCAATCATGTTCCGGGTCACGGGCATTCCGTCCACTTCACTGGAAGAATCAATTCGGGTATCTCAGGTGTTCAACAAGACACTAAAGGACAACTTCCCCCAAGTGAAATCAGTGCTCGCGACCATCGGCCGAGCTGAAAAGGGGGAAACATCAGATGCAAATTACATGGAAGTTCTGGTGGAGGTAAACCCCGTCGAGACGTGGCCCAGGCGGATCACCATGCCGGAACTCTCCTCCGAGATGCAGGAAGCGCTGGAGCGCGCCATTCCAACCTCTGTGCTGGGTGCAACGCAGCCGATCCAGATGCGGGTCGAGGAGTTGATCTCCGGCGTGCGCGCCACGCTGGCCCTGAAAATCTACGGTGAAGACCTGACCACCCTGGACCGCCTGGCTGGACAAATCAAGCCCGTTCTGGACAAGGTGAGCGGCGTTGCCGATCTCTCACTGGAGGCGAACAAAGGGAAACCGCAACTGGTAATCAAGGTCAACAGGGATGAAGCCGCGCGCTACGGTATCAATGCCGACGAAATACTGGAAGTCGTGCAGGCAGGAATCGGCGGCAAAACGGTCAGCACCCTCATTGACGGAGTACGCCGCTTCGATATCCAGGTACGACTGGATTCCCGTTATCGCGATAGCGTCAGCGCGATCAGCAATATTCCCATCCGCACCAGTGCCGGAGTACTGGTTCCTTTGGCACGAATTGCGTCAGTCGAACTTGATGAAGGCTATACTTTTGTGCGCCGCGAACAGCTGCAGCGCTATGCTGTCATCCAGATGGACGTCAAAGGTCGCGACGTGGATGGATTTGTCAAGGAAGCGGATGCCGCCATCCGTAGCCAGATAAAGCTGCCCGAGGGTTACTGGATGGTATGGGGCGGTGCGTTCGAAAACCAGCAGCGCGCACTGGCTCGACTCACCTTGATCGTACCGCTGACGATTGGCCTTATCTTTCTGCTGCTCTACACGGCCTTCAACTCGGTGCGGCACGCAACGCTCATTATCGCCAATGTGCCTTTTGCAATCATCGGTGGCGTGTTCGGTCTTGCCGTTACCGGACAATACGTCTCGGTACCTTCGGCCATCGGCTTCATCGCCGTATTCGGAGTCGCCATGTTGAACGGTATCGTACTGGTTTCGTTCCTGAATGAACTGCAGCAGAAAGGGCTTTCCGTCCGCGAAGCCGTTCGCCAGGGCGCAGCACTGCGATTGCGGCCGGTGTTAATGACTGCCTCGGTGGCAATCCTGGGGCTGATACCGATGCTGCTGTCTCAGGGAGTCGGTGCCGAAACCCAGCGACCGCTGGCCACGGTGGTAGTCGGCGGATTGTTCACTTCCACAGCGCTGACGCTCCTCATTCTGCCATTGATTTACGAGTGGGCCGAGCTGCGTGCCGAGCGCAAGCGCAATTTGAACAGCACCCCAGTCTAACAATCCATTGGGAGCATCGATATGAAAGAGATAAAAGCATTTGTTCCGACGCAACGTATCGCCTCGGTCACCGAGGCCCTGCGAAACTGCGGCCTTTGCGACATCAGTGCCGGCGACGGTTGTTACAACATCACCGTGTCCCAGGTGCAACGGCTGCATACCAGCATGGATCCGGGAATGCAGCATTACTCCGTGGATCTTGCGGAGCCGGTTGTCATGGAATCCAAACTTGAACTGATTTGCGCTGATGAGCTCGCGGATCTGCTGACGGGACTTATCGCGAAATCGGCAGGAACCGGAAAAACGAGAATCGGCTGGATTTTCGTCAGCGAAGTGCAACAGGTCATTCAAATACGCTGATCTTGAAATAAAAATCACGAATGGAGAATAAATCATGGGATTATTTGAGCGAATGCTGGGAAATTTAACAAGAGGCGGCCTTGGTGGCCACCATAGAGATCGACACGGTAGTTACGAGACCGGCAATTTCGGAAAGTCACATGGCGGCATTTCCTGCCCTAAATGCGGAAATGCCAACTCGAACACTGCCCGCTTCTGCCAGCAATGCGGTACCACTTTGTCGACCAGCGTATGCACCGGTTGTGGTGCAGAGATGTCCGCAGGCGCCAGATTCTGTAATCAATGCGGGAAAGACCGAAAGTAGCCCCGATTCCACCCAATTGACCGGATCAGCAAATGAAGACCGAAAAACTTGCGCTGGACTTGCCTGTCGTTTTGCCGGACACCCCCGATGAACGCGATGCCTGCGTGGGTCGGCTGACACGGTTGCTGCAAGTCGAGGGCATGGAAAAGGTGCATTTGGTCCATGAGGGCGGCAGTTTCCGCCTTTGCCTGCATTACGACCCGCAACGATTCAGTGTAAGCCGGGTACGCGAACTGGCACAGGCCGCTGGCGCCAGGATCGGGAACCGGTTTCACCATGAAATTCTGCGCATCGACGGCATGGATTGCCCCACCTGTGCCGCGGTAATCGAGCATGCCCTGCAACGCATGGACGGCGTGCCTGAAGCTTCAGTGAGTTATGCCGCAGAACGTTTGCGCCTGGAATTCGACAGCGGGAAAATCGAACGTCCGGCGATCGTGCAGCGCATCCAGTCACTCGGTTATTCCGTCCAGGAGAAAAACCACAAGGGTGGGTGGTTTATCGAGCATCGCGAACTTGTTTTAAGCAGCGCTGCCGGCCTGTTGTTACTGGCAGGATGGCTGACGGGCCTTGCCGGTGCACCTCGCAGCCTGTCGCTCAGCCTTTTGCTGGGTGCGTATGCGGCGGGTGGCTTCTACGCCCTGCGCGATGCCTGGCAGAGTCTCCGCAGTCGCCGCTTTGACATCGACACCCTGATGATTGTCGCCGCAGCCGGGGCAGCGGCACTCGGCGCATGGGAAGAAGGCGCACTGTTGTTGTTCCTGTTCAGTCTGGGTCATGCGCTGGAACACATGGCCATGGACCGCGCGCGCAAAGCAATCGAAGCACTGGCAGAACTGGCCCCGAAGACAGCCAGCGTACAGCGAGGGGGCGTGGAAATCGAGGTGCCGGTCGAAGAATTGCAGCGCAGTGATCGGGTGGTCGTCAAACCCGGCCAGCGCATCCCCGCCGATGGCCAGGTGGCTTCGGGCAACTCGGCGGTGGATCAGTCCCCGGTCACCGGCGAATCCATGCCGGTGGACAAACAGCCTGGCGACAAGGTATTCGCCGGCACGGTCAATGGCGAGGGTGCCATCGTCGTCGAAGTCACCAAACTGGCGCAGGAAAGCACGCTGGCGCGCATGGTAGATATGGTATCCAAGGCACAGACGGGAAAATCGCCGACGCAGCGATTCACGGATCGCTTCGAAAGAATTTTCGTTCCGGTGGTGCTAATCAGTGTCGGCTTGCTCATCGTCCTGCCGCCCCTGTTCGGAATGCCGTTCTCAGACTCTTTTTACCGGGCCATGGCGGTTCTGGTGGCTGCATCCCCATGTGCTCTCGCAATTGCGACCCCTTCGGCTGTGCTTTCCGGCATCGCACGTGCTGCTCGCGGCGGCGTACTGATCAAGGGCGGCGAGCACCTCGAGAATCTCGGGACGCTTGCCGCCATCGCATTCGACAAGACCGGCACGCTGACCGTCGGCAAACCAAAAATAACCGATGTCGTTGCCCTCAGCGGAGACGAGGACAGCTTGCTGAAAATTGCCGCAGCGGCAGAGAGCCGCAGCGCACATCCGTTGGCTCAGGCCGTCGTAACGGAAGCCAGGAGACGCGGTTTAAGCTGGAATGAAGCAACGCAGGTTGAATCAATTACCGGCAAAGGCTTGCGCGCCGATATTGACGGGCAAAAAATAGCCATCGGAAGCGCCAAGTTGTTTGATGGTGAAGAACTACCCGAAACGATCAAGCGGGAGGTTGAGCGCCTCGGCAACGAAGGCAAAACAATCATGCTGATTCAGGCGGGCGATCGGTTCCTGGGCGTTCTGGCGTTGGCCGATGTTCCGCGCACAGCAGTACGCGAGGTGCTGGAGCGCCTGCACCGGCTTGGCATTCGCAAAACCATCATGCTCACTGGAGATAACGGACGCGTGGGCCGCGCCATCGCCAATGTGATCGGCGTGGACGAAGTGAAAGCAGATCTGTTGCCGGAAGACAAGGTCAAGGCCATGGAAGAACTCGGGCAACGTTATGGCCAGGTCGCCATGGTCGGCGACGGGGTCAATGATGCACCGGCCATGGCGCGCGCCACGGTCGGCATCGCCATGGGGGGCGCCGGCACTGATGTCGCACTGGAAACCGCAGACGTGGCGCTGATGGCCGATGATCTGGGCAAACTGCCCTTTGCCGTGGCCCTGAGCCGCGCCTCAAGGCAGATTATTCGCCAGAACCTGTGGGTATCACTGGGCGTGGTGGCGTTACTGATTCCCGCCACCTTGTTTGGCTGGGCCGGCATCGGCTTCGCAGTGCTGGTTCACGAAGGATCCACCATGATTGTAGTTCTTAATGCGCTGCGATTGCTGCAGTACAAAGACAAGCGCCCTGAAGTCCATCCCTGAGTTACTTGCCGATTTCAGGTACGAATACCGAAAAACAAGTGCAGCCGCAACCTCCACGGTCAATATCGCTGTCATGGTTCACGCTGCTCAGCGCCATATGGCTGGTCAGCGTTTACAACATTCCGTTCTGGAATGCGGTAATTCGCGCAAGAATTCCATTTTCTGCAGAAGATATTCCATTTATTCTGTCAGCATTCACCGTCTTAGTGCTGATTTTCAACAGCCTGCTCGCACTACTGACATTTCCTCGTGCCGCCAAGCCAATAGTTATTGCTCTGATTTTGCTCTCTGCAATTGCCTCAAGTTTTGCGCTCCGATTGGGTACGCTAATCGACAAGTCGATGGTCCAAAATGTCTTTGAAACCGACTGGACCGAGGTGGCCAGCCTTCTTAATCTGTCGCTTCTAATGGATTTTGCGTTGTTTGGTCTGCTGCCGGCTGCAGTTATTTTCCGTGCTGGTGTCCGCCTCGAAAACTTTTGGTGCGAACTACGCAAAAAAATCGCCACCATTACCTTCGGAATCTCGGTGGCGATGTTGCTGGTATGGGTATTCAGTGCTGAATACGCCAGCATGCTGCGCAACCACCGCGAACTGCGTTTTATGCTGACACCAACCAATATAATCAATTCGACCTATGGGTATCTGAAGCAGCGCTATAAACAACCGCCTCAAACAGAGACGGCGAACGATGTACGCAAAGTCACCAATCCTTCCATCTCCGGAAAACCCTTATTACTCGTCCTTGTTATTGGTGAAACCGCGCGTGCCGCTGACTTTTCCCTGAAGAGCCACGATCGACCCACCAATCCGCTGCTCGCCACAAAAAATGTCATTTATTTTTCGAACGTAACCGCTTGTGGCACTTCCACAGCAGTATCGCTACCGTGCATGTTTTCAGATCTTGGTGAATTAAGCTACAGCCCGGCGAGGGCACGAAGTCGGGAGAATCTGATAGATGTACTGGTACGCGCGGGACTTGACGTCACCTGGCTTGACAACAATTCTGGATGCAAAGGTATTTGCGCCCGAGGGTCTTACGAATCTCTCGCCTCCCGTAACGACAGCCGTTTGTGCAATGGTAACGAATGCCTGGACGAAATACTCGTAAAAGCCCTGCAGGATCGTCTCTTGTATTTAAAAAAAGATACAGTCCTGGTTATGCACATGAAGGGCAGCCACGGCCCCGCCTACTTCCGCCGCTATCCGCAGCGGTTCGAGGCATTCAAGCCAGCCTGCAAATCGGTCAATTTATCCAGCTGCAGCCCGGAGACGATACACAACGCCTATGACAACACCATCCTTTATACAGACTTTGTCTTAACCTCAATGATTGATACCCTTGAAAAGAACGCACCGCGCATCAATAGCGCCCTATTCTATGTATCTGATCACGGCGAGTCTCTGGGCGAAAACGGTATATATCTGCATGGTATTCCGAAGTTTATCGCCCCAAGAACCCAGATAGATATTCCAATAATCGCATGGTTACCTGATGAATTTTCGGCCCGAACGAGACTGTTTGATCAAGACTGCATTAAAGATACGCGGCATCAATTTTTCTCGCATGATTATGTGTTCCACACCATATTGGGATTTTTTGATATCAAAACAAGTTGGTATAAAAGCTCACTCGATATGTTCGCATCATGTCGCCGTAGGCGGCATTCCAGGAAGATAAGTGTGGGCATACGGCACAATTTTTGAACTACTCGATATTCCTTCAAACAAACGTATCAACACCCGTTTTTCTTGTTCAGGAATTCATGCCTCTTTTCTTCAGAAATCCTTCAGCTTGGGTGTCGATAATGATTTCGTGGCCTCGATGATCGATGCCTCATTTAATCAACCACGAAAGGAAAGACATCATGAAAACCACCTCCCTGAAACTGCTTGTGGCAGCCGTGCTGGGCATCGCCGCCGTTTCTGCGGCAAATGCCGCACCGACAGCTTTGAAGGCAACTTCGATAATCGCTTACGACCAGGGCGGCAACGATCCGTTTCCCCCGTCCGAAGACGCGATCCCGGAAATCCGGTCGGTCATTGCCTATCACGAAGGCGGCTCGGACCCGTTCCCGACTTCTGACGATGGGGAAGCCATTCCTGAAACCCCTTCGACGATTGCCTACGACCAAAGTGGCAGCGATCCGTTCCCGACCTCGGACCCCGAAGCCGGCGTGACGGCTTGATTTTCGGCCGGATTCGTCCAATCATCCGCTTTGCCCCGCAATCCGGGGCACGGCGGATTATTTTTTCCAGCACCTGCTCCACCCGATAACCCTACACGGATCGCGACAATGCGGCTGCTGCTGATTGAAGATGACGAGATGATAGGCAAGAGCATCCGCGAAGGCTTGCGTCGAGAAAGCTATGGTGTCGACTGGGTTCGTGACGGCTGGGCTGCCGAGCGATCATTGATCGATACCGACTACGATCTGCTCATCCTTGATCTCGGATTGCCGCGAGTGCATGGCCTCCAGGTCCTGAAAAATGCCCGCCAGAAAGGCAAAAAAGTGCCCGTTCTGATCATCACTGCGCGTGACGGCGTCGAAGACAGGGTCAACGGCCTTGACGCCGGTGCCGACGATTATCTGGTCAAACCTTTCAGCATGTCCGAACTCGGCGCCAGGGTGCGCGCCCTGCTCAGGCGCAGCGCCGGTCAGGCCGCGCCGGTGTTCCGGCATGGCGGAGTTGAACTCAACCCCCTTACGCGGGAAGTGCAATTCAACGGGACAGTCGTTTCTTTGTCACAAAGGGAGTATGCAATCCTTGAAAGCCTGATACGCCACCCCGGGACAGTGATATCCAGGGCCAGCCTCGAACAGAGCGTTTACGCCTGGGGACAGGAGGTCGAAAGCAATGCTGTCGAAGTGCACATATCAAATCTGCGCAAAAAACTGGCCCCGAAACTGATCAAAACCGTCCGCGGTGTCGGCTACAAACTTTCTGAACAATGAGTTTTTCCATCAGAAAACGCTTGCTGTGGACGATGCTGTCCACATTGCTGGTTCTCGCTGTAGGCGCCAGCAGCGTGACCTATATGCGCGCCAGATCGGATGTCAACAAGCTGTTCGATTACGAAATGGAGCAAATGGTCTACGCCTTGGCGATGCACATCGCGTCGCATCCGGAGCTGACGGAAGAACCTCTGCTCCGCATCGAGCATGACTTCGTTACCCAGGTCTGGAGCAAGGGCGGCAAACTGCTGTTCTCCTCCAAGCCGGGCACGGGCCCCGTCACCATTCTGGAAAACGGTTTCTCGGATTACGGCGGATCGACCGGCTGGCGTACGTTCACGACCGGGGGCGGCAACTATGTATTACAGGCCGCGCATCCGCAAACGCTGCGCCGCAAACTGGCAACGGACATCGCTTTGAATGCAATGCTACCGATCGTGGCTATCGTTCCGATCGGTGGCGCGCTCATTTGGCTGTTATTGGGATACGGACTCGCACCGCTGCGTTCGATTGCCCGGGAAGTGGAATCCAGAGACCCCAAAGTGCTGCTTCCACTGAGCCTGTCTGGCCGGCCTTCCGAAATCACGCCGCTTGTCCGCTCACTGAATGACCTGCTGGCAAGACTTGACCGGGCTCTCAAGGTCGAACACGAATTCATAGCCGATGCCTCACATGAATTGCGCTCCCCTGTCACCGCCCTGCAACTGCAGCTTGAACTACTGGAATCCACCAGCGGTGAGTCTGAGCGTGCAGAACTGATAGCCGACATCCGTCAGGGTGTCAGCCGCATCAGCCGGCTGATCGAACAAATCCTTACCCTCGCCCGGCTGGACCCGGATTTCGGGGCGCAAACCGAAACGATCCAGCTTCAGGAATTCATCACGGGAATATACGAGGATCTGCAGCCACAGGCAGCGGCCAAATCAATCAGATTCACCCTGAATGCCGATTCGCCTGCATCCATCACAGGGGATACGACCAGCTTGCGTGCATTGCTGCGTAATCTGGTCGATAACGCGATCCGGTATACACCGGCAAATGGCGCGATAACCATTGAGCTGAGCACATCTGACAAGGGTGCGGAAATTACAATTACAGATACTGGCCCCGGGATGTCCGGGGATGTGCGCCGCAAAGCCTTTGCCCGTTTTTACAGGGGCGACAATGTCCCAGAAACCACTGGAACCGGTCTGGGACTTGCCATCGCCCGCCGCGCAGCTGACCGTCTGGGCGCCAGACTGACCCTGGAAGATGGTCGGACCGGATCTGGATTGACCGCCGTGGTGGGTTTTCCTGAAGCCGTTATCTAGAAAAACCGATGTAAAGTCTAATTTCATCAGAAAAAATTTGCACTTTTAGTCAAACTGACGGTCTTAATTGCCGTTTCCGAGTGTTTTCTTATAGACTTGCGCCATATGCACAATCGACTCAAACATATCGTGTTTGCAGTGCTGCTGCTGATCCTGCCTCTGCAGGGCCTGGCAACAGCACTGACGCCAGTCTTGTGCCATTCCGACGGGCAGCAAACGTCCGTCTCCGTACATGCACACGGATCGGATGTTTCATCGCACGAAGAGCCGGCGCCCGATCACGACGGCAAACCGGGAGCCGACTATTCCGGTCACCACTGTTGCCATCACCCGGTCAGCGCCATGCCGGCCACGCTTGAAGCTTTCACTGATTCCGCCCCGTCCATTTACGTTTCCCACCTCCCAGTCTGGCCCTCACTGTTCTCCCCCGAACAGCAACTGCGCCCCCCGCGCGGCTGATCCCGTTCTGACCCGGTAGTCAAGGCTTGTGCCTGTCATTGGCACGAGCATTTGGAAATGCGCGTCTGCGACGCGTCACGGAACGAGGACACACATGCCTTCCCTTTTTGCAGCATTGCTGTTTGCCGCAGCCATGGCCCCGCTGCCGGTTCTAGCCGTGCAGCCCAGCCCGGCGTCAAATCCGGCTTCCCCGGACGCACCCGTACGCCAGTCAATCTATGAATCCGCCTTCGCCGATTATCAATCTTACAAGGACGAAAAGCCTGCGTCATGGCGTGAAGTCAACGATGAAGTCGGCCGCATCGGCGGACAGGCCGGAATCTTCGGCGGTGCCGGCCATGCCGGCCACGGCTCGGCCAAACCTTCCACCAATTCACCCCCTGCCGCCTCGAAGCCGCAACAGGCACCGCAACCGATGCACAGCAAGGGCCATCAAGGAATGATGAAATGAAAGCGACCATTCAACGCACACGAGGACGCCCGCCGCGTGTCTTTGCCGCTCTACTGACGCTGGCCTTTCTTGGCGGCTGCGCGACATTCTCGACCGACGGCGGCTTGGAAAGTGTTCAGACCGCGGGCAAGGAACGCGGCCTTGCCCAAAACGTGACATGGCTGAAAACCGACAAGGACGCCGAGACTGCCCGTGCCGCGATAAAAAAACTGCTGGCAGCCCCGTTGACTGCGGACAACGCCGTGCAGATCGCGCTGCTGAACAACCGCGGTTTACAGGCCACCTATGCAGAGCTCGGCATTGCCGAAGCCGACGTGGTCCAGGCCGGCCGGTTGCGCAACCCCGGATTTTCATTCGGCAGGCTGACGCGGGCCGACGAAGTGGAAATCGAACGTACTTTCCTGTTCGACGTGCTGGGTCTCATCACGATGCCGATACGCACGGATCTCGAGAAACGCCGCTTCGAACTCACCAAAGGCCGCGTGGCCATGGAGACCCTCCAGGTTGCAGCGGATACCCGGCGTGCATTCTTCAGCGCCGTGGCAACACAGGAATCGGTGAAATACATGGAGCAGGTCAAACAGAGTGCCGAAACCAGTGCCGAACTGGCGCGCCGCATGGCATCAGTCGGCAACTTCAGCAAACTCGACCGCGTCCGGGAACAGGCCTTCTATGCCGAAACAACCGCACAATTTGCGCGCGTCAGGCAGCAGGCAGTGGCCGAGCGTGAGCGTCTGACGAGACTGATGGGACTCTGGGGCGAAGACACAGGTTTCAGACTGCCGGAACGTCTGCCTGACCTCCCGAAAGCACCACGTGACATTGCCGATCTCGAAGCCACCGCCCTCAAGAAACGCCTCGATGTCCAGGGTGCGATGCAAGAGGCCGAAAACATTGCGGCTGCAATGGGACTCACCAAGGCGACCGGTTTTGTCAGCGTAATTGAGGTTGGCTACAGAAGAAACAGTGCTTCCGGGCAACCACGACAAAGCGGTTACGAGATTGACCTGAGGCTTCCGGTATTCGACTGGGGCAGCGCCCGGGTCGCCCGTGCCGAGTACACCTACATGCAGGCCGTCAACCGGGCAGCAGATACTGCGGTCAAGGCACGCTCCGAAGTGCGCGAGGCCTACTCTACCTATCGCACCACATATGATCTGGCCCGGCATTACCGCGATGAAATCGTGCCGCTGCGAAAACGCATCTCCGAAGAAAACCTGCTCCGCTACAGCGGGATGCTGATCAGCGTATTCGAATTGCTGGCTGATGCCCGTCAACAGGTCGCCGGCGTCAATGCCTACATCGAGGCCTTGCGCGACTACTGGCTGAGCGAAACCAGTTTGAATCTCGCGCTTACCGGCAAATCACCCGGTGCCATCAGCGTCGGAAACAGTGCGCAGGCTGCTGCCGGCGACGCCCCCGGCCATTAACCATTTTCTGGAGAGATCATGACATCACGCCGCAATTTTCTGCGCACCGCCGGAGGCGCCCTGCTGGGTGCTGCCGCAGTCAGCAAGGCAGCGCAGGGCGCCGTTCCCGAGGCGCCGATACAGACCAAGCCGGACATGCAGCCGCCCCTGGCGCCACCCAATGGCCGTCCCTATCAGCCGGTAGCGACACTCAACGGCTGGACCCTGCCCTGGCGCATGAACAACGGCTGGAAGGAATTTCACCTGATCGCCGAGCCGGTGCGCCGGCAGATGGCGCCCGGCATGACCGCCCACCTCTGGGGTTACAACGGCCAGTCGCCGGGACCCACCATCGAATGCGTCGAGGGCGACAAGGTGCGCATCTTCGTCACCAACAAGCTGCCGGAGCACACGACCATCCACTGGCACGGCATCCTGCTGCCCAACGGCATGGACGGCGTCGGCGGCCTGAATCAGCCGCATATCCCGGTCGGCAAGACTTACGTCTACGAATTCGAGATGAAGAAATCAGGCACCTTCATGTATCACCCGCATGCCGACGAGATGGTACAGATGGCGATGGGCATGATGGGCTTTCTGGTGGTTCATCCGAAAAACCCGAACTTCATGAAGGTGGACCGCGACTTCGTGTTCCTCATCAACGCCTACGACATCGAGCCTGGTGCCGCTACGCCGAAGATCGCCACGATGCTCGATTTCAACCTGTGGTCCTGGAACAGTCGCGTATTTCCCGGCATCGACCCGTTCGTTGTCAGAAAAGGCGACCGGGTACGCATCCGCTTCGGCAACCTGACGATGACCAATCATCCGATCCACATGCATGGCTACGATTTCGAGGTCACCTGCACCGACGGCGGCTGGGTGCCGAAAGGTGCGCGCTGGCCGGAAGTCACGGTCGATGTGGCAGTCGGCCAGATGCGGGCGTTCGAGTTCGTGGCCGATGCGCCCGGCGACTGGGCCATTCATTGCCACAAGTCGCACCACACGATGAACGCCATGGGTCACGACGTGCCGACGATGATCGGCGTCGACCACCGCGGCGTTGCGCAGAAGATCATCAACCTGGTGCCCGACTACATGGTGATGGGCGAGCGCGGCATGGCCGACATGGGCGAAATGGAAATGCAGATCCCGGACAACACGCTGCCGATGATGACCGGCAGCGGCCCCTTCGGCCCCATTGAAATGGGCGGCATGTTCAGCGTGGTCAAGGTGCGCGAGGGACTGGCGCGGAACGATTACAAGGATCCGGGCTGGTACAAACATCCGCCGGGCACGGTGTCCTACGAGTGGAAAGGCGAATCCCTCGCGCCCGCACCGCAGGCCAAATCGCAGCCGGCCAAACGCGCTGCGCAAGCTGATCGCGAATTTCAGGTACGTAAACCGTCCGGCGGCCATTCCGGCCATTAAATTCAATTAAATCAAGGAGTTATAATGAAATACCTTACCGCTGCCATTACCGCACTGCTGATCACCGCCGCACCACTCACCTGGGCACATGGCGATGCCAAACACGCGCCCGCCAAAAAGAAGGCCATCTCAACGGAGGAGAAAGCTTTCGGGCGAGAAGGCGACCCGCAAAAAGCAGTGCGCACCATCAATGTCGACATGAGCGACAAGATGCGGTTTTCACCCGACACGATCACGGTGAAACAGGGCGAAACCGTCAAATTCGTCGTGAAAAACTCCGGAAAGATCATGCATGAATTTGTCCTTGGCACGATGAAGGAACTGAAGGAACACGCGGAGATGATGAAAAAACACCCAGGCATGGAACACGATGAACCCTATATGGCGCATGTTGCTCCTGGAAAAACAGAAACCATCGCCTGGCAATTCACCAAGTCCGGCAGCTTCAACTTCGGCTGCCTGATCCCGGGTCATTTCGAGGCCGGCATGGTCGGCAAAGTCACCGTGAACTGAGCCAAACACGGTGACGCTCCCGGTCCGCAGCGCATGATTTTTCGATGTGCTGCGGCCGGATTATGCAGAAGCACACCGCTTACAAATCTCTCAACCTTACCAAAGGATTCCATCATGAAACACCTGTATATAGCAGCCCTTGTGTTCTCTGCGGCAACCCCAGTCGCTGCGCAAACCACTGATCACGGCGCCCACCACCCCGCTGGCGCCCAAGCAACCAAAACCACCGGACAGGAACTGACCGACGGCGAAGTCCGCAAGGTCGATATGGAAACCAAGAAAATCACGATTCGCCACGGCCCCATCCAGAATCTCGGGATGCCTCCGATGACAATGGTATTTCAGACATCCGACCCGGCCTTGCTGGGCAAAGTCAAATCCGGCGACAAGGTCCGGTTCACAGCCGAGAAGACTGGCGGTGCCTTTGTGGTCACCCACATTGAACCCGCCAACTAAAGTGCATGAAATCGCTACCCGCCCCTCTTACGGATCGTTCGCGCTCGGTTCTTGATTATCGGCAACTGGCGCCCACCTACGACGCCAGTTGCCGAAGGATCGGGCACATTCGTGACGCTGCCATAGACGCTCTTCAACTACAGCCGGGGCAAACAGTGCTGGACATCGCTTGCGGTACAGGCGCCACACTGCTGGAGCTGTCCGGGCGGGTCGGCCTGCAGGGAAAAGTCATCGGCATCGACCATAGCCCGGACATGGTCGCTGTTGCCCGGCAGCGCATATCCGCATCCGGCGCACAGAATATCGAACTTCTGGTCGAGCCGATCGAGTCGGTTCGCATCAGACATAAGGCGGACGCACTTCTGTTTTGCTTTGCTCATGACGTATTGCAGTCAAGGGATGCGCTTTGCAATGTATTTTCTCTGGCACGGTTCGGCGCCCGGGTGGTCACGGTCGGCGCAAAACTGGCCGGCTCCCGATGGGCGGGACCACTGAATGCCTGGATTCACTGGCGCGGAAGGCGATATCGAACCACCGAGCTGGGTCTTGAACATCCATGGCATCCCCTGCGGGAATTTTGCCCCGATATCAGGGTCACGAAAACCTTTAACCTGGGTACCAGCTATCTCGCAGAAGGAGTCTTTTCCGGAAACATCTCTGCCCGCTCAAGAATGCCGCACATTAGGTGAAGTCCAGCACCAAAAGAAAGATCGGCATCGTGGCAACCATGGCCACTTTGCTGCTTCTCGTCGGGGTGATCATATCCATGAAAATGGACGGCCCGCCGTCGCGCGCGGACCCCGACAACCTGTCCCAGGTGTCCGTCGGCAAGCGCCTGTACGACGCTCATTGCGCGGCCTGCCACGGTGCAAGGCTTGAAGGCCAGCCGGACTGGCGCAAAAAACTGCCCAATGGCCGCATGCCGGCTCCACCTCATGACGCTACCGGACATACCTGGCATCACACGGATTCCACACTGTTCGGCATCACGAAGTACGGACTGCTGCCGGGTAAATACGCGCCACCCGATTACCGTAGTGACATGCCCGCCTTCATCGGCACTCTATCCGATGAGGAAATCTGGGCGGTTCTGGCCTACATCAAATCCTTCTGGCCACAGGAACTCCGCAAGGCACAACGCGACCTGACTTTGCACAAGCACTGAAATCTGCCCTTATTGCGCCTTGAGGGATCATTGCCAAAACCATGAAGCCTGAATTTACTTTCCGGAAATTACTGCCGTCTTCAGAAATCCTTCAGAATCAGGCTATATCATAAACATTGAAAAATGTTTAAATTCATAGGCATAAAGCATGCTCGTGATGAAAATGATCAAATCCATGATGCGTCTAACAGGTCTAGAAAATTGGCGTTAACCACAATCCAATTAAGGATCAATTCTACTATGCCGCCTGTTCTCCCTATGACAGCGACTGACCGATCGATAATCGAGCAACTGAAAACTGCCCCAGTTTTTTAGCTCGGTTATAAATTTTTTGCAACCAGTTAACGACCTAAGCATATTTCAGATGAAGGAATACAACTCATGAAACAAGATTCAACAATATTGTCACTTCCAATCAGGGATCAACAGCGCAGACGATTTGTCCAGGGACTGGCCACTGGGGGAGTATTGCTCGGAATATCGGGATGGTCATTGCCCGGCTGGACACAGAATTCAGCCCAGGCTGGCCACAAGGTGCCCGAACTGCGCGGCACCGAATTTGATCTGACCATCGCCGAAACACCTGCCAATTTCACCGGAAACCCGCGCATTGCAACCGCAATCAACGGGTCGATTCCCGCACCCACGCTGCGCTGGCGCGAAGGCGACGAAGTCACTCTCCGCGTCACCAATAAATTGTCAGTGACAAGCTCGATCCATTGGCACGGCATCATATTGCCATTCCAGATGGATGGCGTGCCCGGTCTCAGTTTCGCGGGCATCCAGCCCGGTGAAACCTTCACCTATCGTTTCAAAGTCGAACAAAGCGGCACCTACTGGTACCACTCGCATTCAGCGTTTCAGGAAATGACCGGGATGTACGGTGCCATCGTGGTGGAACCCGTTGGCGGCGAAAAAATACGCGCAGATCGGGAGCATGTGATCGTGCTCTCCGACTGGACTGACGAGGACCCCATGCGGGTGTTCTCAAAAC
>VFQN01001269.1_pt1 | contig 43100 bp, 57 predicted proteins | sample 3512371 | NCBI WGS metagenome assembly VFQN01 (sample SAMN10412370, study PRJNA504923) | tailings metagenome | isolation source: Replicate 2 from Balatoc abandoned mine | place: Philippines: Itogon, Benguet | collected 2017-08-28 | reverse complement strand
GAAGGCGGGGGAGGGGGCCGGGGGGGGGAGTTCAGGTGGCTGATGGAGGGCCTGCGGGGGGTGAGCGTGGGACGGGTGCGGGAGCGTCCGAAGCGGTCACCGCAGCAGCAGCAGGTGGTGACGCAGGGGATGCTGCAGCAGGGACAGCAGACGGCGGCTTGATGCCGGGTTCTGGGGCTGCTCCTGGTGCCGTAAGTGGACGGAAGCTGCATGGGCGGCGCAAGGACGGTGGCGGTGGCTCTGCTGGGGACAGCAGCGGTGGCGAGGGCGCCCGCAAGAGCAGGGGAGGACCCCTGGGCTGGCTGCGGCGGCGGCAGCAGCAGCCGTTGACGGCGGCTTCACAGGGCCCGATGGGGGAGGCGGCGGTGGCGGCGGCGGCAGCAGCGGCGGCGGAGGCTGGGGCTACGGTGGGAGGGGCTAGCCGGGCGCTGAGTCGCGGGGGCGTTGGCGGCAGCACGCTGACGAAGCGGCGCAGTGTGGCGCTGGCGGCGGCGCTGAGGGCGGAGGAGGAGCGGCAGCGGGAGGCGGCGGCGGCGGCGGCCGAGGGGAAGAGGAGCAGGAGAAGCGGAGCGTTTCCTCGAGCGCCGGAGGAGGATGCGCGTGCTGGTGGTGCCCCTGCTGGTCCACGGGAGCTGCAGCCCATGGGGCCGGAGCAGTATACCGGTATCCATGAGGCGGGCACAGCTGCCGTACAAGGACACACGGCGGCCGGAGGCAGGGATGAGGAGGAGGCCGCTGGTGCGCTGGCGCGTTCGGGGTACCCCGCCGCGGCCGCTGCGTCCTCCGCTGCGGCCGCCTCTTCCGCCGCAGCAGCTCGACCTGCACGGGCCATGACCCTGCCTACCGCTGGGTATGCCTCCTCCCCCATCCTGGGCCCGGGCGCTGGCTTCGACTTGCGGTATCAGCAGCCATGGGCTGGTGAGCGTGCTGACAACAAGCTGAGGTTGGGACCTGAAGTTGGAAACTCTGGGGGTTCGCTGCTGGGTTGGCTTCAGTGGCGCCGTGTGGGCAGGATGGGAGGGTGGAGGCCGCAGCTTAGTGCGTGGCTGGGTGGGAGACACGGCCCCCGACCCCTGGCGGGACTGCAGCCCCCCCGAGAGGCGGCACAGCCCGAAGCCTATGCAGGTGCCGGTATGCGTGCTGCAGTAGCTGGAGACAGGTATCCGTTCGGTGAGGGCGGAGGGGGAGGGCTACTGGAGCGCCAGAGCGGAGGTGTGGGTGCACGGGGACGCGGCGGGCTGGCGTCGGTGTCCAGGGGGGGTGCTTGGGGGGCCCCGGGCGGCGGGCCCGGCAGCGGGCGGTACGGCACTAGTGACGTACTGGACCTGGAGCTGCCGTACGAGCTGAGGGCGCTGGAGGCGGGTCTGGCGGAAGCTATCCGCCTGCTGGAGGTGCAGGTGGGAAACAGATGCGGTTGCATGGGGGGCACTAAGGCACGTGGTAGCGCGTTGGAGAGGCACTGGCAGCAGTACGATAGGCAAAAGAATGCTGGGGCATCCACCGGTGAGAGACGGAGGCGCACCGCCCCCTCACTTCCAGTGCACTATGGAAGCCCCAGCGCTTTTGTGAAGCCCCTGCCGCTGGAACACCTGACGCCCCTGCCAGGTGCGCTGGCTAGAGCGCGGCGTGTCCCACGCCGCCTCCTATTCCCTTTACTCTCCACATCCATATCCACAGCCTCAACATCGCAGCCAACGTGCCTCGTCCCCTATGCTGCCAGGTGCGCTGGCTGGAGCGCGGCGTGTCCCGCGCCGCCGACCAGCTGGCCGCCTCCGTGACCCCGGCCCACCTGGAGGCGGTGCGGGAGGCCAAGCGGGCGCTCAAGGACGTGGGCGGGCGCTGCAGGCGGCTGGCGGCGGCGCTGCACGGCATCCTGGAGGACGATGACGACATGCTGGTGGGCGGGGGGCGGACGGGTGGTTGGGAGTTAGGTATGCCGGTTGGTTAGGCGGTTGGCTGGTTATAAGACACGGCAACCTTGAGGAAGATGACGACATACTGGTGGGCTCGCGGTTGGGAGTTGGTGGTGGTCGTTGGCGAGTTTGGCGGTCCTCAAGTATCTCTTGGTCGCTGGAGTGTGGAATGCTCTGGAGGATGATGATTGGTCCGAAGGTGGCCATCGTAGGGTTTGGCTGTTAAGAGTCTGGTGGAGTGGTGGTTTACTTGGGCACCAGGCTGTGTACTATTGCAGTCTATTGCCCGCCAACCGCAGCCATGCGCACAGGAATGGGACGTGTCCCCTCGCGCAGGACATGTACCTGGGCCGGCGGGCGTTGCTGGAGGGCGAGGAGCCCGACTCCTGGCGCCTGCCGGACAGCCTAAGACACGCCACACCGCTGCTGCCCACGCAGCAGCAGCGAGCGGGGCAGCAGCAGCAGCGGCGGCAGCAGCAGGAGGGGCAGGTGCAGCAGCAGCGGCAGCAGCAAGGTGGCAGCGCGGCAGTCCGGGGGCAGGGCATTAGTGCTGAGAGGGGCGTGGAGGCTGTGGGGGCAGCTGCCCTCGGGCGGTACGGGAGGAGCGGCACCATACCTGAGGGAGATGAAGGGGTGGAGGAGACTGAGTCAGAGGACGGCAGTGAGGAAGCAAGGGAGGAGAGTGAGGGAGAGACGGGGGCTAGCAGCGAGGAGGCAGGCGTTGAGATGGAGGGGCAGGAAGGGGCAGACGACACGCGGGGACAGCTGCGCCCGCAGGGCAGCACGGGCATAGGCCGCGGTGGGGTGGTTGTCCCACCGGCAGGCGGGCGCCACTCGCCGTCTGCCCCCGCTGCAACCGACCGCCTGCCTCTGCTGCCACGCCTGTCCACTCCCTTCGGCAAAGATCTGGTACAGCAGGAGCAGCAGCAGCAGCAGCCGCGGAGCACTACGCCGCCGCCGTTATCCTCAGAGCCGCACACGCCGCCGCACGTGCAGCTACCAGGCGGCGTCGGCGCCGCCGCCGCCGCCCTTTGGGGAAGCGGCGTCACCGCTGCCGGTGGCGGCGCAGGTGGTGCAGGCGGCGGCGGTGACAGCCCAGCGGCTAGCCCTCCACGGCGCCGAGTCCAACGGCCTGCGGCGGCGGCGGCTGCGGCGCGCTCTGGGGAGGGCTGGGCCGAGGACGGATGGTGGCACTTTGCGGACGGCAGCCCCCCGGCACGGCTGGTGGACTTGGACCCCGCGGCAGAGGAGGATGAGGAGGGAGGTGTTGACGTGGGAGAGGGGGCAGGAGGTGGCCAAGGGTGGCGGCCTGACGGCCAGGGACGTGCGCGTGGGCTGGAGGCAAGGCCAGCGGGAGGAGGTGGCGGCGGTGGCGGCGGTGGGGGCGGAGGCGGCGGCGGGCCCTTCCGCGCTTCGCCGCATGATGTGGAGGATTGCGAGAACCTGCTTGAGTTCTACTATGTGCAGGTGGGGTACACGTGGTGTGTTATATGCAGGTTGAGTCATGCGTGGTGAACGCATCGCGATTGTGCGTTATGCTCTCGGTTGTGTTCTTGTGTTGTGCTGTCGATTATACCAAGCGCCCAGGCTGCGGCGCTGTCGATTTGACTACGGGTACCTTAAACGCGCTGAGCGGGTGGCATTGGCACGGAGCTGTGTAATGACTGGTAAGACACATGCTCCTGCACGGTTCCTACGTCGAGGCGCTGCTGCGCCGGCGGGACGCGTTGAGCTAACGAACGCCCCTGACACCGCCCTGTGCATAAACGCTAATACACATTCCCTGCGGTGCTACTACCCTGCAGGTTGAGGCGCTGCTTGGCCGGCTGGACGCGCTGACGGAGCGCATCGATGATACGGAGGACCTGGTGTCCATCGACCTGGACAACAGGTGGGCCAGGGAGGGGGTGACCGCAGAGGGGCAGAGTGAGGGCAAGGGAGGGGGGGCCGCGCTCGGGTCAAGGGGGCTGGCAGACAGCCCAGGCCATGCCGGGGCCCCCTTGTGCCTACCCGTGGGTATGTGTCCATGGACCTGGAGATCCGGTGGGGCGGCAGGGGACCTGGGAGGGGCTGGGGCAATGCGCACGCATGACAACGACACTGGCAGTTGTGGTAGTTGTGGCAGGTGTGGCAGTTGTGGCTCTAATAGGCTAGAACAGGTCCCACTGGTCTCGCGTAGCGGTGCTGCTTGCGGCCCGTGCCCGTACGACAGCGCCGTGCTGCTGGGGACCCACTACCACTTGCGAAATACGGTACATTCTGTCTCGGCCCCCTGGCCACCCCAGGCGCAACCAGATCGTGGGCATCGACCTTGTTGTCACCTCCATCACGCTGTGCTTCACCTTTGTCACCTCGGTGGGTGCTGCACCGTTTGCTAAGGAGGCTAAGGCCCGCTTGTGACGATGTACGCAGGAGACCGCCGTTGGAAAGGCGCACTGAAGGGCTGTGCATGATATACGGCAAACATGGCATAGTGGCGGACGCAGCTGGTGGTCGTGTGTCAGGATGCCATATATACAATGCTTGGTGCGTTGCCAGACGTTTGTCGTCGGCTGTACATGCTTTGGGTTGTTTACCGAATGGAGTTACCGCTGATCTGCGCCGTCCTCATGTTGCAGGTGGCGGGCATCTTCGGCATGAACATGCTGAACAGGTGCGTGCGTGGCAGCACGTGTGCGCGTGGCAGCACGTGCGCTCATCGCCAGCACGGGCACATACGGCCGTCGGTATGTCCCCGGGTGTGCGGCTTCGGGCCTCCTGGCACCATGATACCCCTGTCCAACACTACAGTGTATCCCCACCTGACCTGCTCCGTGAGCGCCTTCCTTGCGGATACTCTGCTCCACGCCCTTGCACGCTAACCCACCACGTTACCTGTTACGAGCACATTGCTTCCACGGACTCCGGCGGTACGGCACAGGACATCCCAACGCATCCCTCGGCTCCCTGGCACCCTGCCCCTGCCAAATGTACCCACATTCCACACGCTGTGTTTGCATAAGCGCTGTGTGTGTTACCGCGTGCGTGCTTGTCGCCCTGCCCATGCCACCTGCTCACAGGCTGGAGGATTCCTTCACCGCCTTCGTCGCCACCACCGCCACCAGCTTCGCCGTTGGGCTGGCCATCAGCGGTGCCTTCCTGCACTACGTGCAAGACAGGCGGCTGCTCATGCTGACCGGGGGAGACCTCCTGGCCCCGGCGGCCGACAAGGGCGGCGGGGGCGCGGGGGCGTGGGGCGGTGGTCTAGCAGCTGGTAGTAGTGGCGGTGGTGATGGGTATGGGTACGGAGGGTGGGGTGGTGGCGACGGGGGCTGGGACGGGGGCAAGGGCGGTGGGAGGATGCTGTATACGCGGTCGGGGCGGTGGGTGGAGGAGGAGGGAGGGTTGGGGAACGGGGGCGGGGGCGCGGGGGGCATGTGGGCTATGGGAGGGGGTAGCGGGGCTAGGTAGCGCCAAGGCAGGTGCGAGGTGTTGGTCTGTAGGATGCTGTGTATAGATTGGTAGGTTAGCGGTAGACTTGTGCGTAGTGTACGGCGCGCACAGCAGCTGCGCATGTCCGTATGCCCGTATGCGTACTTCAAGGCGTCTTACCAGGTCTGTTTGCAAGTAGCCCAGGGCTGGAACCGGACTGCTGTTGTTACAAAGGAACGTATGGACAGACAGGATGACGAGTTACCGGGCCACTTGCGGTGTTCCGGGCGATGCGCCTTGAGGACCTTGCTTGCAGCTACCGGGTTAGTGCGGTAATGGGGCAGGGCCGAGGGGGCTTTGCAACCATGCCGGGTGCAACCCGTCCGTGTAAGGATATGTGCTACAAACACATTGGTACATTGCGCCCGGTCATGTCAACGGCACCGTTACTGCGACAGTTGAAGCCACACAATAAAACGGCAGCGAGGCCGCCGGCTCACCCACGCAGCTGTTCCACAGCGCAGATGCAGTCCTGCAGTTGACAAAGGGCCGCTGCCGCCCGACCCGTGTTACCCACATGCCACATCACAACAACTTAGTGTCCGCTCCTGCCCTTCCACGGCCACCTGATGCACCCTAACTGCCAAGACTGCATGTTACCGTACACTGCATCCAACGGCCCCACCACAAGGCCACCGTGCTGTACGTAGCACGTGCCATGCCTTGTCCCGCTATTGCAGGTGGTCTGCTAACAGGCAGGGGCTGTGCCCACGGTTGTTGCGTCTTCGCGGGTACTCACGTTCCGTGGGCCAGCGAACAAGGGTCAGCTGCCTCTGTGACCGTGTGGCTTGAGGCGGCCCTTGTAGACACCTTCATGCAGCTGCTATGCACCCGAGGCCCCAACACCCCAAGTACGTCCCTGGCTGCCTCGGCGCGTATCCAATCGCCCCCTGGCGCACTCAACTGCCGCTCTGCTGCTGCCGCTGCTTCACGTTGACCTCACGCACGAGGTATATCTGCTTGTGCCTCCGCTCCTCGAACTCCTTGGCCACCGCCTCGGCCTCCGTACGGCTGCCGTACACGCCAATGACAAAGGTGTTGTCGTTGTCGTCAATGCGGTACACCTCGTACCGCGTCGTACGATCCCATGCTGGCTGTTGGCCCGCCACGCTGCCGCTGCTGCTGCTAACGGCAGGCCCACCGAAGCCATTGCTGCCACTGCCACCTGCGCCCCTGCTGCTGCTGCTGCTGCTGCTGCTGCTGCCGCTGCTGCTGACACCCGCATGCAAGATGCAGCTGGCAGCATCCCCAGGAACAACACCGTTGCCACCATAGCCCCCAGGAACACCGCCGCCATTAAGAGCCCCGCTGATGCACCCAGCAAAAGAGTAGCTGCGCGTACGGAAAGGAATGATTTTACGCTGCTCCCAGCTTCCGGGGCTCAGTGCAGAGGGCCACAGTCCCGGAGGGGCGTGCTGCCAGGTGCGGGCGCGGAGGGCATCGGCTCCTCCCCCTGTGAACGCACGTGCTGATTGCACAAGGTAGCCACTCCCGCCGCTGCTTGCTGTGCGGCTGAGGACTGGCGCGAACATGTCGGATTGCTGCTTAGGCGTGACGAGTGGGTATGCCGAGTGTTGCGCAGGCACCTGCTCGCTGCCAGCCGCGTCGCTTGCTACTGACTGGGGACACTGAGGACAGCGGAGTGGGTCCGGTGCTGAGCGGAAGTAGCTAGGGGATTCCTCTGCACGTGCCGTCTCTATTAGTGCGGCAATAAGAACGAACGACCCGAGAGAGTGGGTGTTTACTGCTACGCAATGCGCATCGCCTTGGGCCTGGAGAAGTGGCAGGAAGTCAGGTGTCTGTGTCGCGGAAATCGACGGGCCTGTTACGCAACGGAAACCGTGTTGTGAAATGTCAGAATCGAGAGATGCTTACAGGACTATGTCGTGTTGCCGGTGTAGCGCTTCGCCCCCGAGTCGTAGCTCCGGGACTTGTGAGCTCCGAAACGTGGCGCCTCATGCCCCGAAACACCAGGCACGTGAATCGCCGTGGGAAGCACACCCAGGACAGTGTAGCGAATGCAGTAACGTACATAGTCCTTTGTGTGAGTAGACCGCCACCGCCAAATGCTCAAGGGGCTGTTCTACGTTGTTGCAGACTGCATAGCTGCAGCAGGGGAACCCCTGAGCTGCAGGCAGGTGCGCTGTGCCTTGTGCGCCGTGGCGTGGGGGAACCGCCCTTTACCACGTGGCACTTCGGCCTCCTTTGTTCCCTTCTTTTGCGCATCCCACAGTGGCCTGGCCTGTACCTAGCCAACAGCACACCGACGAAGCAGTTGCCTTACAGTTGTGCTGGGGTCGTCTGCCCACTTGACAGGGCCGTTGCCACGGGTGCCGAGGTTGAGCTTGTGCCGCCTTCCTGATGTGGCGTTGCCTGGATACGGCTGGGATCTTCTCATTGCGTGCAAGCTCTTTGAGGGGGTGCCGATTCGGGTTCTGTTGGCCCACCGTGCATTTCCACATGTCCTCACCCTCCCATGGTGCAGCAGGGGATAGCTCAAGCGCATGAGTTGGTGACCAAGCGCAACATCCCATCTCAACATTACGTTGAATTAATACACGTTAACTTGTTATCATTTCACCGGGCATTGGAGACTCAAGATATTGGACAGCCGCTGACAACGTGACAAGCCACACAAATCGCCATGGCCACAGCCCTTGTCCACTCCCGTTCCACCAGCGCGCTTCGCCCTTTCCAATCAACTCAATTGCGCAAAGTTAGGATAGCGCCGCGACCGGCGCCTGTTTCCGTCCAGGCCCCTGCTCGTAACGTTCACATGGTCGTCGCGGCGAAGCGCCGGGAGATTGAGCCGGTTCCCTTCCCGGAGATCTATATGACAATGGTGGAGCGTCCAGATGGGATGCTGCCCAAGGGCGATGGGACAGTTATGATGGCCAGCATTCGGTGAGCTGCGTGTGGGTGGCTAGGTAGCACGGCCAAGGGTGGCCAAGGTGGAGTCACGGCCAACTCGGCCTCTCAATTGCTACACAGGGCTGAACCCGGGCGAGGCAAGGTTTACCTCGACGTACCGTTTAGTGGACTTAAAGCTGGTTGGCTGTACCACAGCGGATGGCGCCACGCGCTCTGTTCCTTACACGGCTGCTTGCCGCATTGATGTCCCCTTCGTGCATACCCTAGTGTACAACGTTTGAGCGGCCAGCACAGCTTCAGCTTACGTACATTTCCTTCCCTAACTCCTCAGTTTGGAGCCTAAGTCTATACATGAGCTGTTATCACCGTTAACACCTACCTGCCCACCTCCCTCCCCTCCCTCCTCAAGCCCCCTCCTCACGGTCACGCCGCACAGGGTGCGCTCTGCAAGCCCGCCATGCAACCCCCTTGACGTAGCTACCACCACCTTCCACACTCCTCACGCCGTCATACTCACTGTTACACCCCCGCCTCACCCCACCGTTCGCCCCCGCAGCATCCCCGAGCAGGCTGGCCGCTGCATGGAGCTCCGACCTCACACCACTCCGTACTCTTTCCACCTTAGCAATCGGTCCTTATGCACCCCCGCCCCGCCGCTCCCCCCGCAGCACCCCCGAGCATGCTGGCCGCTGCATGGAGCTCATCATACGGCACGTGGCCGCCAAGCGGGAGCAGGGCACCCTGGAACTGGACTGGCCGCTGCGCAAGAAGTGGCTGGAGCGCATCTGCAAGCTGGCGCTGCGCATGCGCACGCCGCAGGTGCGTGGGTGGGTGGGTTTGGGTGGGTGTGTGGGTGTGTGGGTTAGGCGGTGTGGCGGACGGGTGACGGGCACTGGTGCTGCGCATGCGCACGCCGCGGTGAACGGGTCTGAATCTGGGGCGTGACATGGGGCGGGATGGGGTGGTGTGGGATTTGGACGGTCCGTTGTGTTGGCGGTTCGGGTGCAAGAGGCAATGAGGCATGGGGTTGCGCGTGCGCACGCTGCAGGCGGGTTGCAGGCGCATGCACCCCTCGTGGGGCGATGCCGCGTGTACACCTGGAAGGGCGGAAACCGGGAAGGGTACCTTGCTGGTGCCCGCATTTGCGCGCCGGCGCTTGCACCCGCACACCGTATTGTGGGCCGGTCAGCAGGTATGGTATCCGGATCAGGTTCGGCAGGGATGGCTGCGCACGCGCGAGACGTAGGTGGGTGGGTGGTGGTTCATGGGGCCGATGCGGAGGCAGCGCGCGGTTGGCGGCGGGACGGTGTGGGTGGTGAGGCCTGCAATATTGGGTCACGCGGATGTGAGCATGGAAGCATAGAGTGCGATGGAGGCTGCGCATGCGCACGCCGCAGGCGGGAGGTTGGGTTACCGGTGAGGTGCTGTGGTGTGGGCGGCGTATGGTGTGGGGTCCGCAGGGTTGGCGGGTCCGGGGCGAGCAGGATGCGCGCATGCGCACGCCGCAGGTGGGTCGCAGGGGAATCGGTCCTTCGTCGGGGCGGCTGGGCGGAGCGGCGAGGTGGCAAACGAAAACCGCGGGCTGGCGGAGAGAGGGGTAAGCGGAGGCACCAGAAAAAAGGACAAACCTGGGGGTGGGGGGGCGCGGGGGGGGGGGGGCGGTGACGCGGGTGGACAGGTGCACGGCGGTGGGCCGTGGACACTGGGCACTGGCGCTGCGCCGAACGTGGGTGATGGATTTTGCTTGTCATTGACGTGTGGCGTGGTGGCAGTGGGGCGTGGTGGCAGTGTGGGTCGTGAACGGCAGGCGGCAGCAAGCCATTTCTGGCGCATTGCTTAGCTTGCATGCGCCTTTCAAGGTCCCGGACCCCATCACTATCCCACACCACCGCGGAGCATCCTTTCCAACCTCATGTGGCTTCAACCTGCCTTTCCGCAGATTGTGGTGGACATCTTCTCCAACGGCGAGAAGTTCGGGCTTTCCACCTACTTCGCCGCAGACGTGAGTGTTTCGTTATGGATTCTTGGGTGAGGGGGAGATAACTGGTGGGAAGGACTGCGAGACGGTTTCTGGTGCGCATGTTAGTGCGTGGCGCCTGGGAACTGGAAACCGCGCAATCCATCCAGTATGGCAGAGCAGTCCGCCCGCTTCCGGAACACTGGTGCTCCGCATAGTTAATGTTTCATCATAAAACAATGTGCCTCCTTGCCTTGCCACCCGCAGATGGTTGAGCAGCTTGGCGCCATGGGCGCGGAGGCCAGCCTGCTTCAGGCGCTGGTGGAGCGCTTCAGGCTGCACAGGCAGCCCGGGTGCAAGGGTAAGTTTTTTTTGTTTTGCACATGATAGGATCTGGAACCCAGCATGTAAGGACCCATGTGCGATCCAGGGGCTCCAGGGTGTGTGAGGGTGGTGGGGGCGGGGGCGGGGCTTAGAGGGCGTGCAGGGGCACAGGGGCACCTTGTGCTGGGGTGCGGGAGCGAGCCACCGGGCCCGCGGCGCTTGCAAGACTCCACTCCGGCAGCAAGGTGACGGGTGGGGAAGCTCCCCGGGCTGCTCTACAGGTTGCCTAATTCCTTGCCGCCAGCCTGGCGGTTCGCTTCCCCGCTGGCCTACCTTCCCATTTGCCAGGGTACGACCCAGCAAATTTACACATACTCGTGTCCCCCACCGTGCGTGCACCGCAGGCGTGCAGTCCGCTTACCTGCGGCTTGCGGAGGTGATGCGAGGGCGCAAGGAGGAGGCGGGGGCCAAGGCGGCGCGCGACGCGCTCAAGAAGTACATGGAAGCAGCCAAGGCCGCCGCGGCCCCGGCAGCTGCCACGCCCGCCACCGCTGCGGCTTGAGGGGGTGCACGAAGTCGTACCCGTGCTGCAGGGAAGCGTGGGAAGCCAGTGGGGCGCTGCTAAGGCATGCCTGTTGGCGGGTAGCGCCAGTGCTGGCTGGTGGGAGAGGGTGAGAAGGAGTTGGGAGGGGGCTGCGGGAACATGGGTGGAGCAAGAGCGTGCGTGCAGCATGTGGGGGGGCAGGGTGTAGGGCGGCTGAAGGGGGGGCGGCGCGGGGCGTGTGGCTAAGGAGCAGATGTAGACCAGAAGCGGGTGGGGCAGGCCTGTGCGCCACTGGCGCACAGGCCTGCCAGGGTAGTGTGCTGGGGGTGGTGGTTGGTGGTGGCGGTGGCGGGAGGAGGGATAAAGAGCGGCTAGGGCGGAGGGAGCGGTGGGTGGCGATGCTGGTGGCGCTGTGGTTGGTTGTGGCATGCTTGGGGAAGCAGGGTCTCTGCGGGGTGAGGATACGGGGGCGGAAGGAGAGGTGGAGGCGGAGGATGGTGACGGGATTTTTTGTGCTGGGTGAAGAAGCTGCCCCATGCGGTAGGGGCAGCAAGGGAGCTAGCTTGCATCTTGCTGCAGGGTCCTTGTGTACTGATGAGTTGCTACTTGGATGTGAGGTCTGGTAAATTGTCCTTTGAACGGCTTGTTGAGGTGCTGTGGTGCTGAGGCCCACCAGCAGTTGCAAGGCAACGCGTGACGAGGGAGGAGAGGTGAGGGGTGGACGTATTTCGCGCAGAGTGTGGTGACAATATACGCTGACGTATTTCAGGAGGGACCAAAGGAGCGCGAGCGGTTGCGCGCAAGCTGCACACGGCTTCTGGAGTCCGAAGTACGGTAACGGTTAGACCAACCACCGCCCGGTGCTTTTGTTGAAGCCTTGAAGGGGGACTGTGACACCGGCAGGAGAGGTGGTGAGGTACAGCAAGCGTCGCCTATCATTTTGGTACATTGACCACTGCCTGTATCGGCTGCAAGCATGTTTGCCCAGCTAAAGGAGAAATTAGCAGCGAAGCTTGATGAATTCAAGGGCGGCCCTCCGCCACCCACCGACCCAGTAGAAAAACATGTGACCGATCTCGTCGAGAAAGCTACGAGCGAGGAGCTGATAGCCCCAGACTGGAGCTTGATGCTCGAGGTCGTGGACTTTGTAAACGCTAACCCAGCAGCGCACAGCGACAAGGCATGCAAAGCCATGAACCGCATGCTCCAAAAGCGGCCTCCGAGCACCAAGACGCAGTTGCTCACATGCACGGTAAGGGTTTGTGTCGGAGGTGGGGAGAGGATCGCTCGAAGGGGGCTCGATGAGCCGACCGACACAGGTGCTTGAACCCGTAGCGCTAATATCCATGCTTACATTGCACTGCAGCTGCTGGAAACTTGCGTGAAGAACTGCAGCCCGCAGTTCCATGTGTTTTTGGCGACCTCCGAGTTGTGGGCTGACTTCGTTAAGCTCGCGGGCGACTCCAGCATCACGCGGGTAGGTGCTATTACTCGAAGACTCAGTCCTTGCGCTGGGCGAGGCGCAATACACAACGCCTTGAGCGGACGTGTCCTACTTGGACCCGTGCGCACCCCAGCAAGCCGTGCTTCCCCCGCTTGCAAATCGGCAGCTACCCAAATGCCCCGCGACCTGATATCTCCGCAGCCCGATGCCGAGGTTCGGGACAAGGCCCTGGCCCTTGTGGAGGACTTTGCCCGTGCGCTGAGGCCCACGCAGTTCCAGGCGGCCTACGAGAGTCTGCTGGTAGGTTGGAGCTCCCTATTAACGGCCTATTAATTGCAGACAAGCGCAGCCAGCCTACCTAGCAGCGCACAAAACCGTTACCCCCCGCCTCTCCCACATGCCGCACCTGCCTGTCTAGCTCCGGCTGTCGATGCACCGCACGCCCATCCAGCCCGCCACTGGTACATCCTGCCTCACGCCCCCCACATTAAACACACGAGGACTCAAAGCCCGAGTCCGCCTTCCTGATGTCTAGCTCCTATTCCTTCCACCCACTGACCCACGTACCCATCCCGCCCATCTCATTCCCGCTCCGGCACGAGGACACCATTTGGGTCAGGCTGGGACGGGGCCTGGGCACCGGTCTGCTGCACGCAAACTACTTCCACATTCACGGAAAGAAACTGCCTTTCTGCAAAAAACAAACCCCAACCCCAGGACCAAGGCGTGGACTTCCCGGTCCGGGCCGAAGAGGACACAGTGCCCATCATCACGCCCGCCGCCCACCACGCAGCTCCAGCAGCAGCAGCGGAGGCCCCCGGTGGTACACCCCACCCCGAAGGAGCGGCTGGCGAGGGAGATGCTGCAGCAGCAGCAGCCGCGGCCGCGGCGGCGGCGGCTGGTGGTGTTGCGGCAGCTGGTGCGGGCGGTGCGGAGGACCCGTTTGCTGGCGTGGACGAGGCGGACCGGGCTGCCATCCAGGCTGCGCTGCAGGAGCTGGAGGCGCAGGCGGCAGCAGGTGGGGTGCTGGGGTGAGGGAGGCTGGGGCCCGCAAGGTGGGCAGGTTGGGTAACCAGGCCTCCCGGGTATGCAAGCACAGCAGCATTGGGCGTCTTCTAGTACAAAAGGTGTACCTGCATTGGGTCTGCCGGTGGGCGTGTACGTGACCTGTGGCTGTCGCCAACCCTTACCATACCGAGGTGCTCTGCGTTGCAGAGCGGGTTGCGGACGAGGCAGCGCGAGAGGCGGCGCGGCAGCAGCAGCAGGAGGCGGAGGCGGCTGCGGCCGCGAGCTTGGTGGCGGCCGCGGTGGCGGGGGAGCAGCAGCAGGCGGAGGGCGCGCATGCCCCCGGGGCCCTGCCGGCGCAGCAGCAGCAGCCGCGGGAGGGGCACGTTGGCAGCGAGGGCGGGGCGGTGCCCCCGGCTGAGCCGCAGGAGACGGCTGAGCAGCGGGTGACACGGTTGCTGGAGGTGAGGGGGGTTGAGGGGCCATGTCGGGATGGGGTGTGGGGTAGCGGGCATCTAGCAGCGGGCTGGAAGCGGTCACCGCAGGAGCTGATGGTGTACTCCTTGGTGGGACATAGTGCTAAGCTGGTGGCCGTGGTGCACGCGTGTGTGCTCCTACGCCGACGCCAGTCCTTTGCAGACCGCGGGCAGTGCATAATCACTCCTGCCCTCCGCTTCCCCGGCTCCCACACCCTCGCTGCTGCTCCCCTAAACAACCTGTATGGTGCACGGGTTCGTTCTGAATTGTCACATACAGACAGTTCCGCTCCACATCGGCACGGCTTTCGTTTAGACTGGCCAGTATACAGACAGTACGCTTCCTTGCAAACAGCGTCAATCAAACTGAACGACGTCGGCTTGCCGCTGCTCCTCATGCCCCCTTGCGCCCCGGACTCAGACCACCAGCAACACCACGCTGCTGCTGAGCGAGATGTTGGCCTCCGTGCCCGAGGGCGAGCCACTGGCGGTGCGCGACCCGGCGGTGGCGGAGGTGGCGGCGGCGTGCACGCGGCTGCGCAGGAAGCTGGAGCGGGAGCTGCTCAACCTGGAGGACGAGGTGGGCAAAGGTTTTAGGGTTGTAGAACTTAGTACCCCTAGGGTTGAGCGAGATGCGTTGCTGGAATGATGGAGAGTGCAGCGGGGCCTGGCCAACATAGCATGCCGCAACCTGGCTTGACAGGCGCGCTCTAATTCTTGTGGGAAATGCTGCACATGATGATGTGTTTGTCGTTCCTGGTCGGCCCGCGCGTGGCCTACACGCAACGACCGCGCGTGTGCTGCTGTCGTCATATTACATTTGTCCCATCATGGAATGGGAATGCTGCACGTGACGATGTGTTTGTCCTAACTGGTCGGCACACGCGCGGCCCACACGCAACGACCGCTCGTGTGTTACTGCTGCTGCGGTCCTACAACATGTGTGATGTATCCCAGCACTGGCGCTGTTGCACTCGAGCTCAAGCTGGCCTGGTCTGCAGACCCATAAACTAATAACTCATAAACTACCGATCGGTTTATGCTCTGCAATGCGTGCCCCTGCGCAGACGCTGATGGCGTCCGCGCTGAGCCAGCACGAGGAGCTGTCCCGCGTGCTGGCCCGCCACGAGGAGCTGCTGGCAGCTGCCGAGGCCATCGCGCCCACCGTGCCGTACACCGCCGCCAGCGTGGCGGCGGCGCACGCCGCCGCGGGCGCCGTCCCCCACGACGTCCCGCCGCCTGCGCCCCCTGGCGAGCTGCTGCCCCACCACCGCTACACGGCGCTGCAGGGCGGGCAGGGGCAGGGGCAGGGGCAGGAGGGGCAGGGCGTGCCCACGCAGCAGAAGGTGGTGCAGACCGCGAGCGCAAGTGAGTGGGCGGGAGCGGGAGCGGGGGCGGGAGTGGGGGCGGGAGCGGGAGGGCAGGCCTGTCCTCGTCCGTTGGTGCCACGGGGGAGCTGCCCTAAGCTGCATGGGCACGTGTGTCCCCGCGACGTGTGTCCCCGCGACGTACGTGAACACGGTGCCAATGTGTCGTTGTTGCCCTCTGTGCTTCCTTGCTCGCCGTGTAGTGGCGGCGGCGTTCAAGGAGAAGGCCCGGGGCGCCTTCGACAAGCTCATGGCTGCAGTGGAGTCTGCCCGCCCCGCCGCCACCGCCGCCGGCGGGACCAGCCCCAGCGCCGCCACCGCCGCCGCCGCCACGGCGGCGCCGCTGCTCGGCTCTGGCGGCTCCGGCGGCGCCGGCGCCAGCCCGTTGCCCCCGTCCTCCGCCGCCGCGCAGCCGCCGCACGACGCCTTCACGCTGCTGGACGAGGAGGATGAGGAGGCGGGGGAGGGCACCTCGCTGCTGACCAAGCGGTCGTCGGCCGCGGCTGCGCCCCAACAGCGGCAGCAGCAGCAGCAGGTGCTGGCGCCGCCACTGGGGGCGTACGTGCCCCCTGCGCTGGTGCACGACGAGGAGGAGCAGGCTGCCACGGTGGCACAGCAGGCGCCGGTGCTACTGCAGCACCAGGAGCAGCTGCCCCAGCAGCCGGCGATTGTGGCGGCGGCTGGGCCCGATCTGATCGATTTCGGGGATGACGACGCCCCTGTGCAGCCACCCTGTGAGTGGCGAGTTATGGAACCAGTCAAGATGACCCACGTCTTGTTACATGCCACAGTGCAATGCCTGGCATTTCCCATGCCGCGATGGCATCCCGCAGCCGAACGGCATGTTGGGTTGGCGAGTTGGCGCTGGAGCACCGCATTTTACCGCGCCGTCCCCATATCAGATGCTCTTTCCCCAGCACCCTCCCCTCCTTGGCGCAGCACCACTTCTCTAGCCTCACTCGCTGTTCCCTGTCACACACCCTTTCTCCCTCCGCCTAACTCCCTTACTGTTCTGTCATGTCTCTCCCGCTTGCCCCTACAGTCGCGCCGCCGCTTCAGCCTGTGGAGTCCGACCAGCCCCCCGCCGCCCTCAGCACCACATCCTCCTCCTACATGGCCTCCCATCAACACACCCACCAGCACCAGCCCGGCTCTGCTCCCCACACTGCACTCAGCCCCGCGTCCGGCCCTGGCGCCACTGCCGCAGCCTCTGGTGGCGGCGCGACGGCGGCTGACCCCCTGATGGACGCGTTGGACCAGCTGGTATCGCAGTCGAGTGACGCGGGGGCGGCGGCAGCCGTTGTGGCGGAGGCGGAGGCGGAGGCGGCGCAGCAGGGGCAGGAGCCCGCGGCCAGCAAGGCGTGAGTAGGGATGCAGGTAGCGGAGCCGGGGGCGGTTTGCGGCTGGTTTGTGCTATGAGCAGTTTGCTTTGCTGGTCGCTTGTGTGGAGTGTGGGCTGTGCTCGGTGAGGGAAGCCGTGGGGGCACTCTTGTGTGGCCAGGAAGGGGGTTAGGCAGGTTGGCAACATGCCCTTTCCTGGGCGCTGCAGGAGTGGGGTTAAGGGAGGGCTGGTGTGCTGCTTTGCATACCTTCTGTACTGCCTGGAGTGCGGTGGCAGGCGGGTACCCAGTACCTTTGAGGCGTTTTGCGGTGTTGCTTGGGTGAGGGTCAGCTGGCCATGCCTGGGCAGGGTGCGCCATGCCGCGCTTTTGTGTGACAGTACCTAGGACCCGCCTTTGTTGCGTTGGGAGGAAGCAGTGAGCATGAGCCTTCAGGAAGCAATGCGGCATTGTGTAACACTGTAGGCCCATGGTTGACAGGAGTTGACACTTATAAGCGGCCAAGGAAACACGTACAGTCAATAGAAGGCAAGCCACTGCACAGAGCAGCACAGAAAGGGGTCACGTTTGCGTCACGGCCCCAAATGGCACACTCCAACCCGACATGCGCCAACGTGGCCAAGTGTAAACACGACACACCTGCCATGTCAATCTATCGTCGCCCCCAACCTCAATCTATTGTCACCCTTTCAGCCATGTCAAGAGCTAATTTGGCGGTGGCGATCTAGCGAAGTACAGCAGGTGTGCACCGTACTGTATGCTGGTATGCAGCTGTCACAGGATCATAAACGAGTGTTGCACCAGACCAGCTCTGCAGGCACAACAGCCAAGCAAGCAGAGGTAGCAGGGCCTGGTAACACCTAACACGTGTGCTGTGCGCACTCCCCCAGCAGTTCCGAACAAAAATGCACCACTTAATTACGTAAGGCCGTCGCGAGTGCCGCACAACGGCACGCACGACTTGCATGTGCGTCCGCTCTCCGCCAGCCCATGCCGTTACGCAATCTAGGCGCTCTCTTGATCCAATATCACCTTCCGGTGCGGCAAACGATGCCGCCAGTAAGCGTATGCTGTGTGCAAGAGTCGCTGGAAACACCGCATCCATCGAGGAACAGTCCACACGAGCACAGGCCTCCATCCCGCATAGCGAAGCCAGTATCGCTACCGTTTGCAAAAGCCGACTTGCCGTAGGTATATGTACCAGTCTAAGACCGTAGGTATGTTCAACACCCAAAACACTCGGCACCAAGCTGGCCATGCGCTGTAAAAGGGTTCAAGCGTGTTCACCGTATGGCCAGAGGCCGTTTGAGTTGCAGCCAAGTGGCGTAGTAAGCGTGGCGTGTGGCAATGCATGTGCTTGCTACAGCCACTGCGCGTCTAGGCAGTCGTATGGGGGGCACGGGGCAACATGCATGTTGAGGCGAGCAAGGGCTCGGGTGGACATGATGCCTACAGCTATGGTGCATGCACGTTGCCACATCAATGCTACGGTATGCGCACTACGCATTTCAGCGTAAGTGCGGAGAAACGCGGTTCAACCTCTGACGCCCCCATCATCCGGTTGCTCCCCTGTTTCATTCCCCTCTCCTGCAAAATCATCCCAACTCACAGCATGCAGTACCCTGCTACGCCGCCACATGTAACCAGTGTATAGGCCTGAATGACCCAATTAAGCTCATCAAAAGAAGCCCCCGCTCTGCTGGCAGTTCGCCCGCCACCTACCACCTAGTCCCTCGTCCTTCAACGCCGCGCGCCGCGCGCCCTGCTGCTTACTACGGCACCGTACGCTTCGTCAAGATCCAAACACATGCAGCTTAGCCACGGCTGCCGGGTGTAGCCCGGCCTGAAGCTGCTCCTGCTCACACGCCGCCCAGGCAGCCCTGCTGATGTAGGCGTTAGACACGGGCGCCGCCGCCGCCATGGTCCACACCGCTGTGGCGGCGGTGCCCTTGTACGACACCATACCCGTCACGCCGTTGACCTGCGTTGACCAGGCAATGTGGGCGGTCAACTAAGTGGCGCTGTGGCAGGGGACTGCAGTCCAATGGCAACGCCCGATGCGGCAGCAGGAGGCACTGAGCCGCAACGATGCGGCGATGCGCAAGATGCCAGCTGAAGGTGGTGGCAGGTGCCAAACAACAAGTGTGGCGAGGTGCTCCCTCAACGTGTCCACTTGTTGCAGCCTGACGGTACCGTATGATGACAGCCCCCAACCTGCCGGCCCTTGCCACAAAAGGCTCCGCCCAGTACGGCAAGCCATGCAACGCAAGACGCCCATTACCCACCTCCAGCGCCACCTGGCCCACGTCCACCCCGCCACGCAGTCGCAGCCCCCTGCACACGACACGTGGCAACGCGTCGGGCGGCAGGCACGTGTCCGCCTCCGTGCCGGCCGTGTCCAACAGCCCCGAGGCTGCCCCCTGGCTCAGGTCCAGGCTGCTGGGCTGGGTGCCGAGCTCCCTGCGCCAGTTGGGCCCTGACGCTAGCAGCAGGCCCACTGCACACGGCTCTGCACTTGAGCCCAAATGTCCTGTCGGCTCGTCAGGAGTGTGCAGGGGAAGTGTGGCGGCCAGGAACTGCTGCGCAGCCCCTGCCTCTGCAGGTGTTGGATCAACACACAGTGCAGGTGCGTCGCCACGCTGTTGCTCCACCTCCTGTTGGTTTTCCTGTTGCTGCTGCTGGTGGAACTGAGCTGCAGGGAAGGCAAAGGGTGAGGTAGCGGTAGCGGTGACCAGCGGACCGCCGGAAGAGGCTGCTTGGACTTCAACTGCAGGGCTGGTTGTGTCGCGGTGCTCGGTGTCACCGCTTTGGTGCTGCTGCTGCTGGTCCACTGCTGCACATTCACCGACTGGGGGAGGCCAGACCCCAGACGCGTCAACCATTGCCGCCGCGACGTCACCACTGCTGCTGGCGCCTTGGTCCGCGCACCCTAGCAGCGGCGTTGGCTTCAGGGCCTGGCCGCGGAAGCGAAGGGGGGAGGAAGCGCTTGCAGAACAGCGACGCACGGACTAGTGCCGCGAGCCTGATACCGGAGACAGAGGGGCTAAAGGGGAAGCCTGGAGCATGATAATGCCGAGCAGACAGCTCTTTGATTCCTACGCAGACTACACACAGATACGCAGGGTCGCTCACCTCTGGGTGCAGTCGCACCAGCCCTGGCATGGACCTTGCTTTGTAGCCGCACCCACGCCGACCCACGGGCCCGCCTTCACCGCCCTCGCCGCCACTGCTCCTCCTGGGGCTCACGTCGCCCAAGGACGCCTCCCCCTCATCGCTGATCCTGTCCTCGCCCCCGCTGGGCAGTATGGGGGACAGGGGCGACAGGGCCCTGGCTGCTAGGGCCCTCCACGGCGCGGACTGAGCCCCACCATGTAGCCTCCGCACCGCCGGTGACCCGGCATACCTGGGCCGGACTGCCACTGCCTGGCTTAGGCCCTTGAGCGATGCAGCACGCCGCAGCTGGACCGGAACCTGCTGCTGCTCGAGGCTCATACCACCCTCGGTGCCCGCCGTCAAGCCAGATGCGTCCAGCCGTACTCCAATGAGGCTAGCAGGCAGCACCGACGGACTGAGCAGCTGCGCGCGCCCCGTGCGGGCTGCATTTGCCAGCTGCCCAGACCTGCTGTTGCTGCCGCGAATACCACCAGCATGGGCCCCCTGCTGTGCCTGCTGCGCAGTCGCAGCCTCGGGGGGCACCAGCCACAGGGTGGAGCCCTTGCTGCGTGGCTTGTACTGCTCCGACCTGGACCCCTGGATCATGCGATGCTGCCGCCCACCTGTGCTGCGTGAGTTAGTGGACTCCACCGTCAATTCCGGAGCCGCCTCCATCCCCTCCATCCCCTCCACAACCGCCACCAGGTCGCTCCACTCGGTCCCCGTCCCAGCCCCTGCCCCCGTGCCCGTCCCGGCCCTCCCCCGGAAGCCACTACTCGAAATGGGGTTCCCCGTCCCGTACCCCGCCGCTAGAGCAGCTGTGCTGCTGCTCACAACACCCGCCCGGGAGTTGCCGGCGGAGGGTGGCCCGGCATGGCTGCGTTGCCGTGACCACTCGGCCGAGTCGCCGGCCCGCAGCACTGCACCCAGCGGCACTGCCCGGCCGGACTGCAGCGCAGGCCCCGGGGCCCCAAGCTCGTCCACGTCCACTATGACGGCCTCGCCATTGTACACGGGCGGTAGGGCCATATCGGCGGCCCCCGCAGCGTGCACGTTCCGGTCGGCTGCGGGGCTAGCCCACACCGCTGGGGAGCCCAGACGCCGTGGGAGCAGTGCCCCGGGTGCTGCCGGCTCGCACGAGGGCGAGGCCAAGGCAATGCTCGCCAGCCTCACCGCCGCTTCCGACAGCCACACCTCCTCCGCCAGCTCGTGCAGCAGCAACGCCGCCGGCCAGGCGGCCAGCAGCCCAAAGGCCAGCAGCTCCCCCACCCACAGCGCAGCAGCCGTGGCCGATGGGAAGGCCGCGACCAGCGCCCCTGCGCCGCTCGTGTTGCCTTTGCTGCCGCTCCGGCCCGTCAGGCCGTTGCGGGCCGTGGCCTGCACGGGCGCAGCCGTCAGCTGGCCGAGGCCGGTCGCCAGGTACCCCCCGTGCTTAAGACACAGGCCGGCGGCCTTGCGCCATAGCAGCCCCGCGCCCTCGCGCCACACCGCCGCATCCCACGCGGCAATGGTGGCGGCGCCGGAAACCTGTACGGCAGCCACCGCCATGTGCCCCACTGGCGCCGCCAGCACGCTCGGCGTTACGATGGTGCCCTTGGGGCCGGCGGCGGGTGGGCCAAGGAGCCCTAGTCGGGGCAGCAGGCCTGGGGACGACGTCAGGAAGACCTCTTGGAGGGGCAGGTCGTCATCCAGCCCGTACACCCCGCCGTGCCACATGACGTACGGCATGTCACGTGGCTTCCCTCCACCGCCGCCATGAGCGCCTGTGGCCCCCTGGCGCCCCGCCGCCGCGCCCTGCGTCGTCGCTGATGCCCCGGTGCTGGTGCCTGCGGCTAGGAGCGTGTGGGTCTCGGAGGAGAGCAGCACCATGCCCCCGGCTGCTGCCCCGGACACTGCCTTTGCAACCGCCATGGGCACGCCCGAGTACCGCGTGCGGGCCATGCGGGGGTTGTACGCCATGTCAGTGGCTGCATGCAGCCCGCTGTGCAGCCCCATGCGCACGCGCATGCCGCGGAACAGCAGCAGCGCGGACTGCTGCTGCTGCTGGTGTTGCTGCTGGTGCGGCTGCTGGTACTGTTGCTGGTATTGCGCCGCCGTGCCCGGGGCCCTGAAGGACCCCCCGGGCGCGAAGTACCCCCTGGAGCCTTCGCTCGCCCGGCGGTGCGTGTACTGCCTCCTGATCCTGGACGAGCGAGACCCGGACGTACCGTGTACGGCATCCTCCGGGTCAGCGCTGTGCCCGGACACCCAGCCGGGGTACGGCTGAGATCCGAAGGCTGCATGTCCGTCTTGTGACAGAGTGAAAGAACCTGCCGTGGCTGGCTGTCCTGCGGCCCGCTGCATGACCACCGATTGGACCAGCATGCCGCTGTTGCCGGTACCCTCCACCCCCTCGCACACGCGGTACGTGTGGCTTAGGATAGCCCCCACAACCCATGCTGCCGGGGCAGCATCACGAGCTGCTCCTGGGTCTGTCCCGGCTTCCGAGGGCCCCGCGCCATCGCCGGAGTCAGAGGGCGCCTGGGACGGGGCCTTAGCCGACCAGTGCCGTGTGTCTGGATGCAGCAGGCGAGCGGCCAGGCGCATGAGCTGCCCTCCCGGGCTGTTCCGCTGTGCGCCGCTGCGCACCTCGGGCTGGCTATGAGCTGCTCCTTGCAGCGGGCCGCTGGGTAACTCCACGTCGGAAGAAGAAAAGGGAGCAGGAGTCAGGAGCAGTCTGGCGAGGCTCCTGGCAAGGCTGGGCGAGGCACCGTAGGACGGGGCGGCCGGGGGCGCGACAGGGGACGAGACGGGGGCCAGCGGGAGTGTGGGGCCGTCGTGGTAGGTGGACGCAATCGACTTCTGCGAGTGCGTTTGGCCGATGCCGCTGCACAGGGCCGCGTCGTGGGGTGAAAAAGGCGACTGCGGGTAGGGGCTCTGGGACGGGTGGTAGGGTGACCGCGGTGGCGGCGGACGGGCGGGGTGAGCGGGAGGGGCTGGCGAAGCTGCTGCCTCCTCCATTTGCACGCCCATGCCGCCAGCGGTGAAGCGCGCCGCTGCGGGCGCGCCCGCCGCGGGTCGCGTTGCAACACGGGTGCAGCTGACACTGCGCTGCGTTCCGAGACGGGAGGAAGGCATAGCCTGCGAGCTCACATCCCAGGGCTGCACTTCGCCCGCAGAACCCGACGCCACACCCGCAGGTAGCGCGCTCAATGCTGCTGCTTCATGCCCTTTCGCATGCGAGTAGGCAGCTCCTGAACCCCTGCCTTCCGACCTCCAATCCTCGTCCCAGGGTGGGACAGGGCCCGAGGCGCCGGGCGTGCTGACGGCGTTTGGTTCCAGGGAAGCCCCCGGCGGCGGCGCAGATTGCTCCCGGCTGATTCTTATCCTGGGCAGCGCCAGGTGCCCGGGAGCCGCTGTTTGCGAGGCGTTGCGGCCCGGGCGGCTCTCGAAGGAGGGCAAGACGCCCACCACGGATCCTGCCCCATGGGCGTGAGCCCGCCACGCAGGTTGCACCCACACCGGCCGGCACACGTCCACCTGCGCCGTACCAGCGCACAGCGAGCGACCGGGGCAGGGTTGGACCGTCAGGACAGTGCGGGACACTCCCTAGTCCCTACTCAACCCAGGAATAGGCACAAGCTTCCTGATCGCTTTGTTGGGCTCATCCGCCGCGCAAGATCCTTGCACCCAAATGGAGCCGCATGGACAACGCGTCGGCCACACCAGCTTCGTGCGCCACACGCTCCTCCGCAGCTGTCCCTGCCACAGCATCCAGACCCGCACTGCTGCCCACTACCCGCGCAGTGTACACATACACCCACGCAAACATCACTATTGCGTTCGTTTGCCGCAGCAACCCTTGCCGCACGCGCACCTCGAGCAGCTCTGGCGGCCAATCCTGCCGCATCAGCGCCTCCTGCGCCGCCAGGCAGAACGCCAGCGCGGCGTGCGGCGTGTGGAAGGCCAGCGTGAAGGAGTCTCCCTCGGTCAGCGCCTCGTAGCCGCAGTGCGCTGCGCTGCAGGTGCGCAGGCAGGCGTGGTGCAGGTCGATGGCGGAGTCCATGGTGGAGGGCGGGAGAAGCTCCCACAGCCGCGTGGAGTCCTGCGGGCGGGGCGGCACAGGCGATATTAGATTATATGAGCTGCAGCCGGAGTGTCAGCAGGGGTTAGTCAGGAGGGCGTGCGAGTCGTGCAGTGTCAAAGTCCCCGTGATTTGGCCGGTCAGTACGGAAGGGTGAGGGCGGTGCAGTACAGGGTTGAAGGCGTAAGGGGTGGCGGTGTGCAGTGGAGTGGGCAGGCCTGACGCGCGGTGTGCGGCTTGCCTGAATGTCAGTGATGCAGAGCGTCGTTTCGCGGCCCAGTCCAGGGGCCGTGATGCGGCCACCCTGTCCGCGCTCGCCCCTGCGGCTGCGCCACCGCCACACCGCAAAGCCCAGCAGCACAGCCAACGCAACGCCGCCTACAATACTGCCGGCAATAATGCTGGGCAGCTGGTCACCCGCCCGGGATTTGGGTCTTCCGGCGGAGGTAGGGGCGGGCTGCGGCGGCGAGTGGCGGGCGTAGTTGATGGAGGCGCGGTAGGAGGAGGCGATGCGGGCGGTGACGGTGGCGTTGAAGATGCGGTTGTAGATGGCCCGCGATTGGGCGGCCACCAGGGGCAGCGGCACGGTGTGGTTGGCCAGCAGGGCGCTGGTGAAGGACATGACGAGGGTGTAGTTCCGGGCGCCCTCGCAGCGGACGTCTGCAAGGGCGGTTGGAGGCACACCACCACGGACCCAGGGCCATCACGTGGATGCCGAGTGGCACGGCATGGCTGGTGCCATGCGCTGTGTGGAACTTGATATCAGCGGCTGCTACCCGCTACACCAGTGCAAAAAGGCGGCGGTCAGATGTAGAATGAAAAGGAGTCGGTGTGCCACCCACCTGTCGCGATGTTGGGGCTGCTGAGCGCCTCTCGTGTCACCGCGATGAAGCCCGAGATGTCGTCCGGGTGGTACCCGTACGCCAGCCACCTGCCCAGGTTGGCCGGCGCCAGGTGCTCGGTGCGCGTGGGGCCGTAGCCGGTGAAGGGGGAGGCCACCAGCTCCCAGCTGCGCTCGGGCAGCACCGCCTGGGTGTGCGACAACACAGAGAGGAAGGCACGCGCCAGCTTGGCGTCCCATAATACCGTATAGTACGCCCGGTACACTTGCGGTGTATGCCCAGAATGCAGGGCTACGTATCCGATTGTCCTGCTGTGCTGCTGGGAGTGAGGACAGGGGCCATGGGGATCGGGTAAGGCGTGGGTGCCTAACGCTGCGGGCGCGGAGGCGGAGGCGCTTTGCTGAACTACATGCCACCTCGTGCCCCACGCCGGTCAGACCACCAGACACTGCCGTTACCCTGGAAGCCAGTAACCCACCTGCTGCACGAGGTAGACGGCTGACAGCAGCTCATCCAGCGGCTTGTCCTTGTTGATGAACACGGAAAAGCCCGCGCCGCCCGTGTACGACACGCGGTTAACCCACGCCACGGTGCCGCACCCCGCGCCTGACCCCCCTCCCCCGGCCTGACCGCCGCCCCCGCCCGCACCGCCACCGCCGCCGCCACACTTCCCATCCCTCACACCCCCAAACTGCTGCATAACGTCATCGAATGGCACCGCGAACGGGCACACCGTCGACGTGCACCGCACCAGCGTTCCCGTCCCCCAGTCCAGCACCCACTCACTCCCCGGCAGCATGCTAGTCCCAATCTTCCCGCGCACGTACGACTCCGGGACGCCCCCGGGGATGCTGTCCCGCTTAAACTGCTCCGGAGTGGCAAGCGCCAGCGCACACCGGCCTCTCCGGAACTCGTCCAGGTACTGGCAGCTGAGCCCTGCCGCCCGCCTGCCCCCCGGGGCAGGAGCGTACACGCTAAGATTGCGCACGATGGCCATCGCGGACTCCCACGCAGCCGTGTGCACCACGGACGCCATGGTCTCCGGCTCCCAGTACAGCCCCGCCCGGATGCCACGTGTCTGTACGATGGACGCGAGGACTGACCCGAGGGTCACTCCGATGGAGGGGCAGTCGCGTGGCTGCCACATGCAGATGCCGTAATCGGGCTCTCCGTCGCCGTTGAGGTCCGTGCCGTTGAAGTGTGCTGCCAGGGCTACCACCTCGTCCCAGGTGCGGGGTAGCTGCAGGCCGGCGGGTACGAACAGGTCCGTACGGTAGGCCAGCAGGTACGACAGGCCGTGCGTGGGCAAGGCCACCACGCGGCCGCCGAACACGGCCCCCACCTGCGTGCAGCACGTGGCATAGGGCCATGGGCCCAGCACTTTAAATTGTCAGTGGGCCGCCTGCCTAGACGACATGCGGGCGTGCAGGCCATGGGCCAGGCGGCCGGCAGATTCCTCTGCAGGAGTGCATGCAGGCCGCGCCCCAAGCTACCAACGCCTCCTGGAGCCCCAGCCTTTCTCCAGCGCCCTGCTGTTGCAAGCATGCGACCTGAGTGCTGGGACATGTGCATGGTCGCAACGCCAAGCCAGCCTTACGCGGCCATCAGCCGCCCAAGCCCGATGTCCCTGACGCTTCTCCGCTGAGCCTGCATGACACCTCCACAAGCCGTGCTGTGCCGTACTGTGCCGTACTGTGCCGTACCTCCCGGTAAAAGGGCAGCACGCCGCTCCAGTCCAGCTCCGGGACCTGGGCCAGCGCCGACAGGTCCTGCGCCAGCGGGCGCTCCTGGTTCATCATGTCACCCGCATACGAAGCTGGCAGAATGTACGCGTGGTAGTCACGCGGGCCCCAAAAGTCGCGCGTGAAGAAGGCGTCTGAGGCTGCCGTGTCCGGCAGAGCCCATTGCACGGGGGCCAGGCCCGCTGAGTTAGTTGAGCTGTTAATGGCTGCAACCACTTGCTGTACGGTGTTGACCAGTGGGCCTGCCATGCGGAGGGTCTGGGAGGGTAGGGATGGGGTGGGGGAGGGAGGAAGTGGGGCACGGGGCGTCCGGGGAGCGGTTAGGGGCAGTGGATAGGACGCTTGGCCGAAATGACGAAAGCAGTGTGGCATGTGTGCTGTACGTTGCACCTCCGTGCGTCCACCGGGCTTGTCAGAGCTGATACAGCATGCCGTGCAAAGCGTGTGTCGGATCACTGTGCGGGGCCCATGCAGGTCACCGTGGGCACTGCCTCTACTGCTGTGCAGGATGGCCACAGGAAGGGTTCGTTCACTATCCTAGCGGCATGCTGGCAGGTGGGACGCCAAAGCTGAGATCTTCTTATGTGGTCAGGGTGACCTTGCTTACGGAATCACGCAGGCAAGCTTGCAACGGTCACACGTCCCCTGCGTCCCTGTGGTCCAGTCTACAGCTCCCCTGTCGGCTCTCTTGCCCACACCTACCACATTCTCCCCCGGATGCATGACCTGAGACATGCATGATGACAGCATAATGCCGAATGGCACGCCCTCCCTCCGCGAGCACCTGCGAGGAGCCCGCCGCAGAGCACACCGCAAGGCATGTCGAGCACGCCCATAGTGTGACCTCCAGGGGTATGCCACTCCATCAACAATTGAATAGTTCACAAGTGTATTCCTGCAGTCGCCAAAGTACCTTCGTCTGTTTCCTTACCCTAGTCGGCTTATCCTCCCGAGGAGACATTCCAGCAGGTTGGGCTCTATGCCAACAGTTGACGCTTGTAGCAGCGTTAACGTAACAAGTAGCGTTAGACATCGGAGCAGCGAAGAGCTTCTTCCTGCCCAGAACAGTTCCGTCATGACAGCTGCATTTCTGCTGCCTGGCCACAAATGAGGTATGCCGACTAGCTAATATGGGAGCACCGCAACGGCCTGAGTTCCCAAATAACAGCTTTGCAGTACATGTGGCGTTGACGGGTGGTTGTACTGACAACTGACTGCAGTACCTCGACATCCCGGTGCCCGGTCAGCCCCGGACCCCCGGTCCCCCTCAAGGTACGGGGCGGAACCCGGCGGAACCGAGGTAGCTGGGATCCTGACAAGAGCAATAGGATTCGGACTGGTGCTGTGGATCCGGCGAAAAGCCTGCTTGGACAGGGAAAAGGGGGAGAACCAGGGAGAACTTGGAGCAGACGACGCAGGGGTCCCCTGGTTGCCGCCTATCGCGCCCTGCTCGGGCTCACACCATGAACGGCGCGAGGGTTACACAGATTGTCGGCAGCTACTTGTACGTACTCGAAGGGGTACGCTGGAGCAGCCAAGGGCCCAGGGGAGGAAGCAAGGCTTACAGGAGGGTCAGCGTGTAGCCATGCAGGCTCTGCAGGGCTCCTTTTGTACACCACCGACGTACACTTAAGACCTTAGGAGCAGGAAGTCCCCCGCTCCTGAGAGGGAACGTCCCAACCCTGCTGAGAACAGGTGAGAGTGGCGAGGATGGGTGGGTGTTCTGTGGACAAGTTGGGCTTAACACGGCTGACCACTACTTGCCGTACCGCTCTTCGCGCACACCTATGTAATATAACGCCTTATGGCACGCCAAACCTTCGAGCAACCGGGTGTTATTGGGCATCCCCATTTAGGCGTCCGCACGGCGTGGTGACGTGTCCTCCCCAGTCCCCACATCTACGCTGGCCTGGAGTACCGGCCAATTGCCAGCACTTTGCTGCTGCTGCACAGCTGCTTGCGCGGGTGCGCGCCGAGCATACCAGCATTCCGTAAGGTCACAAAGCATGCATAGACATGCTTCGCACACCCAAAGGGGAAGCCTACGTTCCCCCTTCGCCGCCACGCAGCTGCAACTGTTTGGAACAACTTCAACCATACCGTATACCGTATACCCCGTCAACAAGGGAGTCAAGCCACAATACTAGCCTGCAACAGCCATATCATCCTCTGCGCAGCGCCGGGGATTGTCAGCCCGTGCTCATAACACGTGCAAAAGCGCGTGCACGATAAGTCCAGCCATCAGACCCATGCCGTTCCGCCTCATTTGGACTTCTTGCCCCCTCCTGCCGCGGCAGCGGGCCCCGTGGCTGACCCCGTTGCCGCGGCACCCTTGCCCTTGGCTGGCCCCTCTGGCTTGAACTTGTCCTTGTTCAAAATAGCCCACGCCTGGAAGGCCAGGCCCTGCGGACACGTGGCAAAGGGGCAAAGGAGCCAGGCAGCTCCACGGTCAGCAAGTAGGCAGGTACGGAAGTGTGCCAGCATGGGCACGGGCTGTACGGCAGCTGCAGTTGCGTGTTTTGTACACGGCTGATCAAGAGGCTCTGACGAGTAATACCGCGGATTTCAGGGGCGATGGCAACGGCTAGTGAAGCGATGGGCGGCTGAGGCGGACACTGAACGGTGCGGTGCTAGCATCCCGGTCCGGGCGCACGTGCGACATGCTTTTGGACACATGGCACGTGCGCAGCACAGCACCTGCCAGCATGCGTAGCTTCAATCCCAGCCTGCAGCCCCCCACAAGCACGCCAAAACACGTCAGGGCTTACACAGGCGGACAGGCGCCCAGAAGCATGTGCGGGCCCTCGCTTACCCCGACAATTAACAGCATGGACCAGCCGACCACCTTCCAATCCATCTGGGTGCTCTCCTGGATCGTTTCCTGCGGGACGGCGGGGCGCGTGGCATCGTCAAAGGCAGCACACGAGACATGCAGGATGGATTCCCGCCGAAGGCAAGTGCGTAAACGCCTTGTCAGGAAGGTCGTTTGCAACATCGCGTCCGCCCATCCGATCGTGGCACACGTGCACCAAATGTGCAGGGGCAGCCAAGAGCGGATTGGGCAGATGCGCAGGACCCACCATCGAAATCTTTACATCGCGGACCTCGGGGACGCCCAGAGGCGTCTGTGCCGCAGTGTTAAAAGGGTGGGTAAGTACGAGGCGTTAGGGCGAGCAAAGTAACTTAGTGGCTCCATACCAACGGTGCTTACAAACGGTGCACGTGCGCCCACCCCCATCGTGGTGCATGGCTCATGTGAGCTGTCCTGCAGGATTCCGCATTCGTATTATACCGCATGTTGGGCCCGATTTCATAGCTGCCCCGGAGACCCTATGCAGCGTCGAAGCACAGGTGGGTAGCCCCAGGCATTTCCTGTTGAGCCCCACCCTTTGTAGGTGGCGTGCCCAGCATGCGCCTGCCAAGCGACATCAACACCGAGATGGCAGGAACGATGCACAGGCGTTCCCGTTGAAACACATCCTTTGCAGGCGGTACCGTACCCATCGCTTGCTGCTGACCAGCCACCCACCGTGGACTCGTACCCCGTGGTCACGAACTCGGTGACCTGCTGCTTGATGTCCTCAGCGTCAAAGCTGCGGTCGAAAACGTACATCTGCGAAGGAGCGGAGCGCGTGCGCGGGACAGTGTGCCAGAGCCGTTTAGGTGTCAGCTGAACCGCGTTCAGCCGGTCCTGGTCCGCACATGCTCGCACGCAACTGGCAAAGCACACGTCGAGGCATAGGATAACCGAACACGCGTTGCCCTCAGGACTTGCTGCCGCAATGCGGCCAGGGCATCATGAACCTCAATCGCACTGCGGCATGCAGCATGCCAGGACATGGAAAGCCAGTAAGCCACTCCAGCTTGGCCTGCCCCCGCGCGGCTTGGTCAAGGGTCGCCCAGGGTCGCCAAACCCTACCGTAACTGCCATTTGAAGTTTTACCCGAGGCGGTGTAGCCATACCACCGCCTGCTTGATCCTCACCTTCCTGTCCCGCAGTAGCACGATGCACGGTACGAACAGCACGGTGCCGAAGCGCTTTGCCAGCTTCTTGCTGTGCGCCACGTCCACCTGGCAGTAACGTACACGTACAGCACAGTGGCGCACGGCGTAGTGGGCGTAGTGGGCGTAGTGGCGCACGCTAACTACAGTAAGTAGCTCATGTATGACAGTCAGTCCATGCACGTGGTAAGACAACAGTCGACGCGGTCGTCGCCAGCGAACCTGTGTCTCACCTAGCTGGGGTGGTCCCAGCCACTTGGTGTACCCTATCTCCGCATGCTACAGGCCTTTGCCGGGGTCCCTTGTCCGCCCATCCAATCGCTCATCCACTCATGTCTGGGTCAGTCATCGTGACTTGGCTAACCTGTGCGTAGATCACTTCCTTGTCCTCATCTTCCGCCAGCTCCGAGACCACCAGGGCCGCACGCTCGTGGCGACGAGAAGTGCTGTCTGTGAAAAGCACAGCCCATGTCCCGGTCGTTTGACCACTTGCCGCCTGCGTATCGTGCTCAAAGTTGTCGTCGTGCAGCTCCACGACGGTCGTCGGAAACGATGCTCTAACGGTGTTGGCTAACAGGAGGCATAGCAACGACGCACTAAGCGCCGTGTAACCGGAAGTAGGCATGGTCAGGCAGCTACTACGACGCTCTAATTGTATATGCGTAGGCGCGTCCAAGTGTAGCTGTGTTGTCTCGTGTCGTGGAAGCCGGAAGGATGTGGTCACAGGCTTCGCTTTTGTTGCGTCATTTAAAGCAGAGGTCTATAGCTTATAGGACAACCGCATAGCGGCATCCTTTTCTGGAGGAAAAACGGTTGCGCACGGTTGCCGTGGGGTTGCCTTTATTCCGCTTAGTGCGCGGGAATCTGGTTCATGTGTCTGACTTCTACCTGTTGATTCATTGATGTATTATTAAGCAATCCACCAACCGCTCCGTCAAGCACTGAGCTCGCACCCACGGATCAATGATAGGGCAAGGTGGGCCACCAGAAGATCCCGTGTGTATCGCTTTCGATAAGGGAAGGGATGCTGCAGAGAAAGAAATAAAACATCTATGCCAGCGCATCCTCCCTGGCTGGGCCGCTGTGGCCCCGGAGGACATGAAGGTGAGGTGGGCTGGGGCGCCAGAACGCAACGAGCCAGCCGTGGTCCAGTTCCCCGCCACCTTACGGTGCCAATGCATGACACCTGGGTGCTGTATCTCATAGATAACCAATATCTCTGGAGGCATCTCAAACCTGCTGGTCAAGGTTACCCCACTTGGAGACCTGCCTCCAGTTGCTGTCAAGGTTGGTGAAAGTGCCGAACGCGTGGTGGAAGGAGCGTGGAAGGAGGGTGCGTGTGTGTGTGTGTGTGTGTGTGTGTGCGTGTGTGTAGCCATGCGCTTGCAGGATTACAAAATCATGTCGTAAACAGGTTTTCGGAAGGAGCGAAATCAGGGGCATGGGCATTTGGGCAATTGCTAGCAGCGGTCAGCGGGAGGGGGTATGTACACCTCCACGCCATACCTCCTGCCATCTGTTGCACCGTACGTAGAGGTATCAGTTACCGGTACACCGCAGAGACTCAGGACCGTGGCACCAGTGGCACCAGTGGACTGGCTAGAGCTGCTTGGACGGATGGCCTGGCACAAAGCGCCACCACTTGAGCTCCAGCCAGTGCTGTACAGCTCAAGTTGGCACCAACCCGGGAACCCAGGTGTCCTGGTGCCACCCCATGCCGACAATACTAATGGCCGTGCCCCACCACACAACCACCAGGTTTTTGGCGACAAGACGGAGCTGCTGATCGACCGAGAGGCGGAGAAGCGCACCCTGCTTCTGCTCAATCAGCAGGGCTTCGGAGCACAGGTATGCGCGTGTGCTATGGGTATGCGGTGCTGAGATACCGAGACGTGTGGTACTTGGAACACACGAAAGCAGTGGCATTGGCGTATGTGTACTGCGAGGCGGGTTGGGTCATGAGTAGTTTGGTCGGTCCAACCCGCGGTAGTTCCACGCCGACATGACTGCGAGTGACTGACCGACGTGCTGGACAGGGCACACATCTGATACCTCCGGCCTTCATGGCCAGTCGGTGCCCTCATGCTACCCCAGTGTCCCTACCGGACATTCCGCCCTACAACGCGTGCTGTTTGCCTAGCCCACATGTGTCCCTACCCCATCGGTGCCTCGCTACCACAGGTGGTCGGCCTGTTTGGCAACGGCCGCATCGAGGCCTTCCTGGAGGCCACCACGCTCACCCCGGACCAGATGGCTGACCCACGGTTCGTGCCGCACATCGCGCGCCGCCTGCGCGCCTTCCACGACCTGCCCATCAGCCATGCCCCTGCGAGCGGCAATATGGACATCAACACCACCAGCAGCACCACAGCAGCAACGGGAGGTCCCCACCCTGACGCGGACCCTGCCTCAGCGGAGGCAGGCCAGGGCCCGGCGGTTCCTGCAGCGGCAGCGGGAGGGGCAGCAGGGGCAGCAGCAGCAGCTGCAGGGGGTACCGGATGGGAGTCGCAGTGGGATGCGATAATGGGGTGGCTGGACATGGCGCAGGGGCTGAGCTTCCCGCATGACGCGGCCAAGCAGGCGCAGTACGACAAGGTGGACTTCGGGGCCATGCGGCGGGAGCTGGTGGAGCTGCGGGCGCTGTGCGAGCGGGTGGGGTCTCCCCTGGTGTTCTGCCACAACGACCTGCTGTCGGGGAACATCCTCATCGTGCAGCAGCAGGGGAGGGGACCGCGGGGGCAAGAACAGCAGGGGCAGCAGGCGCAGGAGCAGCAGGGGCAGCAAGATCGGGAGCAGGGACAAGGGGGTGGCAAGGATGGCGTGGGGCAGGAGGGGCAGGAGGCGGAGGGCCGGGAGGTCAAGCGGCGGCGGGGCAACGGCGAGGGGGATGGCGGGGGCGCTGAGGAGGGGGACGGTGCGGCGGAGGCGGCGGAGCAGGCGGAGCGAGAGCTAGGCGGCCGACTGCAGTTTATTGACTTCGAGTACAGCTGCCGCGGCTACCGGGGTTTTGACCTGGGCAACCACTTCAACGAGTACGCGGGGTTCGACTGCGTGTACGACAGGTGGGCGGGTAGGGGCGGCGGCCGCGGGCACAGGCATGGGGGAAGGGGCGGGGACGGTGGTGCCGCAGGGTGTGAGTACGCGGGGTTTGACTGCGTGTACGACAGGTGGAAACGCGTGAAGCGCGAGGTAGGACAGGTGGATGGGGGCGGGTGGGGGCGGGTGGAAAAGGGGGGCCGGGGGCGGGGGCCGGGGATGCGCGGCCCTAGACTCCCCGTATCCAAGCTCTGACTGCGGCTGGATCTTTGGCCTAGGGCCAATGCAACAGCTGGGCGCTCTGTAGCTCACGCAGGCACTGCGCCGCCAAGCAAACTCATGCCCACCGCCCGTGGGAACCCTCATCCGTGTCAGTAGGCTCAGGAAGCTCCTGCGCGTTGCAGGTTCCCCACCCCGGAGCAGCAGAAGGCCTTCCTTAGACACTACCTCGGCCCCCGCAACCTGGAGCGCCTGGCGGCAGAGGAGCTGCAGCGGCGCAGGGCGGGCGCTGATTCTGGCAAGCAGGAACAGGAGGGGCTACCGCAGCAGGGCGAGGAGGGGCAGCAGCAGGGCGACCAACAGCAGCAGCAGCAGCAGTGTGAGGAGGTGGTGCTGGACCGCACGGTGGCGGAGGCGTGCATCTTCGCGCTGGCGTCGCACGCCTACTGGGGCGTGTGGTCCTTCATCCAGGCGCGCTACTCGCCCATCGATTTCGACTACCTTAGCTACTCGGGGCTGCGCTGGGCGGAGTACCACAGGTGGGAGTCTAAGGGGGGCCTCTTGTTGTCTTGTTGTCGACGGGTACTGTGCTTGAAACTCTTTTAGTTTTGTTGCACGCCGCCGGTGAGCACGAAACACATTGCACTTTACACGTTCTGTTTTGGCGTGGAAGTGCTTAGGCATTGGGGCATGGCCTGTTGCATGGGCGCCCCTGGGCAAGCACTCCTTCAAGACCCTTGCACACACCCCTCCCTCGCGTTTCACGCGTCCCCTCCCATGCATGCCCCAGGCGCAAGCCTGAGTTCGTGGCCCTGGTGGACCAGCACTTCCCGCTCAAGCAGGCGTAATTCATCATGATTGTAATGCCTCAGTTGAGTGATTGCCTTTATAGTGTCACCAGCTTTGTTGCGTGTGCGTGCAGTCCGATTGGCCACCTCTGGGGTGAGTGGCCACGGTGTTGTGTTCAGTTCTCCCGCTGCGTGGGCAGGTTGGACAGGCAGGTGCTCGTGACGCCCTGCTTGGGAGGCGTGGTTGTGCTGGCATACTCGGTATGCTGTGTCAGCATGCATGCTGTTGGGCTTTCTGTTTGCACTGAAACTATGATCACAATGCGTTAGGCCAGAGGAAAGGGCACTGTGCAATGAACTGTGATCTGCGTGCGTACCTGTGCGTAACGTACAGTCAGAGAAGGCAGGCTTGCAGGGGGAGTGCCATGGGCGGGGCTTCCGTTGTGTAACGCTTTGCGCACATGCTCGGACTTGTCGGGTCTACGGTTGTGAAGTGCTTGGCCGCTATGGACGGCGTCAGGTAGCTTGGAAACGGGCAGGACGTGGCATATTCGCGGCGGACGTGGGTTGTGCATGCACCTCTGTAAGGGGACCTTGACACGACAGTGTCCTCATGCGGTTCGACCTGGTTTGACGCGGCTCAGCCTTCGAGGGTGTAAGCGTCTCGGTGCAACCTTACCGGCACGTTGCACGTTCTCGGCGTCCTTGCGCGGACTCTGGCTGCTGCTACCGCACGCGGTGCGGCTGCTGCTGCCGCGGCTCGCACGCCTGAGTGGTGCGCTGCCATGCCGGCGGCGCAGGCGAGCACGCGCACGCTGCTTAGGCCGCCGCAGGCGGCAACGCCAGCACCACCGCGCATCATCATCAGCAGCAGCCAACGCGACCGTGGCGCTCAACGGCTGGTGTGGTAGCCACCTGGGTGCTGGCCCTGTGCCCCGTCAGCATGCGGGGCGGCAGTGGCAGTGGAAGCGGGAGCGGCGGAAGTGCTCACGGTCTAGGCCACAAGGCCAGCTGCAAGGCCTCCAGCAGCCTCAGGACTACGCGCTACAGTGGTTCCTTGTTTGGGGAGCTGGGGGCGATGGAGCTGCTGGGTACCGTGCTTCACCACCTTTTCCTGTCATTTGGTTATACACCAGGTGGACGACCCTTACTGGTCCACACCACACCTATCAGGAGCGCAGTGCCCACCCTGCTGCCCTCCTTCGCCGCCATGGACATCCCTTTTTCCTGTGGAAAGGTTTACAGGTGAGGAGATGGGAAGGGACAGGCCAGCGGGAGGTCACTGTGGAAAGGGCACTCTGCCTGCTGCGGCAGCGTTTCTGCCGTACGGCGTCGATGTACGGCAGCGGTATGCTCTCAGGAACGCAGTGGGACCTCGGGGCTCACTGTGTGGGAGCGGGAGCGGGCTCCCAGCCTGGCAACTCAGCCTGGCTCGATGTGGCCTAGCGCATGTCTGGGGGCTGGGCGCACAGGCGGAGATAAGCAAGGACCTTGGGCCCGTGACACAAAGTACCGTACCAAAACGCCGGACTGGTCCGGACGCTGGAGGCACTGGCGGAGGTGGTGGAGATGGATGGCCTTGCGGTGGCCGTAGAAGCGGGTCTGCTGACGGCATGGCGGGATGACGAGGGGGCGCAGCAGCCAGCAGGACGAGGAGTTGGTGGCGGGGGAGTGCGGCGTGGGGTTGGGAGAGGGGAAGGGATGGACGTGGGGCGGCGACGGCGGCCGCAGGCCGCGGTGGGGCCGGTTGAAGGGTGTGGATGATGCGCCAAGGAGCATGACGCGTGTGTTTCATGAGGAGCTGAATGATTGTGCGCCTCTGCTCGCTTGGCTAGTGCTTGGTTAAGTCTGCGCGGCGTCAGTCCCGTGTACGGCGGCACGATGCTGCTGTGAGGACGGTAGTAAGGAACAGGGGGAGCAGGTGCCAAGTGACGTCAGCAAGAGGGCAATCACTAGAAAGGTGATGTCCTCCTTGGTGAAAGGTGAGGACATCGGCACAGAAAAAAAAACAGACGAGACAAGAGAGGAGCTGTCAGCCAGCTGGCTGGGGGTCAGCCTGCTGGCTTGCCCGTGCCTTTGCGCGCGAATTGACGCATGTCCTGCATTCCGGCGTAGCGTTTCTGGCTGGTAGAGTCTGCTGCTGTCTAGTGCTTATGCTCTTCGGCGTGGGTTTGGGTGAACCCCGGAGCTCTTGAGGGGTGGCGCAAGGTACTTTACCTGGTCAGGGAGCTCCCCTGGTACTTCACCTGCTGATGTACCAAGTCTCCGAGCCCTTCACGAGCAGCACCACGTACAATATAATCATAATGCCAATTCACATCCAAGTCCACGGGCGTTGCATTCGTGACAAGCAGTTTGGTTTGCGGTCTGCGCTAAGCACGTAAGCAGCACTGCATCTCCACGATCTGGTCCAGGCATAGCAGCTGTACAAAGACTCCTTTACGGGATTACCTACGTCACAGTGGCATGTAGGGTGGATTCGCTTTTCCCGCAGTCATGGCGGCATGGGACCCGTCTGCGGGCCCGCAGAACTGGTTCATAGGTGTCTTAGATACCGCAGCAGATGCCATCGAAAAAGCCGTAGTATGCCTGCAGAGCTCACGTCAGGTCCCAAGCGCGCAGGGGTGCGGCCCTGACAAACATGATGCGGAAGCGGCGGAGCAAGAGGACAGCGGATACCGTGCAGCTGCGTACATGGAGTACCTATGCAGCCATCCGGAACTTGACAACAGAGCTGGGGAAATCCTGCGCCATGACCGTTTTCGCACCGCGCTGCTACAGCTGCTGGCTATCCTTGTCCGCTCGGACCGCTTGCTAATCGCGCACGTCCAGGAATCTTTCGCAAATGCGCACAGCTCCCAACAGCAGCAGCTGCCTGACGAGGAGAGGGCTGGGGAGCATGCCCAAGCGCCCCAGAACGCTGGCCAGGGGCCTCAGGGCGCCCCGTACTGCGAGAGGTGGTTATTCTTCCTCCTCACCGGCTTGCTACGGGCGATCAGCGTCCCCTTGTGGGACTCCAACGTCGGTAGCAGTACGGCCGGTACCGCCGCTGGTGTGGAGTGCAGCAGCAGTGGAAGCGCCGCGCCTGCGGCAGACACCTCCAGTGTGCCTCTCCTGCTGCTATTGGGCCTGGAATTCGGGTGCTCGCTGCTGCGAATGCACACGCTGCAGTGCGGCAGCCGGCAGGTGGCGGCCGTGTGCATGTGGATGAGTGGGGACGACCAGGAGCCGGAGCCGGAGGGGGGCCAGGAGCAGGAGCAGCAGCTGGAGCAGCAGCGGCAGCAGGAGCAGCAGGAGCAAGGGGCGACACAGGCACAGGCGCAAGGGGTCCAGCAGGACTGCGCGGGGTTGCAGGGTCAGCAGTGCACACATCAATCGGAGGTAAAGCAAACCCTGAACACCGTCAATGCCGCGGCGGGCCTGATTGCCGGGCTCATGAGCCTAGCGCACGCAGCCCTGAGGGTGCTGCGGGGGGACGGGTCACCGTCCGCGGGTTGGGCCGCGTTGGCTGCGTCGGCCCAGCATGCGGACTGCCGCAGGCTCTCCCGGCGCTTCCTGCTGCTGCTCGCCTCAAACTTCCGAGACAGCCACCTGCTGGAGCACTGCGCCAGGACTGCGTTGGTGGCGGCAATGTGGCAGCAGCGGTGCGGACCCAGCAGCAGCACTTCTGGGGAGGCGGCGGAGGGGCAGGTGCAGGAGCAGGGGGCAACACGACAGGAGGCTGGAGGTCGGGTCAGCCGGCCTGAGGGCCTGCTGGGCTTGCTGCGGGGCCTCGCGCAGGCAATAGAAGGGGTACAGAGCCTGCTGCCGTCCTGCGAGCATGCCCCTGCCCCCGCCAGCACTGTGGTGGGCCCAGCCGTGCGCCAGGCGCTAACCGGCCCTGGAGTGGTGCACCTGGCTCAGGTGCTGGGGCTGCGCGCCTTGTGTACGGCAGACGGGGGGCCCGAGTACGGCATGCCAGTGTCGTACAGGACGCTGCCGGCGCAGTATGAACGCGGGCAGGCCGGCCACCAAAAGCTGTACTCGAGGGAGCAGCACATCCTGATGATGACCAGCATTCTGCTGGAGAGCATGCCCTCGCCAGCAGACCTTGTGCAGGCGCGCGGGGAGGTCAAGGAGCGGCTGGTGCTGCTGCTGCGTGCGTGCGACGTGGCTGTGGCTTCGGCGGTGGGGAGTAGCGGCGGGCGTGGAGGGGGCGACGAGGCCAGGGTGCAGGCGGGGGAGGGACCGGCGGGGCGCGGTGGCGCAGGCGGTCGGGTGGAGGATGGGCTAATACACGGGCTGGCTCAGGAGGCGCTGCTGCAGGTCTGCTTTCGGTCGCTGTGGGCCGGAAGCAAGCTGCTCGACGGCTGCTGGGAGCGGCTGCAGACGGCAGGGGCGCAAAGGCCATCGGGAGTAGGGCCGACGCAGGCAGGGACGGCCGTGGCAGGAGCTGGCTCTGTGGGAGAGGCGTCATCAGGGTTCGGGGCAGCGCTAGCCCTCTCACGCCCCCGGCATGTCACCGCGGCGGCAGCATCGGAGGCAGCGGCCACGGCTGCTGCTGCCGCTGCTGCTGCCGCTGCTGCTGCTGCTACCACCCAGAAATTGGCAGCCGCAGCGGGTGGGCCGTCCGCAGGTCGCTATGGGCAGCTGGCAGTGGAACAGCGGGCTGGCAGGGGGAAGGCCTTGTCACTTGCCGCCCTGCGTGCGCACCAGGTGGCGTGGTGGCGGCGGGTGTGTGCGACCGTGACTCACGTGCTGCCGGTGGCATGGCGGCAGCCGCCGTATGACGAAGCGGTGGAGATGTCGCAGGAGCGCGTGTTTGCCACCTGGCTGGGGCTGGAGAAGATGAAGCTGCCAGATCCCGCTCACGGTGAGTACAGTATGCTAGTAACCATACACTTGAGGTGCGTGCTGTCAAACACCCATGTGCTACTTTCCTCGTCCACCTCGGGTCCTTACCGGTACCCCATCGCGCCTTGCCATATGGCCCAGGTCCCCTGCCTCCCGCGCCGCCTCCCCGCTTGTCCGCCGCCCTGGATGGGGGCCTGCTGCCCTGCGTGGAGGGCCTCATGCAGAGGGCGGCCAGGGACCCGGAGGACAACGGTATCGTCTTCTTTCTGGACCACGTCCTCAAATACAGCTGTTCAGCAAACCACGGGGGGCACTGCTTCCTGCCGCTGCTGGCCTACGGGGACACAGGGCAGTCCATGGGCCTCCTGTCAGCGCTGGGCTCGCTGGTGCACCTGCCGGGATGCGGCGGCGGTGGTGGTGGCAGCGAGGGGCAGCGGCTCGGGGTGGTGATGGAGCGGTGTGCTGCGACCGTCGCCTCGAAGCTGCTGCTGACAGCAGCACCCATCCCGAACATGTACGCATTCTTGGGACTGGGCAACAGCAGCAGCAGCAGCTGTAACGACCCTACTCCGGCGACGCCATCCGCCTCTGGCCCCTCCCCTGCTGCGCTGCCGCCGCCGCCGCCGCCGCCCCCGGGCGTCCCTCGGCTGCATTACATGCTGGCGCATGCGGCGCGGCTGCTGCTACCGCCGCTGTCCCGCTTTGCGTGCCGCCATGCTAGCGGCGAGCACCCCGCGGGACGGGCCGCTGATGCGTCGCAGGGGCAATCACTGGCGGCGCAGGTGCAGCAGCAGGCGGCAATGTGCGCAAATTCGATCCTCCGCCTTGTCACGGTGCTGCTGATGCTGCAATTGAAGCGCGGCCGTGGCAAGGAATGCGGCAGCTGTGGCAGCGGCGACAGCAGCGGCGGCAGCGGCAGTGGGGGCAGCAGCAGCAGCGGTGACGGCGGCAGCAGCGGTGGCAGCGGCAACACCGTCGTTGGCCGTGATACCAAATCGGAGGCCTTACCACTGGCGCGCTTCCTGATTCGCGAGGTGGCGGTGATTGAGCTGTTGGCAGCCGTGCCTCGGCTGCTGCCGCGCCTCTCGGAAACCGCCGTCCCGGGCCTTGCGGCCGCCCTGAGCAGCAGCCACACCGAGGCGCTGTGCTGCATTGCAGCCGCCTTCCCGGACCAGGTGCGGGAGATGGTGATAGGGCCTGCTGGGGGCAGCAGCGGCGGCGGAGCTGCGTCCGTGTGGCGCATGGGCCCGTTGCGGCGGGTGGTTTCGGAGGCACGGCGGAACGACAGGGAGGAGCTAGCAGAGGCTGCGGAGGCGCTTGTGGGTCTGATGGAGGCGTGGAGGGATGGCGGAGGGATTCAGCAGGCAGGGGGCGGTGGGAAGGGGAAAGGGAGGGCGAGGGCGGAAGGGGAGGCGGCTGCGGCTGCTGGTGAGCTGGCGGCGCTGCGAGAGGCGGTTGGGCGGTTGCGGCTGGGTATGGAGTTTGTGCCGGACAGCATGGGGCGGGCGCTGCTTGAGGTGCTGGGCGCACCACCTGCGCTGCAGGCGTGATCGCGGGTGGACGTGTAGCCACGTGCTGTATGGCAAAGATAGTTGCGTAGGTGGGTTGGGGGTGCTGCAAGTAGGTTGCTGCGGGCATGGACCGGTGCAGATAGGTGTCCAGTTTAATTGTGAGCAAGTACCGGTACGCCCGGATGGGCCCGTACCCCGGAGATCCTTCTACGGTACGCGTGAGCATTGCAATCGGTACGATTGCATAATTTGCAGCATAATGTAACGTGCATGCGCGAGACGCCAGAGACAAATGGCGGCAGCATGCAGTCTTTGTGGCCATGCATGGCAAGTTAGTTGTGCCTGGCTGTGCTGATAGGGAAAGGTAGGTGATTCGGCCACATCGCCTTGATTATAACGCTAAGCACATCACATGTGCACCTTTCCAGGGTAGAGCTTGCGTACAGTACAATGGGAGGCGATAGGCTTGCGGGATAAGGTGCCCTGAGCGGGACTAGTGTACCCTATCACGTGGTCCACATGCTCGACTTCTCGGGCGTATGATGAGTTGCTGCTTAACCGCCAACGGCTGGCACCAGGTAGCATGGACACGGGCAGGACTTGGCAAACTCGTTGCAAATTCGAGTTGTGCATGCACCTATGTACGAGTGCTGCGGTAGGGTTGCGGTCCTGTTGTGGTCTGATTTGCTTGACCCAGGTTTACCTGGCTCAGCCTTTGAGAACGGTAGCTGCCTTGGGCACGAACATCCAACGCTCGTGCGCTAGCACGTCAAACGTCACCATCCAGGTTTGTCGCACACTGCTGTCAGGGCCCAAGTGCCCTCTAGTTGCAGCATTCGCCAGCCATGCGGCCCAGGACATGGAGGCATCATGGCTGTAACGTGCGGGGTCTCCGTCTGCAGCACTTCGACCACCCAGTATCACCACCTACCAGCTGACTGCTCTAACCAAAAGCCGTCAGCCTGGCGGCGGGTGCTCACATGCTTGATTACCGTACATCAGTACGGTACCGACAAGGAAGGCCGTCAAAAACAACGCTCCACAGGTTGAACGACATTGGAAAGTAAGAAACTAACAGTACTGGTACGGGCAGCAACCACGGCGTCGGCTCCAAACCGCCGCAAGGCAACTGCAGCTCCGGGCCCTGTACCTTCCACCACATGCCTTGCTACCCGGCCCCTGCTCCTGCCATCAAACCGCATCTGCAGCATGGGTTTACTTCGCCACGTTACACCACGCCTCATTTGCCACGTCAGCTGGCGACGCCGCCTGCGGGCCCCGGCCCCAGGCTGGTCGCTGAGCCCTCGAAGTTGGTGCTGATCATCGCGTCGCTCCACACGCTGAACAGCTGAGTCTCCAGGAACTGACGCACGAAGGGCCTGCGGGCAAGGGCCCGGACATATGGTGCAATTGATAAGTTTGATCCCCCATTGGGGTGTTATCGGTAGGTATCATGAGCTACACTTTGGCGCCCTCTGGTCCCTCTCGGGGGCCCACGCCGACGGGCGCTTGAAAATTGGCCCTCCAATACACGTACGAACCGCAAAAACCGTCGGGCAATACGAGGCTGTGCACAACCGATGCAGGCGTAGGCTTGCAGCCGTCAGCCTCCCGGTAGTTGCCGTCCTTCGGTTGGCCCACTGCGACTCCTGCAAGGTTGCTTGATTGTCGTTCAGCAACCCTCAATCCATCCAGGCTGCCGGTATCAGCCGTACGTAACCGCCGCACGCCCCCGGCCCCGCTCAAGCACACGGCTGCGCCCACCGCCCCGCTCCCCCTTCCCCCACCTGTCCTTGGGCTGCACCACCCCACTGCCGAAGTATACCTCTTCAAGGCATCTGACTTATCCCACAAACACCCCGCCCTCTCCCGCCCTCCCCTTCCCCCTTCCCCTCCGCACCTGTCTTTGGGCTGCACCACCTCCATCAGGCTCTCCTTCATGAGCACCCCCGTGCGCCGCGTGAGCCCCACGTTGGTGATGACGTGCGGCCGCAGGTCCCCCACCAGGCCCCCCAGGTGTGCCTCCAGCGCGTGCAGGATGCAGGTGGTGGCGGCAAACTCCTCGCGGGACAGCGCGCGGAGCGACCTGATGTGGTGGCGGTGGTGGTGCAGGGACAGGTGGGCGTAGGCAAATCGGCGGTGTGTGGGGAAGTGGGTTATGGCGTGCAGGATGCAGGTGGTGGCGGCAAACTCCTCGCG